>Ga0307513_10002111_pt1 | contig 27903 bp, 28 predicted proteins | sample 15_EM_MG_FD_202174 | JGI IMG/M metagenome (GOLD analysis project Ga0307513, IMG submission 202174) | Populus trichocarpa ectomycorrhiza microbial communities from riparian zone in the Pacific Northwest, United States - 15_EM | ecosystem: Host-associated > Plants > Roots > Unclassified | place... | reverse complement strand
GACACTATGGCTTAAAAAAGTATCATGTGCTAAGTATTATCGGACAAGATATAAAAGATGAAATGCATTGAAGCGAGAGTCCAAAAGTTTTAAATTATTTCTAACTAGAATTCTGCATGATATATTTGCACGATAGTAAATTATTACTGAAAATACAATTTGAAGCCCAAAGTCCAGTCAAGAATGTGTATTTCCTAGAAGGTTATCACTATATGAGCCCCATAGTAAGGCTGACTAGTGTTGGTTACGGGGCGGGGTGGGCAAGGGTTTCACTCCCAAGACCCCGTCCTTACAATCCCCGCCCTGCCCCCGTCAGGGGCCCACCCGCACTCATGCCCTGGACGGGGCCCCGTTTGTTACCACCTATTTTTGACGGGGACCCGTCTGGGGTATGGGTGGGGCGGGGGCCTGAGCGGGGACAGGGGCAGGGAATGCCGAAAAAGACACCCCGCCCAAGGCCGTTGAGTGGGGCGGGGCGGGGAAAAGGGCCGGCCGCGTTTTTCAGGGCCCCGTCCGCCCGGTAACGAACTCTAAGGCTGACAAGAGGGAAAGAAAGCTTATGCATGGTTTCAGCTTGATGTTATTGATATGATAATAAGTAAAACATAAAATAACTAATGAGGGAAACAAGTAAAGAATAGAAAAACTGGCGATGGAAAGGGGTAAACAATAGAAAGACAGTTGATGGAACCAAGTAAATCATAGGAAGAGTAATAAAAGAAATGCGGATAAAAAAGCAGAAAAACAGAAAAACAAAATTGCCACAATAATTTGTGAAAGGGAACCTCAAACCAGAATATGTTTGAAATAAGAAATTGCTTATAGAAGGGCACTTGATGCCGTGTACAAACAAGAAGTCCAAAAAAAACAAGTACAAAGTATGTCAACTAGTTAAGAAACTGAAAACCAAGTTCAAAATCATTTTCTGTTCCTTCGCTGGTGACAGGGGTCTCATTGGGCTGGGTGGCATGATCAAGGAGACCCGAGGCGCTTCGAGTTTTTTTTAACTCTCGTGTTGATCTTGTAGATATTTGCTGTGGCGAAAGAATGGTAAGACTCCGTTTACGACCCAGGGTACGGTAGGCAGGTGTGGATGGTCGCACCGCAGGTCCATGAGTAATAGGAGGACTGGAAAGAATAGGAGGTCGGTTTTTTGCCTTCTTGGTCTTGGCTAATGCGATATTCTCATCTTGAGACGAAAGTTCACTGACAGACGGTAAAGGACTGTTATCATCGCTGGTTGACTGCTCTTCAGAGTAGTGGACCTTTTGTCGACGGCGATTGCATTGGCGCAGGACAGGTGGAATATCTTTTTTATCGCTAAGCTCGATTGGTGGCGAAGAAGGAATGTGTTCATTATGATCTTCATCAGAGTCGTCTCCAATTATCCGAATATGAACTGTATATCCAATTCTTATTGACTAGCTAGACTTTCGACCTTTATTAACACCGTGTTGTGGCAGACTAATTGTAGATTTTGGATTGTCAACAAGTTTTAACAGGTCACTAATACTTCCGCCACCAATCAGTTCATTAGCATTTGGAAGTGTACTTCCACCTTCCCAATATCCAACACAAATAGGTTTATTTGGATCAATTTCTTGTGTCCGGACATTGGGAAATGACTTCTATGCTGGATGATCCTGAACTTGGATGTGGAGATATTCTTGCCAATCATCTACCCGATCCAACTTTTGCAATTGGATAATCATTGGTGACCCATAAAGTGTAGCTCTACTACTCTCCTTTCGGAAGAAAAAAAGGGATAATGATTGATTGAGAGGTTTTGGTGTCGAAGAGGACAGTAGAGAAAGGGTATTATAGCAAGATTGACTGCTTGATTCAGGTTGGTCTTTGGATTGGTCTGCCCCCTAGCGTTGACGCCTAACTTCTTCACTTGTGCCAGATTGAAGGGCTGTTGAGGTGCTGGGTTTTCGAGTAGCTATTTGATTTAACAGGATTAGCTTAAGTCGAATGAGATATATCAGCTGAGATCTTACAAAAGTGAAGCATAGATTGTTCTTTGGGGTTACCAAGATGAACGGCAATTGGATGCTTACATCCAATACAGGTTTCGGGATTATCACGCATTCATAGAATTGCATTGCAAGGACAAGCATCAACCTGACATAAAGGCATAATAGTGTAATGGAAGTACGCAGAATAACTCAGACTACAAGTGAAAAAAGAAGGTTGTATAAAAGGAAAAGTAACAGAGGTTAAGATAAATAGAAAATTGGTAAAAGTAGTATAAAAATAGTAAGTGTATGGACGGTGTTTTGGAAAGTGGAGAATTGAGTGAATTTATAGAAAGAAATTATGCAATTTATAGATCAAGGAAATAATCATCATTAGTTTCATCGCCATATTCCTCGTTCTCACTACTATCCCATATTGTATTAATTTCATCATAAATACTTGACTCACCTGAATTTCCACTATTTTAGTCCGCTTGTATCCTGTCTGACTTTATCTGAGTACTTTCTACTACGTCATATCCATCATCATCTGTCTCATCAATAACCATAGAATAATCGAACGCTCGGTGATACTCAATCTCTGCCGTATTGTGTGCTCGAATCAATTCTTCCACACCTGTTCGAGAGTTGAATAAATTTATTTCTCCGCCATCCAAAATGTATGCAGCAGCCCTCTCGTGTAGAAAAACATATGCGCTCCTGTGTCGGGTATCACTATAAACATATTCTGCCGGATATCCTCCGGCTGAAAGCAACTCTGTATAGAGTTTTAAAGTTTCAGTTGGAAGATATTGATCAAAATCAAAATCTTTTACTTCAGCCTCCAGTTCAGCTAATCTATCAGCATTCACAGGAGTGTTATAATCCCTCACACTATCGGGATAATAGTATAATAAGTAAGGTTGGTCAGTAGGAAGATAATGTGAGCGTAACCGTTGTCGGCGGATACTATGGGAGTTGTGTATTGCAACAAACTGATGAATATGAGAACGGATAATATCCATATAAATATATTGAAGACATGATTTATCAATGTCCCCACCATCAAATAGTCCTTGTTGCTCGAGTTCTGCAAAAAATACTTTCCATTCCTGTGTTTGACCCTCAGTTAAAAGGTTCCACCATGCTTCGATCCGTTGATTTTTTTGTTGATTTTCCATATGAGTAGGCTTTATGAAATAGAAGATCAGGTGTATTTTCTCTTCGGAGGAGGACATGTGATCGTGCAAGTAATACAGTTTCAGTTCCTTTCTTAATTAGCAAATTAATGTAATATAGTGGTAAATTAAGGCTAAAGAGATATATTATATATTATAGTTACCTTTATCGGAACGGATAAGCTTTGGCATATGCAGTGTACTACGGAGTTACCTGAGATATTGCTTATTTACTGACACAGCGGTTCGATTGGAAATTCCAACATAACACCAAACAAAATAACGAGAGTATGCATCAATCGCTCCATAGATTTCAAATCTGAATCTTGAGAGCTTATTGTGGCCATCGATTGACAAAACTCGATTTGGTCCTTTAACAAAATATTCTTTCCGACGACGAGATGTTGCAAATGCCTTTCCTCTCGCAGCTACACCTTCGGGATCAATATTTTGCAATGCATCTCGAACTTGCCTTCTATTTTATTTGAAAAGATTAGTATACCCTCTATTGATTATGATAACATTGAACATACTGTGAGATAAATACTCCACTTAGTCGAATATTACTCAAGGTATATTCTCTACCATATCTTATTGATTGGCCAGAAATCAGTTGTTCTCTAACGAGATGCTCAGCACGGATATTTGCCTCAAACTTTGCATCTTCACCATTGGCGATTCCCATTCACAGACGGAGAGAAGAATGCAAGCGGAGATTTCTGAGCTGAGTAGACGATAGATCCCAGCCATGAAGTGATAAACATCGAAGCATATTTGATGAATTCATATTATGAGTCCAAAGCTCTCGGACCTTTAAAACAAGATTGCTATCCGTATGTAGTGATGCCTGCCGCTTCGTAAATTCCCATTGTGAGAATCTGTCTCTATAGGCTCGCATACTATCCTTTCTTCGTACCATTAAAAATCTATTAGGGTCTCACTCTTAGACTTCATACCTTGGTGTAAATTGATGTCTTATTTTCATAATATCCATAACATCTTTAAGTGGCAGTCCATCTGTAAGATAGAGTTCAGCTAAAGTTTCTTTTACCGATTCCCAATCATACAATTGTGGCATATTAGTCACAGGTTGACTCTAATCTTGTGAAGTAACAATATGGCCAATCGTCGACCTGTGGGTAACACGTCTAAGAAATGCTTCAGATTGCATTCAAATAAAGAAATCAAAGTTAAAAGACAAAGCAACGCGGAGCTAAAGAGGTCACGCTCAACCAGGTTGTTAGAGTAATATGCTTGGTATATGTATCCCTTGAAGTTTAATATTTTCCGCCAGCTCAGAGATGAGTTTAAATACACATTTACGACTTATAGCTAGGTATATTGCTAGACTGCCTTGTATTACATGACTATTCTATCACTATATTCTAAATATAAACTTCATGCAAAACAATCTAAAAATAACTTAACTAACTATAATATCACTAAAAATAATATTGTATAGCCTATCTGACTCAGAAGCGTGGCAGGCTGAAATATAATAAAGCGAATATGAATCATAGCTAAACTTAGAAACTTAGGTACGGGTGGTTTTTGCCTTGCTTCTATTTTCTCAGATTCTGAGCAAAATACTACCCACCCTGAGTCAATTCTCTCTTATTCAAGAGAATTCCTATTTAAGAAAACGATACTCGCCTTACTATTTAGGAACTTACACTAGCACTTGAGTACTACTATCGGGTACTTCTAGTAATTTGTTACTATTGATCTCTTCAGTTCATCCCTTACCTCGTCCACTTCTACTTCTAATTTCTGTAAGTTCTGCATAAGGACCTTGAGACCAAACACTCGCAGCAGGAGGTGAATCCACTTTGAGATCTATAAGGTCTCCCACCAACTCTTGCATGATATTTTCTTGACTACCCTTTACAACTTGCATCAAATTTCCTACTATATACTCACATAATATGTACCCTGTAGGCATATTTGCAGTACGAATACTGATACTTACTCTCAGCTCAATAGTAACATCTCTGGTACATGATGAAATAATTCCAGTAGTCAAATACTCTTTAGGAGCAGAGATAGTGAGGACACAAAACATTTATATGTATAGCCGATGGGCATATGCTTGTCGTAAAGGTGTTATGTATCAGCTGAGCGTTTACTACTTAACGTGTATGAGCTACTAGTAACAATCTTTATAGGGAATAAACACGTGACCTCTTAGTCAATAACACATATACGCACATGATTTGTGGCAAATCTTAATTACTAGTAAGCTAAAGCTAGAAGTTCCCCTTATCGTAATAGGCATACTATATTCGAACTGTCTATTGTATTCTATACCTTGACCCAAGCCGGAACTTATCAATAAAGTGATGGACATTGAACTTCCAAGGAGTAGAGACGATGATAACTTGTTATATGTCTACGATTAGGGAGCCAACGTCCAGTACTACTAGAGTTCATTAGGGCCGCAACTCAACAGCCTAGATCTGCGCCCAGTTCCCACGCAGGCCCCAACCAGGACTTTTAAGATAAGTTAAAGCAGAGGGTTACAGGAATACAGTGGGTTAGTATGAGATTCTATTGTATAAGTGGGTTCAGAGTTGATGGTGGTACTACGCCTAGAATAAGTTCACATACTTAAACGGTGGTTGGGTAATAGTTTTGTTGAATGTCCCAACAGGCACAGTTGAGCACTTTAGTATGTAGATATTTTACAATATTATAAAGGCTAACAGAATTATTGGCTTCATTCTTCTTTATAGCTACAGTCTACCTCTTCTCTATTAAATACATTTTCCCTCTTAGCTTACATTGCCAGTTTTGACTTCTTTCTCACTACAGGCTGCCCTACTTTTCCTGTTCTAATTGGCAACCTCTTACAGAACTTACTAACTTCTGCTTCCCTATCCTTTCCCTTCTTTACTGTATCATTAAAACTTACAGGACCTATATCAGCTCTTTCCTTATCAGGATCCAAAAACTTGTGAGCCTTAATTCCCTCTTCAGTAGTCATAATCCTTGCTTTTGCTCCCTCCGGCTGTCTGACAATAATAGTATATGCATACCTTCTCCTATTTTTCTTTCCCCCTCTTTTTCTTATCTGTCCACCGAGTGCTCCGCCGCGCTGGTATCACGGTCGCGAGGGGCACAGGTGCTTGGGAAGCACTACCGCTTCCGGTACTTTACCCGGCGTAATTTCGAGGGAACTCGGTGCCAGGCTGCACCACCCCGCAAGCAATGGTGGTATTGCAGAGCAATGAACCTCCACCCCACTCGCAATACCCACACCGAACCCTCTCTCCTTTTTTTTCCAAAGAAACAGGAGTATCATAGCTATTTTTTATTTATCACAGTGCGAACATATATTTTTTGTAATAGCATGATATAAAACAAATTGTAAACAGACAAAGTAAGTTAGAAGGAGAAAATAAAATAAAATCATTGTACCGCAGGAACTGGAGTGATTAGATCTCAATCTAAGACGTCCAGAATTTCCTCCGTCGGGCTGGTGGGGAAAAACACAATGAAAAGACTCGCATGCAGCACATGGGCTGACGCGAGTGGAATAGAAAATACGACTGACCCTACCAGGAGAAGCGACGCCAATATCCTAATGCGAGGTCTAGCACCCCCGCTCTAGTCCAAATATGCAATGCACCGGACAAGGAAGAGTCGGAAACCGGGAGAGAGAAAAAAAGAAAAAAGGTATAGAAAAAAGGGAAGGAAATACGCTAGAAACTAAAGAAATCAAAGCAAATACGGGCGCTAAAACAGAAAACGTAAAATCAACTGAGAGAAATCAAGAGTATAGTAGCGAGACGTGACAAAATGTGGGTTAGCGAGATGTATGTCAGACCCCCACCAAACGAAGCAAGGAAAAAAACGCCTTTTCTCTACCCTACCCACCGTTTTTTCAAAAAGAAAAGAAATATGGAAAACACCCGGGTACCTTTTCCCTTCCCCCACCCCCACCCGCCAACCTACCGAAACCCCATAACCATCCTCATCCTAACCCCCATAATCCTCTTCATAATCACTTCCCACCCTTCCCTGTGCGCAGCGCGTACATGGACTCTCATATTGTCCTCCCTAGCCGTTGTATGCCCGCAGACATCACAAACTAGGTGCTGCTCACTGTGCTTCGATGCCTCGTGGCGGTTGCGGTCTTTTCTCGTAGTGTAGCTAGTGCACGAAGTGCAGGCCTCATAGCGGCAGCAGAAGCGGTGTTTGGGGTCTTTGTGATGGTGGTGGTGGGTTGTTTCAGAGTTTTGGGTTGTCGCAGTGGGGTGGCAGTGAGGGGAGGTGCAGGGGAAGGTTTTCTTTTGGCGGGGTCTGGAGGTAGGTATTGCGGTAGTGGGGGGAGGGGTGGTGGTGGTGAGTGTGGGTGTAAGTCCCGAGTGGACGGTAGAGGGCGGTGGAGGGGGCGGCACGATAGGGGCGGGCGATGTGGTTGTCGAAGGGAGAGAGAAGGGGGTTGGCGGGAGCACCGAATATTGTGTGGGAGCTTGGAGGGGGTAGTCTGTCGTGGGATTTGAGGGTATGGGTTCCGCCAACGTGGCTAGGATTTGGGGGATTCCTTCATCAGTAGCAGCTAGCAAGTCTTTTACAAGCATTGCGTCAGGAGTGGCCAAGTCAAAGTTGAATAGGTCGGAAGGGTCCTTCCAGATTGGTAGGTCTGTAGTCTCAGTGGCCAGGAAGTGCGACTCCGAGAATTTAAGGGTTGGGTGTGGATGAGGATGCGTGCCGATCGCAGAAGCACCATTCGCTTTTGGTGTTGCGGGAGGAGATAGTTCTTGAAGATGTGGTTGTCGTTCTTGTGGGGGAAGGGAAGTTGTCTCCTCGGAATCTAAGGTGTTAGGTACATCGCTAAGGAGACAATCTTTGTTGATAAAGTCGTCGAAGATGGCACCGAAATCGACGAAAGATGAGGGGCTCTGTATGGAAGCCATGGCTGTTTAGGAGAATTTTGAAGAGTGGTGAATACTGTTGATATCGCTAGAGGAGGGTATGTAAGAAGATTGCCGCTAATCGCTGCGCTGTCGCTATGAGGTAAAGTCGGGCAATGTCTAGGTCTGTTCCGCCCGCGGCAAGATTTGCTCGCGGCCGTGTGATAGTCGATATTGGTGAAAGTGGTGTTTTGGGTATCTTGAAGTGTAATCGAATCTAAGACACTATTAGCACTCCGGCTCACGATTTGACTTCAAATAAGAATACCTAATGTACCGGGTATGCCTCGATACAGAATGATATGTGAACGTAGACGAATATTGTTAATATTTGGGAGGTGTTGAAACAAATTTCTACAAGGCCTAAGTGTTAGCTAGAATATCCGACAGGGTATCGCAAGAAATGTACTTACAGATAATGTAGCTTGCGTATAGGGGGATTAGCAAGCTGGGGAAAACATTTGCCGGAGACGAATAGATCCTCGTAGACACCATGGCTGGTCATTGCGCTACTTGCACACAATGTTCCCCTCATATGTCCGCGAAACTGTGATAGAGGAAGTTCCAAATTCCTCAAGATTATAAAGCCACAAAAAAACAATCCCTGAACACTTGACACCGATTCAAAGCCGCAGATCAGACTTGCCGTATTAGCCAGGATGGCGACAGCCAGTGCGGAAATAAGCTTCGAAGCGTAGCTGGTACCTCTCGGGCAGGGACGAAAAAATCGGAAAAATATTTCCGCCGCTTCCATACAAATACCGGTAATTGTGGAGAGAATACCGGTGACTGTGGAGATGTGCGTCAAATTTTCCGATTTTTTTGTCCACACCCGAGTACAACCAGCAACCCGTGACGTGTGGGTATGTTGGAAAAGTAGCTCGGTAGAGGGAGAGAGTCCTAGAAATTGTATATGTGGTCCATGAATTGTATAAGGTATGAAATCGTAGTCTGTGTTACCAAACTGGGTGCGGTGAGCCGGATCAGTTCGATATTGGTTGCATTTGTTGAATATCTACCTGATAATCAGTAAAGCTGCAACTTAGCCCCCGAGAAACAGTGGCTCAAATTACCTTTTTCATGGAAACCCGGATGAACAATGCCAAGGGCAGCAATAGTCCGATTATAAGCCTTACGAATAGGAGATTTGGGGGTGTGAGGCTAGAGCTCGGCTCGGCCAGCCGCATGTCCCACCCTGTATGCGCCCTATTGATGTAGACTGGGGGGGGCCGCGTGCCAGGAGGCCGTGAGTTGGAGTGTAAAGTTGGTTGCGCGGATTGATGGCCATGGGGGTCCATCGCGACAACCGCGTTGGGATAAGGGTTGGTTGGGTAAGAAGAAGGGGTATGAATCCGAATCCCTAGTATGCGAGAGAGAGCAGACGAAAGTGGGCCTTAGGCAAGAAGTAAGGGGAATCTTTTGGTTAGCGTCGCTAGAGTTCCAAGGCGAAGAGTAGCAGGAGGGGGTGCCCTTTTTATCTCGCTCCAGACAAAACTGGTGTGGGAGGGGCCTAATGAAAAGGCTTGGCATGCAGGGGGCCTGACAGGGAAGAGACTGGCAGGGTTGGGGGGGGGTGACTTTTTGTGCGATGAAGCTCAGCCTTGACAGAACCTTTTTTGTGCGGAACGTCATTTTGGGATGAACATGGGATTGTGGTGCAAGGACTGGCTATAAGTTATGGAACAGTTATTTAAGGTTAACCAGCCATATTATCCCTGCCGGTTCCGGTTAAGAAGTTCCTACTCTTGTACTGGAACCGGCACAGCCACACACCTTGGGTTCTGGCCCAGGCTGGTACGGTAACACAACCGGGCTAGAATGCATCCGCGATAAAATTTTGTCACTGTACCGCAGAGAGCTGTCATCGAGTACTGGTGGAGCTGGATTGGCTTCCTCGAGGATTCGCTAAGCATGAGGTGCTGGAGAGATTTGTGCAGACGTCAAATCCCGTTACCCACGCTATCCACAGCGCTGTACCGTCCCGAGTTATACCGGCACTCGTACAGCCTCGTGCGTTTGAAGACATAAAGGCTGCAGGTCTGCATCCTTTGATATGCTATGCTTCACGTGACCCCTTGAACGAGCCCGACAGCAGTTCATAAGGTACTTGTAACTCCGCCCACGGGTAAAGCACTTCTCCTATGCGACCGCAAAATTAAAGTGCGCTTCGTTTAAACCATTCGCTCCGAAATAAAAGCTAAAACTAAAAATTAAACAGGTATCATATCGGCAAAGCCACAGCACCGGTGGATTTCCTTCTTTTCTGACGGAAGAGAAAATTTGTGGTCAACTTAAACTACTCGGGCGAGTATTTAGTGGCCGGTAGCGCAGCCATACTAGTACTCCCAGCGTGGCATGCAAGCAAGAGCTAGGCGAGGACCTGTGTTGCCCAACTATCCTAACTTACCGCTACGGTACCGAAAAATGGAGTCTCCTACCGTAGGGCGGGAGAGACTGAGCGCAATAATAATAATAAGCACTTGGAATTTATTGAAGAAAGCAAAACTCCATAATATACAGTAAAACAATCGACGCGCAATTTATTTTTTTGACTAAAAAAAATAAATTCCTCGGAAGGAGTGCTCTAGCGTGTGGGATTAATGGTGTCCATGGTGGCTAATTTTTCAATTCAGTGTTGAAGATAATTATGCGTGATAAACTGGAAGCAACAACCATCAGAAATATTTGATGTGGTTCCATTTTAGGAAAGCAGGCAGCTTGGCATCGCCGAACAGACAGAGAGAACTCTGGATTAGGCTGGGCTCATTCTCCCTGCCCTCAACATCTATCACTCGAATTTCCAAATACGGATTAGTTCAGGCCCAGATGCTGCACATTCGAGCTGGACGCTGCTCTCGTCAGCCCTGATCACATGACCAGAAAACAATAAGAGCCGCAAGAAGAGTCGGCGCCAAGATCTCTTTGAGAATCACCACACCGTTGCGCTAATAGATCTACGAGAACTGTCCTAACCATTCCCGGGAAAATCAATAGGGGTCGTTTGGTAAGCGGACAGAGGCCGGAGCGCGGCGAAATCGCAGGTTTTCAAGACACCACATTCCCACAGATATCTTGGGTACCGCTCCGGAAATTTTTGGATAAAACATAGCATGTCTAAAGTGTGATATATTTGTTTCGGGTTTGAGATCGCACAACTGTGGGACGCGAACTTGACAGGTGTGCTGCGATGGATTTGCGTCTTTCCCGAGCGAAATCCACGGTTTTTGCAGATGCCTTGATGGCAAGGATGCTTCGGCCCTCACCACTTTTTGTTTCATTGGTTGTGTAGCCTTGTGGCAAGCTCTCCGGAGATGTTATTTCCTGCCCACCAGGCAAGCAAGTTTTATTGGGATGTTAGCTATTGGGCGGCGTTAATGCGGCTTCGGCTAGGATAGTTTCATTGTTGGTAAGTATCTGCTAGGGTAGAGCCGCCCCGCATATCTGGTGGTATGTTCTATGACCCCGAAGTTGACCGCGGGGACCAACGAGGGAAGTGAAAAGTAGGTTTGCTATGCCTCCTCCGCACTGATTACTCACCTCTTGCCGACATGGCCGGTGGTCATCAGCCCCAGATGGCATGGTTCTATTCATTAGGGTATTTAATTTAGTTTTCTCTTACAAGTGGGGTGAATATAAGGCTGTTGACAACGCGCAGAAGATTTTTATACTATTATACACCACATCTCTGTCGAAAAAAAACACTATATAAAGATTATCTATCGTTCGGGCGAGGGGGAGAAAAAGAAGCGAAGGAAGAATGAGCAATAAAAGGGAGAAAAAAAAGACCTGCAGGTAGGAATTTACAGAGAGAAGATTAAATATGAAAAGATGAACTTTAAAATCTATAAACACGACCCCCCACAAGAATAGAAACCACCCACGAGTCAAACTCTACGAGGTTTCGGAAGCAGGAACTCATAAATTCTCACCCAAGTATGAAAAACAATAGCTAAACAGGTGTAGGAGGGTGTGATATATATCAGTATACCCTCCATGGGATATCCTCTACCGGCAAGAGCTGATTTCCGTGCGCATCATTATGAGTAGCCTGCCCCGGGAGGGAAGGGGCGGCGGCAGCTGTTTCCACAAAGCGCTGTATCCTGGACCTCAAATATTGCCGGAGGTTGCCGCTATACGAGACTGTAACAGAGCTGCCACACTCTCACACCGACTCATGGTGGCATACCAGAGGGGCGTTCGACCCTTATTATCTGGCTGGTCGGGGTTGACCTCTTCCCTCCCAAGTAGTATTTTTACCACTCCCTCACATCCACCATCGGCGGCAAACGAGAGCGATGTTCGGCCGTCATTGTCTGGCTTGTCAGGGTTGACCTCTTCCCGCCCTAGTAGTATTTTTACCACTCCCTCACGTCCACCCTCGGCGGCATACGAGAGCGGTGTTCGGCCGTTATTATCTGGCTCGTCGGGGCTGACCTCTTCGCGTCTGAGTAATATTTTGACCACTCCCTCATATCCATCCTCGGCGGCGAACGAGAGCGGTGTTCGGCCCCTATTATCTGGCTCGTCGGGGTTGACCTCTTCGCGTTCCAGTAATATTTTGACCACTCCCTCATTTCCGTTCATGGCAGCAATCGAAAGCGGTGTTTGGCCATCATCATCTGGTTTGTGCGGGTTCACCTCTTCCCGCTGGAGGAGGATTTCCACAATTTTCTCATGTCCGTGCACGGCAGCAAAGGAGAGCGGTGTTAGGCCGCCATTATGGGGCCTGTCCGGGCTGACCTCGTCCCGTCCGAGTAGCACTCCCACCACTGTGTCATGTCCCCGTTCGGCGGCATGCGAGAGCGGTGTTCGACCGTCATAATCTGGCTTGTCGGGTTCGACCTCTCTCCGTCCGAGTAGCATTTCCACCACTCCCCCATGCCCATACCAGGCGGCAATCGAGAGCGGTGTTCGGCCAAAGTTATTTGCCCTGTCTGGGCTGACCTCTTCCCGTCCGAGTAGCACTCCCACCACTGTCTCATCTCCCCACCTGGCGGCATGCGAGAGCGGTGTTCGACCGCCATTATCGGGCTTGTCGGGGTTGACCTCTCCCCGTCCTAGTAGCATTTCCACCACTTCCCTATGTCCGTACTCCGCGGCAATCGAGAGCGGTGTTGTGCCAAAATTATCTGCCCTGTCTGGGCTGACCTCTCCCTGCCCGAGTAGCAGCTTGACCACGTCCTCGTGTCCATTGCGGGTAGCCCATGCCAGTGGTGTACGACCCGAAAAATCTCCTCCGTTGATATCATAACATCCCATCTCAATTAAACCAGCTACAATCTCAACAATTCCGAAGAACGATGCACAGTGTAGTCCACTGAACGGAGTGGGAGTACCAAAATTCGAAATATAGAAATTCTCTACTTGTTCTAAAAGTGATGTAGTCGATATCGGGCCATAATTCTCTTTTAGTAGCTCCAGTGCAAGTGATCTCCCGTTGTCCGAGAGCTCCTTTTTGGCATGCACTCCCCAGTAGATAGAACAATATCCCAGAAAGGGTGCGTTTGCCTCATCAGGAGAGGGAGAAGCCCAAATGGCTTTGACCTGTTGAGAACACAGATAGGTCAAGCATATTTCGGCCATTACCGAGTGAGGAATACTGAGTATATCGGGATGAGTAGAAAGATACTCTTGGAGAGTAAAGTGGATTAATCGCACAGTTGAGCCCTCTTTATCCACAGTAATAAGCCCTTGGCAGCAGCTTACTACAGTCGAAATCGAAGGAATGTTGCCATAATCCAAATCCGTGGAGCCTAGCTGCACTGCGAGGGCATGGCAGAGCTCGTCCGCTCGCAACGGTCGTTCTGCATGACTGGTCCACATCAATGCTGTCATCCCGAGTCTCGACTTGTCACCACCTTGTGCCTTTATCCGTTCGATTGTCGCACCATAAACATCTCCCAACTCTAATCCACTTGTCATTTTGCGGAGCTTTTCTCGTCTCCCCGAGATTGTCGATTCGTTTAAGATCGCATCGATGTTTAAGGAGACCAGTAGAAACCTAGATGCATATCTATTAGCGTACTGTGTGTGGCAGGACTCCTAATACCATTCCCCGTACATACATCTCCGACACATGTTCGGGAATCTCCTTCAGAATGTCTTCCTCTAGGCTCTCATCCATGGCGTCTGGAGTTTCGTCCTCCTCTAGTCTAACACGAAGGTATTCGATGATATCGTCTATGTTGGGGCCTACAGGTACACTTATCACTCGTCCAGGAAGACGCTTTTCAACCTCAGCACGAACATGAGGCCTCCCAATGAGAAATATTCGTGTGTGTGGGGATGTTTCGAGGATTTGATGTAGCGAATTAAGAAGTTTAACACGATGTGTCGGCGCACATTCGTCTAATGCGTCAACGCATATAAAGGTTCTTAGTGAGGATGTGATGTTCTGTAGCATCTTCACGATATCCGGGAGTCCTGGCCCCCGTCCACCAATGGCCATTTTCTGCCCCTGGAATGCCTGTGTTATTCCTTCCGGAACTGTTTCCATTCCGCCAACAACCTGTCTGAGCAAGGAACCCAGAATACTGGCAACGGACTGCTCCTTTCGCGCTGCGAAGTCCAAGTAAAAACACGTAACGGCTGCGTTTCGCCCCGTGAACTGATCGCACAGTCTGTCCACTACTAGAGAACTGACATCGTGGCCTGTTAGCACTGAGCCTTTCTTTCTTTTATCCTCCGAGAATGATCCTTGTTACCTAATGAATGTTTTACCGACCCCCGGACCCCCATAGTAAAATAAGACCGCCTTATCACGCTCACCTTCACCGTTCCAGTCAAACCAGTTTCTGAATTCCGCAGTTTGCAAAAGCCATTCCCCCACATTATCGGCACGGCGATCTCGGATATCCTGATGGCGTAGCTTGGGCTCCAGGGGCGATAGCCAGGTCAGGAGCGGAGCCCTGTCGTCGGCAATAGTACAGTTGTTCCACACATTATTAAAGGAATTGGTATTATTGAAGGAGTTGTCACAGGTGGGATATTGAGACATCTTCTGGTCTCTGCTTCTTGCGCTGTTGTAGTGGAGGAGTTATTGAGTATGGTGGGTTGATGATATTCGTGGGAGCTGACGAAAACCGGGGCGAAGGTAAAGAAAAGCGGGGGTCTTCTCACGTTAAAGTAGCACTGCAAATATGATCAGTCACTCCCTGGAGCACCGAAGAAAAAGTACCTAATTTACCAAATTGAGCCTTGGGAAATGTGACCTTGAAATTAATTTCAATGCAGTAATCCCGTTTTATCTTACTGCATACGCATCTCCATACTTGTACGATCTAGCGTTGTTGGCACTTGAAGTGCTTTGTGCCATGCCAGTGTGCCTGGCACGGCACAACGAAATGCCAGAGTGTACTCGAGTACTCGAGTAGTGAGATTAGCTGATGGCACAATTCAATTATTGTAGGCTTGTTTCTGTTATTGAGGAAGCAAATATTCATGTTCTTCAGCACAGTGAGAACACAAAGGGATGGGAAATGGGGGATATTCAATATTAATTGGGCTTGTGGATGGTTTCATTGTTTCTTCTTAAAAAGTCATTTTATTTGTACATGTATTGCCTGGGCGCTACATAATTAGAGCAGTGCCGGGAACATCCATCTGGGAGGTTGTGGCATCGTACAAACTATGGCGACTTAGTGCCAACAACGCTATCCATATTGCCAGCCCACTTGCACACACGTGAACCACACTACCCCCCCTTGTCGCCCGGCTCATCTTCCGGAGCAACCCTCGGCAGCCCGAGCTCAAGCTACGAATTAAGCCTAAATTACCCTGAAGCGCGCGGCTGGTTCAGTACTGGAACGGACATAGCCAGATGCTTATACTTGTAGTTCTGGCACCCAGAGTGCTACGGTAACTCAACAGTGTTAGAATGCATCCGCGATAAAATTTTATCACGGTACCACAGACAGTTGTATTCGAGTACTGGTGGAGCCGGATTGGCTTCCTCGAGTACCGTCCCAAGTTATACCGACGCTCGCACAGCCTGGTGCATTTGAAGACATAAAGGCTGCAGATTTGCATCCTTTGATATGCTATGCTTCTCGTGACCCCAGGAACGAGCCCGACAGCAGCTCATGAGCTAACTCCGCCCACGAATGAGGCACTTCTCCTGTGCAACCGCAAAATCAAAGTGCGATTCGTTTAAACCACTCACTCCGAAATAAAAGCTAAAACTAAAAATTAAACAGGTATCATATCGGCAAATCCGCAGCACCTCTGGATTTCTTTCTTTTCTGACGCAAGAGAAAATCTGGGGTCAACTTAAACTACTTGGGCGAGGGACTATTTAGTGGCCGGTAACGCAGCCGTACCCCCAGGGTGGCATGCAAGCAAGAGCTGGGCAAGGGTCTGTGTTGCCTATTATCCTAACTCACCGCAACGGTACCGAAAAATGGAAACTCCTAGCGTAGGACGGGGAGACCGAGGGCGATAAGCGCATACAGTAAAATGATCACAGTGCAATTTATTTTTGACTAAAAAATAATAATCCTGCGAAGGAGTGCTCTACTCTAGGATATGGGATTAATGGTGTCAATTGTGGCTGATTTTTTAATTCAGTGTTGAGAGAATATGCGTGATAAACTGGAAGGAATCACCATGAAAGATATCTGATGTGGTTCCATTTTAGGAAAGCAGGCGGCTTTGGCATGGCCGAACAGACAGAGAGAATTCGGTATTAGGTTGCGCTCCTAATCCCCGCCCTCAACATCTATCACTCGAATTTCCGAATACGGATTAGTTCAGACCCAGATGCGGAACATTCCAGGTGGACGATAATCACATGACCACACATGACAGGCATCAGTAAGAGCCGAATGAAGAGTCGGCGCCAAGACCTGTGGGAGACTAACCACTCCATTACGCTATATCTACCGAGAATTACAGTGTCCTAACTACTCCCGGGAAAATCACTAGGGGTCGTTTGGTAAGTGGACAGATGCAGGAGCGCAAAATCACTGGCTTTCAACAACACATTCTCACAGATATCTTGAATACAGTTCCGGAAATTTTGAATAAAACCCGGCATGTCTAAAGTGTAATATATATTTGTTTCAGGTTTGAGATCAGACAATTGTGGGGAGGTGAACTGGGTGGGGTGTGGTGCGATGGACTTGCGTCCTTCCCGTGCGAAATCCATGGTTTGGGTAGATTCATTGATGGAAAGGACGCTTCGGCCTTCACCACTTTTTGTTTCGTTGGTTGTGTAGCCTTGTAGCAAGGTGTCCGGAGATGTTATTTCCTGCCCACTAGGCAAGCAAGTTGTAATGGGATGTTAGCTATTGGGCAGTGTTAATGAAGCTTCGGCTAGGATAGTCTCATTGTTGGTGAGTATCTGCTAGGGAGCCCCTTCGCGGCATATCTAGTGGTATGTTCTATGGCCCCGAAATTGCCCGCGGGATAAGTGGGGCCAACGAGGGAAGTGAAAAGAGGGTTTGCTATGCCTTCTCCGGACTGGGTACTCACCTCTGGCCGACGTTTCCAGTGGCCATCAGCTTCAGATGGTTATTTTTCATTAGGGTCTTTAATCTAGTCTTCTCTTACAAGTGCGGTGAATATAAGGCTGTTGACAACGGTCGGAAGAATCTTTATACTATCATACAGCATATTTATGTCTAAAAAAAAACACCATTTAGAGATTATCTATCGTTCGGGGGAGAGGGAAGAAAACGAAGCGAAGGAAGAAAGGACGATACAAGAGAGAAAAAAAGACCTGCAGGTAGGAATTTACCGCGAGAGGATTAAATATGAAAGGGTGAAATCTTCAATCTATAAACTCAACCCCCCTCATCAATAGAAACCACCCACGAGTCAATCTCTAGGGAACTTTGGAAACAGAAAAATGATAAAATCTCATCCAAGTGTGAAAACAATAACAAACAGGCGTAGGAGGGTGTGGTATGTATCGGTATACCCTGTGATGGGATACCCTCTACCAGCAAGGGCCGATCTCCGTGCGCATCACTATGAGTAGCCTGCCCCGGAAAGGGGGGTTGCGGCAGCTGTTTCCACGAAGCTGTCACATAGACCTCAAATTTTCTCGGGGGTTACCGCAATACGAGACTCTAGCAGAGCTGCCACACTCGCACACCTAGCATACGAGAGCGGCGTTATACCATCATTATCTGGTTGGTCGGGGTTGACATCTTCCCGCCCTAGTAGTATTTTTACCACCTCCTCACGTCCGTTCCAAGCGGCGAATAAGAGCGGTGTTCGACCGTTATTGTCTGGTTTGTCAGCGTTGACCTCGTCACGCCCGAGCAGTATCAAAACCACCTCCTCATGCCCATACCGGGCGGCAAACGAGAGCGGTGTTCGGCCGTAATTATCTGGCTTGTCGGGGTTGACCTCTTCCCGCCCTAGTAGTATTTTTACCACTCCCTCCTGCCTGTACTCGGCGGCAAACGAGAGCGGTGTTCGGCCGTAATTATCTGGCTTGTCGGGGTTGACCTCTTCCCACCCTAGTAGTATTTTTACCACTCCCCCATGCCCATACCGGGCGGCAAACGAGAGCGGTGTTCGGCCGTAATTATCTGGCTTGTCGGGGTTGACCTCTTCCCGCCCTAGTAGTATTTTTACCACTCCCTCCTGCCTGTACTCGGCGGCATACGAGAGCGGAGTTTGGCCTCTATTATCTGGCTCGTCGGGGTTGACCTCTTCGCGTCCGAACAGAATCAAAACCACCTCCTGATGTCCCCCCCAGGCGGCAAACGAGAGCGGTGTTAGGCCGTAATTATCTGGCTTGTCGGGGTTGACCTCTTCCCGCCCTAGTAGTATTTTTACCACTCCCCCATGCCCATACCGGGCGGCAATTGAGAGCAGAGTTCGGCCGTCATTATCTGGCTTGTCGGGGTCGACCTCTCCCCCCCGAGTAGCACCTTGACCACCTCCTCATGTCCACTACAAGCAGCCCATGCCAGTGGTGTACGACCTGAAAAATCTCCTCCGTTGATATCATAACATCCCATCTCTATTAAACCAGCCACAATCTCAACAATTCCGAAGAACGATGCACAGTGTAGTCCACTGAACGGAGAGGGAATATCAAAATCCGAAATATAGAAATACTCTACTTGTTCTAAAAGTAATGTAGTCGATATCGGGCGATAATTCTCTTTTAGTAGCTCCAGTGCAAGTGATCTCCCGTTGTCCGAAAGCTCCTTTTTGGCATGCACTCCCCAGTAAATGGAACAATATCCCAGAAAGGGTGTGTTTGCCGCATCAGGAGAGGGAGAAGCCCAAAGGGCTTTGACATGTTGGGAACTCAGATAGGTCAAGCAAATTTCGGCCATAACCGAGTGAGGATTACTGAGTATATCGGGATGAGTAGAAAGATACTCTTGGAGAGTAAAGTGGATCAATCGAACAGTTGAGCCCTCCTTATCCACAGTAATGAGCCCTTGACAGCAGCTTACCACAGTCGAAATCGAGGGGATTTTGCCAAAATCGAAATCCGTGGAGCCTAGCTGCACTGCGAGGGCATGGCAGAGCTCGTCCGCTCGCAACGGTCGTTCCGCATGACTGATCCACATCAACGCTGTCATCCCGAGTCTCGATTTGTCACCACCTTGTGCCTTTATCCGTTCGATTGTGGCACCATAAACATCTCCCAACTCCAATCCACTTGTCATTTTGCGGAGCTTTTCTCGTCTCCCCGAGATTGTCGATTCGTTTAAGATCGCATCGATGTTTAAGGAGACCAGTAGAAACCTAGATGCATATTAGCGTACTGTGTGTCGTAGGGCTCCTGATACCATTCCCCCTACATACATTTCCGAGACATGTTCGGGAATCTCCTTCAGAATGTCTTCCTCCAGGCTCTCATCCATGGCGTCTGGGGTTTCGTCCTCGTCTAGTCTAACACGAAGGTATTCGATGATATCGTCTTTATTGGGGCCTACGGGTACACTTATCACTCGTCCGGTAAGACGCTTTTCGACCTCAGCACGAACATGAGGCCTCCCAATGAGAAATATTCGTGTGTGTGGGGATGTTTCGAGGATTTGATGTAGCGAATTAAGGAGTTTGACACGATGTGTCGGCGCACATTCGTCTAAGGCGTCAACGCATATAAAGGTGCGTAGTGAGGATGTAACGTTCTGTAGCATCTTCACGATATCCGGGAGTCCCGGCCCCCGTCCACCAATGGCCATTTTCTGCCCCTGGAATGCCTGTGTTATTCCTTCCGGAACCTTTTCCATTCCGCCAACAACCTGTCTGAGCAAGGAACCCAGAGTGCTGGCAACGGACTGCTCCTTTCGCGCTGCGAAGTCTAAGTAAAAACACGTAACAGCTGTGTTTTGTCCGGTGAAATGATCGCACAGTCTGTCCACTACCAGCGAACTGACATCGTAGCCTGTTAGCACTGAGCCTTTCTTTCTTCTATCCTCCGGGAATGATCCTTGTTACCTGATAAATGTTTTCCCGACACCCGGACCCCCATAGCAAAACAAGACTGCCTTATCACCTTCACTTCCACCTCTCCAGTCAAACCAGTTTTTGAATTCCGTAGTCTGCAAAAGCCATTCCCCCACATGATCGGCACGGCGATCTCGGATATCCTGATGGCGTAGCTTGGGCTCAAGGGGTGATAGCCAGGCCAGGAGCGGAGCCCGATCATCGGCAATGGTACAGTTGTTCCACACATTATTAAAAGAATTGGTATTATTGAAGGAGTTGTCACAGATGGGATATTGAGACATCTTCTGGCCTCTGCTGCTTGTGCTGTTGTAGTGGAGGAGTTATTGAGTATGATGGGTTGATGATATCGGTGGGAGCTGACGAAAACCGGGGCGAATGTAAGGAAAAGCGGGGGTCTTCTCGCGTTAAAGTAGCACTGCAAATATTACCAGTCACATCCTGGAGCACCGAAGAAAAAGTACCTAATTTACCAAATTGAGCCTGGGGAAGATATGACCTTGAAGCTAATTTCAATGCAGTAATCCCGTTTTATCTTACTGCATACGCATCTCCATACTTGTATGATCTAGCGTTGTTGGAACTTGAAGTGCTTTGTGCCATGCCGATGTGCGCGGCACGGCACAACGAAATGCCAGAATGTACTCGAGTAGTGAGATTAGCTGATGGCACAACCTGGCACAATTCAATTATTGTAGGCTTGTTTCTGTTATTGAGGAAGCAAATATTCATGTTCTTCAGCACAGTGAGAACCCAAAGGGATGGGAAATGGGGGATATTCAATATTAATTGGGCTTGTAGATGGGTTCTATGTTTCTTCTTAAAAAGTCATGTTATTTGCACATGTATTGCTTGGGCGCTACATAATTAGTGCCGTGCCGGGAACATCCATCTGGGAGGTTGTGGCGTGGCACAAACTATGGCGACTTAGTGCCAACAACGCTATCCAAATCGTTTCCTTGCTGTTACCAGCCCACTTGCCACACATTATTAAAAGAATTGATATTATTGAAGGAGTTGTCACAGATGGGATATTGAGACATCTTCTGGCCTCTGCTGCTTGCGCTGTTGTAGTGGAGGAGTTATTGAGTTTGGGTTGATGATATTCGTGGGAGCTGAAGAAAACCGTGGCCTGGGTAAGGAAAAGCGGGGGTCTTGTGGCGTTAAAGCCGCACGGCAGATATGACTAGTCACTTCCTGGAGCACGGAAGAAAAAGTACCTAATTTACCAAATTGAGCCTGGGGAAGATATGACCTTGAGGTTAATTTCAATGCAGTAATCCCGTTTTATCTTACCGAATCCGCATCACCATATCGTTTCCTTGCTACTACCAGCCCATTTGGATAAACCCAAACCACACCTCGCCCCCCGCCCCCCACCTCATCTTCCGGAGCAACCCTCGGCAAGATAGCCCGAGCTCAAGCTACGAATTAAGTCTAAATTACCCTCATGCGCACGACTGGTACTCGTACAGTACTGGAACGGGAACAGCCAGATGCTTATACTTGTAGTTCTGGCACCTAGGGTGGTACGGTAACACAACAGGGCTAGAATGTATCGGCTATAAAATTTTGTCATGGTACCGCAGACAGCTGTACTGAGGAGCTGGACTGGCCTCCTGGAAGATTCGCTTAGCATGAGGTGCTGCAGAGATTCGTGCAGACGCCAAATCCCGTTAACCAGGCTACCCACAGCACTGTACCGTCTCAAGTTATACCGGCACTCGTACAGCCTCGTGCATTTGAAGACGTAAAGGCTGCAGATGTGCATCCTTTGGTATGGTATGCTTCTCGTGACCCCTTGAACGAGCCCGGCAGCAGTTTATGAGGTAACTCCGCCCACGAATAAGGCACTTCCCCTGTGCGACCGCAAAATTAAAGTGCGATTCGTCTAAACCATTCAATCCGCAATAAGCTAAAACTAAAAAATTAAATGGGTTATCATATCGGCAAAAGCCACAGCACCCGTGGATTTCCTTCTTTTTTTTTCTGACGGAAGAGAACATCTGGGGTCAACTTAAACTATTCGGGCGAGGGAGTATTTAGTGGCCTGTAACGCAGCCGTGCTCCCAGCAAGCAAGAGCTAGGCGAGGACCTGTGTTGCCTAATTATCCTACTCGAGTAACTTGCGGCTACGGTACCAAAAAATGTATACTCCTACCGTTGGGCGGGGAGACTGAGCGCAATAATAGACCAAGCACTTGGAATTTATTGAAGAAAAGCAACACACTACATAATACAGTAAAACGATCATGGCGCAATTTATTTTTTTGACTAAAGAAATAAAAAATCCTCCGAAGGAGTGCTCTACTATAGGATATGGGATTAATGGTGTCAATCGTGGATAATTTTTGAATTTAGTGTTGAGAATATGGGTGATAAAATGGATGCAAGATGCAACAACCATCAGAAATATTTGATGTGGCTCCATTTTAGGAAAGTGGGCAGCTGGGCATTGCCGAACACACAGAGAATTCTGGATTAGGTTGCGCTCATTCTCTCCGCCCTAGGAGTCTCCAGAGAAATACTCATTATCTATCACTCGAATTTCCGAATCTGGATTAGTTTAGACCTAGATCCTCTTGTGAACCCTAATCACATGACCACACATGACCGACGCCGGTAAGAGCCGCAAGAGAGTCTGCGCCAGGATCTGTCGGAGACTAACCCGACCTTTGCGCTAATGGATCTACTCGGGTGTCAGGGTTAGTCCGCGAACACCAGGATTTATTCTGAGCATGAGCTAAAGTGGCAAATATCCAATAGAAACCTTGAATAGATAGTTCAACCAATAGTAAAGCAGAAAGCGTTCGAGGAATTCTTCTGGTTTTCAACACACACCCCTTAGTGAGTGCGCTATTCCTAATATCGTCGTTAGCTTTGTCAGCCCTGTGTTCGCGGACTAGCCCTGGTATCCGAGTACGATAATTACAAGTGTCCTAACCGCTCCCGGGAATATCAATAGGGGTCGTTTGGTAAGTGGACAGAGGCCTGAGCGCAGCAGAATCGCTGGTTTCGAGACCCCACACTCCCGCAGGTATCTTGAGTACGGTTCCGGAAATTTTGAACAAAAATAGCATGGCTAAAGTGTAATATATATTTGTTTCGGGGTTGATATCGCACAACTGTGAGGTCGCGAACAGGGTAAGGTGTGCTGCGATGGACTTGCGTCCTTCGAGTGCGAAATCCATGGTTTGGGTAGATTCCTTGATGGGAAGGACGCTTCGGTCCTCACCTCTTTTTATTTCATTAGTTGTGTAGCCCTGTGCCAAGCTGTTCAGAGATGTTATTTCCTGCCAACCCGGCAAGATGTACTGGGATATTAGCCATTGGGCGGTGTTAATACAGCTTCGGCTAAGATAGTGTTAGTGTTTGTGAGTATCTGCTAGGGTATACCCCCTTCGCGACATATCTGGTGGTATTATATGTTCTATGGCCCCGAAATTGACCGCGGGATAAGTGGGACCAACGAGGGAAGCGAAAAGTAGGTTTTCTAAGCCTCCTCCGGACTGGTTACTCACCTCTGGCCGACGTGGCCTGTTGTCATCAGCTTCAGATGGTTCATTTTCATTAGGGTATTTAATTTAGTTTTCTCTTATAAGTGTGGTGAATATGAGGCTGTTGACAACGCGCAGAAGAATCTTTATACTATCGTACACCACACTTCTGTCTAAAAAAAACACTATATGAAGATTATCAATGATTTGGGCGAGAGGGGAGAAAAGGAAGCGAAGGAAGAAAGAACGATACAAGAGAGAAAAAAAGACCTGCAGGTAGGAATTTACGGAGAGAGGATTAAATATGAAAGGATGAAATCTGCAATCTATAAACTCGGCCCCCCGTATCAATAGAAACCGCCCACGAGTCAATCTCTACGGAACTTTGGAAATAGAAAAATCATAAATTCTCACCCAAGTATGAAGGAAAATAACTGAAAGGGGGCAGGAGGGTGTGGTGTATATCGGTATACCCTGTGATGGGATATCCTCTACCGGCAAGGGCTGATATCTGTGTGCATCGCCATGAGCAGCCCCCCGAAGGGAAGGGGCGGCGGCAGCTGTTTCCACGAAGCGCTGTCTCTTAGACCTCAAATTTTACCGGGGGTTGCCGCATTGCGAGACTCTAGCAGAGCTGCCACACCCCCATGCCATCTCCAGGTGACATGCGAGAGCGGCGTTTGACCGTAATTATCTGGCTTGTAGGGGTTGACTTCTTCCCGCCCAAGTAACATTTTTACAACCCCCTCAGCTCCAGACTGGACAGCAAAGGAGAGCGGTGTTCGACCGTCATTGTCTGGCTTGTCAGGGTTGACCTCTTCGCGTCCGAGTAATATTTTGACCACTCCCTCATTTCCGTCCCGGGCAGCAAAAGAGAGCGGTGTCCCACCCCTATTATCTGGCTTGTCAGGGTTGACCTCCTCACGCCCGAGTAGCACTGACACCACTCCACCATTTCCATTACCGGCGGCAAACGAGAGCGGTGTTCGGCCCTTCTTATCTAGTTTGTCGGGGTTGACCTCTTCTCGCCCTAGTAGTATTTTAACCACTCCCTCATTTCCCCTCATAGCGGCAATCGAAAGCGGTGTTTGGCCGTCATCATCTGGCTTGTCGGGGTTGACCTCTACCCGCTGAAGTAGGCTTTTTGCAACTCCTTCATGTCCGTAAAGGGCGGCATACGAGAGCGGCGTTAGACCACCATTATCAGGCTTGTCAGGGTTGACCTCTTCACGTCCGAGCAGTATTTTCACTACTCCCTCATGTCCCTTCCGGGCGGCAAACAAGAGGGGCGTTCGGCCGCCATCACCTGGTTTGTCGGGGTTGGCCTCTGCCCGCTGAAGTAGGCTTTTTGCGACTCCTTCATGTCCATACAGGGCGGCATACGAGAGCGGCGTTAGACCTTCATTATCAGACTTGTCAGGGTTGACCTCTTCACGTCCGAGTAGTATTTTCACTACTCCCTCATGTCCCTTCCGGGCGGCAAACAAGAGGGGCGTTCGGCCGTCATTATCTGGCTTGTCAGGATTGACCTCTTCGCGCGCGAGTAGTATTTTCACAACTCCTTCATGTCCCTTCTGGGCGGCAAACGAGAGTGGCGTTCGGCTGTCATTACCTGTCTTGTCCAGATTGGCCTCCCTCCGCCCGAGTAGTACCTTCACCACTTCCTCGTGCCCACTGCGGGTAGCCCATGCGAGTGGCGTACGGCCCGAAAAATCTCTTCCGTTGATATCATGACATTCCATCTCTATTAAACCAGCTACAATCTCAACAATTCCGAAGAACGATGCGCAGTGTAGTCCACTGAATGGGGAGCAAGTATCAAAATACATAGTATAGGAACGCTTTGCTTGTTCTAAAAGCAATTTGGTCGATATCGGGCCATAATTCTCTTTTAGCAGCTCTAGCGCAAGCGACCTCTCGTAGTCCGAGAGCTCCCTTTTGGCATGCGCTCCCCAGTAAATGGAACAATATCCTAGAAAGGGTGTGTTCGCCGCATCAGTAGACGGAGAAGCCCGAAGGTCTTTGACCTGTTGGAAACTTAGATAAGTCAAGCATATTTCGGCCATTACCGAGTGAGGATTACTGAATATATCGGGACGAGGGGAAAGATACTCCTGGAGAGTAAAGTGGATTAATCGTACAGTTGAGCCCTCCTTATCCACAGTAATAAGCCCTTGGCAGCAGCTTACCACCGTCGAAATCGAAGGGATGTTGCCAAAATCGAAATCCGTGGAGCCTGGCTGCACTGCTAGGGCATGGCGGAGCTCTTCCGCTCGCAACGGCCGTTCCGCATGGCTGATCCACATCAACGCGGCCATCCCGAGTCTCGATTTGTCACCACCTTGCGCCTTTATCCGTTCGATTGTCGCACCATAAACATCTCCCAACTCCAATCCTCTTGTCATTTTGCGGAGCTTTTCTCGTCTCCCCGAGATTGTCTTTTCGTTTAAGATCGCATCGATGTTTAAGGAGACCAGTAGAAACCTAGATGCATATCTATTAGCGTGCTGTGTGTCGCAGGACTCCTAATACCATTCCCCTACTTACATTTCAGACATATGTTCGGGAATCTTCTTCAGAATTTCTGCCTCTAGGCTCTCATCCATGGCGTCTGGAGTTTCGTCCTCGCCTAGACTAACACGAAGGTATTCGATGATATCGTCTTTGTTGGGGCCTATAGATATACTTATCACTCGTCCAGCAAGACGCTTTTCAACCTCAGCACGCACATAAGGCCTCCCCATGATAAATACTCGTGTGTGCGAGGACGTTTCGAGGATTTGTTGGAGTGAATTCAGGAGTTTCACGCGATGCGTCGGCGCACATTCGTCTAAAGCGTCAACGCATATAAAGGTGCGTAGTGAGGATGTGATGTTTTGTAGCATCTTTACGATATCCGGGAGTCCCGGCCCCCGTCCACCGATTGCCATTTTCTGCCTTTGAAAGGCCAGTGTTATTTCCTCTAGAACCTTTCCCATTCCGCCAACAACCTGTCTGAGCGATGAACCCAGAATACTGGCAACGGACTGCTCCTTTCGCGTTGCGAAGTCCAAATAGAAACACGTAACGGCCATGTTTTGCCCCGTGAACTGATCGCACAGCCTGTCCACTACCAGCGAACTGACATCGTGGCTTGTTAGTACTGAGCTTCTCCTTCTATCCTCCAGGAATGATTCGTGTTACCTAATAAATGTTTTGCCGACCCCCGGACCCCCATAGCAAAACAATACTGCCTTATCGCCTTCGCTTCCACCTCTCCAGTCAAACCAGTTTTTGAATTCCGTAGTCTGCAAAAGCCACTCCCCCACATTATCGGCACGGCGATCTTGGATATCCCGATGGCGTAGCTTGGGCTTTAGGGGCGATAGCCAGGCCAGGAGCGGAGCCGGCAATGGTACAGTTGTTCCACACATTATTAAAAGAATTGGTATTATTGAAGGAGTTGTCACAGATGGGATATTGAGACATCTTCCGTTCTCTTCTGCTTGTGCTGTTGTAGTGGAGGAGTTATTGAGTATGGTGGGTTGATGATATCCGTGGGAGCAGAAGAAAACCGGGGCGAAGGTAAGGAAAAGCGGGGGTCTTCTCGTGTTAAAGTAGCACTGCAAATATGATCAGTCACATCCTGGAGCACCGAAGAAAAAGTACCTAATTTACCAAATTGAGCCTTGGGAAATGTGACCTTGAAATTAATTTCAATGCAGTAATCCTGTTTTATCTTACCGAATACGCATCTCCATATCGTTTCCTTGCTGTTACCAGCCCATTTGCATAACTTACACCGGAACCACACCATTCCCCCTCGCAGGGTTCCGAATAGTCCGACCGGTCAAGTCTTGGAGGCGGGACCGGGCTGGCCAGTCCTGGTGATAGCGATGACTGGACCCGACTAACTTGGGTGGTCCGGTCCGGTTTGAACTGGTCCCAGACC
>Ga0307513_10002110_pt1 | contig 27906 bp, 36 predicted proteins | sample 15_EM_MG_FD_202174 | JGI IMG/M metagenome (GOLD analysis project Ga0307513, IMG submission 202174) | Populus trichocarpa ectomycorrhiza microbial communities from riparian zone in the Pacific Northwest, United States - 15_EM | ecosystem: Host-associated > Plants > Roots > Unclassified | place... | reverse complement strand
GTTCTGGACTGGTACTCCGCATTGGAACCGTTTCCTGCACACCGTCCTCGATTGAGCTTCCACTTCTCGGTAAAACATTGGGAATGCACCCACCATAGAATCGGGAGCAGATGCTGCAGGCTGGACCCCGGGCCGGTGTGCCTCCGCAGGGCCACTAGTCGGTTCTTTAGCGCCGGAAGTGGCCTCCCTCGCGCTCCGACTGCGCCACCACCCAAGCCGCCAGCTACTCCTGCCAGTCTTCACAGCGGGCTGCGATTCAGCCGGTGGTCGCAGGAGGTCCCGCTCGTCGGAAGAGGAGAGCGGCTCCTCTTCCGAGGTCGCACCCACCGCCGCGTGGAGGGTTGATTGGCGCCATACGATAAGCGCTGCGAGAATAGGGGAGGAGTCCTTGCGAGAAATGAACCTGCGACCGCCGCAATCAACACAAATCGTCCGGAATTAAGAGTAATGGAAAACAAATACCGATCCGTCCATCTGGCACAAAGGTCATCGTTATGTACGATAGCAGGGTCGTCAATAAACTGCTGGAACGTGACACGGTGCTGCGCAAATCTCTCAACGGCTTTCTCAACCTGCCCATTGTCCTGCTTTATCACCTCGCCAAGATCACCGCACAAGCTCAGGTCAAAGTAGACCGTGCGGCCCTCAAGCTCGAGCACAAACCCTCCCGCGTCTCCAGCGGTAAGTCGTCCGCCCTTGCCAAAATGGACGGCGAGCTCCTCATCCACGGCTGCAGCAAATTTCTCATCCTGCATCGCGGCGGGTGTAGGGGTTGTGTAAGGGTGCGTTGAGGCGCGCTCCGGCGCGCGGGACGCGGGTTCCGACTCGAAATGCTTGGGAATCGAGGCAGATTTGGGGAAATTGCCCCATTCCCAGGAGTATTGAGGTGGAGAGACCGAGGGTAGGTAACCAACTTCAGGTGGCTCCGAGGTTGCTCGCTGCATCGGTACGCCGTGTGCCAAGCGCGATGGAGTCGTTGGCTCGGGGGATTGGGCCCTCGAGGAAGTTGGGGTAAGATCGTCTTCTGTTGAGGTGAGGTCTCCTTGTGAGTGCCTTCGACCACTGGGAAGGTCGTCTAAGTCCCCCACCGAAAATAGTAGTGCTAGTACTTACTGCCTCTTCACTTCGTGACGGAGTCCATCGACCACATTCTCGATATCTCTATCACTGTCAGTGACAGTCCTATCGCTCCGCTCCCTCGAGTGATATCCCTCCATGTCGAGGATGACGTCATGCTTGTGCTCAACCGACGGGGCCTGAGCATCCTCTTTGTCCATAACTGGCAACGCTTCGTCCCCTTGGTTCTCGTTACTGGCGTTTACGGACGCTATATGCGGTGCTAGCCGCCTCTTTGCGATATTCTGCGCAGCGGCAATCTGATCCTTGATCTGGCCGACATGGTCCTTTTCTTCTTCCTTGAGCGCACGTACTGCTGCTGCTGCAAGTTCGGTCCCGTATTCGGCGGAGCGTCCGAGAAGAGAGGAAGGCTGGAGGGCATCGGAAGGTGTTTCAGGGATGATGGAGGCATCAGAAAGGTTGTTGTGTGCAACTGGAGGAGTATCTGCTGGTGGTAGGTTGATAGAGGGAGAGGGAGGAGATGTCACAAATGCGCTCCCGGTGGTGTCCTTGCCAGGGACGGCGTCGAGATCGAGAAAGTCCGGCTCAGCAATTGGGGTCTGCGAGCACAGAATAGTCAATGCACAGCCATTAACACGTATGGTATGTCGCAAGAGCTACTTACATCACCTGACAGCTTGCGTTCCTCCTCGAGGTTGGCGTCGCTCTGCTGGTCTCCGAGAGTGGTACCACTCTTTTGCGCACCGAACCTACCAGTCAGTTGTTGCTGCTCCGGCTGTGTGTCACCTGTAGCAGTCTTTGGTGAACTAGGGTTGGTCGCTTCGAGGATAGGACTGGTCATCAAATCGATAGGAACGTCCTCGTCGGTCTCAAAGACGAAGAATGCCTCTCCCGCCTCGCCAATCTTCATGTTGAAAGGAATGGGCCGGCCATTGACGAACACATTGACCTGGACACCCATCCCGCCAGGTTTAGAGTCAGCCACCAGGGAACCATGCGCGGCGGCGAGTAGAGAAGACAGGTGAACTGACCTTTTTGTCTCCTGGTCTGAGGACTTGCCACTTGCCAAAGCGGACGTGGAAAGGTGTGCAGGCGAGTTCAAGCTCGCCCGTGGGGGTACACCGTTGGATAACGATGACATCAATTGCGCCGGTGAGTGTCGAGGGGTTGATGGGGGGAAGCTCCTTGTAGTACTGGTACCCAGCACTGATCGCTCCCCGCAGGTAGTTCATCGACAGACCAGGTCAGCCGTGGAGAGGTCCAAGTCTAGTCATGCTCGCTCATGTGATTTTCCAGGCACCATTGTTATCATCTTACGACGTCAAAGCAGTGGAATACCATTCCGGCACGCACGCGCCACCGGAGAATTCTTAGAAGGGCATTCTCTATTCGACTCAACATAGAACAGTGGAAGCAGGACAGAGAGACGGAGGGGGTCTGGCCACGGGTATGACGCACTACCACGCACCAGATCAGTCTACAAATCGTTCACAACTGTTCAGGACTCCATGCTCTTCACGAGACGCTAGAGACGTTCCAGAGTAGGGGCCGAATCGTTCCGTCTATCTTTCGCGGTTTTAGAAGAACACACTTGCGAGTTTAGGACGGGTTGACAGACGTTCTGTAGTTTGAAACGTGCATTCGCCCACGAACGTTTGCAGACTTCTTGTCGCGCGTGTCAGTGGCGCAATCGCGAACTTACGTACCTCGAGGGATGACGGGATGCTCAAGGTCGTCCTCATGTACCAATAATCGCTCGCCGACCGAGTTAGCTCACCTTGCATCTCTTGAAAGTCGGTCTCTTCCAAGACAGGGCTTGCGCCGGACCTTGAAAAGGCTGTTTGACACAAATTGAACTTGCACACTTGCACACTTGCACACTTGCACACTTGCACACTTGCTCAATCGCAAAAGTTGACAGCATACATTGACAAGCAGGTAGGAGGGGAGCATATTCGACGATGAGAACGAGCGAGCTATTGATCAAGACTTGAACCACAGGATTTTTGGAGATTAGATGATCGAACGCCAGTGCCAGTTGGAAACTTTGGACTTGGGGGAGGGGTTTGAACAAATAGCGAGAGTAATGATTGAGCACGGATTGCCTTTGTGGGGTTGATCGAGTCTCGAGTGCCATGAACGGGCGACGACGAAGACACACGCAGATTTTCTACAAACACCTTGACTTCTTCAACCACCCTTGCAACGTTCACTTCTTCTTCACCACCTCGGGGCACCTGGTTCGTGTGTGTTGGCCGACGCGTCGTATCCAGACGGACGTGGGCTGATAGCTTGAGCCCCGCCGCCAGTGGTACCGCTCGCACCACGGGCCGGGCTGCGCGAGTAGCTGCGCCTCTTGGGCGAGTAGCGGGCACTTCCACCACCGCTGCCGCGAGGAGGGGGCGAACGCCTGTCCCTCCAATCACGATCCCTATATTCTTCGCGGTACCTGTCACGGTCATCGCGGCGGTCGCGATCATACCTGTCAGAATCGTTATAACGTTCGTAACGATCTCCACCGCCACGGTGGCGGTCCCTGTCGCGGTCGTCGTGACGGCGGTCGGAGTGGCGCTCCCTTGGGCCATCACGATAGCTGGAACGGCGGAGACCCATGTACTCTCCAGGCGTGGGCGCGTGAGGGCGTTCTGTGACCGAGTAGTCAACACGGATGCGGCGGCCGTTAAGGTCCTACGCAACGTGAGGCTAGAGTACAAGTGGCTTTACAAGGACGCAACTCACTACGCCATTGAGCTCCTGGATGCACCGGGTAGCATCTTCAACGGCAGCCATACTGATGAAACCAAAGCCGCGCGAGCGGTCAGTCTAAATAAATTGGCGCTACGTCAAATTTTGGGTCTGCATTCCCAGAGCTCCAAAACGCACCCTCTGGTCGTAAACGATGGTGACTTTTTCGACACGCCCGAACCTGCCAAACTCTTCTTCGAGGTCGCGCTCTTGAGTGCGAATGCTGAGCCCAAACACGCCGAGGACATGTGTCGGGTTGGGGTTCTGCGGACGGGCGGGTTTATTGGGGTTTGCACTTGCGTTATTATTATTATTTTGCGGTGGAGGGGCACCTACAACAGGAGCATGGTGAGGCTTTCGCGGGGGAGGCGAGCGACGGCGGTAGGGCGGCGAACGAGCGCCTGGGCTCCTGTATCCGCCGCCGCCGCCTCCGTTGCGAGCAGGACTGCGGGAACGGGAACGACCTCGCGTGGTGTCGTGTGTATCGCCGTTCTGAGGGGCCGAGGCGCCCTGGGACGGTGGGTAGTCAGCATAAGGGTCTGCGTGAGACATTCTGGCTAGAATGCGGGGCACGTCAGCTAAAACGACGAGTAGAGGTTGTGTAGACCATAGTCGACGACATACGGAGGCTTTTTCGAGAAAATCAATGAGGTGGAACTTGCCAACTTGTTCTGACGCGGACTTGGCAAGGACAAACAAACAAACAAGCAGCCCAAACTCTGTCCACCCATTCGTCGTAAAAAATGGTACTCTTTCTTCGTGATCGCTCACGACGACGACGACGGCAATCTGATGTTGTGTGTAGGGTATCGACATCCGGAAGCACCACGTAAAAAAGGCTGCCAGGACAGCTCCCGTGTCCGAGGACCCATACCTCCTCCTCCTCGTCAAGGCAAGCAGATCGTATATAATCAGTACATAAGCTTACTCCTTTTGCAGTTGTATCGTTTCCTGGCCCGCCGCACAGACGCAAACTTCAACAAAGTCGTCCTCAAGCGGCTCTTCATGTCCAAAATCAACCGTCCTCCCATCTCCCTCTCCGCCATCACCAAGCAACTCTCCGCATGTCCCTCCAGCGAGGATAAGATCGTTGTCACAGTCGGCACCGTCACCGACGACATCCGCCTCACCGTCCTCCCCAAACTCACCGTCGCCGCGCTCAGGTTCACTCGCAGTGCAAAGGAGAGAATTGTAAACGCTGGTGGTGAAGTTCTGACCCTGGACCAGCTCGCGCTTCGGGCGCCTACTGGGTCGAACACTGTGCTGTTGAGGGGTAAGAGGAACACTCGTGAGGCCGTCAAGCACTTTGGCATGGGTACGTCGTCCTTTTCTGCAATATCAATGATGTCGATGTCCGATTCGCGCAGGTCCGCACAAACACAAGAAGCCGTACACAATCTCGAAGGGTCGCAAGGTATGAGTATCTCCAACGGCCTCCACACCACATCCGATCTCACACTCTTCTCTACAGTTCGAGCGTGCCCGTGGTCGGAGAAAGTCGCGCGGTTTCAAGGTGTAATCTTGTTTGCCCACAAACGAATATCGACCAGGTCCAGATGGGTTGCAGTCGGGATATCATTGCAGTTATGGTTGCCATGCACCTATGTCTTATCTTTTATGCCATTGCAATCCAATATGGTATTCAACTCAGCATCCATTGAGCACCCGAAAATTCCGTATCGTAGCCAAACCTTCTTCCTTGTCTCCTGATTGTGCTTCTTAATGACTTCCTCCCTCACCTCAATCCCGGTAATCGTTTGGTTCAGGGGCGGGATGGCGCTCATGCCGATACCCTCTATGTCCTTCATGCACAGCGTGAGACGGATGTACACCTCCTCTATATTGACAACATTTGCCTCCAGCAGCCTCTTCTCCTTGAGATCCTTGCAACCCTGTCGCAAAAGGAACGCATACCCTAGGCTGATCCAGTTGCCGTACTGGTCCATGCGCAACCGCGCCTCTATCGTGTCCCTCGAATACCAGACGATAAATAGCGCGGCCATGAAGTGGAGTGGCGATCGCCCTCCCGAGGTCGTCTACCCCGTTCGGTAGGCTGGGCAGCGGGGGCGGGATGTCCTCACTGTTCGCCGTAATATCTTCCACTTGTTGGGTTTGGATGGGGTGACTGAGGTTGCGATTTCGACGTGCCAACCGTGCGACTGACGTGCTGAGCCCGCCAAGAATGAACATCGCGTAGTAGTCCGGGTAGGTGTCGTGCCAGATTGCGCTAGTTGTGAAGGTCGTCATCATCGACCTGAGGTCCAGCTTCTTGCCTTGGGTTGTTACGCGCTCGGAGACGGACTCGCGCGGCCAGATGTTCGTAGGGATGTTCCATGAGTAGAACAGTACCTATTCACGAAGTGAGTAGGGAGGTGGGTCTTGCGATTAGGAGGCATTAATATTTCGATCGATATTATGTTGAGGTCCGACACAGCCACCATGTATGCACTGAATCCCAAGCCAGTAACAATACACGCATCCTAGTATCCAATGTAAGTCCCCCTCAGGAGTAGGCGATTTGCACCTGCCTCAGCAAGACTCCAAACTGCATATTACTTGGTATGCTCCACAATGCCAATGAGTTGCACCTTAATTAACCTAGTATAGCCTTGTGAGCCATGTTTTCTTCGGTTTGCCTTCAACCTCAAATAAAATGTCCAAACAAGTGGTCATAGCTACTTTTGGCCATCACCACAGTGATGACTTCTGCACAAAACGGCCCCGGGAAGGATTCACTCCCTGCAACTGGGAAGCCTGATATACCAGGACCTGGATCTGATGACGAGGCCGACGACGAGGTTGAGTGGTTGCAGTACCACAGATCCTTCGAAGCTCGTGGCTACAATGTGGGTCTTTGTAATCGCGTGGAGCATCAATTAAACAGGACTAATGAGGCTCTGAAGGTTCCCGACTGGTCATCCTACAAATGGTTATGTTCCAAGATCATACCTGGAGTCAACTCGAAAGTCCAGACCGTCAACTGGTTAGCTTGGGCATGTGACGGCAAGCGTATGGCCTCTTGTGGATACGAGAAGGTCGTGCGACTATGGCATCCGGATCGTGGCGTGCGTATATGCACCCAGTTGCGCGATGCGCTACTCGTTATTCATATGGCATGCTAGACAGATTTAAGGAGCACCGTCGGGTTATCCGGTGGACACTCGACCAAAATTGATTGCGTTGCATGGAGTCCCGTGCATAAGGACGTATTGGCTTCTGCGAGCTGTGATGACAAGCGAATATCCATTTGGGACGCAAGACGTGAGTTGCGCTGCGTGTGTTCCTCTATAGCATCAACATGTACTAACTTTGACTTACGTGGTATGATCTCCAGTGGCTAAGGTGGTGCAAGGCTTCACAGTGGACATTACCCCAATCAACATCCAGTTCTCCCCTGACGGAAAAACCTTAATGGGGTGGGATAGCAGGAATACCACATTCTCTTTGCACTACAATAAAAAGGATAGTGACCTGAAGGGGACTTGGGCTAAAGACCCAGAAACCAAAGTCGCCGGTGAGACAGTCAGTAACTTTCAGATTCTTGTAGGAGATGTGACACTGACATGTGTCGCAACAACGATTAGAACGTTATGGACAGTGCATGGCTGCATAACGGAGGGGGGGTCATTGTGGCGACTAGTGACGGCTGGATTCGCGTGCTCGAGTACCCGTCCTTAAAGCCATGGGATGCGTTCAAAGGCCACTGGGGTCAGTGCAACACCATAGATATTCACCCGAGAGGAGGGTGAGGAGATGCACCTTCCATATCGCTTTACTCGATTTATTGACTCCATATAGTATAATCGCAACAGGAGGGACGGACTCCACTATCAACGTGTGGAACCTCAAGGAGCAGCTTGTCATGCATGCTTGCAACCCGGCGAAGTGAGTACCTAATTCTCAGGTGATTAACGCCGTCGTCAGCAGAGGGCTGACTGCTCCACTTTACTAGCGAAACGATTCAATGGTTGCGGTTCTCACACGATGGGGAATGGATATCGGCAAGTGTAACCGGAGACAATGATATTTACCTGGTTCGTCCGGTCTAGACTGGTTCAGGTTTATTTTGAATCAGAAAGATATTGACCGTTCGCTCTCGCTGCAGATCGCGACGGAGACGGGCGAAGTGGGTCATAAGATCGAAACGCCAGGTGCACCAGCTTGCATGGCCTGGAACCCACAGAAACTCGTCCTAGCGGCATGTGGAGAGTACAAGGATAACCCGTCGAATGGATGGATCTCATTCTTTGGGCCGCCTAGCATGAAATAGACCTTCTTGACACACGCTTTGGCCATCGCCTCGCCCACGACTTACCTGGTGCCGACCGACAATATCAATATGGAGCTCCAGGATCGGTGGGTGTTGAACGTTGCTCCCCTTAAAGGAAGTAGTTTCCTTCCCCGCTTGAAGAGGTTATTATGCCACCAACAAAGTCCTTGGAAGACCTTTTTGGGTAAGAAGCACCTGCCATGCCTTAATCTTGGGACGGTAACCATTGTGCTGCACGACAAATTGGTATGACGGTTTCAAAGGTTCTGCCCCGGCTGATACCGTCGGCACCCACCCGTCGGCACCCACCTCCTGGGACACTGAATGATTACCTCTGGTACTTGCCTCGGTGGCACTATACCGGGACGTAGACATACTCGACTATTAAGGCTTATGCGGGAGTGCGGTGTTCTATCTTCTGGGAGGGGTCACGCCCACGCCCGATCGTACGACTATTTAATATTCTGTAGACCCGCAGCGGTTTCCCGCCTGGTTACCGAATATATACAGGGGACAGAGGATAAAAAGCAGCTTCATAGGTCCCCCACATGCACCATTGCTCGAACAGTGGTCATCTCTCAGTTGGTAAGGGCATCATAAACAGCCTCGTAATCTCAGAAGAGCGGGTCAGATTAGCAAATTCAGGAAGAAGTTATGATTGTATGCTCACTCTCGAAGGCGTGCTTTTGCTTGGCTAGACTGTCGATATGGCATTTCATCCTCTCGCTTTCTAGCGTGCTAGCAAACTCCCTATGACCGCGGGCGAATTTCTGGGACGAATGTTCAGGGTGTTAATATGATGAGCTCATTGGACATGTACCAGGAATTTCATGTGCTCTTCGCCCATCTGCACCCAGACAGAACGAATTTGGTCGTCGATTTCTGCTGCCTCGGTGGAAAATGAGGTATGTAGCTCAGCCCTTGAGGAGGTAAGCAATTAGAGTCTACAATTGGGGCCTCTTACTAAAGACTTACAAGGATTGTAGCTTCGCACGAATGCGACTCGTCATTTCCTGTTTCTGCCTTTGGCTTAGCTGTGAAACGTCAAGGGTTTAGCGAGCTACATACTGTCTTCGCAAATTGGCTTTCGGCGCCTCGGCTGATGTGGTTCCGCTCCTCCCTTTCTTTCTTCTCGGTTTTGGCTGAGATGATTATATCAATCCCCGCGGGTGCGCCATTTCTCTCGTACTACCTTGAAAGTTCTTTACTAACGCAAGTGCCCTAAAGGACGCGTCAAAACGCGTCGATAGAGCCCTCCTGATACGGTACCCACGAGTCGTCACTACTATTCGATTGTTGAGACATTTGTGGACCATTGACGCCCTCTTCTGAGTTGACAGATCGCGGCATATCAGAGAGATCCGGGGATGACAGATTCGAAGCGTCACCGGGGTTTGCCGCCACCCCTTGTTCGCCTCCTGCTTTCTGGACGATGAGCTCCAACGACCATCAAGACACCCACAAGTCTACCACAAGTACACATGGAACAAAGCGCAAAGCAGAATGGCCCAGCAAGGTAAATTCGTGCCGACTCGTTGCAGCGAAGACTACTCACGCAACTGGCTGTCTACTTAGGACGCCTTCAGCTCCAAGAAACCACGCTCATCGCTCGAGACTATGAAGGGTGAAGACCCGATTTCCAAGTTTCAAACTGCCTTCGCGGGTTCTCGCGTCAAGGCCAAAACAAGCCACCAATCTCTCAACGAGCAGTTCGCCGCTTCTATCTGCCCACCTAAACGTCATATCACTCGTCAAGGTGTTGATCCCAAGACCGAGATGAGTATACCTCAGCCACCACTGCACCCCCGACTCGTGCAGCGACCAAAGGGTGCAAAATCGATATCGCAAGATACTGGAGAAGGCATGACGGATATAAAAGAATTGCCTATCCCTCCTCGCCCCCAGTTACAAACACCCCGGTGGAAACCTGCAAGCACAACGATGGCACGCAGGAGTCTTCTCGCTTCCCAAACCACTATAGGCTTACACAAGGATGAGAGTGACTCAGAGGAACCTGCTCTCGCTCCTTTCCCACTCTTTCCACCACTCGTTTCAAGTCCCACGAGGGCTGCTGCTGCAAGCACTCAGCAGATGTTGATAGACCGTGGTTTAGCTCCCAGTCCGCAGAAGGAGCAGTACCGTTCTAAGAAAGGCTTCGTAAAGTAGGTAATCTCACGTTGTAATTGTGAGATATTATTCATTCTAGGCACTGTCAGGGGTGGGCTTGCAGAGTTCACGCAGGACATTATATCGCGATCTAATACCGATTTTTCTCTATGGTCCAAGGAGATCGTTCATCCAGATGGCCGAACAAACTCTCACACCCGCTTAGAAGTCTGTGAAGTTCTCTCTCGAAATCCAAAAGAATCTGTCGAGTCCTCCATAGGCAGTTATAACACATCGGGTATAGTCTTCTCTGTACTCACCCGATGTCAGACCCTCGATTTAGAAGAGGACCAGAGTGGACTAGTGCTCTTCTCGAGCCGATCTCTGACGGCTTCGTCGCGGGTCTCGAATATCAAGGGAATCGACACCGGCAAAGAAGTCCATATCTGGGAGCCTTGGAGCGAAGTCACTATAGAAGGCCCCGAAGGTGAAAGCTCAGCGCGAAGGGAGAAGGTACTTCTTTGTTCACGGTTTATGGTGAAATAAAGCAAGACTGCAAGACAAATGACCCTCATTAATCGTCGGATAAATCGGTCAATGACGAACTCGACGAAACCGGAGACCGCAGGGCGAATGAAGTGTGAGCCGAAGTTAGCAGGCGTCGGTTCTCTCCATCGCTTGCTTCTCCTTCTTCCAACTCACCGTTAGCGGACTGTGTGTCGGGTGTAGGAGCAAACGCGACAGATGAGTGGCCGACCAGCTCACCCGACTCTGCTCGTTCTGACACCATCGACCTATCGAAAATTTCCCCTTGTTCTTCTGTGACCTCTCCCATCTCCACATCCTCGTCTCTACGCGTGTCTTGACTCGTTGGTAACGCTGCTGCCGGCGAAGCATCCGTGGAGTCGATCGGTGTGTCATAGACGCTATGTGCTTGACTGCGGAGTACACGTGTACGAAGAGTGTTCATTGAGGACCGAGGCCTGAATTCGGGAGCTCGTGGGTTGAGTCTGCGGTTTCTTGTTTCGCTCTCTTCGAGGTCACTGTCGTGTCTTTCCCTCGCCGGATTGTCCACCTCCTCCCCTTCCTCCATCTCTTGTCCTTCCACAATAAGCGTTGTTTGTGTGCCTGTAGGTTCTCCCATTGCAACATCCTGTTGCTGAATATCGACCATAGCTTCCGCGTCTTCGAGTATGACATCATCCCCTTTCCCGAGTCTTCGTAGTTCCTCTACCATCACGAATATTTGTTCAACTTTTATAGCGCGCTCCTCATCGATCTTTCGTTCAACCTCGAGTTCCGTTTCGATGAGTCGTATCTCGTTTTCTAGTGAATTGATATCTCTGTAGACTAGAAGTTAGATGAAAGTAGTATAATGCATACAAGCTAAGACGCACGTGGCAAGCCGAGTCCTGGTGGGAAGCGCATTGACTTTGATAGCAATCTCGTCGTATTCTACCTTCTGGGCTCTGATTTCTTGTTCCATGTCTAAAATCTCCCGCAGGGATTCTAATTGCTCTTTAACGGTACCCTGCTGCGCGACTGGTAATGTCTCAGCATGAATGTGTGTGAGTAGATCATGGAGCAACCTACGTAGCTCTTCTCGGAGGTCAAGGTATCCCTTGGCCTGTATCTTTTCCGCTTCACACACGATCCGGGCCTTCTCGAGCGAAGCACGAAGGGCGGAGAGCTCGGAGAGATAAACGGGGCACGACTCCAGTGGTACAGAGGAAATATCCTCTGTTAGGTATTGCTGGTACTTTTTTGCAAGCCTCTTGAAGGTCGCTTGGTCCTCCTGCGCGATCCGCGCAATCATGAACTGGTCTGGAATGTGCGTGTTAGTTGTTCGAAACGTCGGAGACGGCACTTGAACAACCTTCTTCCTCCGCTGTGAGTGGGGTTAGAGCTATAGGCGCGTCCTTTGAGGTCATTGTGCGGTTCAAGTTCAAACACAAAGGCAGCACTTGACTCCTGCCCTCAAGATCCACACCAAGTCGCAGGATGCCCTTTGGGCTTCAAACTCCACGCATGAAGGAGAGACACCATACGAAGATGAGACTGCAACCGCTGGCGCAGGACAACATCATCACCCGTCCGAAACCGCCTAAGAAGAGGAAACGTGATGAGACGGAGACAGACGTATTAGTGACAGAGGACCAGAAGGAAAGAAAGCGGCGTAAGAAGGAAGGGAAAGCGAAGCAGCGCCCGCTTGAACAAGACATTCAACCTAGATCTCCAGTACAAGAACTTGGACCGGCAATCAGAGATACAGTCCGGGGTGAGGATAAGAAAGTAAAGAACCAGAAAGACGGCAGGAATGTTGAGGAGCTGCTAACTGAGGTTTGTTCGTCGAAGCATTAATGAGACTGACAAAATGTCAATGACCCTGATAGGCAACGGCCATTCAGGGGACTGAACCTGAGAAGACTAAGAAGAAAAAGAAAAGGAAGAAACAAATGACTTCGGACCAGACCGGCGGAGAGGTACAGGTGGGTCGTAGGCATTTGGATGAAAGCTCGAGTCTGACCAGTTTTGCAGGTTAGACCAATACAGGAACCAGCAAATGGAACTAATAAGGGTAAGAATAGGCGAAAAAAGGTCAAACCTGTTGGTCCCTCTGCCGAGTCCGCTAAGAATGGAGCCACAAAGCCTTCACCGGATGACCGTCATGATCAAGATGACGAACGGGAGGTCGAAGATGTTTTGAAACTCTCTGGTTCACCTGACCTTGATGTGTTGGGTACCACAAGGGATCCCACTGATGAGGACACTTTGCGAGTCGCGGAGGTTGGCCCCTCGAAGTCAGCGCGTGGTGTAATTATCAGCAGTGCGGGGCCTGCAAGACGCCGAACAACTCGGGGTGATGGCAAAAGGCGTGCAAGCAGGGCGACGTCTGTTGGCTTTGGACCGGAAGCTCAATTGGCTTCAAAATGGCTCAGCAGTGCACAGGTCAGGCAGCTTGAGAAAGATACGGGTATGTGTCGGATGTTGCAGAGAGCGTTACTAATCTTGTTTCTCAAGGTATCGTTGTAAAGAAGGGAAAGTTTACTACAAGCGAAGAGGTTGCTGTTAGAGATGCCTTGGATTGGTTCAGAGAGGTCAGTGTCCCTTATTTCTCTATACTTCGTCCTGATTGGTGGGTTCCAGGCAAACGGCCTCTCGCATGAGCGTGTTGTAGAAATTATTCACAGTGGACAGCGAATCGAATACAAAGGTTTTTGGCACGACCTAAGTACGTCCTACGCTTGCCTACCTCGTTCGGGATGTCCAACCCAAATTCAGCTGCTTCTGTACCCCTTCGACCAATGGCAGCCGTGTACAGCTACTGCAAGCGTGTTTACCATCCTCTCTCGAGACAAGGGAAGTGGACCGAAGAGGAAGATGGAAACCTGCTCGCGTGCGTTTCCTTCGATGTTTTTGATAGAATCATGACTCGGGACTCACATACTACGTAGAGCCGTTGATGAAATTGGTCACCGCTGGGAAGAGGTTTCGACACGCGTCGGGAGGTCTGCATCAGACTGCCGGGATCGGTACAAGAACCACCTAAGTGAGCGGAACACGAGAAACACTGGTACGCTTAGTTTCAAGGTTTCACTCTTCTCGTGGTGCAGCTCTACTAATATGGTCATGTCTGGCTGACAGGGGCCTGGACTGAGGCGGAAGAGGAGGAGCTCGTCAGGATCGTTCAAGAGGTGCAAGAAGATCAGAGAAAGGACGACGACGACGACGGTATCTTATGGAGTATCGTCAGCGCGAGAATGGGTGGACGGAGGGGCAAACAACAAGTTCGGGATAAGTGGTTGGTCTTGCTATTCGGACATTCGAGCAGACTACTAATAGTCCAACGCAGGCTCAACCAATTACGCTCAAGAGTTCAAAATGAAATCGAGAAGGTAATATGGACGGATAATGATTCTGTCATCCTCCTGCGTAGGTACGGTCTAAGTTTTCGTTCGACCTATACCCTCGCAGCTGACACACCAGTGGACTGTAGACTTGCGTCCTTAAACCTTGAAGACGAATCGGAAATCAACTGGAACGCCCTTTCGGACGGCAACTGGAACCTCTGGAGTCCACATATTTTACAAAGACACTGGGTGAGCCTGAAGAAAAGCGTCAAGAATCACGAGGATCGCACCTTTTCAGGTATGGTCCTATGCTTGTGTCCGAGCCTGTTGTCCTCACGATTTCCTCCATAGAAATACTGAAGATGGTCAACGTCAAGCTCTTTGGGAGAAAGAAAGCGACGCGTTCTATGAAGGGAACTCAGGAGGAAGACAAGAAAGAGCTAACCCGAAGCAAAAATATCATTGAGGACTCGGACGAGGAACTGGCACGCCCGAATGATTCAGACAAAACCGCACATGGAGGTCCTGTAGCATAGAACGATGGACGAGCAAAGGTAATATTGCATCTATCAGGAACGAGAATACATTGGGTCTCACTTTGAAGGGAAGGGATGGTTGTATGTGAATCGATAACCCGATTCCTTCATTCTTGAGTGAACCGGAGGACAAAATTGACGATAACGGCCGCTGCGGATGCGTCAACCCTGATGTACGAGAATCAAGGTTGAGAAGCACGTACCCAATAGTGCAATGCACAGGATTGTCTAAATCCGGGTGGATTACTTTCATTAGGCCCGAGACCTTCGGAAGTCGAAAGGGACGTACCGGCCCAACCCGATCGTCATATGGTTTCGTGCTGCGTTTACGAATCTCATTGGCCCTCCAGTGGAATGTGTACAGCGCGTAGAGCATCACCGCCAACGCTGTCGTCGCCAGGTAGGAACGTGCGTCAACCCAATCGGCCGACGTCACAAATATTGCAGGAAACGTTGCAAGGGGGACGTACCGACAAGAGAGAACATCGCTGCGCTTATTTGGCCGACCTACATCGTAGACATGTTACCTGGTGAAAGGGATTGAAGGAGCAGATGAACGGACTTCATCACCGAAGTTTAGCAGGCCTACTGCCAATCCACCGAGGACTACTGTGAAGTGCAGCCATGATAAGAATGTTCTATGTGGTTCTAATGAGATTGAATCAAGATGAGATGAGAGAAGTAGTGCACCTCTCGTTTGCAAAGAAAACCTGGTGAGGAGGCATTGTCAACGTCATACCACATACATAGACGGTTTTACATACCTAAATATAGATAGGAAGGTTCAAATGATTGAAGTTGAAATCGGTCAACTAATCCGCTCCGGTTTGGTGCCGTTTCCTCGCTCACCTTGGGCTCGACACGGACAGGGAGAGCGATGCGTCTCTGGGCAGTACGCTGGAGAAGCGGTTGAGTGGACATGTTTTACTCGCTCGACGTGGTGTCCGGCGCTCTGGGTGATAAGGCTGGGTCCAAGAGTGCTCGCTAGATTTGGTCCCTGACAGCCTGCGACATTGTTCCACCGCACCTCAAAAGTACAAGAATGGATATTCGATTGGCTCTAGTATGTGCAATCGTACGATATCTCAAGGAAAAAAAGCGCGACTGATGCGAATTTGGGCAGCCTGAAGACTTACCGGCAATGCAGGCTTGCAACCTACAGAATTTACCGGAAAACTACCAGATGAAGTACTGTACGGAGTTCGATGGGGAACGCTGAACAGGTTCTGAGAGCGCCAATAGACCTATTTCATCTCTTGACATGGCCGCAGCTTTCGTTTGTGGCACAAGACCACAAGGGACGAATAGTGGGGTACATACTTGCAAAGATGTCTGTATTACCTATACTTTGGCAAAGGCTACACACCCACTGAACGCATTGTTTTAGGGACGATGATCCAGCGGAAGAGCCACACGGGCACGTCACATCGATATCCGTACTACGAGGGTACAGACGACTAGGAATAGCCAACCGACTTATGTTGATGTCCCGTACGTCCCCTCCCTCAGAACGCCGCGGTCCACCTTCCTAACAGTATCGACAGAAAAAGCAATGGCCGAGGTGTACAAGGCATCGTACGTGTCGTTGCATGTACGAAAATCGAATCGAGCAGCGATAGGACTGTATCGAGACACGCTGGGGTTCACTGTGCACGAGGTGGAGAAGAAGTACTGTGAGTGTTGCCCTGAATCGAAGGGAACTGGGTCTGACTTCGTGCTGCTGTAGATGCCGATGGAGAGGATGCATTTGCGATGCGACTTGAGTTCAAGGAGAATATGGGACTGTATAAGAAGAAGGGCAAAGGCAAGGAGACGTGATGAGCCGCTCACAGCTGGTGCCGGTGCTTCTGCACGCGGCCGTCGTCGCGGCGCGCGTTTTGTGGCTAGAAAGGGAGCAGAAGCACGCAGGAGATGTGTAACGAGGTATTTTGAGAGAATTCCATGGGTGCTTCTATCACGTTTCCTGTCACTCCCTGTTGGTCCAAACCTTGAACCCAACCGGTTGATGGCCACCCCACGCAAGACGGTCCCGCTCGCCGCACCACACGACCCCACGACCCCCTCGAAACGTAACTCGTTTGTAGAGCCTCAGGTTACCCGCCGCGCCTTTTTCGCGGCCGTCGTGGTTGAGGGATCAGAACGCGGTGTAATCCCCCAAGGTCCGCGCGCGATAGACGTGTCGGCTGAGTTTTGGCTGAGTTATATCATGTCTCAGATGTACAGGAGCTCGTTGTGTCTCTCGGAACACGCGTCGCAGAAGATCCAACAAACACCCAGATAGACCGCTCACAAACCACCCCCTTAATCACGCCCGTAGACCAGAAGGACTTAATAGTATGGCGTCCATCGCATCTTATTTGCACGCTGTCCTTACTATCACTAATGCCCAGCGATCACCAACGACCCGTAAACGTGCCCACACCGATGCCTCAGCCCTCGCAGATACTATCCGCGAACTCGTGTTGACAGAACAGAGCTATGTCAAAAAGCTGAGAATCCTCAAAAATGTCTGTCATCCTTCGGGACCCTCGCCTCCCGCCAACCAACGCTGAATTTGTCCCAGGATTATGCAGACCCGTTACGCAACTTTGCTCGCAAAAAGGAAGAGGCCCTCATACCCCTCTACGAGGCCAACACTCTCTTCGCAAATATCGACCAGATCCTGCAGGTCAACGAGGCCTTTCTCAGTGACCTCGAACGAATGCTGGCTCCTAACGGCGAGCGTATGGTCGGAGGCGTCGGAGACGTAGCTTTGAAGCATGTACGTCCTCCATGCCCCCTCATACCCGTTATCGACTCATCGTCGCACCAGTTTCGCGACAAGCGCGCATTCGACTGCTATAAACTCTATTACAGCAAGCGCGAGGAAGCCCAGGCAATTTTTGAGCGCGAGATGGCCAAGAAGTCGACTTCGGGTTTCCCCGCATATGTAGAGGTACCCAATCTCCCAGCTTGACTTCGGAGTCTGCTGATCGTCTTCTCTACCAGCGGATCAAATATTCCTCGCAGGATCCCAAGAATCGGATAGGCCTACGTGAATTGCTCATCGAACCTGTGCAGCGGATACCGCGATATACTCTGCTCTGGCAATGTGGGTGTCTTTTAAACCCTCTGATTCGTCTTATGCCTTTCCAGTGATTCTTAAGCATATGCCACCTTCACACCCACAACGAATAAAGCTACTCGAGGCAGAAGCGGTCGCCAAACGAATAGCTATGGCGGAAACCGACGACCAAACGAAACGCGCGACAATCATGTACTGTCTGGAACGAACCGTCGAAGGTTTTCCGGTACATCCTTCCACAACTCTTCGTTTCAACCATACTAAATCTTCCTAGCCGGGTCTGATATCCAATAGCCGTCGCTTCATCGATTGTATCGACGTAGAGGACGTATCCTCCGAAATAACTCCATCACCGGCAGCCCCCTCCACCTCCGGCGCCTCCCCTTCCTCCCTCTGCTGTACCCTCTTCCTCTTTGACGATCGGCTCGTCATCGTCAAGCGACCCAGCCCGACAGCCTCGGGCCGGTCCCTCGCCGGGCTGGACGATATTGACAGGCTGATTCGCACAAATGGGATAATCAATCTTCGTAAATCGGGAATGACGTGCAAAGGCGTGCTCGATATTTCTGAGGTCGTGGGCACCGACTCGTCCGGCGCCCTCATGCACTTCTTCCTTGAACGCCCACCCGTGGAACATGGGGAGAGGTGGAGCACCCCATTGAGGAGTTACCAGGTTGTCTTCCCCCCCCAGGCGGTTAACTTTGATCCTGTGGCCACGGACGAGGCAAAGCAGCTGTTCTTGGAGAAGCTATGGAATGCACAAGCGATATTGCGCACGAAGGGTGGCCGAAGTGTTGCGCTCAGATCGGAGGAGCTGGAAGTCGATGCCAGGGGGAACAGGTCGACCTACGCGACAACGTTTTTCAACGTTTACCAGCGGACGCCGTATTTGGGGGAACCCAGGAAGGTTGGTAGCGGCGTATCCTAGCATAATGGTTTATACTGACTCCGATGTGTTTAGCCTAAAGTCGTCGTTCATGTCGATGGCACTGAGAAGCAAGCGGATCGTCTGCCCTTCGGCATAAATGGCTCGCCGTTTGTCATCATACGATTACGACCAATGGCAGGGCAAATGTGTCGTTACGTTGTGTCGTGTAATGATCCCGAGGACGAAGGCGAGGACGATTACGTGCAATCACAGAGGGTGCCTGAACGAATCGTTCATACAAGTATGTTACAAACAACTCCTTCAGATTCTCCTCATTAACCGACGTCACACAGTTCACCAATTTGGTTTATTCCAGTTCAAAGTTGGACCCAACTCTCGCCCAACGACTCCAACGGCAATCACGAGGTCGCGAGTAGCAAATTTCGGTTTAGACGCGCTATCTGGTCTATTTAGTCCCTCCAAGTCTGGTCGGGACGTCTTCGGCGAGATTGGTGCGAGCCTGGCGGCACACAAACGCACACGCAGCGCCGGCCCACCCGTAGCTTCCATGAGCAGGAGCTCGACCACTACAAATGATATGACGATCAGCACAAATCGGTTCTCGCAGCGCAGTGCCTCGACTGCAGCTACGTCCTTGTCGCCGATGGACGATGTCGAATCCCTTGGGAGCGGGAGCGGCGGGAGCGGACGAAGCAGAAAAGGAATGGCACGTATACTCTCGGAGATGCCAACGCGGAAACTCATCAAATCTTCTGCTCGTGCACGGTCGCCTGGTGCCGCAGTACTCTCTGACCCAGAAATGGACCGCGCTACCAGGTCGAAGAGTCCTATTTCTATTGAAGAAGAAGAAGAAGGATTTGGGACTATTGTGGGTCATCGCAACTCCTGGCATCAAATGGACAATTCCGATCGCGATTTGGCGAGGCGTTTGGAGCTTGCGCGGCAGAATAGTCTCACCCAGGAGATGAAGAGGCAGTTAGATAGCGCGCTCTCTACAGAGGATTCCGTAGAGGAGACGATTTATGAGGGTGAAGGTGAGCGATGGTCCTTTCAGCGAGTTTCCCCGCTGACGATTTGTTTTCTGCAGACGAACCCCCAGAGACTGAGGCAGATGCCGCTGAGAGAGGGGGTGAACCAGAAGGCCCCACCATCATTCTCGACCCCGCTTCCCTTGGATCCATTACACCAACTAAAGCGTCCCCCTCCAAACCGCTTCCATCGCTACCCTCGCCAGGTGGTTCAGTCCGTCGGCGTACCTCCCTTGCCCCACCTAGAGCCTATGATTCTATCGAAGTTGAAACCGTCCTCCTCGAAACATCCTTAACAATGGATGAACACTTCCCGACCGTCTCGGCTCCTCGAACACCATCTAAGACTGGCTCAATATCCAGCGTCGAGCCCCTGTCCATACGCAAGAAGTCGGCTGGTCGAGGGTCTTCGGCTGGTTCGTTCAGTCGGTCACCAAGCTCCAAACGCCAGGGAGCTACGCACTCGTTATCTTCTTCTTTGAACCGTTCGACTGGCTCACGAAGACGAGCCTCGACATCGGCACGGGATAGGGCCGGGCATGGGAATCAGAAGGAGGTCCATCGTTTCGTAGTAATGGCGGAGGCCACCAAGGAGGATGTGAGTTATCCCCCTTCTAGTTTGAGACTAGCCCCTAAACATCAAAACAGATCACGGCTGGTCGGCGAGCGGTCAAGAAGATCAAGAGGGAGGTTGAATTCATCCGAGGTGACATGGTCAAAGATCTGGTCAACCAGACTACCCCAGTCAGCACTCCGTCGAAATCTACAGGTCTATCGCAGATACCACGGTCACCGCATGCTCGAAACCTCGCGGTACGTGTTGTCCTTCGGATGCGACTTGTTTACTAAACGATAATCCAGAGCGCGGTATCGGATTCAGAGAACTCTCGAGTCATCCAAATGCGTCAGCTTATAGAATCCCGGATGACTACTGGGAGGAGCAGTGGTATTCCTCAACGGAAGTCGTCTGTCCTCACCCCACCGCTATCACCAACGAATCTAGTTTTGGATTTTGGGAGACTCGAGGAGTCCGCCAAGCTAATCGAAGAACTCGCGGACGAGGCGGAGAGGCAAATGACGAGAAGTTATCAAAATACCGAAACACTGTCCTCGGAACTTTGGACTTTGGTTGATCACGGGGCTGGACCCTCTGATGTAAGCCGGTGCTTGACGGATAGGCTGACAACCGTAAAAACTTACCCTCATCACGTAGGCACGGGCTCAAGAGCTGAGACAAGCCCGATCTGAACTTGAGGCAAGCAAGCGTCAAACAGAAGCTCTTAAAGAACTGCTAAGCGACACGACAGCGGAAAACGAGATATTGTACAATGTGCGTGTCGGATCCTTACCCACGGCAGAAATCATCTCACAATTCAGCGTGCAGGCCTTCAATGAAGAACTGGACAAGATGTACGAAGATATCCAGCTCCCAGAGGATCAAGCGTGGGCGTCAATGATCAGCGATCTACGCAAAGCGAAGGAAACGAGGAACCTTTTCGCTAAAGAAAACCAACAGCTCAAGCGCAAACTGCAGGCGCTTGAGCAAGAAAATAAAGAGTATGTATTCTTATGCTCTCTTTTCCTTTTGAAACATGATCGCTGACGTTGTCTCACAGGATGGCAGCTTTCCTGAACGAATATGGCACTTCCCGTGACATTTTAGCGTTGAATCCGCAATGATACCCCGAGTTGTTATTTTGCATGTGCATTCGTGTCACCTCTTGTGTCTCGCGTTTTTTTTCTTTTCTTCTTGGGTAAACCCAGATTCAATTGTACAAAATTGTATGAGATCCGTACTGTCCGCATTATACATGGGTTTCTACAAACCTACTGCTAGCACTGAAATGGACAGAGTGTACAAGGACGGGCGCGAGAAGTAGAAAAAAACAATGTATGAAGATGATAGTTATGGGTCACGAAACATGGGGCCAAGGGGGTTTAAGTGTTGGAGGAAGCGTGAACCTCTTTTGCGACTCATGCTTAGAACCGGCGCTGAAGGTTGAGAGTAAGGAGACGGGGAACGAGAAGGGGTGACAACCCCTTCGGAGTCTGGTGCGGGAGGAATGTCTACTCCGGTCGTAATAGGAGTTGTAGGCGACGACTCCCCATCAATGAGTTCCCATGCAGATATGGACTCGGAGACATGGCAAATTTCTTCTCCGGCAAAGCGTGCACCTCCAACGACCTCTGACTTAGCGCGACCTAGTGTTCCATCAGCCTTCCGAAGACTGAACGAGGGCCTTTTGAACAAAAGGGGATAGTTGGAAGTCTTTGAGCGTTTCGGGGTAATATACTTGCTGAAGAACGACGATGTCGCTGTACAAGCGCCAGAGTCGGGTGCACTTGGGGTTCGTGAAGAGTTACTCCCTGACTCGGTCGAGCTTGATAAGGTATTCGGATAGGGAGGGATACCGTAGGGGGAAACGAGTGGCTCGACCGTACCTGGGCTGGAGGGTTGCGATTTCCCACCGTCGCTATTGTCTTCGGGTCTAAGAAACTTTGAAGCGATTGGTAGGGGTAGTGAGCCGACGAAGAACTTGGACTCTCGCTTCACTTTCGATCGGGTTCGTGGGAGGCCAGAACCCAACTCTCCGACGGTGATAGGTGGGAGCGAGTGGTTCATACTTGAGACAGGTACTGGTGGTAACTCTCGCATAATAGGGATGGACAGCACGGTAGCTGATAATTTGGTCCGGCGGGAAGATTGGGGCTCACTCGCACTGCTGTCAACTCGATATATCCTCTCCTTTACTGCTCCTGGTGACCTTTTCGGGGGCTCTTCAATAATAACGATTGGCGGGGAACGAGCTTTCGTCGGACTGCTAGGCAACGACATGGGCCCACTGCGAGGGTCACTCTCCCCTCCAAGTGCCCCACTCGACATAACAGGTCCCTGGTCATCGGCGAAAAGGGAAAATGATGGGATGACAGTCGATCGTCTTCGCCTCTCCCTGAGAGACCCCAGCGACACAAGCGACTTATTTCGAGCTAAATTAAACTTTCCAGAAGCCGAGGCCTTTCCTGACAATGTGGTCGTGCTCCCGTTATCCGCAGTAGCATCGATCAAGCTCTTTCGTCGAACGAGGACGCTGTCCTTCCTCGTGAGCATATTCTTCGCCGCAAGCGCCTTGGACGGAACGAGGTTCGTGAGCTTGGGAGGTTGGAAGAGGGGTTCCCTCATCTGTGCCTGCAATCGAACTGACAAGCACACATCGGAAAAGACGTCGCCCAATGCCCGATCAACAATAATGCGGTGTGTGGTGGAAGCTCGTCGGATGAGAATGCTGGACGGATCGTTGCCGAATAGCGACTTGAGGGTCGCTGAGTTTCGTCTTGTCGCAGACCGATGTAATGCAGCTAAAGGACCAGGCCGCGGCTGCCGAGAAGGACTAGTAGTCGTTGATACGGGCGTTGCTTCTTCAGAGAGGTCATTAGAAGCAGAGCGGTCGGCGATGACCGTTTCAACGATCAACCCAAGCTCAAGTATTGGGGGACGGTCTTCGAATGAAGGTTGCCTTGACAAGGAAAGTCGCGAATGGTAACCTGGTGTCATGACCCCTGATGTACTGCTGTGGATGGCGACAGGCTCCGTGGTGGTCAGGTTGGAAAGTTCGGTTTCCGCTTTCACGGGCTTCCTTCGCGCTTCGTTGATGGCTGCCATCCACAGTACCTTCTCCTAAAAACCAGGGTTAGCAAGACTAAATGTAGGTGCGAGAATAAGAGCCCACTCTTTGACAAGCTGCTGCCAGCTCGAAATGGTGACTGCTGCTGGAAAGACGAAAAGATGAAGGACACAAGGCTACATACTGTCAATCACAGTGTTCACTTGATCTGAAAAATCAACTCACCGTCATCCTCAGTAATATCAGTAATGTCCACCAGTGCCAACGGGAACCAATGCCGAGGCTCGTACACCTTATTCTTGAGAACTTTGACAATCAAGACCCACCCAAAGTACAAGAACACACCCATATACTTGACTTTGACAGGGGTAGAGAGTGGCGCTAGAACCTCGTGGTGATAGAGGACATCGAGAGAGCCAGCGAGAACGCAATTGCCAAGGGACGTCAGGTACTCCAAAGTTAAGCTCTATAAACAGGGATTCAGCATACCACCTGGAGTGTGAAAGGTAAATGACGAACCTGAGAAGGATCAGTCCGCTCGATGATGAGTTTGCTCTTAGTTGCAATGTCCTTCTGCCTCCTCGCCTCGTCCACGAGCGCGGCAACGTCCTTCATTGCTCTCAAAGCCCGAGAAATGACGTCGTTCTGCATCTCCTCCGGATCGTCCATCAACTGCGCCAGGAGCATTGGGTACCGGCATATCCGCTGTATAGGTTTGATGAGGAAGTCGCACAGAGTGAGCCTGGAGACTGTGGGGTTTCCTTGAACGGCCGCATAGTCACTGAGAATGTCTGCCGAATGCCTGCGAGTATGGGAGGCAGGCGTCTCCTCGACTGTTCCCGCTGCGATGACAGCACATCGTTTCTCGTACATATCCCATTCCCGACGGTGTTGCACTCGTCGGACCGTATCGAGGGCTTCAGGGTGACCGGAGCAGAATGATTGGTACAGATGAAATTTGGACGCCTAGGATTTAAGGTCAGTTGGATTCAACTTCAAGTGTACAAGGAAGGATTTACTTGGTCCGCAAAACTCGCGCAAACCTTTTGTATAGCTCGTTCGATTCGTCTAGCCTCTGCGGTCGAAATATTTTTAGATTTGATCGCCTTGATTCGCTCTCCAGCAACTACCGCATCAATCTCAGCAGCAAAAGATTGATGAAAGTGATATATGTCCTTGGTGTTGCGTGAAATCGATATCCGAGCTTCGAGCGGAATGGTAGTGAGGGCCCCCAGTTGCTCAAGATAAATATCGACTAGGATGTGGAGGTCGTTGAGGTATCCTAGCTCTGTGGCCAGGAGCTCCATCAGTGCGTGCCATCGTCGTGCGCATGCATCGGGTGCTCGCTTGCCGGCGTCCGTGGTGGTCGCGGTGGCGGGGAGCGTCGTTTGGGAGAGGGCCGCTCCAATTATTCCGTTCTCTGGCACTCCAGAAGGCAGAGATGGTAGCAAAAGGTCAGGAGGAAGTGTTTGATCGAACGCCTCGAAGGTCACCCCTGTGAAGAAAGGAGAGGAGTGCTGGTATGTCAAATGTATATCGTCCAGACTAGATGAGCGGCGCGGCAGCCTCGGTACGAGGAGGTGCTTCGACTTGATTTGATTTGAGGTGGATCGAGGGGTCGGTTGTGTTATTGCAGAGTTTCGCCGCCTCCGGGAAGACCACGGAGTGTCAAAAGGGGTTTCGCTTGCGTCGTTGACAGGTATGACGCGAAGTGTAGGGGGTCTTTGCTGTCGTGGTGGACGTTTTGGAGATTGCACCTCTGGCGAAGGAGTAGCAAGTGCAGCAGTGATGGTTTTGGAGGTGGAGGAGGGGGCCATGGACGGTGGGGTAATGAACACGCTTTCAAGGGGAGAAGTAGCCGCCTCAGATTCGAGTCCGGGCGTTGTCGGGGGAGACTGAGACCTGCGTGTATTTCGGCACGGGGAGGTTGGCGGGGTTCTTGAGTGTGTGGCACGGCTTCGTGAAATCATAAGCGCCGAAGGGTCCATATGGATTTGCGTAGGTGCCAAAATGACTTCCATGGTAGGAAATTAACAAACGGAAGTGGGGAAAGAACGGGCGGTCGGATGTGATTGATCCGTCGAAGAGAGGCACTGAGTGCAAGAGGTGGTACAGAGGTACTAAGCGGTCGTAAGGATAAGATGGCACTGCTCAGTGGCGCGGGTGGATGCCCCGGCGCGAAGATAACGACGAGAACGTGCCTGTCGAATAGCGGAGCGCTCGATTAGCGCACTGGGTATGGTCTCGCTGATAAGGACGTACTGGTATAATACGTGAATAGACACCGGAAGAGCGCGTACGAGCGCGAATGGGAAGGGAGAAGCGGAAGGGGCGCCGGACCAAACGGAACGCGCTTCTAAGGCCGTCCTTGGATGAGGCTGGAATATCAATGACGAGGAGCTGACCAGAACCAGAGCAGTTCGGGCGTCGAGGAGAGCGTGGAGGGAGACAAAATCTCAATGAATGGGCTGGCCTATCGACGGGGTGATAGGGGCTCTGGCTGACACCAAACGGTGCTCGTCCGTGCGAGGTTTTACAGGTGAGCAAATGGGACGTCGACGTCGAAGGGAACGGCTCAGAGGGAGACGCCAAGTTGTGGGTAGGCGGGGGCAGGCGAAACAGGGGATCACCCTGGCCGTCGAAATGCTGAAAGACACTCCAAGCGCTCAAGTCATGCCTGTCGGAGCCGCTTGGGGCTTGGGGAACGAACAACCACAGCAGCAGCTCTCCACTGCTGCTCCACATTTGACCCAAGTCATATCGTCATCTCCCCGCACGATCACAGAACCCTTGTACAGTCAGGCGCTGCATCCCTGCATCGGCCCGTGAAGGGAAAACACCGCGACCCTTCCCTTCTAGATCATATCCCACAATAGGGTGGTTTCACAATTCAGAAAGGGTCATTCCATTGGCATTTCATTTCTTCTGTCGTTTGGCAGCTCGCGAAGCCACCAACGCGTCCAGATGTCGTTTTCGTTTCTTTGACGGTGTCTGGGGAGGGCCGGACACCTCCTCCAACTCCGGCTCCGCACTGCCTTCGCCCTCAGCACCCGCCTCATTTGTCTCCTCCCAAGACGCTATTCCTTCCTCCCTATCGTCAATGAACCCTGCTTCAGTGGCTGTATCCGACGTCCTTGATCAGTGCACAAGACGTCAGTGACTTATTCCTAATTCAGAAGGATTTTCACGCTCACTCGGGTTCGTCTTCGATCCGATCCTTGTCAATATTCGCCCATTCGAACGCCACATCAACGAGCTCGCTCCACTGTGACCCGGCAGTGTGCTGGACCCTTTGCAAATCTGCAATTTTGACAGATTTACGGCATTCTGGGCATTCGAAGGGGTTTCCTCGAGCGCGACTGTACTCCATTAAGCAAGCTGTATGATAAATGTGCTCGCAAGGCGCACTACGAATGAAGGTTGAGCCAGTCGTAGTACTTAGAAAAGATTATAATGGTTACCTGGATGCATTCTCAGTAGTCATTGCCGTGTAACAGATGGGACAGTCCGGGTCCTCTCCATTAGCAGGATCTTCGAGGACAGTTTCCTCTACTAAATCTCGAAAACGTCGCAGAAGCTACGAGAAGGTGAGAAATGGAAGCGACGAAGTAGCAAGCCACCTACTAATTTCATTTGTCGGTACTTGGTCGTCCAACCTTCTCCAAAACCAACACCCTCCTCCAACTCTCGTTGCTCTCGTTTCAATTCTGCTGTTTGGAGCTAATCCACGCATGAGAGAGGCGCTCTCCACCGGGGATATAGCATAGACCCACTCTGCGGATTTTGCTTTTCAGTCTTTTAGTTTCCTGGAGGTAATATAAGTAATCATCAAGTTACCGCCGGGCAAAATGAAACATGAATACCTCGCGTGAATTACCCAGCTGTTCAGTCAAGTCCGTCACCTTCTTCTCTAGATTGCTAAGCTTGCTCGATGGCGTAGTACAGGACGTGTGCTGTAAATGTACGGCGTCAATTTCATGCCGGGGTCCGCCGATGATTACAGACTCACCATTTCCAATCTCTGCCGCTCAGCGTCCAATCGTTCATTCTCCCTCTCAAGCTGCTTCATTTCACCTCGAGCGGCCTTGAAAGAAGCCTCTAAGGCCTTCAAATGCCCCTGTGATACGTTGTGAGTTTATGCTGGCTGACGCGGGGTCCTCGACCCAAAGTTAATTTCCACTCACGGAGAACTCGGCCTGTGCGTCTGAATCAAATTCTCCCTCATCCGAATCGGTTGATATCTTTACGGCGGACTTTCCATTTCGTTTGATGGCCATCGTCTAGGTCCAACTCTGAAAACCTTTGTCTTTGCCACATGACCTCGCCCATTTCCTCAAGTGAGGCCACATCGTCAGCGTTGGCCGTGGTGCCGACCGATCTACTTATATGTGTATTTGTACATGGGTGCGCTTTCTACCGAATTCTTTGAATGTATGGAAGGAGACTGAAGGTCGGCGGCAGATTCAAAGGCGACAATGATACATTTGTGGACTTCCCTTCAAGATTGCAACACATTCTAAGTCACACACTTACTCATGCGAATGTCGAGTGCGTCGCCTTCCCTGCTTATGAAGTGAGTTCTTCGACACAAATGCTGGGTGCTAGGTTTTGATGTTTATTACTAGACGAAGGGCGATCTGGTCAGTCTTACTGACTGGAACACATAGTAATGAACTAAACGGGAGATAGTCTGCGGCCGTGGAACGTTTCGTCGACT
>Ga0307513_10002109_pt1 | contig 27925 bp, 38 predicted proteins | sample 15_EM_MG_FD_202174 | JGI IMG/M metagenome (GOLD analysis project Ga0307513, IMG submission 202174) | Populus trichocarpa ectomycorrhiza microbial communities from riparian zone in the Pacific Northwest, United States - 15_EM | ecosystem: Host-associated > Plants > Roots > Unclassified | place... | reverse complement strand
ATCTCAGGATCAGTGAAGGCCCTAAGGAAGATGTTAACGAAGAAAATATAGAACGATAACTTGGATTTACCTGTATTTTCCATTCAGATGACGACGGAACTCGACCAGGATACCTTGCTCTGGCCATGCCCAAGTGTCCAAGCTCGCCATACGCATATTCAACACACTCGCAACTTCATCCAGAACGGTCGAATTTTCTTGGAAAGCCTTCAATGTCGTCCGTTTCTCCTCATCCATGAGACCCGAGGCGAGAAGACCTCTAATAGCGTTCCCGACATCGGTAACAGTGATGGTGTTGCGTTGGAACCAATAGCTGAAGTCCTTGAGCTCCTTGCGAAGCTTCTCCAGCGCCTTCGTGGCCTCTTCCGATGAAAACAAGTCCGCGAGGTACGCATTGAGCTCTTCGACGTCGATGGAATGGTCCTCGAAGATGAACGACACCAACTTCTCCTTCTGCTCGAACATCTCCTTCCTCCCAACCTCCACAACCTCGGAACTGCCCGACTCTGAAGCAGCATCCGTCTCTCCAGGCCCAGCCTGATACGCCAGCGCGACGGAATCGCCACTTGCCAACCACTCATTGAAGAGGGTCCCGAATAACTTGGCCGAGTCGAACCGCATAACCGTGTGTCGAATGTGCTCCTCCAGCGTCTCCGCCCATCCCTGCGCAATCTCGCGACTGAAGCTCGGGTCCTTTCTAGCCTGCTGGAGCCAGAACTCGAGGTTCGTCATCTGCAGCTTCCCACCGACAATCTTCAACCCTGAAAGGGACCCGGACCCGGACCAGGATTTGGCGGCCTTTGTGAGGACCTCGACCTTCTTGAGGATGTCGCCCTGCGCTCCGAACGCGTTGGCTTCGTCAATGATTTTTGCATGGGCCTTGTACGCGAGCCGCTGCTTTTCGAGCTCTTGAAGCTTGATGTCGGTGATGAATTGGAGAGTTTGGCTGAACGAGGAGGTGCTTTTAGTGGCGGCCATGATGGGATTTGGACGAATGACGGTTGGTCGTGTTTTCGATAGAAGACGGGTACTAGTCCGAAAACCAGTTGGGAGCTTCATGTCGACGGAGCTGGCTTTTATTCCAAAACCGACAGAATGAAAGTGGGCCGTGTGCAATTCAATGACCACAGATGAAGTCTTTAATGCTCCAATTCATGTCGGGGCCGTCAGCAAACGCGAGTCAGAATAAGCGAGTTAAGAGTCATATCCGGTCTTGATCCAGTCATTTCCACTGTCCGGTCCCGCGGTCGCAACAGACGTGATGCATAAACATCATTGTAGATGTACAAGGGCTATAATGTAGAGGTAATGCGCCAAGTCAGCAGCCAGTGGAGATGGCGACAGTTCGAGGAAAGATGTATCGCTTGACGTGCTGAAATGGCATCACGTGGCTGTTTACGCGACGGTACAGCTCAGTTACATTCTTATCGTCATTGTCGTCCTCCAATCTTACTATCCCGATGAGCATACGGGCACCTCGAAAGGGAGAAAATTATGAGCTCAGCGTCGACCTGAACAGCGAATATCGAGAAAAGCGCAAGGATGCCATCAAACGCACAATCGCGTCTATGACTGTCGGGAAAGGTATGGAACGATACCTCAGGAATCTCCTTACTCATTATACCAGATGTCAGTGGACTCTTCCCTGACGTTCTCAAGAACATGCAGACCGACGATCTCGAACAGAAGAAGCTTGTCTATCTGTACTTGATGAACTACGCGAAAACCCAACCGGAACTCGTTATCCTTGCAGTGAATACCTTCGTCAAAGACGCAGACGACCCGAACCCTTTAGTGCGGGCGCTGGCCATTCGTACAATGGGTTGTTTACGTGCAGAAAAAATCATTGATTACCTGTGCGACCCGCTCCAGAAATGCCTTCGGGACGAAAATCCATACGTGCGCAAGACGGCCGCTCTATGTGTGGCAAAGTTATACGATCTCAAGCCGGAACTCGTGATTGACAATGGATTTTTGGAGCAACTGCAAGACATGATCGCGGATAGTAATCCAATGGTACGTTGCATCATCCTCGTTCCTCCTTTCCCGCCTAATCACCCGTTCAGGTGGTCGCCAACACGGTTGCGGCACTGACAGACATCCACATTTCCGCCACATCGCAGCCTGGGACGTCTTCCTCGGATCCAGGGTACTTTAACATCACCACGTCCATCTTGAACAAGCTATTGATCGCCCTCAATGAATGTTCCGAATGGGGTCGCGTCGCCATCCTCAACGCTTTGGCACGGTATGTTGCTCAGGACGAAAAAGAAAGCGAACACATTTGCGAACGCGTAGTGCCACAATTCCAGCACGTCAATGGAAGCGTTGTACTGGCGGCAGTCAAGGTTGGCTGCTCTTTCATTTCCCGAACTCCATCTCATTTTGATTACAGGTCATCATGATTCACATGCGAGGTGTTCGAAGAGAAGAGCTCACAAAACAGCTTGTGCGAAAAATGGCCCCGCCACTAGTTACGCTGCTATCCTCACCCCCAGAGGTGCAATGGGTCGCTCTCAGAAACATCAACCTTCTCCTCCAGAAGCGGCCTGATATCCTCTCCAATGAAATGCGCGTATTTTTCTGCAAATACAACGATCCGCTCTACGTGAAAGTCGAAAAATTGGATATAATGGTCAGGCTAGCCAACGAAAATAACGTTGACGCCCTGTTGAGTGAACTCAAGGAGTGGGTGGCCCGCAATTCCCTCTCAGCAGTTTCTAATTAATCTTGCTTAGGTACTCATCGGAGGTGGACGTCGATTTCGTGCGGAAAGGCATCAAAGCCATTGGACAAACCGCGGTCAAGATCGACGCCGCAGCGGAACGATGTGTAAATGTCCTCCTCGACTTGATCGCCACGCGGGTTAGCTATGTCGTGCAGGAGGCAGTCGTGGTCATGAAAGTAACGCTTTGGTCCACTTCTGCCAACATCATATGCTGAGACCTACCAACCAGGACATTTTCCGCAAGTACCCGTCGACGTACGAGGGCGTGATTCCGATATTGTGCTCAAACCTTGACGAATTGGATGAGCCAGAGGCGAAAGCTTCTTTGATCTGGATCATTGGCGAGTACGCCAACACGATCGACAACGCCGATGAGCTGCTTGGCATATTCGTTGACTCATTTACAGAAGAATCATATCCCGTACGTATTTCACCCTTCACCAAGTTTGAAGAAAAGAAGCCTGATCTGCCAATTATTTGTACACCTAGGTGCAACTTCAAACACTGACTGCCGTTGTGAAGCTGTTCTTGAAGAAACCCGATTCCTCGCAAGCCATTGTGCAAAAGATTTTGAACACAGCCACGAAAGATTGTGACTCCCCTGATGTTCGGGATCGAGCATACATATACTGGCGGTTGTTGTCTATGGACCCTGCCGCTGCCAAGGTTCGTTGTATTCGAGTTTATCAGGCTAACTTTTATTGACGTTTATCTAATCAAGGCTGTGGTTCTGGCACATCGTCCCCCCATTTCCATTCCTCGGACGACAGTGGCACCAGCACTTTTAGAGGAGCTCCTCGGCGAGGTCGGGAGTCTCGCTAGTGTCTATCATAAGCCTTCCGAAACCTTTATTGGAAAAGGCCGAATTGGAGCTGATGCAGTGCGAAAAGCTGGAGAGTACGTTGTTACAGGCTGGTTGGACATTCTTGCGATTTATCATTTTTTATACCCTAGTTTGGCCGAAGATCAATTTTCAACTCAAAAAGCATTGCAAACCGTTGTTGCGGGTCAACAGGCGGAGAATTTACTGTATGTGGATTACGACGTCATTTTTATGGAGATTCCTTCCTGATTCCATTCTCCACAGCGATTTCGACGATTCCACGAACTTGGAAGGTCAGCCATCAGGTTTGGCCGCGACCCAGGTGTTGTCGCAGACTCCTGCGGCCGCAAACCTCCTTGCTGGGACGTCAAGCAACCCCTTGGACGACCTCGTTTCTATTTTTGGAGGCGGAGGCGGCTCGATGCCACTCTCGGCCGCGCCAATGTCAGCTTTCGGCGGTGGTGCCTTCATGGCTACGGCCCCAGCCACACCAATGCCTGGCTACGCACCTCCAACTCCCAAACCCAACTCGCAGCCGCAACAGCCACAGCAAGATGATTTGCTGGGGTTGTTCTAGACTTTACTTCACTTCCAGCCTTGTGTCGCTTTAATCTCTTTGTTTTTTTTTAGTTTTATGGATCAACTGAAGTTTTGTTTTTGCGGCGGTGTTGAAGTTGATTTGAGTTCCTTTGCCTGATGACGTTCTTGTTATTCGACCTCAAACATTCAACTTTCAGCGTTCAACAGTGTCTCTCTCTCGTGGCTCGCGGATCTTTGATGAATGTTCCTGTCCTTTTTCGCTGTGCCCTGTATGAAAATAGTCATTGCTAAAATTTAACCCTTCTTCGAAGGCGCAGGGCAGCTTGAATGTAAGCACTCACTGCTGTTACCTGTATGGTCTGTACGTAACTGATGGTGGTCGATTGCTGTGCTACAGGCTAATACTGCGCGGAGCCGCCTTCTATGGTTGAATAAGCAGGGTATTGTACCCATCTCGTTTCTTGTACTTATGCCGATTCAATGTCGGAAGCCTCAAGAACCGAGACATGGCTTCTTGTTCTCTCTTCTATGCATTTATCAGGTCGTTGGACTCTCTTAAGAGAAAGATCAAAGGAGATTTGCAACGTTAACGACCGATACGACGATTTCTACTTTACGAAACCAGTTATATTTCTCCATAATATGCGGTTGTCATTGTCTACCCTAGCCTGTGCCTTAACCTACCTCGGTGCATCACAGCAGATCTGGGACATTGTGGGTGGACGATCCTTGATGTCTCGCTGGACTAATCCTCTATTGTCAGTGGCAAACTACTTGGAATCGAGCCAGGTTTTTCAAATCTTTGGACCTTCGTCCGCCGTTGCAGTTTGTTACTCCAGGCGCCATTGGGAATGGGCATATCGTTGTATCCGACAATGTTACCTATCAGGAGATTGTCGGATTCGGGGGTTCATTGAGCTTGCCTAATTTTCGTTCAAGGTCCAAAATTGATGGTCCGAACAGCCGATTCCTCTGCCCGTCTTCTCGATGATCTCAAGGTTCGTCGAGTCTTTTTGTCAGCCATGACCAATCCAACCATTTTCATTTCAGACAAAAAATTCGACTAACGATTGGAATCTTATAAATTATCTCTTTTCTCCCAAGGAGGCTGCCAACGCTGCCGGCCTTAGCTACGTCCTGGACCGTGTCCCTCTTGGGGCTTCAGACTTCGCTGCCAACGGTTCGATACTTATGCACCCTTTCTGGCCTCTTCTCATTTAGCATACTCTTATGACGACGTCAATGGCGACATATGTTTGATTTCGCTGTGCTGGAATTTATTGATTCGCTAACGCCCTTCCAGCTGCTAAGGTTCATTTGGTCACTTGGTCTCTTGTAAGTGATGGCCATTTGAATGCGAGTTTCATTTCTTTAAAATATGACTACAGCCTGCATGGATGAAGATCAGTGGGACAATGAACGGGGGCACGTTGAAACCCACGATGATTTCTCTGTAATCTATGTTTTTCTTATTCGAAAGTTCGTTATCGATTTGAAATCTTCCAGATGCAGCATATCTGCTGCAAGGCTTTAAGCGTCAAGGCATCAACGCTTATGCGATTTCCGTCCAGAACGAACCGCAGTACTCAAATCCAACATTTCCCACATCAACGCTAACCGCCGCCCAAGGGGAGCTCGGTGTTCTGCTTAAATCTCTTATGAAAGCAAACGGATTTCCCAAAGTCAAGCTCATTGGTAAGAATTGCATTATTTAATTTCAGCCGAATAGCCCGAGTCACTCAAATTTCTCTTCCATTCGACTTTGTAGGTTATGAACATAACTGGAGCGACGCCACTATATACCTCATACAACTCACGAAAGCCGCTGGCGATGCTTTTGATGACGTTTCCTTCCACTGCTATGCTGGATCCGTCGGCCAACAGGGCGATTTCAGTAAACTATATCCGAATAAGGTGCATCTACCTTCTTTGTATTCTCCGAAGCCATGAAATTAAACTATATCCTGTAGGAAATTTATCTTACAGGTTGGTGTTTTATGCACACCTTGGAATCTGTAGACGATTTCGTTAAAACCGGTTGGTAGAATGTTCCGGAGTTCACGGTACAAATTGGTGGAATGACATCAAGGTATCCTTTCCTACCGTTTACCGCGGAATGGTTAATTGAAGGTTATGATCGCAGTGGTTTATCGATAATGTGTAAGCAAGAACTTGTGTGTACATACCACCTTTTGGCCTCTGACGTCGTCCGCAACGAAGCTTCCTCGGAGCCGTAGAAAATAATGCCAAGGCCGCGCATGTGGAACCTTGCCTTGGATGGCAAAGGAGAACCGAAATATCAGGGCACAGGCAGTTGTGGGGGCCCAGGTTGTAGAGGGATTGTCACTATCAACGCTAATGGGACGTGGAGTGCCAACCAAGAGTGTGAACCCCTTGAGACCCGAAAATAGGTTCCAGGTCGCTTATGTTGCCACATAGTCTACGCCATGGCACATTTGTCGAAGGCCACGATACCCCGCGATATTGGAGGTCCATCGGGGAGAAGGATCAAAGCCGCTGTGGGTGGATCAGCGGGTTGGGGATTGCGGGTGGGGGCGTTCGTGACTGGCAGACTTAATTCTTCTGGCTGGCTTCGCTATTCGCTGGTGGTCATGAATTGTGGGTTCCATTTTTTCCCCTCTTGACGTGTATAATAACTGCTGGCGTTGATAGGGAACAATAGTGTTGGTGGTCGGAACCCAGCGGACGTTAAAACTACGATTCTTTTCCGTGGGCTGCAGGTCCGTCCTTCTGTCTGTTACGAGTAAACGCCTTGTGATGGAGCTTCTAGGCGAATTACACGTTTCCTGTCGTATTGACTACACTCTGGTGGTATGGTGAGCGTCATCCTGTTGTGCGTTACAACTTGGAGATTCGACTCAAATGCCTCTCTGAAGCGCCGCCGCCCCCGTTGGGTGCATCCACAACCAAAAATCAGGTTATAGAATCTCACGGAGCTCAGGATGCCCTGCAGGTTAACCGGCGGCTTACAGTGCTGTAAATTCAATGACAGTTTTCTCCACCTTGCTTGATTTATTTGATAATTGCCAAATCCCTTTCTTCAACTTGACTTTTGGATTGGGATGATTCAGCCGATGCAGGGGCCGATCCCAACAGTTGTTTCATTGCTCCCCATTGATCATATTGAGTGCCTGATGCCACTCAACTTTGACCGCAGCACCCCTCAACGTCATAAGCACCTACACTTCATGGAGAAATCAAGGATACCATCTTTAATGATTAGCTGACTTACGGACGAGAAGCGCGATGGAGTTTGTTTAGACTCAGGCATCTGTGTGGGGAATTAGCTCGGTCCGGTACTCGATGTATACTTGTACCTGTCACTCTTATATGTACTGCAGAGTAGTGGATATGCCAGTGAGGAGTTTCCTCCGATATATATGTGTAATGTCTGAAGGGCTCAAAGGCCAATGTGGGATTTCATATTTAACGGGCGAACATCTACATTTTTTTGATGACGAAAGTAGAATCTCGGTCGCAAATCCTGTGCAGTTGTCCAGCTTAATGCGTCGCGTGAAAATCAGGCGCCCAATGACACGTGATGGGAAGGCTACTGGGTGTTTTTTTCCCCTTACATAAAACAAAGTTTCCAACTTCTCCTTTACTCCTCCTTTTCTTTTCTCGCAATGAATCTGTTGCCCACTGAAAATAACTGACATGTGCGGACCTCCTGACCTTGAGACCAGTTTGTATTTTTGGGTGGTGGGAGTGGCAACCCCATGTGGTGTCCCTTTTTGCGCTTGGGTTCTTGAGGAGCGCGACAAGATCGGGTGTGTTTATCTTCTCTTAACCTTCCTGGCGAAGTTCTTGTTCATTACCAACTCTTCATCAAGCCATCAACGGCACACCAAAGGGACCAAAGAACCCGCTTCTTTATGAACGTGTCATTTCTTTGTTCAGCCGCGCTTCTTGAGCTGACTTGACATACCGCAAGCCATGCCTATTCTATCCTGTGGACCCAATGGTATGACACCTTCACTGCTCGGCATTTTCTTGCGGAAAGCGTCGAAACCTTCGCGGCCCCATTGAACGTCACTTCTGTCACCCGTTTTCAATGGGGATTCTTTCTTTGCGTTTAGTACGGCAATGACTAGGGGAATTCGATATATTTTTCTCGGTCCGCGTCGCCTTTGCCTTTCACGTCCCTACCTTATGTGAATATCACGGGTGCTCTCGGGAGAGACAGACTTGTGGCTCTCGCCGTGACAGGTTGTTCAAAAGGGTAATGACCTCAAGTCCATTTTGGCGCGCCATTTAAATATCTCGATCTGTCAAAAATGTCGAATCTGTTATAAAGTCAGCGCTTTTCATTTCAGTGACGGACAATTTCTTCCCTCTTTTCTTGTGGATTCTCGTTATGAGTCCGTCCTTTCCTTCGTGGATTTTAACAACGCAAGGCGCTATCGGAGTTACTCTCTTCGTCTTCGCCTTTTACAAAGCTGTGGCACCTTCTCGGAACAAGTTCCCTCCTGGACCAAGATCTCTCCCATTAATTGGGAACGTTCTACAGATACCCACCGACAACCAGGAACAAGTATTTGCTGATTGGGGAACACAATATGGTCTATTTTTCCTCCTATATTTTAGAATTTATACAGGCTGACGTAGGATACAGGCGACGTTGTACACATCAAGATTTTTGGCCAGCCAATGGTTATTTTAAATAGTTTGCAAGCCGCTCGGGATTTACTTGACAAGAGGAGTTCAATATACTCTGATCGCCCTCGCTTCGTGCTGCTCGCAGAACTGTGCGTAGTGTCTGACTTTTTCAGGATTACTGCTGAGGAGATTGGTTTTCCAGTATGGGGTGGAAAACCGCATCTACTCATTTGAGATAGTAAGTTCCGCCATATTTCTCCACAAATTATTCATAACGATGACTACAGTGGACCTCGATTTCGAAAGCATCGACGTTTCATAAACCAAACCTTCAATCAACGAGCTCTATCCGCCTTTCGTCCTCTTCAAGAAAAGGAGGTCCTCGTTCTCCTCGAAGACATGCTGCAAAACCCCGATGCTTTCGTCGATCATTTTAGGCGGTGTGTATCTTGGTGTCGTGACCGACAATCCCATAGCTGATTTGAGCTGATCTCTAAAAGATACGCGGCCGCCACAATTCTCAAAATCACCTATGGTCATGACATAATTTCCGTTGATGACCTTTTCGTTCGTCTGGGTTAGGATTTTCTTGAATTTTCTTTTGGGTTGGCACTTACTTCATTTTCTCCACATGATCAGCAGAACGCGCTGGAACCCTCACTACAGAAGCAAGTTCGGCTGCCGCAAATATGGTCGATTTTTTCCCTTTAATGAGGCGAGCCGTTTTTCTGACCTGTTCTGGAATTTCTTTGTTGAACAAACTATCCAGGCACATTCCTACATGGGCCCCATTCTCCGACTTCAAAGTCAAAGCCCTTGAAACGAGGAAGGCCGTCGAGGCGATGATGGAGATACCATTTGAGCAGGTCAAAGTTGACATGGTAAGCATTGGATTATGAAAACATATGTGGCGCAAGGATTCACCTCATCATTCTTCTAGAGATCGGGAACCGCTGTTCCGTCGTATACATCGACGCTGCTGGGTTCCCAGCGTGATTCTAATGGCTATATATCGGCCGAAGATGAGGAGGATATCAAAGGGTCGGCTGGAACGCTGCTTGCTGGTACAACACCTCTCTCTTCTTCCGCAATCCGATGCGTAATTGAACACGATATTTCTTTAGCTGCCGAGGACACAGTCAGTGCGGACGATATGTGGCTCCGATGGCTCACCCGAACTTTTTTATTTTAGACCATAGCGTCGATGCATACATTCATGCTCGCGATGGTACTTTACCCCCACGAATTCAAGAAGGCCCAACAAGAAATAGATAAGGTCGTTGGGAGGAATCGACTGCCCAATCTCGATGATAGACCTTCTCTGCCTTACCTTGAATGCATATTGAAGGAAGTTCTTCGGTGAGCTCTCATTAATTCCTCTCCGGATTTGGCTCATGTCAGTACTTGGGAAGTTGGAACCCCATGGTCCCCTTAGGAATGCCACATAGACTGATGGAGGACGATTATTACCGAGACTTTTACCTCCCATCTGGAACAACGGTCCTCGCGAATATCTAGTAAGTCGGTCACGTTGCTAAGGTCCGGATATCTTGCTCATGGAGCTTCTCATAGTGCCATCTTACGGAATTGCAACGAACCCGATTCATTTCGACCGGAGCGTTATCTCGATGAAGACGGTCTTCCAGATCCACAAGGGGTAATATTTGGATTTGGACGAAGGTAAGCCAAACTATTTCCAGACAAAAGGTATTTATTTGTGTTGAACTTGTTTTACTTTTTGCTTTTCGAAGGATATGCCCAGGCAGACATTTCGCTGATGCTAGTTATTGGGCGATAGCCTCATCCATGATAGCCGCATTTGACATTTGCAAAGCAGTAGACCACGAAGGAAATGACGTTAACGGCGAGTACGATTTTAACCATGGGTTTGTCCGGTGCGTATGACCGCTTCCTTGCGCTATTTTGCATTTAATTGATGAGGAATGGCTCTGGCTACGTTCTCTTCCTGTTTTGTAGCCATCCTAAACCCTTCAAGTGCACCATAAAACCGCGATCATCGAACTTACCAGCTCTTATCAGCCAAGCAAGGACCGAGCTAAATTTACATCCCTAAGGCACTGTACCAGAATGCTGGATAACTTTGCCTTCGGTAATAATCAAGCTTCTTCCAGCGCTTCCAGTTTCCCGACATGAAAACGACGGGCCAGACAATCCTGGAATCACCTGTCCTTTCCCTACACCTTAATGCCGTTGTCCACCCTCGCTATCACATACATCGCATGCTTCCATACCATTCACTCTTAACTTCATAACTTTTAAGTAACTTCCATTCATTTTTATTTTGCTCTCGGACTCGGACTTGGGACTCGGATTATGTTCTCGAATGTTCTCTGAAGCTTCATCAATTTTTTCTCCTTCCTTTTATGTTAAACATGACGCGTTGAGTACTTAGTCGACTCCTTTCCACTTCCCCATCTCGACGAATGGACGTTAGTACCAGTAACCCTTCCGCGTGTGCACCTTTGTCACTTCCATTCCCTGAGGCCGGTTCGAGCGTCTCCGATCCTGACTCCAAGAAACTGAATGTGGATGGACCACTTCCGTCGATTAAATTAGATGAGTTGGGTCCGATGGTAGTGAACAACGATGGGGTTGGTCTCTTCTTTGCCTTCTTTGGATATCATCACTGAGGCACCCTCTGTCTATATTATTCGATCCATGTAATTTTTGCTTGTAGACGCTTTCTCGAATTGCAAACTGGGCGCAAATGACGGACACGGAACGCGAAAGGACGGTTCGCGTCCTTTCCAGAAGGAATAGGTAAATGCAAATATTTTTCCAAGAAAAATTGCACTACTGTCGAAGTGACGGATCGAATGGATTGGCTTCTAAAAAAAATGGTTAGCTGACTTCGCCCTCAGGCTATTTGCTCTTCTTCTTGGCAGGCTTCGGTTGGCGAACGAGGAAAAGAAGCAGCGGGACATTGGTGGTGAAGCTGTGGTGGGGGGGCCTTCTTCCGAGCAGCCCGGCTTGTCGATCTTGAAAGAGTCCCATAATTCGCCACAGGAGAGCGCCGGAGATGGAGACTCAGCAGAGCTACCCGATACCGGGATGTGATCATCATGAGCATCATACAACGACGCATCAACTTGATATCAATTCTCACACCCAACATTTGGAATCCACTTTTTTCGTCAGAATATTTAATATGAGTTGTCAGTGTCTATTACAGGTGTAGTGGCGTCGCCGATGTCAATGCGCAGCCGGTCTTCCGACGAAGGTCGAAGTCCGTGCCCGGCACTCCTGCTTATCGTCTGATTTATGAAACGACGATAGGAAAACGCAGCGGATCAACCGCTGAAATGCGAGAAAGCGTGCCGTGGTGAGATAGGTACATGTAGGTGCATCGTCAAGAAGCGAATTATTTAAGTGATATTCAACAGAATGTTGGTTCATTCGTCACTTTCCCTCGCCCATGGGGGTTTTATATCGTCAACTCTTCGGATATCAAGTTCAGTGCCCTTATCAAAAGTCGCTGTCCAAGATGCCTGACAAAAAAATGAAGATCAATGGCGCTCTGGCACTGAAACGTCTGTTTTTCACCTCCCATGTCACCTCATTCACGGAGATCCTTCGAAGAGAAGGAAACTCACTCCGCATGATTGCGGTTATAATTTTTTCATCGGTCTGGTAAGTTGGCTTCACATTGGCCAAGTGGAAAGACGCGTATTGTAGAGAGGGTAAGCTACCGCCGTAGTTCGAAAAGGTAGCCTTAAAGAAAATTGATCATAGACACAATTCTGGGAAGAAGAAAAAACGTACGACGGCACTCCTATCTACCTTGACTAAAAGTTCCTCCAATGACGAGCAAGAACTTAGAAGTGCCTTTAGTTTGTCCACGCCCACGAAGGACGATCTCATATCCAGGATTTTAAGAGTAGTCGAATGTTTTTTCACAAGATGGTCGATCAGTCCGTCGTAAGATCGATTACAGAACGCAGCGTCCTCAGAGTCTGTGAGCAGACGCAATATGCGAAGGCTGGGCGAACCTGTGATTGCACGCCGAATCCATTTTCCGAAATCGTCGACTTCCCTCTTTGTTCCTGTATGCGAATACGTCACTGTAAACGAGTGTAGCGAGGTGAGTTTAGGTTGATGAGGAGGTGACTTCATTTGCTGTTAATTGAAATGAGCGGCGCGAAGCATACCACGATAGATGATACATGCCCAGTAATACCTTAGATGTACGTTTTTTAGCTCGAAGAGACCTCCGAGGAATGTAAACACGTCGTCGTCGGTCAAGGAGTATGACAACCCAAGAGTGAAAGCTTCAAGAGAATTTTCGATATGTGGAGTAAAGGATTTCAGAACACCTGGAGTGACAGAGCCACAGTTATCCTATAAATATATAAATGACAAGGGCATATTTGAGTAAGAGCTTTGATTGAATTTTGGGGAGAAAAAATTATAACTTGCTCACTTTCAAGTGAAGCTCAGTGAGAGTAGGGAACAGCCTGCGAAGCCAGTCGGGGAGTAGTTCTAGGATGGCTCTGCCAGGATTGAACAATGTCAACTTCTTGAGGCCGTTCACTCCAACAAGTTTGTGCACTAGACCATCACCCATGCACGACTGGTTGACAGTAAGGTCGGTCAGAGAGTGCAGATTTGGCACGATATGGAGCGTTTGCGCAAATAAATTTTCGTGGAAAGTGACGGGTGCGAATGTTACACGACTCAAGTTCACAAACTTGACAATGACATTTGCAATTGTCTCCGGCAAGGTATTCCGTGGTGGAGGTCGTGGGGAAATGAATCCTATCCATTGCATCAGCACCAAATGGGACGTGTCTGCAATCGCCTCCTTACCACTCACTTCCAAAGAGAGGACGTATGATGCATTTTGAGGCAACGTCGCTGATTGGAAGTTGGAAGTTTCCTGAAAGTTTCCATGTCGGCGTCCATTATCATCCGCCCCGAGAAGCAGGGTTGGAGAAAAGTGGGTTCGAAGGCAGATCGATGGGTGGGAGGCAAGTTAAATTGCATCAAGTGCGGAACCGCGACGCGTGGAGCGGGTTCTGCTACTTACCGGAATGGAACTAGTATCCCTCAAGTTGAGGACAGGCTTGAATTGAGGCGAAACAACTATTCGGGAGTAAAGTATTCGTGATGCTGCCCGATTGAATTCCCAATTAACGAGTGAACTCTGAAAAAGGAGGTGGTAATCGTCGCGACAAAGCTCCATCACATGGGCGATGAGGTCGTAGACAAGAGTCGATTTAGTTTCCGACATGGTCAGAGGTTTCTATAAGGGTGAATTTTTACTGGAGTGGTGGTGGAAGTTCTTAGTTGACTCGGAGTTCGACGGTGGTGGACGGTCTCGTGATGTTAATGAAATAGCTTACCAGCACCAGACTTGGTATGGGCACTTTTAGTGAGAAACTTCAATTATATAATGATCCATTACATGTATACGATGGAGTACAGGCATCTCGAAAGGCAGAGAGAATGGGATACAAGGTGATACGGCAATGATTCCAAAGCCCCGTGTGATGTTGTGGAATGTGGAAGCAAGAAGTCCGCACCTACCTCAGTCACCATGCTGATTTAGGTGAGGCTATGATTAATCATGCAAAAAGCGGTCAAATTCTCAAGATGCGTACAGTAGTAATTACAGGGTATGGATTACTATAATTGATGCGAAAAAGACGAGGACCACCATAGAAAAAGTGTGTAAGGTATACCGAAGAATGTCAAAGACGAGAGAACAGACCCAAATCAAAAAAATCAATGTAAACCACTGGGTTTAGGAGTCCTTTAACCATGAGTATGTCATTGGCTGACATGCTCGCAATGACACCCCGCTCAAAGGATCCAGGAGTGAGAGGAAGGGGCTCTGGGACTGGTTCAGAATGTATGACTTTCGCCGCCCATAGAGCTATGTCGATGGACTTGTCTCCAGTAGTGATATCACCGATGACATTCTCATCCTTGGTTTCCGCTTCACTGGTGGCTGGTGAGCCGATGGCGTCCTCCGTTACCGCTTCACTGGTTACTGGTGAGCCGATGCTTTCCTCCGGTAATTCTTCGTCCATGGGTAGCATCTCATCCGGGAGCCAGTGATTTTGTGGACCAAGAAACACTGGACCTAAATCTCGCTGAACGGCATCTTTCCCCCGGTTGAGATTGTGGGTAGGAAAGTTCATAGTATGAGTGCCGAACGTAAACGTTGGCCGTTTTGTTGCGAGGGTTGTGGCTGTGCGTGAAGAATCGTGAATACCAAGTGGTTTGGGGTTTTGATTGTCGTTTTGATTATTTGTCACTAGGTTTGAATAGCGCGTCTTACGGGATTGCTCGAGCATTTGGGGAGACGGATCCCACCACCACAAGTGGATGATTTCAACGGCCATCGCAAGGAGCTCTTTTTGATACACGCTAAGTGGTAAGAGCGTGGCCAGCCGGGGAGTTGTGTGAAGAAGGGAAAATGGGATTGAGAGGAGGGTCTCGATGACGGGGAAAGGTGTCGCGGAGGTAAGGTTGTCGATGCCAGGACAATCGGTGGAGCGATATGTAGTAAAATTATTGAATTGGTCCTCCCTTAAGAGGGCGCTGGTTGTGCCACCATAATGGAATCGGTGTTTTGTTATATTTTCCACACCGAATACCTAAAGCACTGATGAGATATGTTACCAGGTGAATCAAGACAGCTACTCACAACACCGTAAGCAGTTCTACCAGGGTCAGGCCTCCCCGCACTAAGCTCTGCACACCGCCACGCCTGTAGGCCCTGCTCATAGGCGAGAGTGCGCGCCAGAGTGTCCTCGTGAAGGAAGATGGTTGACATAGGGGGATGCGAGTCCATGTGGAGATAGGTCCAGTCAGAAATCAAACCAACACGGAAAGAATGAAGAGTTTACTTGGTACAATGTTTTCGCGCACTTCACCGGCGTGACGGGGGTGTCTGTCCTCTCTCAAGTTGCGACGAAGCATTTCTTCCATCTAATTGGCACTTAGTCACCATCGCTATGCAGGCCGGAATGAGAAATTAACATACTCGGTCGTTGGAGGTCTTTATCGCGGCATCCAGCATATGAGACCACTGCACGGCAGTCGATGAAGAATTCGAGATAATACACCGGAAGCCACGATAGAATCCCAACATCGCCTGGACTTCTTCCTGGGGGTAGTAATGGGTGTTTGTTCGGATCGTTGGGGTTGACATGATAACTCTAGTTGGGGAATGGAAACTGCGGTGTGGACGGTGGCGATCGCCATGCAGCGAGATTTACTTCACCGCGATTGAAGAAAGAGTAACTGTTGAGGAACGGGCGGGGACGCGAGGACGGAGGAGCAATGAGGGTCAAGAACTCAGACAATGATTTGACTTGCACCGCCACTGGCCATCGCCACTTGTTTTCAGTGACGAAATGTGATGTGAAAGCAGCACAGTCTCAGGCTATGGGAACTGATGCGACCCAGAAACTCAATGCGTTTTCGCAGCAGTCATACGTACACTAGACAGAATTTGATTTACAGTAAATGGGAGATCCAGTACAACGGGTGCCAGGCCCCGGGAAGCCCCAAGTCTGTGGAAAATAGCATATTTGAGCTGATGGGTAAATTTAGGTCAGTCATTGCTTCGTATGATGTCTTAATACATTAGAAACACGCACCACCACCTTTACATGGCCTTCCAGGGTACCAACGACTGGCCTGGAGACAATCTCTCCCATCCAAGTCGAGAAAAACACCAGATCATTGGCTTTCGATGGAACATTCGGGATTCCATTTTCCAGATTCTGATTGTAGGACGAGGCGCCATTCTCGTTTGAACCCTTTGCTTGGAATTTGGCTTTGACCTCAGAGGCCGCTGGCGATGGTGCAGCGACAGGACCGTCGGGATTGGTGGTCTTATTGACAAGGAGACGTTTGGTATAATTCTTCAAAGGTCGTCGCAGAAAAATTGAAAACTGAGCCCATTATAACATCCTCAGTCGTATGTTGCGGCGGCCCAGGTGCAGTGATCTTATTCCCGCCAAGACGACTCCTTACTGGGGCAACTACCAGCTGTATTGGATGGCTGACGAGTGCTTCTCTGAACCGAACCGTTGTTTTTGCCTTCGCGATTGGGACGACGGGGGGAATTTTTTTGGCCACTGTAGTAAAAAAATAAGGTCGAGGAGGGTTCCCACAAAGTTATTTTTATAGACATACATCGCCTGCATTACCCCCACCTCCTGGTTGCGGAGTGAAGCGATCCGTTGAGGCATCATTCCTTGTGTGGTAGGAGTGTTAGGTGGGATGTAAGACGAGTGCAGCTCAAGTGTCTTGGGAACAGAAGACATGCTCATGCTGGCAGCCATCCGGGGCTCACGAGAGCCGCTACATCTCACATGTCAGGCAAGGATAACAGGCTAAAGTTTGGATTTACAAACCTTGAGATTGAGAAGAGCCCGGGGTTGCACTTCGGGGAAATTATGAACAGGCGATCACGTAGAAAAAAACCAGATCAGCAAATCTTGCGGGTTTCGTATCAAACTTAAACATTCGATCAATTTGCGACCCATATTACCGCTGATTTGAGATTGAAAAAGTGCAGAGCTTCCGCTAAACGATGAATGTGAACAAAATAACGTGGCAGGTTAGATCAGCGAACCTTGCGAAAGCTGAGTACACTCCGGGTTTCTGAGAAGAGGAAGTAAACGAGTTCGATGTGCTTCGAACGATATTACCGCCAATTTGAGATTGAGGAGGCATAGAGCTTCGGAGAGGACAATGTAAGCAGGTGGGGAATAGTAGGCTTGGATCGACAAACCTAGCGGGGGTAAATCGTGTATTCATTGGGTTTGATGCGATATTGTTGCCCAAATTGCCAATCTGAGGTTGAGAAGATCCAAGGCTTCAAGTCGAATGTTAGCCGCTCAATCCACGCCGCTCAATCCACCAAGAAAAAAATTGAGTCAACAGACCAGGCCGAAGATGGAGTCATTCGACGAATGGCAGCGGAACTCTTGCCGAGTTGAGGTGGATCGAAGACTTTGCTCGTGTTCGAATAATATGTCGTCCATTTCCTTTCTCATGACATCCATATCAACGGGGGACGAGTCAATATCCGAGCTGCTACTCGCATCAGCAAGCTTTCTTGAGCTGGGTTGTTGAGCAATTTTGTTGTCAGGAGTTAAAAATGAGAACGGGCTATCATCGTCTTCGATTTTCTTAGATGGCGGTTTTTTGGCACGATCCTTCATGAATTGGCGAAGATCTTCATTTTCATCTTCCTTTGCAGGATCTTTCTTTTTCTTTTTGAAATGCTTGTGCGCGTCGGCAGTTTCGGAGACCACAACGTTCATTTTGTGGGCATCGTCATCTAAGGTATTGTTATTAGATGATACCTGACGGTAGAATGCTAGCCAGTGGTAATATACCTTGATTCATGACAGCGTCAATGGGGTGCCGTATAGTGCCACTTGCATCAGAAGGTACGCGAGCGTCTGGACTAGGAATCCCAGGAGTCATCATCGACAATTGAGCTACATTAGAGTGATCCGACTGTGAGTCGGTGGTGGTAGGGGCAAGCAATGATAACTGGTGAGAGATGGCGATTAGATTTATTGTCGGTGCCAAACATGAAACTGCAGTGGCTCGGACTGACCTGGTGTTCCGTACGGACGCTTATCTCAGTCTGGATATTAACAGCAAGGGCCGCCGCGAAGAATTGGAGGGGATGTTGTGAGGAACAAACGCGGTAGAATGCTCGGAAGCACTGGAGACTACCACTATTTGATGGAAGTACGTGATGGTCTTCAAGTTGCTACAGGTAGAGAAGGACGACGGCCGAATTGCGTGGAATAAAAAGTCGGATGATGTATTGTTGAGGGCAGAGAAAGCGATGTTGAGGGATTTGCGGGAAATTCGAAGCGATAGACGCATATCTACCGCCGCTGTGAGCTTGTGTTCTTGCGGTCAGACAATTGGTCGTCAGACTTACAAGGGATCCAGTATTTGATACTGGAGTAGTTTGCTAGTCAGAAGAAAGTCCTTGGTGTGCAAGGGCTCTGCACAGCACTTGGACCCTAAAAGGCTTCACTGGGTTTGCAATTGTGTGGTCAGTGGGCGCTTTGATGGTGAGGCACAGGGTCCGATGTTGTTCAGTCCTTAAGTATTTCATATCGTTAAAGCAACGATAAATTCCTGGGTGGACTGGGATGGGTTAAGTGAGATTCTGGGGAGGAGGGCGAGACAAGAGTGGGGGCGGCATACCCTTTATTAATATGATGTACTTAGGACGACCGTCCTTGGCGCGAGTCGGGAGTCACGTGATATAAAATACCCTGTGCTTTCAGCAAGGTGGTCGCCTGGTAAACGCTAAAACAATAAAGGCTTCAAGCACAGAGCACATATCATGTTGTTTTCCAAGCATGGATTCCAGGGGAACACCGATGAGTGGAAGAGATCGTTGAAATTAAAGGGGCTTGTCCTGCCCTCCATTCTTTTTTTCATGCCAGTTCCAGAGGCGACCATTGTAAGTCAGGATGTGACAGGCAACAGAGCAAAGAGGGGAGGCAAGAAGTGGCGGATTGTCTACAGAGGCTGCACGCCCAGTGTCCATGAAGTATATGAAGGAAGAAATGACAAAGTCTCAGGCATGAATGGCGACGGCTCAAGCTCGTTTTTGGAACGGGAAAGCCCGACCATCAGCGTCGGCGTGTGATGCCGTTGCCAGCCATCAACGGTTGATGTTGGGTTTATTTTCCACCACCACCATCTTCACCATTACCCGTGCCCCTCCCTGCTCTCAGGATGTGGGCTGGCCCATGTTGGTCAGACGAACGGATATGAGGAGAAACAGGGAGACCGCGCAGTGGGAGATCCAACCACCAGCACCTTCGACGACGCGACCACCATGACGCGTTATCCCCCCCCCCACCGCGACGCAACAAACGACGACGATGAGGACTACTACCGACCTCGATGATGATTATGAGGGTGAGGGCGAACTGCCACTACTCGACCACCGTCGACGATCATGACATCCACGGCCGTTCCACAACCATAGCTTCCCTCACCCGTCCCATGACCCTGGCGACCCACGGCCAAGTTGGTACCGCCGTCCTGACCAACACCACCACGAATAGGACGTGGCTACTAAGTCTCGGAGTCAACGAGCACTACAAGGATCGCAAGCGCCGTGGAAACGGCATCGATGTGATGTCCAGATAAGAAGGGCATAGCGAATGGATAGTGTGGACCACGACCAAAGTGAGTACCCCAACCCACTGCGCCCACCCCAGAGCGCTGACATCTTGACTGGACACTAGGCACCCCCCACGCCACGACCACCACCGCCCTCCACAACAATAATAACGACGAGTACACGTGCAGTGGGAAGCCCAAGTGGTTTTCTCCGATCCCTTTCTTCTCAGGCCCCATTAACGACCTTAAACCTCACACAGCACCGGCTGCATAGAAACTACTAGGACGACCAGTAATGGCCGACCGACGCCTATGAAATGACATTAACATTGACCACACAACCACCACCCTCGACGATGGCATGATGACAAGGACAAGGACCCCTGCCTTTGACGCCAACACGACAACCACCACTGCGATGACACAACTGCGAAGACGATAGCCATAACCACCATCGCCCTCGGCAACAACCACGGCGCGGGCGAAGCACACCACTAGACCCCACTGCCGTTTCACCACCATCGCACTCCTGGCCCATTCCACAACAACCACCATCGCCCACGGCGAAGCTGAGAACCTGCCAACGCCATCGCCACGCTCACTGACCACAATCCCCACGGCATCGTCTTGACAGCCCCGTCGTTTCACTGTCCCATTATCTTGCCTACAAGGATAACCCAATGTAAACGACAACACGCCAAATCTGCCCTCACCGACACCTTGCGACCACAAACACAGTGCACCAACACCAGCTCCAGCTTTGAGGTGAGGGAGCACCCTCACCAGTGAGCATCTTCCCCCTCCTCTTTTGTCCCTCGGGTATCATGTATTATGTAGCATAAATAAATCCCCGACTCGATACGTTACGTAAGTAACGGAGAGAGAGGGTGTTGTGGACCGCAAAAAATTTCCCATCTATCAATGTGTTTGCAAAAGTAATGGTGAATATTTCTATAACGGTGTTTGGAAAAATGCTTGAAAAAAATACCACAATCTTTCGTTCAGAATCGTTCTTACCTTTTGGCACCTTTCTGCAGTAAAACATGTATTCGTCTTCCCCTCGCGTGCTCCTCATCGTGCGTTCCAAAAAAAACCCTTATGTAAGTAAAAGTGTACCTCGTATGATAATGCTCAGATCATCATCCCGATTCTCTCGTCTCGTCCTAGGCCTTTTACGGTAAGTAGTACCCTCGCGTCATTTGATTGTTTTTGCCTAGTCTCGTACCGAGATCAAGAGTGAGAGGGGATTTGACTGAGCGTACGTTATATTTCTGGTATGTACATATAAAGTTTCCCATTTCCTCCTTCCTTCACCTTACTGCTGTATCCAAAAATTTACGTCATAAATTGTATGTTTCCATAACTCCCATCGTTCATATTAACCGTATCGATCTTATATTACTGTATATATAACAATTTATTTTTTTCCCTTCAAAAAACGAGTCGGGGACCCGGCGCAAAGCGCCGCTAAGGATACATTTTTTCCCCTTCATATTTTACAAAAGTACCCATTCATGAAAAAAGACTTGTGTTGCCATGCCATGCCATGGCCTTCAGGTCATTGTTTTCTTGAATTCTTTGGGCTGCTGGCCCTATTTATATTTTCTCTCCTTTCATTCTGTAATCTATAGTATGTAGCCGAGACCCTGTACTGTAGTTCTTCATATGTTTGTCCTCTGGAGCTTTCCATGGACAGCCCGATCTCATGAACGACTAATTGATTTCAACAGTTAGAACCTGGTGTGAAAGAGATATGATATTTTTTACGAGTCGCTCTAAGTTAATGCTGCATAAAAACTAAGAATTCAAGGCGTACCTTTGCACATTGAAGATGAGCATTGGGGAGTTGAGCCGCAACAGGCCGCGCACCATGAACCAATGCGAATGGGAGGGTCTGCAACTGGCATTGATAGTACGATCCCGAGGCACAAGGAGAAAGAGAAGAGCGTGAGTTGAAGGCGCCAAAGGTTCATTGTTTCGATTTGGGACCCAGTGGGTAGTTGAGATGACCTATGATATTTCGAAATCGAGTTAGGTTAACTTGTTCGAGTTTAGGGGGACAGATCCACATACTATTGTCACTGGCGAATCAAAATATGCACCGGTTGGCGAGTGCTACTCAGAAGCAAGGAACTTGAAGTATGGGAAGAAGAAGACGTTGAAGATGGACTATTAATTAGCAATAATGCAGCGCATTTGAAGGATTCTTGGTGAGAAGAAAGTGTTCAACTTTGATTACTTGATTTCGCAGTCTAGGCAAATCCGAGGATCCTAGGAGGGTTTGATTCGGACGCCCGTTCTTGACAATAACTTGTGAAACCGCCACAACTCTACGTTCCGGTATCATCGCTGATTCGACCCGAGTCCAAATTCAATCGCGCTAAAACCGACAAATCTTGGTCGAATCAAAAACCAAATGAATTCATCGGCTGTTCTCTACGTTACCAGCTGGAATCGCTGTGCTCGACAAACAAACAATCTGACCGCAGTTTACGCGAGGACGTTTTCCAACCACCTTATTTATTGCGCAATTCATTTACTCAGCACTCTCGTCTGTAGTGCTACTTATGGTCGCGAATTCTGAATTACTATTTTCGGCTTAGTATTTGCCAGTCTGCCATCTGGCAGCAACGGCTCGGTGTCGCCAAAAATGAGTGGCACCGCCGGGCCCCTTTTTCCTCATTCATATTAGCGTCGAGTTTTAATTTAAGTTCCTACTAACCCAGTTGATAGATTACGAGCATGCAAGATCTTCGAGCGCAGTTATGTTAGGAAAGGACCCCTGAAATTCATGCTAAATGCCTGATTCCCACGCGGGAAATTCAAGTTGTCGCAAATTCCTGAGGTCAAGTGGGAAAAATGTTCCTCTTTTTGTATCACGCGCACGTGTAGTGTTCATCTCCAAGCGTGACGCTGCAGCGCTAAGGTACGAGACAGGGAGTTATAAGAAAATCTCACTTTTGAGATATTCTGTGTTAGACCCTTATAAATTAATCCCTGCAGGGAGCAGATTCGACGAAAAAGGGTATATTATTGATACTCTGTCTAAGCGCCGAGGCTTCATTTTTAGCGCCTACGGCGCCCTCGAAGTCCCGTGATCGCCATTCATTGAACTTGCGTAAATCTCCGATTTAAACAAACTCGATGAACATGGGGGTGAATTGAAAAAGGCCTGAGGTAATGTGCGGAGAAAAACCGAGAAAAAATTATGCCTGATCCCTCATGTGGAGAAAAATTGTCAAATTTGATGATTTTTGGATCAGGCATTTAACATGAATTTCAGGGGTCCTGTTAAAATGAAAAATTTCCTGAATCAAGGAGGGTCTTTCAGCAGAAGCAACCAGAATCGTTCCCATGATGCGTAGATCGATTTCCTGCGTCCTGTCGTTGAGATAACAATTCCATTTTGAGTACATCCAACGCGTGTACAGTGATGGTATATATTGAATGAGGTCCGAAAGGAGGATTCGCTTGGATAATATCTCCACTGGCAAGGACTGCTGAATTTGAATGTTCCTCTATGCGCCTCTGCGGGCTTTTCACACTCTGGGCCATTGGACGCAGATGATCCCTGATGACGCGTCGATAATAATCGGCGGCATCAAGGATATGTTTACTACAATTTGATGGGCAGGAGCTAGATTCGACTTCTTTTTCATCTTTGAGAAGCCACTCGATAGGCTCGACCCAGCCTCTCTGTATGATGGGGGATGTTCGGAGGTAATAGCGAGAAGGTTTATACTTACTATTGCCTCCGATCCGAATCCCTATCCCTTTTGAGAAAAACCACCAGCCGGCCATCTGAGGATGCATTGAACCTAGTATAAAGATTGGTTCCATGTTTCACTGATAATGATGATAAGTTGATCAGTTTACATTGGACCGGTTTAAATGCAGCCGTCTTTATGTAAGTAAGAAAGGGCTCAGCGCTAACTTTGCGCCCTAATACTGGTTCCCTTCCCTGCAAATGCCACTGTACATTCAAGAAGACTACAAACTCGAGTTGTTGTCGGCTATATTCTCGGCGATTGCCTATGGAATCGTGGTTGTTCTCTCTGGAAATTGCTTTCATCTAATCCAGAAAAAATGGGACATCTATCCCAATCGCATGCGGATCCTTCTCCCTGTTTATATTACAGTCATGCTCCTAAGCAGCACCTGGAGGATGGTCGGATCTATTTGTGAATTCATGGATGTTTTTACCCCACTACACGCCAGCGGCTCCTTCTTTTATTCATTCGCATTGCCTATCACTGTGACCATGTGGGGAGCAGATGGGTTCATGGTGAGGATTCTAATTCTTCACCAGGAACAAAGATTTACAATTCAATTGCAGATATGGCGTTGTCTCGTCTTGTATCGGGACGTTTCCAGAGGCCTCAGGGTTGTAATAATTGTCCTCCTTTCACTCCTTTCATTCGCTTCTTTTGGTAGGTCAATTTCAATTTCCACTCCCCCTCATTCAAATTGCTCATAAAATTTTTGAGTATGCGGTGTCTTGACGCTAGTCCAAGATGTGGCGTCCATCAGCAAGCTTGTGCACGCCGACCCAGCGTTCATTTCACTCTCCGCTCTCTTAAATATCATACTCGCAGCCCTGATCGTTTTCCGACTCGTTTACCATCAAAGATACGTTCGAGATGCCCTTGGACTGGAACATAAATTTCCCTACACCAACATTATCACCATGTGCGTTGAATCTTCAGCACTGATGGTCATTGTCGGTGGTCTGTACATCATTGTGTATTTCGTGTCGCCGCATGGGGAATATTTCATGTTCAACATCATCCCTCATATTTGCGTAGGTGGCTTAGAACTCAACGATTTCTGATGCACCTCTAAGATTTTTGATACCACTAGGTTATCTCCCCGCTCCTCATCGTCAATCGCGTTGCTATAGGTCGGGCCATACCCCCCACTTTACTGCCATCGGAGCAAGTGATGGCCTAGATTCGGTTCAACATTCCACTTCCAAACCCTTCCGGTCAAGAAGGAGAAGTTGTGATTTAGATATTTCCCTTGTTCCACGACTTCCACCCACCATAGCCAATAAATAGAATCATCTCAAGCAATGAATTATTTAATTTGTAACGCCATTGAAACCCACTCCGTCTTCACAATATCAAAAGTCACCTTTCATTCATAAAATTCCTCATGGCCCGTGGATTACTCATTTGAAGTCGAGGTGCGCTTGATCAACCTCCCATTTAATCCAAATGCTTTAGTTGGATTTTTTGCTCAGCAGTCATTCAAAGCCAAAGTTGGTTGATCACGGTAACGATCTATGAGACAAGACGTGATTATTTAAACGAAGAAAATAAGGGAGAGATAGAGAAATATAAATTGGCTTGAACAGTTAAACGGTAAGATTCAGCACGAATCGGCAACTTAACGTGAGGTTTAACTTTAGGGTTTGGCCCCTTAAGGTCTAATTAAATATGGCAATCGAACAGAGACTGTACAGAATCGCTCACCACTCAGCCTTCATGCCTGGGTTGAGGGATGTAGATACTTTTTGGCACCACGAAATCTTGCTGAGACACAGATGCTCCCCATTTCAGGCTCAAATTTTGTGTTGTTGATGGGCTATGAGAGGTTAGTTGGAATCGACATGGCGAGCATTGAGGGAATAGTAAGAAAGATGACTTCGAAGGTCAACTAAAAACTGGGTGATACGAGAGCAACGAGTTGAAAAAAAAAAAACGACCTAGCGACCTAGTTCCTAGTTGAAAGTGGTGCCGCTGTAGAAAGGGAGAGCATAGAAGTTTTCGAAAGGGTATTTATTTAATAACCTAGTTGGAAACTCAAGTTTCTATAGCTGGGGGGAAGTAGGGTTGAGACTTACCTGCAACACCAGCCTTTTTTCTTCCCTTGAGGCCCTGTGACAAACTTCGATTACGGGGATCGCCTGGAAGTTCCAGACACCCTAGGCCCAGGCAAGAGCCCGGGACGGTGGAGCCCCGCCACTCAGAGGCGGCGATCTTGAAATTCCACCCCGTCGCTCGTCTTCCAAAGCCGGCCCCCTGTGTCGACAAGGCACATGAAGGACTTATCCTGGATTCCTGGTTGAAGTCAATGCGCACTTAGAAGTGGCTGGAACTAGTCAGTGGACTCAAAGAGGACCCAGTGATAAAATGTAGAAGTACACACCTCTTTTACGAGGAACGAGTGAGAAATGTTAGGATGGTGGAGGTGGAGGTGGAGGTGGAGGTGGAAGAAAGATAGACAAGACGCTCTGTCATTAATTGCGTTTGCAAGAGGCCTTTCAACTTCACCCATAACGCGAAGGACTTGAAAGGTAGGTATGCCGTAGCTTGCTGCCAGATTAAGTCGAGAAATAGAGAACCAAGCGCCAATGAGGTGCGAAAGGGTGCGAGGATAACTCATTATTGGCAAGGCTTTCTGAGCAAGTTGTCGCTTTTCTTTGATTAGCCCCATCGAATTTTCCAGACAGCATCATTTGCAAACAGCAGTTTTTATGTTTGTGGACAGGAAGAGGACGTGGTTGAACATGGGTGTTATGAGCAGTCGCAGATTGGTTTACAGCTCTGTGGTTTCGTCTGGAATCGACCATTTCCACCAGCTTGAAAGCCATTCGGGATTCATTGCTCAGATGGTGGTTATCCCGTTCTACACAACATATCACATGAATTATCACATTAACAAGCGAGAGGGAACGAAGCAGCACCTACGTAAACCAAGATCAAACGGATGAACAAAGAAAAAAGCGGCTGACAAGACTCTCTGGTCCACCTCCCCGCTCAAACACAAATAGATGAATCCGCACGAGGATCCAAAACAATTTAAACCTAGAACGATATCCAATCATAAGCAGAACAAATAAAATATCAAACACTTACGCGATATACTTATGCATGACACCTCCCTCACTATCATAAAAATAGGCCTGTTGAGGCAAAGAAGGGCCGCGATCATCGAGAATCTCAGTGGGCGGCGCGCATCATGTCTGGAAGGCGAAGATAATGACAACTTTGGGGTTCTGTACGTCAACGTCTATCCCACATAGTTTCAAACCGGAGCTGCCACAAGTCAGCTATCCAGCACTCAAAAAGAAGGTAAGGGTCATGCATTCTCATTTCGAGTTGTCGAAGGATATGTGAATGAGCGGATAATTTGAACCTGCGATTGGTAGTCAGAAGAGACATGCCCAGTAAAATCAGGCATGGCTGTGGGAAGAAACGAGCATATCTCTCAAATACACCACTTGCGAGCTAGTTAAGTAAATGATTTGTTAGAAGTTATTGCAGTCATTACAATTTGTTGCGTCATGGATATCTATGTTACGCAAAGGCCGAGGCGCCATATTCTGTCAATACTAGCAATGCGCGAGACACGTGTCAACTATAGGAAATAACGAATATGCATAAGACATACCATGAAACTTGACCATTTACTGCTTTTTAGAACTCTCCAATTCATGATAATCTTTCGTCAGCGACTCCTGAAGACCCAACGATATGAGGAAATTTAAACGCAAACAAACGAGAGAGGAACACGAACCAGCTCCTGTTTCTTTTTCTCGATCTACAGAACCTAAGCATGATACCAAAAAAGATGGCTGCGAAATCCTCACCTCAGCCCTCATCTTCGCTAGCTGTTCTTGCTCATGACGGTGGATGTATTCATCTAAATGACATCAGTAAAATGGGCGGCATTGCAATTCTAGAAACCACATACCTTCATGGGCCTTCTCTTTTTTGCTACACACCCAAAAGTAACGCCTCAGAAACCTCGGGTGAACACGTGAAAGCAAACAACGTACTTGAAACCCTTGGACTGGGCAACAGTTCCCTCTGTACGCCCATTGAACATCCTGATGGCAGCAAGGGCGCGCGGAGTCCGACGCGCGACAACACTGTGGTGGTTTGCGACGCGAGACAACAGTGTAGACAACATTGTGTGGTGGTTGGAACTGTGTAGAGTGTTCGGCAGTTCGAGGAAGAGGTCACAATTGTGACGAATCCCGTCACGTTACTTTTCTTTTACACCGCCATGTCGACTTTCCTCAGGCAAGCCGCGAACGTCGTACGTGCCCCGTCGCC
>Ga0307513_10002108_pt1 | contig 27926 bp, 30 predicted proteins | sample 15_EM_MG_FD_202174 | JGI IMG/M metagenome (GOLD analysis project Ga0307513, IMG submission 202174) | Populus trichocarpa ectomycorrhiza microbial communities from riparian zone in the Pacific Northwest, United States - 15_EM | ecosystem: Host-associated > Plants > Roots > Unclassified | place... | reverse complement strand
TAGAGGGTGGTTTTAGGTGTCCTGTAATCCAACACTAAGTTGGTGGCGCTTGTTTGATCACCATCTCAACCCTTGTAAATGAGTGAAAATAGGTGAAAATGGGTGATTACGACACACTCAGCCGTAGTGTTGTAGACACCTAAAACCACCCTCTAGCTACCGTGTTAAGTGGGTGTATTGAGAGGACCGGTTTCTGACTCCATGCACCGTCCCACACTAAGGAACGCCCGGTCTTGGCGGAAAACCGGATAATAGGAGATAATACGGTAGCTTTTCCTGTCTCCGATAGATTGATGATTCATGTAAGATTGCCTCAATATTTAAGGGAACCAGTAGAAGCCTAGATATCTATCAGCGGATGGTGTGGGGTGGGATTCTAAGTATTCTTGCCCTACATACAGTCACTCGGCAAAAGTCTTCGTGAAACTGTCTGAGATTTGTTATCCAGCCTCGCCCAAGTGAAATTGCCCGCCATGATCAACTTCCACACCCAAATTTCACAATTAACTTTCCTGATTGCATTCTAGTTTTCCAGTGCCTTAATGGCCTGTTCTGCCATCTATTTTATTGTCCTCACTACAAGCACAAGGGTACCAGGGTAAGTCTAGTATCCACTTCCTATTCCAAAGCATGCCCAACCTTTTTCCCACTTATCATATGGCAAAGGTGACAAAAGGATATACAAAATGTTAATTTATATAATAAGTATTATCATTTAATTTTTAATTTTTAATTTCGATAACTATTGATTGTGGGCTCTTGACCGTGGTTGCACGTTGCGAAGCTGGCCTGGCATCAACCCACAAGAATTGCCTGGACAACAATGGCGCAAGCAGCGACATGTCTTGAATCACGGACACTTTTGCCGAGTGACTGTACATTTCGGATACATTTTGGGGAATCTTCTCCAGAATATCTGCTACCAGACTCTCATCCATGGCATCCGGAGTTTCATCCTCGCCCAGCCTTATACGAAGGTATCTGATAATACCCTCTTTGTTAGGACATAGAGAAACACTCTTCACTTTCTCACAAAGACACTTTTCAATCTCGGCATGAATATGGGGCCTCCCAGTCATAAATACTCGTGTGTCCGAAGACTTTTCCAGGATTTGTTTCAGTGAACCAAAGATCTTCACTCGATTCACCACTGCACATTCGTCCAAAGCACCTATGCACACAAATGTGGTCTGTGAGGATGTGATGGTCTGTAGCATCTTCACTACATCAAGAAGTTGCGGTCCCCATCCACCAATGGCCTTTTTCTGCTCTTGGAAGGCCCGTGATATATCCTCTGGGATTGGTTCCATTCCGCTAACTATCCTCTTCAGCAAGGAACCCAGCATGGCTGTGGCAGACTGCCCCTTCTGCACCGCAAACTCAAAGTAAAAGCACGTAACTGCACTGTTTTGTCCTCTAGCCTGACCGCAGACCCTGTCCACTACCAGCGAAATACAATCGCGGCATGTTAGCACTGACTCTCTTCCTTCCCTCTCCAAGAATAATGCTCATTACTTGATGAATGTCTTCCTAGCTCCCGGAGCACGATAGCCAAATAAGACTGCCTGACCACCTTCACCTTCCCCACTCCAGCCATGCCAACCTCTGAAATTCTTCGGTTCGCATAAGCCACTCCCCAATGTTTTCTACGCGGCGCTCTTGGATATCCAGATGCCGTAGCCCGGGCCCGAATTGTTATACACATGATTAAAAGAGTTAGTATTATTAAAGGAGTTAGCGTGACATTGAGACATTTCCGCTATTATTGAGGAGTTATTGAATATTCTCGGTTGAAGAGTTTATGGGAGCTGAACAAAAGCGGCGGTCTTCAGTATCTTTACTAGGTGCGGGGAATCCACTCAAGCCACCCAAATGAACCCTGATAGCTGGAATCCCGTCTGTTAGGGTATGATAGCTAGTTTGGAGCACGACCAGGTTTAGAGTCGTGACTGCCGTTTTGGGGGTTTTCCCGCTGTGTGGGGTTTTCCCGTGAAGTGCGTTTATGCGCTCTCTTTCTGTATCATACCCAGTCTAAGCTGCTAGTTGAGAGCTTCCTGTATTGTGCATCCATAATGATCGCATACACAACGACCACTTACGTGCTTTTCTCCCGAGCTTCGCGCCGTTACCTATGCTACCCCAGTCATCATTGGGTTGTGAGCAAGCTGCCATCAGAGTGTCGCTCTCAAACCTAATCTCACGTTGATGTCTGCCTTTACGTTCCCGCCCCCCACCAGGCTCTATGGCAAGTAATCATTGAAAATACAACAGTTTCGCTTTATTCGCTTGGGGATTCAAAGTAGTTCCAGCTGAAGAGCCAAGATAAGGGGGAAGGATGGTGGGATAGGGTAGTGCTGGTAGCCCTGAGGGTAAACTTTTAAGACTTTATTGAGCTGGTTGAGTACAGTGTTGCAAAGAAGGCCTTTGATGATCGAATCAGGGGGGTTAGAAGGGGGGGGTTTGAATCGGGGTTTCTGAAAATGGGGGGGGGGCAAGGGGGGTCCTTTAATGTCTTAGTAAGCAAAAATAGAAGGATCTCTGACGCGAATTTCTACCTTAAACCCAGATGTGCGAGTGTTTATTGCTCAGAAGCCCGGAAAATAATGCTAGTGCCAGTTTATTTGCTTTTTCTGCTACATTTTGCTATCTTTTCCTATCATTTCATTTATTTCTTTGCTTCCAACGGCCTTCAATATCATGGTTTACCGATTTGTTAGAGGGGGTTCTATCTTATAGCCCCCCGGTTTGAAAAAGCGCGTTCCTACTTGCTACAGGCAAGAAGTACCCGAAGATTTGGGGGAAAAACAGGGATAATACAGGGATAATACAGGGATAAACGGCGATATTTCTGGGATATTTTAGAGGTAAGACATACTTGGGAGACCTGTGAACGCAGTTAACAGAGGCAATCTTGGTGAGAATTACCCAAAATGGCGTCTGATCACCTCAATGTTCGGGTACTTCTTGCCTGGGACAAGTAACCCTCGATCATTTTTTGATCGAACCCCCCCCTTCATTGCAACATTGAGTCGAGTATCACGCGTTGTGTGATTAATTAAGAGGCAGTAGCCGAAGGTACCGCATTATTACCTGGTTTTTTTCGCCTGCCGCTAGTACGTTGAAATAAGAGTTTGCTTGGTAATCTGTCTCCAATTTGTAATAAAACGCGCCCACTTAACCTTTTATGGCCAAAACTAGGCTCATTTTGGATTCTTGCAGACTGTGTTGAATGTTTTGCTTCAGCCCCTACTTTATTTCAACGTACTTGTACTAGCGGCAGGCGAATAAAACCAGGTAATGCGGGTAATTTCTTCCGTTGAGCTGATGCCAGTGGGCACTCTCTTCCAAAGAGTGCCTTGGTTGGGAACAAGGCATGAGTAAGGGTTGTGACGGAGTCACAACCTTGGCACGCTTAGCGTAGACCCTAACGAATCCTTAGACCAAGTAGTCAGCCAATCCGGTCGTCCTCTTAGCGCCATCCTCGAAGGGGTGGACGGGGTCAACTACAGAGGCGCAAAATTGGTCAATGAGACAAATACCGCATTACCTGGTTTGTTTCGCCAGCCGCTAGTAAGTTGAAACAAAGTACAGCAGGGGCTGAAGCAAAATATTCAACACAGTCTGCAAGAATCCAAAATGAGCCTAGTTTTGGCCATAAAAGGTTAAGTGAACGCGTTTTATTGAAAATTGGAGACAGATTACGAAGAAAACTCTTATTTCAACGTACTAGTACAAGTACTAGTGGCAGGGGGAAAGAGAGGAACTATGTAATGCGGTGCTGGTACTCAAACAAGTTAAGGTTGAAAATGAAAATAAAAATAGAAAAAGAGATAAAAAAAGAAGGAAGGGAGATGTGGTCGCAGTCGTACTGTTGTCGACGGGCCGTCGGACGCAATGTTGCAATGAAGGGGGGGGTTCGATCAAGAAGTGATCGAAGGCTAGGAACCCGCGTTTTCGAACCGGGGGGTTATAAGATAGAACTCCTTCTAACAAATCGGTAAACCATGATATTGAAGGCAGTTGGAAGCAAAGAAATAAATGAAATGATAGGAAAAGAGGGCAAAATGTAGTAGAAAAAGCAAATAAACTGGTACTGGCACTCTACTTTCCTGGCTTCTGAGCAATAAACACTCGCACATCTAGGTTCAAGGTAGGAATTCGCATCAGAGTTCCTGCTATTTTTGCTAAGTAAGACATTAAAGAACCCTCCCCTTCAATCCCCATTTTCAGAAGCCCCGATTCAAACCCCCCCCCCCTTCTAACCCCCCTGGTTCGATCATCAAAGGCCTTCTTTGCAACACTGGTCGGACGACTCTAGTCCTCATCCTTTGTCGTCCGGACCACTGAGACGTCTGCAAACAGTGCGTACGTTAGCGAACGACATTGCTGTTTCTTCTCCTCCCCTTCCCCTGGGAAAACTAAAACCGGGCACCCGCATTATTCTTTGCTTTACCCTCTCGCGTTTCTACAATCACACATTCTCTTCTCGTTTACTGGTAGGGTCTCAAAATGACACCAGACGAACTTTCACAAGTACTTCTGAGGGATGAATATAATATTGTAGATATTTCACCCGAAGAATTCCCTGAGGTAGAATCGCACATTGGAACAAGAGTATATGTATTCAAAGAATTTTACACCAGCACTGGCAGAAGATAATAACTTTTGTATAGATATACTTACCATCCCACAACCGACCAATTAAAGATCAAAATGCCGACGCAAATCCACGGAACAGTCTCGACGTGGGCAGCTAAATTGATTGTTGAAGGCAGGGCAGTGGGGGCATGGGGCCCTGGTGGTATTGAATTAGTTTCTGAGGGGCGGCTGCAGCGCTTGGCAACCGAATATCATGGAATGTAAGTTGAGCTCTAATAATGACTTCTACAAACATTCCTCTCACACTCTGCCAGAACCAAAGTCCCGGACTGTGCAATTGCGCCAGCAGATCGACCTTGGCCTACTATCGTCTTTGAGTTCGGGTATGCGGAACGATATGGTGACTTGAAAGATGATGTTAAACTATTGCTGGAGGGGAGTAAAGGGATGATTAGCAAGGCCATTATTATCAAGATTGAACCACTCCGGAAGGGGGAGACCGAGGTGCAAAAAGGGTTTGTAGAAATGTGGCACTTGAGTGAGGGCAGGGCGAAGAAGGATGGAGGTAGGAAGGTGATTTTTCACAACAATCCGATATAAAGTTTTACATTTACTAACTGCCAGATTTAGCACCTATTCCCCCCACCAAGGATACATGCATCTCAGAAACTCGAGATTACCCTTCAAGATATTCTCCGAAATCAGTTCTCCGACCTGAGGAACCGCGGATGGGAGCAAAATCATATCATCGCCCTCCCCTTGGACCGTCTCCGGCGTTCGATCAAGAAAGCCACTAGGCGTCACTTAATCCAGAAGGGTGTTTTGGAACCTGACAATGACCCGGCTTAATAAATTTGTGGTAGGCTCGTACAAAATGGATTATTCAAGTGATAATATATATCTCTAATCCTTGTAGTGAACAGGTTGTTAGTCAAGATCGGAGGTTCTGGGAGAAATCTACCATTTCTACTATGACCTTTATTTGATTTATTTCCATTTATAGTTTTTGTTTTGTGGGTTCTCGTGCTTTTCTTTTTCCTGGGCAGCGTTCGCAACGGGACAGTCTATACATCCTGGGCCAGGACGAGGACAGACTACGTTTTGTCTCATCCTTCCCTGAACTTGTCCGACAAGTTGGAGCTAAGGACCATTCCTCCACCTCCCCACACAGAAATGTCACACTCTGCAGGGTATAATTTCCTTCCCGTGTATTAAGTAGACAAGAATAGTAATAATAGATATCGGGCTTAGAATTTATATTGGAAAACAATAGAACTAGCATTCAGAGATAGCTTCCCCGCTCAACCTTTCCTAAGGTACCAGGACAAAACCTTTCGTTCAAAACCCTTTTTACACCAAAAGTGCCAATCTTCACCACCCTCTCTCATTGCGCAATGTCTATGACAATCAGCGAAGGTTTGTCCTTGCATTAGCAAACCTGTAGACAACATGAAGAAATTTACAGAATCCTTAAATATTACCAAATGATAGAGAAAAGGTCGTATATGTATCTGGTATCGGTTGCAATGTATGGAGCCGCATACAAAAATCCAAGTCAAGTTTACACTGGTTGATGCAATCATCAACCATGAAGGCAGCTTGGATTCCTTATACTTCTACTTAGAGATGTTTGAATATATAGTGGTTCCCTAGCTGATAGAAAGACTTTAAGTATTATTATGTAAGGAGTGTTGAGAATTGTTTGTTTAAAAATGTCCATTTTTTGTGTAAAAAGGGCATTGGATAAAAGGTTTTATTCCAATACTGTATATTGCTATATAATTTGGTGATCTTAGAATTATTGTCAAGGGGTGTGTGGATACGGCGTGGATAGGATGTATTTGATAGCACCCAGCCGTCACCATCGTCCCGCGCAGTCCCGCGCAGTCCCATGCCGTCCTGTGTAGTTACCTGCGATCCCCTAGTTGAAGGTTTCTCAGATCGTCGGGCTTGTCGTCCACGCTAATGATGGCAGTCCTGGGAGTTTAAGAATGAGGACGGACTACATTTTACTGTCCCGTCTGGTCTTGGGGTCTTGGCGGTCCTCGCACCGGGCCCTACAGGGGGCCTGGACGGCTGAGAACATTGTTCCTAAGAGAATGCGACTATGGCAGACAGGTTGAAAGTCATTAAGTGTAGTGCCGATATGGTAGCTGTCTGGATTGCCACTCTTGGAAGTAGTTATGCATTGGCTGAGTTCTCGAGATGGATGTCTACAGTATGCAGAAAGGGAAGGAACCGGATCATGGCAGGAATCCTGTGATAAGGCAGCGCTATCTACCAGCCACACACCTTCCTATGCCGTTGTTCACAGTTTTAAACATAATCGGCTTGTTCTCAGCAGGAGGGTGTTAAGTTTTACTGTTGTCCTGGCAGTTGACAATAACCGTTTTAATCACGGGGTGCACTTGGAAACCGGGGCCGGGGAGGTCAGAGTGTTGGGGTACTTTGGCCGCAGATAGATCGGATTGGAGTACGCGCAGAATGGAATTGGCTTTTTGTCAAGGATTTTATCACCAAGTCAGTCTTTCCGGGTGACGCAGAGCGATCCACAAGGAGATCTTTATCCTTACGCAGGATTATTTAGCAAATCTCAGAGCCAGGGCAAACGCAAGGAAATAGAACCTTTGCTAATGTGTTCAGAGTGAAAGCTTCAAGCAAGTGCTATTGGCGCTTCAGAAACTTTGCCGGGGGTTGTATCAGAGGGATTGATGCAGAGGCCGGTCAATATATGAGAGAACAAGAAGCCTCGAAGCCTTGCAGGATAAAGAGCGTGCATTGAAAGTTATTGCTAATGCTAGGCGACGCATAGCACAGAATGGAAAATCCTGGTTGGATTTCGGTCATATAGTTGTTAGCTCTTAAGCTATCCAATGATGTTGAGGTACGGCTACCTACTCAGGTGATGTCTAGGGGTTAGCTTAGTGACTGCCTACTGTGTAGGTTGGACCTATCATTGGTTGGGCGGCAGTGGGCTTGGCATCGGTGGGTCCTATAAGTAGTGTCTCTCATGTACAACTAGTTTATAATGAACATCTGACTTTACACAACTGACCATATACATATACTAGGTTCAAGAATGGAGGAGCGTCAACCATGTAGCATAGTGAAATGCAATAGTCGCTGTGCAACATTATTGAGAAGACTGTTAGTGATTGACTATGAAGGAGTCGAAATAATGTAGGATGTAAGAAGATAAATTAAGTTAGTACAATAGTTTGAGAGTGTGAAACTCACAGATGGCGCCAATAGACCCTTGTAACCTTCTTGTTAAATTCTGGAGTATCATAAGCAATACCTTTATGGTTTGCTCTCATCATTCTCTCTGTACGTGCGCAGAACTTCCGAATTCGGGTTGGCTTAACATAACTCATACCCTGAGGCACCATTTTGCAGAATGCGCCAATATTATATCCATAATGGCTACGAGCATAGCGCTTTGCCGCCCCCTAGTAATACTCAATAAAATTGAGCCCAGAATGGAACTTAGCAAAAAAGTGCTCTAGATGGCTAGTTAATTCTATCAGCTTGTCCAAGCGACTTCTCGGTGCATTAAAATCTGGCTGGTTGGCAATTAGTGCTCTTGTACAACATGTTCCTCAATTGAGACATGTCTTATGTCTCTTTCCATCTGGCCTCGGGCATTGAACTTGTAATCTTGGTCTCCATAATCCTCTTTCTTGAAGTACCATCTGCAGTCCCGTGGCTGTTCCATCTGGCATTACAATAGCTTGTATCTCTCCTGTTAAAGTGTTTATACCAGTTCTCAGATGGCCCTGCCTGCGACCAGGGCATAGATTCAGAGAGGATACACATAAGGCATAGTTTGAATAGGCTGCATGGCTTGTAGCATTATCAAAAAGGAATGATGCTTGATAGCCAGGCAAGGCACTATCAAATACTGGAATTGCAAGCTTTAATACTTGGTTAACTAATTTATTGCCATCCCACCAGATATTGCCTGCATACATCGGCAAAAACAGATCTTGCATCTGAGCCACCGGTGTTGCGTCCTGACGCAAGCGCCGGATATGCTACGTCCCATGCGTCCTGTGCGTGCTGACTTGCCTCACAACGTTCTTATGTTCTGACGCAACATTGCGTTCTCCCGACGTCCAGACTAGCCGAGATTCTCCCTCCCGTCGTATCTTCCTCCTGATTGTGCTCACTGCGCGTCGCTTCTTATCTGCGTTCTCACGTATTCCGCCTCTCATCTCTGCTCGAGTACTCTCAACCTGAATTAATTCGCTCCTTCGTTAGACGTCGGTCTGCTGGCGTCAGGGGCAGCCGCACTTTTCTTTTCCCATCTTACATCTCACATATCACGTATTACGCCTCACTGGTCTGGCGAACTCATGATGTGGGTTTAAAGTCTCTTCTATATCTTCTATATACAGTATCAAGATCATGTATGATTCTCTCTCATAGCCCAGTCCGGATTCTCTGATCCAGATTCCGTAATAAACCTGATGAAATGTTCTCAAATCAATCCGGCTATTTATAAGCCAGCGCCGGTCCTCCTCCTGGATCAGATGCACCAGACCGAGGATTGTGCCTATATCTACTATGTTAAACCCTGGTGCTTCCTCCCGCATCTGCACTGTAATAAGGCCATGTTGATCCGATAGACACCCAGAGTTGACTACGGTCAGCATCTGAACACAGGCGACCCGACGCACAGTATTGTGAGATCTGTAGTCCTTGATTTTTAAGAGGGCAATATTACCCTAGCGGGAATAGCTTGCATAATTATGGGCGAGGTATATGCCACCATAAGGGAGAGCATATATCCGAACCCAAGCTTCCTGAGTAGGGACTTCCCGGAGGCATCTGGGAGACTACTCAGGAACCACAAAGAGTTCACGTTTCAAGATATGGCTAACTGATTGCAACAATGATTAGAGAACCAGTTCTCTACTCTTACTAATGCAGACGCATGATGCATTGATAGATGAATATCGGACTTGATCACTCCATATTCATGATACTATTGGTATGTAGCCATTGAGACTGCATATTCCATTATAGTCTATCAGGACGAAGAGATCGAAGACTGACTACTGGTGGAGTGGGGACACCCTCAGAAGAAATAGCAGTCGGGAGATTCTCAGAGTCAAGCTGGGCAAGATTCAGGGTCAAACAGTGTTCGCACTTTGTTCTGACGAACTGAACTCTTAGAAAGATACTTCTTTACTAGAGAAGTCAAAGTAGCGTGAACATTAGTATAAATAGTAGGGCTCTCCCCGATGGTTGAAAACATCATCAAGCAACGGAGAAGATACCTTAACAATATTACAAGTTATTACGATATTCTTCTATTACTTTACCGAATAATTCATCTTAAGCCTTCCTGACCTATAATCCGTTGTCTCGAATATCTCCGGCCTAGTTAGCCCGGAATCCTACCGTGTTAGCTACCCCGTAACACTATATTGTTAATCTTCAGTCACCAAGGCTCCTATGTTGACAGACATCCTTATCTGTTTCATCCTTTACTACCTTTTTTTCATCCTTGAAGATACACCACAGGCTGCCACTGTCACACCTGAACCCACGATCACCGAAGATTCGGATTCCATAGAAGATTGGGAACCTGAATCAGAAGGAGGCCTAACTTTACCTTGTTCCTCTCCTTCACCACCCCTTGGCCTGTCTCGCCCTTCCACCCCCAAGACTAATATTCTTTCAACGCAAGCCATCGAAGAGGTGGAACAAAACCACAAAGATCTTCAGAACCTTATTGAAGCCGAAGAACAAAATTGGTGGGTAACACCACAATGGTCCTTTCGTCACCCTTTCCCTACTATAGCGAAGGGTCGAAAAAAGGCTCGACGATACGGGAGAGTTAGAAATTCCCTTCCTAATTAAAAGGATCACTAACCTCTACCATGGCCCTTGTGAGCCCCAATGCTCCTCACCCGGAAATCATCAGTAATCCCGATCAACCTATGGAAGATGACGAAACTTCCACTCCTCATGTATCCTCATTCGATTGTCGTCGCATATACGGCGCCGTAGTGATGGGGCCACTCACCCAATCACCAGGGCTCTGTGACGTCGAATCTCCTTTCATTGTGTGTCAACCTTGTCCTGTCTGAATTCTCTTTCTCGCAATTCTAAGAAGATATGTTTTAGCTTATGAAACTGGGCCAGATAATCTTGCGTGTAGGCTATGGGGTCAGACGTGTGGCTTCGGTATTGCGCCATCATGTTGAAGTCGACCAGTGCCGTGAGGCATCTGAGAGCACATTTGAAAGGGATTACTTGTGCACCTCCAGGCTGGCGGAGTGCTATGGCGAGAACTCCCAAAATACAGCGCTCCTGATTCCGCATCTCTTTCCCATGCTACTGCCTAACTTCAGGGTAGGCTTTTTTGGGCATCAGGAATCCCGGGTATGGTGGTAATGCCTTCCAAACATTGTTGAAAGCCTGCAGTCGCCCCTGTTCCTTCAGAAAGCCTGCGATCCAGTCCATCATGTGCTTGAATAGCCCAAGATAAATGGTATAGAGCCTATCTGGCTTGTACTGATCAGACGCCGAAAACCAGGTCGTGGCGGTGAAAAATATGTTGGCCGATATGAAGATTGTCACACAGAATCTGGTCGTTGTCAGACTCCAAGCCTGAGTTCTGATTTTCAGGTTTGTATCATGGGTATCTTGTGTAATCTATAGTCTGGCATGTGTTCCTAATTCATGGGTAGACACCACGCATTGAGGACAGGCGTTGATCTTTAACCCGTATAGTGCCACGTTGTCCATATAGTTAGCGATCTATGCGGAGAGAATAGGAAAGAACAGTTGAACTTTGCCGTCGGCGCAGTCAATGGTGATGCCGGTATGCACCACATCATGTAGGGGTGAGAAGATAAGTTCGAATAGATCTCTTAGGGTGTCAGGGTTGATTTTCCTCTGACATTGGTCGGCTTTGGAGGACTTTGAGAATTTGGGAGGAAGGGGCAATAAGCCGAGAAGCAGAACAGCCATTGAACCTGGGCTGTTGCGCCTGGCCGATAGAAGATTTCCGATCGTAATATAGACAGGCCACACTTTCTTGTCACGCGAGAAGTTGGTGAGGTTAGTCTGATCTGACATCCCAATGATTGGAACAACCGTAGCACCCAGCACAAGTGTCTTCTATGATCCGTCAGCTAAGGTCTTTTAAAAGGCGTGGGACACGGATGCTCTACGTGCATGTCCTACCACCAACCCGTCGTATACATTTCTGCATATATTCTCCGCCTGGTGGAGTCATATTCATGCTGTGGCATGTAGACCAAGTCGCCTCGCTATACGATCGGGCGAAGGAGATATCTAACACAACCTACGACGTTGTGGTAAAAACATGGCAAAGTTCTTTGGCCATCCTCAACCAGTCCTTTGAACCATCGCAGATGTTGACTGTACAGATCCAGTAACCGGAGATGGTTCGGCAGAGTGTGCATGGAGCTATACCCAACTGATTCAGCATCTCCCAGGCCACTCGAGAACTCTTGATTGATTCGCGATTTGGATACTTTTCTCTGAATGAACCAGGGTGCCAGTTTGAAACCTTGCTCGCTATTGAATTGTGCCAAGGGGTCGTCGCAAAGGTTGCTGTATTCATGCTCAAAACCGTCGACGTCTCCGATTACTTGCCCGGTGCCTTCATAATGAATGCGTTTGCCGGCGGAGAGTGACGTAGCCTTATCGAATACTGCAGTATCAGACGCGTATGCAATGTCACGACAAAATTGGTCAGGCTCCGATCCAGCACGCTCTGGATCGGATTCACAGTCGGAATCCTTGCGCTCGCTCGCGTCTGGATTGTGCCATACGCTTGATTCCATGTTTATATATTGTACGGTAGACGCAACATCAGCAAAAATAATACCTTGCGTTCTGTGGGTTCTGTGCGTCTGACGCACGTGACGCTGGAACGCTAATCGCGAATCAGGACGCAACTACCCTACCACACAACGCACCTGATGCAACCAGACGCAGCACCTAATCCTCAGGACCCACATGACGCAGCACCTAATCCTCAGGATGCACCAGACGCTAGACCTAATACTCAGGATGCACCGGACACAGCACTTAATACTCAGGACGCCATCTGACGACAGACCACATCTTCCTGATATAAGCGAAGGGTCCCCCCTTTACTTTTTCCTGACGTGGGTCACAATAGATTTCATGCTCTCAGTGTATTAAATTTACGACAACTAGTGTTCTATTGCTCTAATATAGAGGACCCATCATGATACTTATAAGCAACCCCTCCCCTATCTGGGCTTTACCCGGGACCCTGTAACTTCATGAATAAAATTCGCGGGGGGCAGGACCTTATATCATTGTGAGGCTGGCGTCAAGGCCAACAATCTCCCGCAATCAGATCCAGAATTGGACAACTGGTTGTAGAGCTATCTGTCATCAGGTTTTCCATTACTTTAGTCCAAAGACCACTCTCAGAAGGGTTGGCGGATTCATGACCTTCGATGCGACAGAGACGTACCTTATACCGTTGGGAAGCTGGCGTCAGGCCCAACCACCTCCCGCAAACAGAATCAAGATCCGTCCATCGGCTGTGGAGATATCTGCCATCGAGTAAAATATCGCCAGCTTGATACCTGATACTCCCTGCACAGAAGACAGCGATTTCATGGGTTTTGATGCGACAGGGACGTAGCATATACCATTGCGTACCTGGCGTCGAGCCCAACGATCCCCCGCAATCGGATCCAGGATCGGAACAGTGGTTGTGGAGGAATCTGCCATCGAGTTCTGGGATCACCAGGGTATCTATAAAGACAATTCTCATAAGGGTCAGCGACTTCCTGAGTTTTGATGCCACAGAGACGTCCTTTATACCGCTGCGTAGCTAGTGTCGAGCCCAAAGGTCTCCCGCAATCGGATCCAGGATCGGAGCAGTGGTTGTAGAGGAATCTGCCATCGAGTTCTGGGATCGCCAGCACTCTATCCCATTCAGCCATGTAACTTCATGAATAAAGGTCGCGGGGAAGTATCTTATACCATTGTAAAGCTGGCGTCGAGCCTAACAACCTCCCGCAATCAGATCCACGATCCGAGCAGTGGTTGTAGAGGAATCTGCCATCGAGTTCTGGTATCGCCAGCACCCTACCCTATTCCCTGTAACTTCATGAATAATATCCCTCTGGGGATGAATCTTATACCGCTGGATAGCTGGCATCGAGCCCAGGAACATCCAAGTGTCAGATTCAGCATCGAATATCTGGCTGTGGTGGAGTGTTGCAGCTGTGGCCTGGGAGTGTGGATGTTGAGTGTTGTGATGAAAAGAGTGTGTCGCGTCGCGTCCAGTTGGAGGCTAAGTGCCGAGAAACCACCAGGCCCTATGCTAGATGTGAGAGTGTTATAGCTATCACTCGCTTTCAGACTGGAGTGTACTGGCACTTTCACTCCCTCAAAGATTAAGTTCTGAAAATAGAACTCGATGCTAGAGTCTTTAGCGCAAATTTAAGATTAAGGGTATGATGGCTTTCTCACCAGGCGCCAGCACTAACCATATTTTCTTTGCCAAGAAATACCCCTTGCTCACATCCGGGCTAGAAGGCACAGAAGGCTGAACTTGAAAGGAGAATCAGGGGTAGTGGTGAATCCTGATGTGCGATGGTGTTGAGGTTTAAGTCAGGATGCATGGGAGGCAGGGTTGCTTAGTTGCATGTGTCTGGATGGAACCCAGTGTAGGCAAGGGTCTCCGGACGCACCAGACGCAACCAGATGTGGCGCACGGGTACAGGACGCACAGGACGCACAGGACGCAGAGTCCAGGATAGGAGAGTCAGGACGCAACACTACTGTATCTGACGCAGGGTACCTTTTTGCTGATGAAGGACATCCAGACCTGCGTGCGCAGTTTGCATATGCTTCTCATATGCACCAGACCGGGTGTATTTTCCGCAGCAGAATGGACATTGGCTAGGCAGGGTTTAACTTGGACGTTGCTCCGTTGATTCCTTGGGCTCTATGGAGATTCGCGAGTGCAGCTATGTCGAGTGCTGACACCAACGCCTATTGATCGCATGTAGGGCCAAGAAGCACGCATGCGACAATCATGATCTAGTCGTTGATAGAGTTAGCGTTGGCATCACATGGTATCAGCTCTGGTTTCTTTCTACAACTGAGACGACAAATATTATGTTCCCCCCTGAGTGCGTTTATCATGTTTCATTTATTCAAGTTGAATCAGACAATGGGAGAGTCCTGTCATAGAGTGTCAGATTCACATTTTCATATCAAATCATGAAACAAATGCATCATTCTTTCAAATCACCTAGAGGATCTGAGAGTTTGATATATAAAGTGAATTGATGACAAGACTAGATGGGCTCCATACCAAGTTTCATCTCACACTCAGAACCTCTACAACACCCAGCAATATTACATTACAAGTATCCCTAAATACTGCCATCTATATACACCAAGAATCCACAGATATGGCGCAGAATAACACCATTGTAGCGTACGCCCTCATGCCGGCCGCAGGTGCACAGCATGTGTCACTCGAGGGCCAGACCTATCACCTTCTGCCTTTGACTCTGGTTGGGGAGCATTCTCATCGACACCTTGATCATCAATTGATTAACGATTATAAGTTGACCATGGGCATCTCCCATCACCCCCAAAACAAGCCCCCCGTATATGTTTCTTGGTGGGGTGCTGTCAAAGATCTGATGTTAGCCAGGGGCTATATTTCAAATAATTGGCACATCCCAGATGCCGAATTCCAGCAAATCGTCTCAGGCATGAGGAGATTGAAACCTGGGTGCGATGAACTCGCCACTCCATTTGCAGCCAATAATATGGCTAGTATGCAGGGGATTGATGAGGCAGTTTTTCAATTGGTTAAAGATTGTAGGAAGAAGTTGACCAAGACCATTGAGACAAATCACGACGTGCCTCCACCTGGCCCGGGCGTCCCCCCTGCCCACGTCATTGTGAACCCAATATTACTACCTCTCAATGCAACTACCTCAGTACCAGTGGAGTATTGCAACACACCTGTACCAAACGCTGGCCCAGTTGTCTGACATGCTCCGCAGGCAAATGCTCCTGGGCCAGCCCAATACTTAGCTGCTCTCCTAGCGAACCCTCAAGCGCATAAGAATCCCCCACCCCTTGCCCCGGGGATCCCGCAAGCTCAGAACAATCCTCTTGGCATAGCGAATCCCCAAGGTCAGAACAAGCCTCCACCCCCAGGCCCGGAGAATCCCCGAGCTTGGAATGTTCTGCGCTTGGGAGAGAAATATTGTCACACTCCGGTGAATATTGCTGCAATCAACCAACTGGCTCTCCCAATGTTTATCCCTTATAGGCCAGTGCGGGTCCAACATGCTGTGGCGAATCTTTATCTCTCATACACCAGTGCAGGTCCAATATGTTCCGGCGAATGTCCATGCTCCTAACAATCCTTCCGGGGCAGCGAATCTCCAAGCTCCCAACAATCCTGCCATCTAAGTAATTATTCCAGTGCCAATCCAAGCTGCTCCCCCAATGGGCATTCTAGGTACCTCACAAGGGATGGAGGATGCTCCTCTGGTGGATATCCTGGGAGCTGCAGCAGTGATCGTGGAGGCTTTAGGGTTTGAATACCATGGCATGGCACGACGAGGAGCTCACACTGTGTCGGATGTGTCCCAAATTCCAGAGTTTGTTTCGCAACAATCCGGATCTTTTTTTTTTAACTTACTGACTTAGGATATATAGATTGGAGCGCCATGCTTGGACTTCCAGATGCTGTGCATATTGGTTGGGTCCGTAATTCAGCTGATATCGATGCACCTCAACTGAATTATCTCCTTCTCCATTGGGCCAATCCGCATATCAATGGGGTAGGTTTCGCTGAGTTAGATGCCGATGACGTATCCAGACTGTCAGTGATTATTTCGAGAACTGAGCCACACAACGCGATTTGCTACATACTTGGCGCGACTCGTGAAGGCGGCCAAGAGCTGTGTCTTCATCTTGGGTTCCCATTATTTATAAAATTACGGCATCATCGAGAATGATGAAGACGTAAGGGCCTGGCTGCTGTCGAATCCCCTTCTTGAGGATCTATTAGATCTGTTGGTCCATTGTCATTGCTGATATACTGCGGACAGGGTACCCACTCTGCCCTTGAGGAGGCACAACTATCTTGTTGAAAGTGTCATCCAAAATGAATACCAACCATGAGTAGGACCTGCAGAGCCACTGGGGGGAGACTCCGGATGTCAAGCTACTGAAGCGTAGAGCTTCATACGATTCGGAAGATTGGGAGCATTTGAATAAGAAATTGATCAAGCTTCAAATGTTCCGGAGTGGTTGAAAGGGTCGGAGGACCGGAAGTGTTAGGCCCAGTTCGATGACCAAAAAAGTGACAAAGACACCTATCAGGTTAAGAGATTGCGTTTGACATTGTTCCCAAAGTGTGTTGGATCAGAGGGTGGTCAATCTGATGGCTTGTCATTTGTATGCTAAGTCTACAAAGAGATATATTAGTGGTTTCAATTTCGGTTTGATAGATTTCATAGAGTACTGAAGAGTTTTGGAATAGCGTTTAGATCTTGCTCCGATAGGTTCCTTCATTTGGGTTGGCACATGGCGTAGTATGATAGCTTGTGGTGTTGCGTTCAGGTTCAGGCTGGGAGCTAGAGTCTTGTCTGACGCTGATGCGAGGAGACGTCACTGTACGCGATATCTCTTGGCGCATGCATACTTGTAAGGCTTAAAACACTATCGCAGGGGATGCTGCAAATCACCAGTGACAATCAAAACTCAGTACTTTTCATGATCTTTAAACAACCTAAGTTTGATATCTTTATCCGTCGTCATTGGAAAAGTGCCTTCGTTATCTATCCCACGATACAGTATCCAAGCCATACAGCTCCAGATCAACATCACGACGTCGCGGTGGACACTGAGTCGTATTTCCTACTTGTACGTCCCCTCGGGCTTACCACCGGCGAAGTTTACAGTGTTAGGGAAATCTATATAAACACCCCTCCGACCCCTTCCTTACTCTTACGTCCCCACGGACCAGACATCGACCTTCGGTTTGACCCTGCATCCCCACGTCCGGCGTCTTGAGATATATGAACATCAAACACTGTACAAGTGGTTATCAATCAACCCCCAATTCCTTTTGCCCTGATATCAGATTCAAGGATGACCGACGGACCAATGGGGGCCCTGGAAATAGCAAGAAGTCAGTTGCGGATGGGAAAGTATGCAACACACCTATTCTACTACAATTAGTAACAAATGGTAATACCTCTCTGGCCCTTAGACCTCCCGCCATGCTGTCACAGTCACAAGAAATTCAGACCGGTATACGAAGAAGGACTCTGACACATTGGACCATGCGTCGCCCCGCAGAAGAGTGAGCGTAAGCAATCATGCAATGCTCTGTATATGGAATCATAGGATATCAAACTCACAAACCTCCTTTGATGAACAGAGAAACGGAGCCGGAGAAGGGCGCACACTTCCAACCGGCTGTCGGAGATTTAGTGTTTATAAAGTGAAACCAAACTTCCCAGCAATAAGATTCTGGCATGCTGACAATCTCACTCAAACCAGGACCGTATATGGCGACATTGTCCATGTGAAATCGTGGTGTAGATTCCAATATCCGCGTAGGCTATCCTCTGTCTATGCAACATTGCGTGAACAAATAAAAGCCTATATCATAGCTCGCACCCGCACCCTAGTCGCCTAACAGAATTGTAGGTCGATTCAATTATATCCTTTGCTCGCTGCCTTTCGCCAGACAAGGAGTGTATTGAGTTCATCAAACATCATCACCACACAAACGACGTATGGGAACTCAACTAGCATCTGAAGATACTATTCAAAGATTCGGTCAAGAAACTGCAGAGGTCCAACCAGCGTCAGAGGGCTGCGCAGGATGGTCATGGCGACGTTGCTGAACCTCTGAGTAAGTGTTATCCATCTTTATTCCCGTAGCTCCGCACTAATAGGTGTTGCTAGTGGCCCATTCCGATTGAGATTGGTGTATGTCCCGCGGGCTGTGAGAATCTATATGGTTTGTCGAACAGGAGCGCCAGCTGCCCAGCATCCATTCCTCGGCCATCCCTGATGTGTCAGAGACTCAGATTGGGGAATCGCCTGCGGTGTCCTGACGGCACCGAGCACCCCAGATCTGGTGTGTGGGGTGAGAGCGCAAGATGTCAAAGAGGAAATCAAATGCCCGCGGTATCAGATCGGCACGATGGGTGAGGGCACTACCAGACTACATCAGGACCCCGAAGAACCTCTCCTACCACGCTAGGCCATATTGCTGAATAGAGATCACGACATTGGTGCATCATTCATCGCAAAGAAGAGCCACGATCCCCGGCACCTCATGGTTCTTGAGTCATGTTGGGAACATGGAGAGGACACGGATGAGACCCCCGAGCCTGCCAATGGAAGGCACCCCTTTTTTGACCGTGAGGTCTGGGATGACTAGGCAGGTGCAGAATATGCGACCTGGGAGATGCAGGAGGAGGAGGAGTGGATTGACGATCATAAATGGCTAAAGGCCAAGCCGGAGGGAGCAACTCGAGTGCCTTCCGGTGCTGGTGTTATCATTCTGGACGATGGCGACGTAAGTATCGAAACAAAACTGGAACACAGGTCAAGACAGGATTGTTAATTGCCGATGTAGGGCCAGTGACCTGTGGTCTCAGGCCCCTCATGACACCTGATGAACAGTGCATCACAAATAGAGAAGCCAGCGAGATCTAATTGCTTTGCACCGGTGTCAGGGGTGGAAACCTCTGGTACATCTGGGCCTGTTGAGTCAGAGATGCTCCAAACACTCGCGGAATCTGCGTAGGTGAACCTAGTGTTCGTTATAGGGCAGTGCAGAGCCGGCTTTCACTCGGCGGGCTCTGCCCATACCCAGAGCCGGAGGGGCTATCTTTCCGGTAATTCCCGCCCCGCCCCTGGCCAGGGCCCACCCATACTCATTTCCTGGACCGCCCCGTTTGTTACCATCGATTTTTAAAGGAGACCTGTCTGGGGTATGAGTGGGGTGGGGGTCTGTGGGTGGACAGGGGCACGGAATGCCGAAAAAGCTACCCCGTCCCAGGCCGTTGAGACGGGTAGGGTGGGGAAACAGGTTGGGCACCCACATCTTTCGGGGCCCCTCCGCCCCGTCATGATCTCTAGGTGAACCCCTGGGCAACCAAATTCATGGCAAATCCCAGGCTCGTAGCTGTGAGACCTCAAGAGTACGATGGCGCTGAGGACACACCACCTGCCCGAACTTTGAATGGCGACGAACACACAGTCTCACCTGCGGCTGCTCCGGTCGCCAACTTCCATGTCTCCACTTCTGAGAAAACTATTCCTGATCCCTCTCCCTCCTATCTGCCGACATCCACCACGAATGTGGCCACGACTCAGCAACCAGCATCGGGGACTCGCCAGGGACCCGTATCTTCATCCCTGAGTCCTGAGCACGCGCACGAAAACCCTCCATCCACCCCTGAAAAAAGCTCTTCTTGAAGACGTGACGCTGGTGGAAAATAATTTGTGATTTCCTAGACTCGAGTTTAATTCTTTTTTCATTTTTACCCCAAATGCCCAAATACCTTACTGTATACTAGATCTAGTTTTCTTTTTGTAGTCCTGCATTTTGTGATTGGGAATCACAGCCAGTATGTGTTAGGAATTGAGTAATGATACCATTGCGGGCCCTTGCTTCACCGTCTCCCATGCTTACATCCCCTTATGCTAACGTCTGATACCTTTTTCCGGATTGGGTATGCCTCGCATTCTCTGTCCATAACTAGGCTGGCGTTCGCCAACCGAACTAGGGGATGCATGATGTGAAAACTGAGATGGTGTTGATTCACTGGATGATTTGACATGTGGAGATGAGGTTCGATGCATCTAATCTGCTTAGAGCGTGGCGGGTGTCTTGCCAGAATTGGTGTCGCTAATCGATACGCCCTGTGGCGAGATTTGGCTTAGGCTCCAGCAACATTAGCGACGGCTCCTACCTTAGCCACCTATTGTATTCGGTCGAACCTTTTCATCACAGAGTCCAGACGAACATCACACCTGAGCTCGTCCAGAGTTCGAACATAATGTTGAACATGTAGAAAACCCCTTTCTCCAGTTGAATAGATTCTTTCAATACCGAGTGATAGGACATGATTCCCCCCCCCCCTACATCACATAGCATATAAGACCTGATGTCTTCCATTGAACAAGAATAAACTCCTAGTTTTCACAACACACAGGATACATTACAATTTTCTACATGCTAATTTCTATCCTCTCCAAACAAACCTTCGTCTATCGTCGAGTATTCCACCATGTCTAGGCATTCTCAAGTCAAGTCACTCAGCCAGCCGGCTCCACAAGTTCGGAATATGTATGGGCGTAGTCGCAACGCCGTGACCATGCATAGGGGATCAGGATAAGGAACATGGCGGACTGAATCGGGCAGCTGCCATAGTATGCGAATACTCGAGGCCGAATCAGGCAGCTCGCACTGTACACAGTCCTCAGGTCGGAGTTCTTCCCTACCACAAATCACAAGACGTCTTTGATCACCACCTACGAAGCACCCTAGAAGGAGTACATTACAGACAACGGCGTATACTGAACATTTGGGCGAGACTGACGCACTACCAGAAATTGAGCCAGTTTGTCGGGGCGATGATAGCAGCGATAAGTACCAGAACTCGCACAGATCTGATCAAACTGAATCAGACACAGAACCAGAGGCAGAAGATAATGAGATTCCAGATGACAACACTGCACTAGGGACTTGTCGCCACTCACGAACTGTGGAGAGACGACAAGCAAAGAGGTGGGTTTTGACTTTGCAAGTTTCCACCCCCTCCAGATCGCGGGGGGTAGCGCCACTCAGGCGCACCCCAGCTATTCCACGACGTATAATTCAAAGTAGTACGTACACTCTACCAACGTTCACATCTTCCAGTGTACGACGGTATTCATCGCCGCTGGCCACCCGGAGTGCCACTACGTCTGCAGTCAGGTGGTCGAGTCCTCCCGCCCCTCTGAGTACGCCACGACATGAGCACATCTTGCCGGGTACAAAATTACTGCGAAATATAGGTATAGGAGCTGAGGCAGACCTATTGTCAAATATCAAAAATAACTGAACGCGCCCGGGTAGCAACCGGAAAAACTTTTACTATGCTCATTCCACTAATATTTCGTATACTAACCATTCGCCTCTATTACAGCGTACGGTACTCGAGTATACTCGATCCACCATACTCTCAACTAAACTTTAAAAAAATAGGCGATTTTAAAAGCTCCCAGCGACACACCATAGCCTCCTCCGATTCCGCCTTAACTATGGGTACCGTCGTATGTGCGGTTGCCAACGGTACACAGGGGGTTTTCTTTTTGAAATGTCCCTGTATGAAAGACCACTCTTCCGGGTAGTGGTACTAATACATAGCCGGTCTTCTGGCGTAGGCATTTTCACAGTCGCTCGCACGGTACTGGTGGAGGCAGTAGGAGAAGCCTCGTGATGCAATGCTCGTTGCTGTGAGTTCAGAAAAAGCAACTAGTTATCTAATTCTAATAGTTACCCGGGCGCGTTCAGTTATTTTTGATCTGTGACAATACTAAGGCGGCCCAAGACTCTCATTCTCTGGTACAGCCTCTTTGTTAATCCTTTCCGGCACCTGCTACTTTGATGTCTGAGGTCCACCGCTCGTGGCTGAAGGCGCTGGATAACATATCCGACGCAGGAAATATTAAAGGATGGGATGCAAGCTTCAAGTTAGTAAGTGGACGCTGATACTTAAACATTACGCACAGTGCCGGGAGTGCTTACTAAATGTGCCAGATACCGGCGAGACACTTTGCAGTAAGATCCCAGTTGGTTTTCCACGTAAAGGATCAAATTGGAAATTTGTACGATCTCCCAGAAGACGCGACGGCGATTGCGTGTAGAGTGGACAACCTCCTTGAGAGGGATAGATTTATGTGCTCCCCGACGGGGTATGAGGTAAGTGTCCGCTAGGTTGTGAGCCCGTCCACAACTAATGCTTATGAATATGACCGAGCAAATAACGAATTGATCTCTCGCGGCCCAGATTCCCCAGGCAATCTGAAGAAAGTACTTCAAGGGCAAGAAAATGTTTGGGATTTCCGAACCTGATGTTCTTGGTCACATCACTGGCATCATGGTTTGCTTAACCTGTGCCATACTGTGCCATACTGTGCCATACTGTGCCATACTGTGCCATACTGTGCCACACGGTGCCACACTGTGCCATACTGTGCCATACTCTGCGAGCAGGGCAAACGGGGGTGCATCTTGAAACATCTGACTTCAAGCCAGAGGCCAGAGCTGGTGAGCCTAACCCCGAACCCGGTGTCCTCTCATTCTGGCTCAGATGCTAACATGACGTTGTGCTCAGAAGATCTTGTTCGCCGCCAGCCCCAGACGTGTGCCTCTTGCCCAGACTGGGAACTGACTATGATTCTCCAGAACATGGGCGAGACGATCAAAGCCAAGATGCAGCAGGAGCATGGGGTGCGGGACGATTGCCGGGAACGGTTTACTGACGAGTGGTCTGCAGTCGATTCAGAGGTATAGAGTTACATTTTGAGTTGCGTCCCAACACGCGCGACTCCACGAATTTAGAGTCAAACTCCCAGCACCCTGAGAATCAGGGCCTAGGCGGCCCCCCCGGATGGGCAATTGGATCTACGAGAAACTGTCACATCTTTTGAGTTCAGCCAGACGGCCTGACAGGCACCCACACGCTTCACTCCACGGATTCAGAGTCAAACTCCCCGCAACCTGGCAATCGGGCCCCCCGTGTAACCAATTCGATTCACAAGAAATGGTCTCCTCTTTTGATTTCAGCCTGATGGCAACTCGACTCCAGAGCTTTCTCAATTGCGATCCACAGACCCCGGATGGCTCAAAGTAGGTGCCAGTGGGGCAAACCTGGGACAATACTGTGACTCCTACTACTTGGCCAGAACTCGCCATCAGCATTCAAGAACTAGAGTCGCAAGAGGATGGTGCTGTGCATAGCAAGGCGTCGGATATGAGCACGGGCGAGGTGGGAGTAATGATGTGTGCGGTTAGGAGATTGAGAAAGTGTTGCATAGCTGTAATTAATATTTGGATGCGGTCGTTGCTCACACATGTGGGAAGGGTACCCAGAGGAGCTTAGTCTTAATATGAGTACATCAATCCAAATCAAGGATTAAGAGTAGAATTAGTAACACGCGATCAGGATACGGTAAAACTCATTGTGACAGCATTAGGAAATGCCTCCAGGCATACGACAAGGATAGCTTTAGACTTAGTTCAGGATGCGTCAGAGATCACAAGGCAACGTCTGATAGTGTTACGAGGGGAACAGGACCCGGTATGTATAATAGTGGGTAAGATTAGGATGAACAGACCAGACGTCAGGAAGGCAAAGATCAGGATCATGGGATCGGGACGAGGGGGGCAGGAGCAGAAAGAATGGGAACGAGAGGTGGTAAGATCAGCGAGCCCGGACATGCGCTAAGAAGGAACTGGCATCTGGGCGCGAGAGTGTTAGATGAGAAGTCCTCAGGGCGGCAGAGTTGTAGATCAGACGTGGTCAGGGCCGGACAGTCGTGGATTAGACGAGGTCAGGGCGGGGGAGTCATAGATCAGGTGATGTCAGGACGGGAGAGTCCTGGATGAGGCACGGTCAGGACGAGTAGCGGACCACCAGAAGCAGTCAGGACGAACCGGACATAGGGGTCTATGTCGGGATGGTGTCAGGACGGACGGCCTCAAGTAACGCAAAGTCAGGACACAACGTCGATTCCACCTTGCGTCCTGATCTATGATTAGAGTTCTGTCGTCAGGTGCTGAGGACGCATGGAATGCCAGGAATGCAAGGTATTATCTTTGCTGATATAGTCAATTGAGCAGGTCGCATGATTGAAATCAAGGCACTTTGGTCCATTGTATGCACCTTCATATTCTGCAACTGGTTGAAGATTGGTACAATCCATCAGCAAAAATGGATCCTGGGTCTGAGCTGCCGGCGTTGCCTCCCGATGCAAGCGCCGGACGATCATGGTCCCCTGCGTCCTCTGCAACGTGTTCATCCAGACATGCGTCCCACCGTTTCTTAAGTCCTGACGCAACATCACATTCTCTCGACATCCTGCCAACCCTATACTCTCCCTCTTGTCGCCTCTTGCTCCTGATTGTGCTTGCTTCTAGTCGCTTCTTCTCTTCGTCCTGACGTCTGCCACCCCTCATCCCCGCTAGAGTACTCTCAACCTGAATTCCTTTGCTGCTTCCTCCTTCTTCAGATGTCGGCTCCTCTCTCGGGTAGTAGCACATTTTTATTCCACATCTCATATCTCACATCTCAAGTATCATGTATCACGCCTGACTTGTGTGGCGAACTCATGATGTGGGTTTAAACATGCTGGTATATCTTGTATATAGAGTATCAAGATCATGTATCATTCTCACCCATAGCCGAGTCCTCATTCTCTTATCCAGATTCTTTAATAAACCTGATTAAATGTCCTCAAATCAATACCGCTATTTAGAAGCCAGCCCTAGTCTTCCTCCTAGATTAGAGGTGCCAGAACGAGGATTGTTCCTATAATGACTGTTGTAAACCCTTGTGCTTCCTCACTCATCTGCACTGCAACAAGGCCATGTTGATCCGATGGATACCCTGAGTTGACCAGGGTGAGCATCTGAACACCGGCGACCTGATGAAGAGTATCGTCGCATCTGTAGTCCCTGAGTTTTAAGAGGGCAACTTGGTTTGCCAGCAGACGGCCCCCCAGTACAGCATACATTTCTTCCATACTAGCTTGTACCCCACCCAATCATTGCGACTGTGCAGGTTTCTAAAGTGTAGAGCTCCGTGGATCGTGCATGGTGGATCTCGTAAACATCAGCTTCTTGGAAGGCAAGAACTGGGTGGGCAGGTTGTGGGAGTAGCGCAACAGGTAGTGCTTGAAGCATCATATGTTTGGGAGGAAGACGGCGGCTGCGGGCAGGTTATCTCTGCTATATCAGATCAAGTTAGGATATGTACTCTTGAGTGAGACTTGCGAGATTACGCGAACATCCATGACATTAGACAGATCTTCCCAATCTCCCTTGAGGACCCTCTTGCAGACCACCGAGGCTGCTGCAGTTACAGTGCTGGCTGTCTTGTGCAAATCATGCGAGGTGTGACCTCGGAAATCGGCGTCATGACATTGTAGAGATTCACGGTTGACCAGTGGCATTCTGATGGCATGTTGACGACCGTAGCTATGGACCATCTAACGGGCACCTTGACTTTTGTTCGTTTGGCGCCATCCATTCTTGATATGCGTCATGTTAGCGAACTCTCCGATCTCCATGGAATACATGAAAACGTTGCCAAACCGGAATATATGGCGTCCAAAGTAGCTTAGTAGAGGCATCTTGATAAAGTGGAAATGCGATTTGCCACACTCCAAGTCCGGATAGTGCTCGTTTTCCTCGTGACGGTTGGTTGTCGCACATTAGGCGCTGCAGGGCTTGAGCCACTAGCTCAAGGCCCAGAGCTCTCTGACGTCAAATCTTCTTTCCTTCTTTGTCAACCTTGTCCTGTGTGGGTTTTGTTACTCGAAATTCTAAGAGGACATCTTTTAGCTTCTAAAGCCAGTCCAGATAATCTTCCATGTAGGCTATGGTATCAGACGTGTGGCTTTGGTAGTGCTCAATCGTGTTGAAGTCAACCAGTTGCGTGACACATCCGCCAGCACGTTTGAAAGGGATTACTGGTTCACCTTCAGGCTGGCGGAGTGGCACAGCGTGAACTCACAAAATACAGCACCTCAGACTCCTTATTACTTTCTCTTGTCACTGCGTAACTTCACCGTAGGCTCTTTGAAGAACCAAGAATCTAGGGTATGCTGGTAATGCTGTCCAAAGGTCGTCGAAAGCCTGCAGGAGCCGTTGTTTCTTCAGCAAGCCTTTGATCTAGTCAATCAGGTGCTTGAATAGCCAGAGATAAATGGTATAGAGGATGTATGGTTTGTACAGATCAGAGGCCAAAGCTTGGTCTTGTTGGTTAAAAATCTTTTGCCTGATACGAAGATAGTCACACATCATGTTGTCATCGGTGCACTCCGCTCCTGAGTTCTAATTTTGAGGTTGGTCGCAGTGGGATCTTGCCAAATCTCAGGTTCGATGGCTTCTGGCATTTATTCATCATTTGTGAGTCGGCACATCGCATTTAGGACAGGTGTCTGTCTTTAACCCATGAAATACTACATTTTCCATATTGTCGGCGCTCCACCCGAGAGAATTGGAAAGCATTGTGAAACCTTGCCGTCGGCCCACTCAATGGGGATGCCGGCATACGCCCTGTCCTGTATTGGTGCGCACATGAGTTCGAATACAGCTATTAGGGTGTCAGTGTATATTTTGCTCTGACCTTGGGCAGCTTTACTGGAGTTTGAGAATTTGGCAGGAAGGGGCAATATGGCAAGAAGTAGAACAGCAATTTAACCTGGGCTGTTGTGCCGCGCCGATAGAACATTTCTGATTGTAATATAGAGAGGACACACTTTCATAAAACGTGTGAAGGTGGTGAGGTTACTCTAATTTGACATCCCAATTATTGGAATGACAGTAGCACCCAACCCAAGCGTCCCCTATGCTCCGACGGCTGAGCTCTTTTAAAAGATATGAGACTCGGATTCTCGACTGGCATGTCCTACCACCAATTCGCCATATGCATTTATGTATATATTCGCTGCCAGGTGGAGTTAGATTGATGCCGTGGCGCATAGAGCAAGTCGGCTTGGTATGCCAGGCCGCGAAGACGATATCTAATAGAACCGAGCAGGTTGCTGTAAGAAAAGTGGCAAAGTACACTTGCTATCTTGAACCTGTCGTGCGAACCATGGCAGATATTGACCTTACAGATCCATTAACTGGAAATGGTTCTCCAGCTTGTGCATGGAGCTAAACCGGACTGATTCAACATCTTGGTAAGTGGGGCACTGTGTAGGAAGACTGTAACGTGTGTACATGTTCCGGTAACGGTACACAGAAGCGGGCAGTGCAGGATCTCCTATGTTTAGTTGACTTATATTTGGTTTATTTGATTTGATTTCAGCTCCCCAACTGCCTCTGAGTCAGATAGGCTATGCTATCGTATTGCTATGTTTAGTTTCCTTTGTTGGAAGTTTATATTTAGGATTTCGGGTATGGAATGGTCATGTAACACTGGCGAAGGCTGAGCACTGTTTGTTTGTTTCTTTCTTTGGTCTTGCAGGATTACAGGATTCCGGTATGTGCGCAGCTACTGGTAATGATCGTGATT
>Ga0307513_10002107_pt1 | contig 27933 bp, 19 predicted proteins | sample 15_EM_MG_FD_202174 | JGI IMG/M metagenome (GOLD analysis project Ga0307513, IMG submission 202174) | Populus trichocarpa ectomycorrhiza microbial communities from riparian zone in the Pacific Northwest, United States - 15_EM | ecosystem: Host-associated > Plants > Roots > Unclassified | place... | reverse complement strand
GGGCTGCCGGGATGGTAGGGCCGGGTCGGGTCCAGTTCGGCCAGGATCGCCGGGAACTCCTCGTAGTAGTAGCCCGCGCCCCAGGTCTTGCTGCCGAGCGGCCGCTTCCAGTTCCAGTCCTCGTGGCCCCAGATGTTCTCGTTGCCGCCGTTCCAGATCACCAGGGCCGCCTGGCCGGAGAGCCGGGCGACGTTCTCCCGGGCCTCGGCGAGGATCTCGGAACGGATCGGCTCCTCCTCGGCGTACGCGGCGCAGGCGAGCAGGAAGTCCTGCCAGACCATGATGCCGCGCTCGGCGCAGACGTCATAGAACTCGTCCGATTCGTAGATGCCGCCGCCCCAGACGCGCAGCAGGTTGGCGTTGGCGGCCACCGCGCGGTCGACGGCATCCACGTAGTCCTGCCGGGTGAGGCGGGTGAGCAGATGCTCCTCGGGGATCCAGTTCAGGCCGAGGACGAAGATCTCGCGCCCGTTGACGACGAGGGCGAACCGGCTGCCGGCCGGGTCCGGACTCTCGTCCAGGGCCACCGAGCGGAAACCGACGCGGCGGGTGACGACGTCGAGCGGGGCGCCGCCGGGGATGGCCTCGAACAGTTCGACAGTCACGCCGGCCAGCGGGTGTTCGCCGTGCCCGGCCGGCCACCACACCGGCGCCTCGGGCACCTCGATCTCGACGACGCCGCCGTCGCTGTCGCTGTCGGGGGCGATGGTCGACTCGGCGGCGATTCCCTCGGGACGACCGGGCAGGCCGTCGACCGTGACCCGGAGCAGCAGCGCGCCGGCGTCACCGAGGCCCGAGCGTTCGACCTCGACGCCCACCCGCAGCCGGCCGGTGCTGCCGTCCGCGTCGAGGGTCGCCAGCGGCCGCACCTGGGCCAGCCGCGCCACCCGCCAGCGCTCGAGCCGCGCGGGCTTCCAGATGCCGGCCGTCTGCAGATCCGGTCCCCAGTCCCAACCGAAACTGCAGGCCATCTTGCGTACGAAATTGAAGGGGTGCTCGTTGGTGTGCGGGCGGGGACCCAACTGCTGCTGGACCGCCTCGGCGTACTCCAGGGCGGAGTCGAAGCGGACGGACAGTGCCTGGTCATCCGTACGCAGGAGGGCGCGGATGTCGAAGCGGTAGCTACGGTGCATGTTGGCGGTGCGGCCCAGCTCGGTGCCGTCCAGCACGACGGTCGCGACGGTGTCCAGACCCTCGAAGACCAGGTCGACGCGCTCGTCCGGGCCGGCCGGCTCGGCGGTCAGGGCGCTCTCGTAGAGCCAGGCGCTGCGGTGCAGCCAGGCCAGGCCCGTCTCGTTGGTGCCGGTGTAGGGATCGGCGATGAGACCGGCCGCGAGCAGGTCGGTGTGCACGGTGCCGGGCACCGCGGCGGCCAGCGGGGCGTCGCCGACCTCCGGGGGCACCGAGCCGCCGACGGCGCGCACGGTCCAGCCCGAATGGAGGTCGTACTTGATCATTTAGGTATCCCGTCGTCGTAGTTCTCGCTGGCCCGATAACATTCTTAAGTAACTGAACGAAGTCCGTCAACGCGAAGGAGATCCATGGTGAGCCGGCGATGAGCGGTGACACGCTGACCCCTGTCGGCGGTGCGCCGACCGGCCGCAGCCGTCGCCTCGGCGCCCGGGAGCGCATCCTCGACGCCATCCGCTCCGCCGAGCTGAGCCGGGTCGAGTTGGCCGCGATGACCGGGCTGACCGAGGCTGCGGTGTCGATGACCGTGCGGCGCCTGATCGAGGAAGGCCTGGTCGTGGAGACCGGCCGCACCCCCACCGGCGGCAAGCCGCGTACGTTGCTGCGCCTGGACCCGGCGGCCCGGCTCTCGGTCGGCGTCCACCTCGACGAGGACGCCACGACCTACGTGCTCACCGGGCAGACCGGCGGGGTCGTCTCCCGGCTGGCCCGGCCCGCACCGACCGACGCCGACCAGGACGCCGTCCTCGCCGGCCTGGTCGCCGACATCGAGGTGCTGATCGACGGCTCGGGCGTGGACCGGGCGCGGTGCCTGGGCGTCGGCGTGGTCTGGCCCGGCCCGCACGGTGCCCGGGTCCGGCCCGAGGACGCCCCGCCACACCTGCGGGGCTGGCGCCGCGACGACCTCGACCGGCGGCTGGCCGAGGCGACCGGGCTGCCGGTGCTGGTCGAGAACGACGCCACCGCGGCGGCAGTGGGCGAGTACTGGGTCGCCCGGGTCGGGCCCACCCGGGCGTTCGCCGCGCTCTACATGGGCAGCGGCATCGGGGCGGGCATCGTCATCGACGGGGTCGCGCTGCGCGGCAGCCAGGCCAACGCCGGCGAGTTCGGCCACGTCTGCCTCCAGGTGGACGGGCCGGCCTGCTGGTGTGGCAGCCGGGGCTGCCTGGAGGCGCTGGCCGGACCGCAGGTCGTGGTCCGGGCGGCGGTGGCCGACCCGGTGGCCGCCGCGGAGGCGGGCCTGGACGGCGGCGGCCCGCGCCGCAGCGCTGCGGCGGACTTCGCGGCCGTCGCCCGGGCCGCACGGGCCGGCGCGCCGGTCTGCCGAGCGCTGTTGGAAGACTCGGCGCGCTATGTGGCGGCCGCGGCGGAGTCGGTGGTGAACCTGCTGGACATCGACCTGCTGGTGCTCACCGGGCCCGGGTTCGCGGCGGCGTCGTTCGTCTATGGCCCGGCCATCACCTCGCGCATCGCCGCCGCCGACGCCCGGACCTGGCACCGGTCGGTGTCGGTAACCGTGTCGCTGGCAGCCGCCACCGCCTCGGCGACCGGCGCGGCGGCCCTGGTGCTGCAGTCCAGCCTGCGCAGCTGACGGCCCGGGACGGTGGCGCTCAGCCACGAAGCTCGCTGATCCGGCGTTCGGGGTTGGGCGCGGCCGCGGCCAGGGTCTTCGTGTACTCGTGCTGCGGGTTGAGGATGACCTCGTCGGCCGGCCCGCGCTCGACGATGCGGCCTTGGTACATGACCAGGATGTCGTCGGCGAAGTGCCGGGCGGTGGCCAGGTCGTGGGTGATGTAGAGGACGCCGAGGTCCTCTTCCCGCTGCAGGGTGGCCAGCAGGTTGAGCACGCCCAGGCGGATGGAGACGTCCAGCATCGACACCGGCTCGTCGGCGATCAGGATGCCGGGCTCGGGCGCCAGCGCGCGGGCGATCGCCACCCGCTGCCGCTGGCCGCCGGAGAGTTCGTGCGGGCGGCGCGCGGCGACGTTCTCGGCCGGGGTCAGCCGCACCCGCTCGAGCAACTGCAGCACGCGAGCGTGCACCTCGGCGTTCCGCATCCCTTTGTGGTGCAGACGCACCGGGCGCTCGAGGTGGTGTTCGATGCTGTGGAAGGGATTCAGCGAGGCGAACGGATCCTGAAACACCATCTGCACGGTGCGCCGATAGCGGGCCAGACCCGCGCCGCGCCGCTCGATCGGTTTCCCGTCGAGCCGGATCTCCCCCGAGGTGGGCCGTTCGAGCTGCAGGAGCAGCTTCGCGATGGTGGACTTGCCGCTGCCGCTCTGGCCCACGAGCGCGACGGTGCGCCCGGGCTCCAGGGTGAAGCTGACGTCGTCGACGGCGCGGAGGGTGCCGCCGCGCAGCCCGTGCAGACGGTAGTTCTTGACCAGGCCACGGACCTCCAATGTGGTCATGAGCCACTCCCCGGGGTCGGATCGGCAACGCGGATGGCGTCCAGCTCCAGGAGGCGCTCGTCCATGCCGCCGCGGACGAAGGAGCCGCGCTCGCCGGTGAGGCTCGGGAACGAGGCCAACAGCTGTTTCGTGTACGGATGCTTGGGGTTGGTGTAAAGCTCGACGGCGTCGCCCAGCTCGACCACCTCGCCGGTGCGCATCACCGCGATCCGGTCGCTGATCTCCAGGAGCAGCGGCAGGTCGTGGGTGATGAAGATGACCGCGAAGCCCAGTTCGTCCCGCAGCCGGGTGATCTCCCGCAGGATCTCGCGCTGCACGACCACGTCCAGCGCGGTGGTCGGCTCATCCATGATCATGACCTGCGGCTCCAGCGCCATGGCCATGGCGATCATGACGCGCTGGCGCATGCCGCCGGACAGCTCGTGCGGATAGGCGTTCAGCCGGGCGCGGTCCACGCCCACGCGTTCCAGCAGTTCCCCGCACCGTTCCCGGCGGGCGCGCCGGTCCATCTGCGGCCGGTGGGTGAGGAAGATGTCCTCGAGCTGGTCGCGGACGGAGATGACCGGGTTGAGCGAGTTCATCGCGCCCTGGAACACCATGGAGACCTTGTCCCAGCGCACCGCCCGCAGTTCCGCGGCGTCGAGCAGGTTCCAGTCGATGTCCACGCCCTCGCGGGAGTGGAACACCGCGCGGCCGGAGGAGATCACCGCGGGCGGCTTGAGCAGCCGGACGATTCCGTACGCCAAGGTGCTCTTGCCGCAGCCGCTCTCGCCGGCCAGGCCCAGGACCTCGCCACGGCGCAGCGTCAGCGAGACGTTCTTGACCGCGTGGACCACCGGCTCGACGAGATAGTCGACGCTGAAGTCCTCGATGGTCAGCACCGGCGCGGAGACCACCGGCCGGACCGGGGGCTGGCTCACAGCGTGGCCTCCCTGGCCTTGTCGAGCTGCTGACGCGACATCCGCCAGCCGCGCCGCGCGGCCCGGGTCTGGTTGCGCAGCTTCGGGTTGATGATCTCGTCGATCGAGAAGTTGACCAGCGACAGGGCCGCGCCGAACAGGGCCAGCAACAGGCCCGGCGGGACGAACCACCACCAGGCCCCGAGCCGCAGCGCCAGGCCGTTCTGGGCGTAGTAGAGCATGGTTCCCCAGGTGAACGAGCCGGTGGCGCCGAGGCCCAGGTAGGACAGTCCGGCCTCGCCGAGGATCGCGAAGATGACCGCGAAGACGACCTGGGACGCCAGCAGCGGGACGAGATTGGGCAGGATCTCCACCGCCAGCGTGCGCCAGCGTTTCTCCCCGGCCACCCGCGCGGCCAGGACGTAATCGCGATTGCGCAGGCTCAGCGTGTAGCCGCGGAGCACCCGCGCCGACCCGGCCCAGCCGGTGATCGACAGCACCAGGGCGACCAGCCACAGACTCTTGTCCGGCACGTAGCTCGAGATCACGATCACCAGCGGCAGGCCGGGGATGACCAGCATGATGTTGGTGAACAGGGAGAACGCCTCGTCCACCCAGCCGCCGGCGTACGCGCCCACAACGCCGAAGAAGGCGGACAGCAGCAGGGTGAGGGCCCCGACGATCGCGCCGATGGTCAGCGAGCCGCGGGTCGCGTACGCCAACTGCGCCAGCACGTCCTGCCCGGTCTGGGTGGTGCCCAGCAGGTGCCCGCCGCTGGGTCCGGTCAGGCCGATGTCGTCGACCCGGGACGGATCCTGCACGACGAACGGCCCGACCAGCCCGAAGATCAGGATCACGCCGCCGATGGCCAGGCCGGCGGCGAGCTTGGCCGTCATCGGTGGCAGGCCGAGCCGCCGGCGCCGGGCACGTTTCACCTGGTTGCCGGCCGGGGCGGCGGGCTCGGCGGCCTGGGTCGTGAGTGCCACGCGTCCGCTCCTCAACTCCGCGCCCGGGTGCGCGGGTCGATGACCGAGTACAGGAGATCCACCAGCAGGTTGGCGCCCAGCACGGAGAGCGTGATGACCAGGAAGATGCCCTGCATCAGCGCGTAGTCGTTGGAGCTCACCGCCTGCAGCAGCGCGGAGCCGATCCCCGGATAGGAGAAGACCGCCTCGGTGACGATCGAGCCGGCCACCACGAAGCCCAGCGAGATCGCGAAGCCGGAGATCGACGGCAGGATCGCGTTGCGGGCCGCGTACCGGCGCATGATCCGGCCCGGGCTCAGGCCCTTCGCCTCGGCGGTGACCATGTAGTCCTCGGACAGCGTCGAGACCATCATGTTTCGCATGCCGAGCATCCAGCCCCCGAACGAGGAGATGATGATCGTCAACGCGGGCAGGGTGCCGTAGTAGACGACCGAACCGAGGAACGCCGCGTTCCAGCCGGGCATCGCGTTGTAGACGTCGTAGCCGCCGTTCAGCGGGAAGATCGACCACACGCTGCCGAACGCGAAGAGCAGGATCAGCGCCAGCCAGAAGTAGGGCACCGACTGGAACATCGTGGTCACCGGAATCAGGTTGTCCAGCCAGGACCCCCGCTTCCAGCCGGCGACGGTGCCCAGCCCGATGCCGACCACGAAGGAGATGATCGTGGCCAGGCCGATCAGGCCGATGGTCCACGGCAGCGTCTGGGCGATGATCGAGCTGACCGTGGCCGGGAAGAACGACACCGAGAGGCCCAGGTTCCCGGTGGCGAGGTTGTGCAGATAGTCGACGTATTGCGACAGGATCGGCTGGTTGCTGTCGGTGCCGAGGAGCGCCTCGATGGACTGCCGGGTCTCCGGTGTCACCGGTCCGTGCTGCCCGAGCTTGGCGATGAGCAAGTCGACCGGGTCACCCGGCATGAGGCGGGGGATGATGAAGTTCACCGTGACCGCCGCCCACAGGGCGGCCAGGTAGAACCCGAGCTTCCGCAGGATGTAGCGCAACTTGGTCCTCGTCCTTCTCGCTTCGCTCCCCGGCTCCGACGCCCGGCTAGCCGACCGGCTTCAGGTTCGACAGGACGATGCCGTTGTCCCAGGCCTTCCACGCTGCCGGGAAGGCGTACTTGTTGTCGTTGGTCGGCCATCCGGTCACCCGGCTGGTGTTGAACTCGGTCAGCGTCGAGTTGACGTAGATCGGGATGTACGGCAGATCCTGGACGATCTGCTTCTGGATCGTCGCGTACTGCTGCTTCTGGACGCTCTCGTCGTTGGTCGCGCCCGCGATCGCGATCGCCTGGTCGACGGTGGGGTTGCTGTACCGGGCGTAGTTGCCGCTGTTGCCGGCCGCCGTGCCGACCTTCGCCGCCGTGGCGGTGGAGTACTTCGGGTTGTAGGTGAAGTACGGGTTGGACGACGCGCCCAGGCCGATCGAGTCGAGCGACAACTGGTACTTGCCCTGCACCTCGTTGTTGTTCCACTCGTTGTAGGAGAGCTGGGTCGGCTTGAGCTCGATGCCGATCTCCTTGAACTCCTGGGTCATCGCGTCGTTGAGGGAGATGTAGTCGCTCCACCCGGTAACGGTCTGGATGGTCATCGACAGGCGCTTGCCGCCCTTGGTCCGGATGCCGTCGGCGCCCTTGACCCAGCCCGCGGTGTCGAGGATCTGGTTGGCCTTGGCGACGTCGGGACCGCCCGGCGTCTTGAGGTTGGCCGGATCCGCGATCCACTTCTGGTCGCGGTCGGGCAGCAGCAGCGTCGGCGAGCCGGTCGCGGCGAACCCGCCACCGGCCAGCTTGTTGAGCTGGTCGCGGTTGAGCGCGTAGTACATGGCCTGGCGCACGGCCGTGTCCGTCTGCGGCCCGCTGCAGCCCAGCGCCGCGTTCGAGCAGGTGAAGATCGACGTGGTCAGGGCGGGTGTGTTGACGTACGCGAGGTTCTTCTGTCCCGCGATGATCTTGTCCAGGCCCGGGATGTACGCGCTCATCCAGTCCACCTGGCCGGCGGTCAGCGCGGCGCTCGACGCGTCGGCCGAGGCGAGGCCGATGTAGCGCAGCGTCTCGATCTGCGGCTTGCCGGGCTGCCAGTAGTTCGGGTTCTTCTCCAGCACGAAGCTCTGCGCGGACAGCGACTTGAGCTTGTAGGGGCCGGTGCCGACCGGGTTGGGATTGGTGGTCTTGGCCGGATCGGCGATCTTGCTCCAGATGTGTTCGGGGATGATCGCGGTGTTGCCGAGGATGCTCGGCTCCGAGGTGAACGACGTCGTCGGGAAGGACAGCACGACGGTCTTGTCGTCGGTGGCCTTCGCCGAGGCGAACTTGAGACCGGAGCCGTTGATCGCCGGCGTCTTGCGGATCAGCTCGAAGGTGAAGGCGACGTCCTTGGCGGTGAACGGCTGGCCGTCGTTCCACTTCACCCCCTCGCGGGTGGTGATCGTCAGCTGCTTACCGGCGGTGTCCCAGGAGAAGGCGGTCGCCAGCATCGGCTTCGGCGGGACGTCGCTGGCGAGGTTGTAGTAGTACAGCGACTCGTGGATGACGCCCAAGGTGGGCTGCAGCGCCGTGGGTGAGAACGGGTTCCAGTTCTCGGTGATGGTCGCGGCCGTGCCGTTGATGGTGATGGAGCTGCCCGCGTTGCCGGCCTTTCCGCCGGTGGAGGACCCGCCGGAGCAACCGGCGAGGGCGAGCGCGAGCGCGGCCGTGGCCGCCGTGAAAGGTCCAAAACGCCTGCTCAGGCGCCCAGAAAATAGATGCATCCGCGGATCCCTCGCTCGGATCGCCGCGGTGGCGCGGCGATGCTGCTGCGCCGGTCGCGCCGCCGCACCGACATCGGCACGGCGGAGGGACTCGACCTCGCCGAGCCATTATTAAGCTGCTTAAGTTTGGGATGTCAACCCATAGCGATCAACTGTCTTGCGCCCTTGACCCACTTACTTAAGCGGATTTAGATTCCTGGTGCACCAGGCGACCGTCCTCGCCATCACGTCTGGAGACCACAATGTCCCTGCGCTTCGCCGCGCGTGCGCGACAGTTGGCGGCAGTCCTGACCGGTACGGCGCTCCTGGCGGCCACGGCCGGAGCGGCGGCGCCCGCCCCCTCGCCGTTCGTCGTCCGGGCCGGCTCGCAGTTGCTCCTGGCCGGCAAGTCGTTCCGCTTCGCCGGCACCAACAACTACTACCTGCTCTATCAATCGGCCACGGCGCGCGACAACGTCATCGACAAGGCCGCCGCCTCCGGCTTCGACGTGTTGCGCTCCTGGGGCTGGTTCGACACCGGCACGGCCGACGGCGGCAACCCGACCGCCGGCAGCCAGAACGGCGTCTACCTGCAGTTCTGGGACGGTTCCGGGCACCCGAAATACAACGATGGCGCCGACGGCCTGGCCCGGCTCGACGCGGTCATCGCCCGGGCCCGGCAGGCCCACATCAAGCTCGTCATCCCGTTCACCAACAACTGGTCCGACTTCGGCGGGATGGACAAGTACGTCGAGTGGGCCGGCCGCACCCACCACGACGACTTCTACACCGATGCGACGATCCGCGGCTGGTATCAGGACTACATCGCCCACCTGCTGAACCACACCAATTCCAGCACCGGCGTGAAGTACAAGGACGACCCGACGATCATGACCTGGGAGCTGGCCAACGAGCCCCGGTGCATCGGGTCCGGCAAGTACCCCCGCTCGGCGACCTGCACCACCGACACGCTGGCCGGCTGGGCCGACGGCGTCTCCACGTTCATCCGGTCGATCGACCGCAAGCACCTGATCAGCGTGGGCGACGAGGGCTTCTTCGCGGACCAGCCGACCGGCGACGACTGGACCCACAACGGGGTCGACGGCGTCGACACGGTCAAGCTGGCCGGCCTGCGCAACATCGACGTGATGAGCTACCACCTCTACCCCGACGGCTGGGGAAAGACCGCCGACTGGGGTACGCAGTACATCCGCGACCACGCCACAGCCGCCAAGCAGATCCACAAGCCGGTCATGCTGGGCGAATTCGGAATCAAGGACAAGGCCACCCGCAACCCCGTCTACCAGCGCTGGACCGACGCGGTGTACGCCTCGGGCGGCAGTGGGGCGCTCTACTGGATCCTGTCCGACCTACTCGACGACGGATCCCGCTATGGCGACTACGACGGCTTCACCGTCTATTGCCCCAGCCCGGTGTGCGCCACGATCGGCGACTTCGGCCAGCGGATGCGGGGCACGAAGATGACCTTTCCGCCGGTCGCGGACGACGACGCCAGCACCGTCGACTTCGGCACCGGCGCGCGGCTGCCGGTGACCGGCAACGACATCTTCTGGCTGCCGGCCACCGCGGTGAACCCCCGGACGATCGACCTCGACCCCGCCGCCGGCGGCACCCAGACCACCAGCACGGTCACCGGCGGCACCTTCACCGCCGCGGCCGACGGCACCGTGGCCTTCGCGCCCGCCGAGGGGTTCGCCGGTCGCGCCACGACCAGTTACACGGTCAAGGACAACCTCAAGCGCATCTCGAACGCGGCAGCCATCACGGTCACCGTGAAGCCGTCGCCGACGGCCGCGCAGAAGCTGTTCGACTTCGAGACCGGCACCCAGGGCTGGGCACCGACAAGCTTCAACCCGACCGCCGGGAGCGTGGCCACCACGACCGACTTCCACACCGACGGCGCCCAGGGGTTGCTGATCACCGGCACCGACGGCGGCTGGTTCGGCGCCACCCTGGACGCTCCGCTCGACCTGAGCGCCCGCAGCGAGCTGAGCTTCACCTCACCGTCGAGCAACGGCTCCTTCGCGGTGTCCTTCCAGACCGGCCCGGGCTACGCCTGGTGCCAGGGCGACGCGAAACCGGACGGCGGCAGCCGGTACGTCCTGGATCTCACCGCCGTTGCCCCGAACTGCCCGGCCATCAACGACGTCCGCACCGTCAACCTGTATGTCGGCGGCGGCCAGCAGCAGTCGATCGACGCGGTGACCGCCAACTGAGAGGGTGCAGGCGGCCGGTTCATGCGCCGGCCGCCGACGCCCTGGAGGTCGCATGGCAGCATCCGGACCGGTACGCGTGGACGCCCCCACGGAGCGGCGCGACCCGGCGACCGAGCACATCGACACCCTGGACACGCTCGGAATCCTGGAGCTGATCAACGCCGCGGATGCTGCCGTCCCGAGTGCCGTCGCGGCCGCGCTTCCCGAGATAGCCCGCGCCGTCGATCTCGCCGTCGCGAGGCTGCGCGCCGGCGGGCGGGTGCACTACTTCGGCGCGGGCTCCTCCGGCCGGTACGGGATGCTCGACGCCGCCGAGGTCCCCCCGACGTACGGATATCCGGCGGATCGGTTTGTCGCCCACCTTGCCGGGGGCGCGCCGGCGCTGGTGCGGGCGGTCGAGGAAGTGGAGGACGACGAGTCGGCCGGGCGGCGCGACGCGGCCGAACTCGACGCGGCCGACCTGGCGATCGGCATCACGGCGAGCGGCCGTACGCCGTATGTGGCCGGCGCCCTCGGCGAAGCCCGCCTCCGGGGCGCCGCAACCGTGCTGATCAGCAGCAACCCGGCTGCGCCAGTCGCGTCGGCGGCCGACGTACACATCATGGTGGAGACCGGCCCCGAGGTGGTGACGGGATCGACCCGGATGAAGGCCGGCACCGCGCAGAAGATGGTTCTGCACAGCTTTTCCACAGCCGTCATGGTGCGGCTCGGGCGCACGTACTCGAATCTGATGATCGATGTCGCCCCGAACAACGGCAAACTGCGCGCGCGGCAGATCGCCATTCTGCGGATGGCGACCGGCGCCGGCGAGCGGGATTGCGGCGCGGTGCTGGATGACTCCGCCGGCGAGCTGCGGGTGGCGCTCGTGTCATTGCTTTCGGCGGTGCCGGCCGACGTGGCCCGGGCCCGGCTCACGGCCGCGGGCGGCGACGTGCGGACCGCACTCGGCACAGGCCGGCCGGGGTCGTGACGGAGATCGTCCTGGGCTTCGCCGTGGGCGGCACCGGGGTGCGGGAGGACCCGGCCTGCGCCTGGCCGGCACTTCGCGATACGCGATGACGGCCCGGTCGATCGGGGTGTACCGGTGATTGCGCCCACCGGCACGGCCCCGCTCGACCGGGCCGTCATCAGTACTCGTCGCTGTTACCGGGTCGCTGCGGCGCTGGCCGCCCGGATCTCGGTCAGGGACTCGGCCTCGGCGCTCGCGGCCTCCGCCGTGACGGCCGGGTTGACGATCTCGCAGTTCGCCGTGGTGCCGGCGGCCAGCGTGAGGCAGGTGTCGCCGTCGACGTCGTTGGCGCCGCCGTCGAGCACATCCAGCGCCGTGGCGCTGCCGGACTGCTCGCCCGTGCTGAGCAGACCCTCGCCGATCAGCGAGTCGTCGCCCGCGTCGCCGTTGAGCGCGTCGTTGCCGGCACCGCCGATCATGATGTCGGCGCCGTCGCCGCCGGAGACGGTGTCGTTTCCGGCATCCCCGGAGATGAGGTCGTCGCCGGCCTCGCCCTTGATCTGGTCGTTGCCCGCGTCGCCCAGGATGAGGTCGTCGCCGGCCCCGCCGGTGATCTTGTCGATCCCGGTGCCGCCGAGGATCAGGTCGTCGCCCGCCCCGCCGCTGATCGTGTTGTCACCCGCGTCGCCGGAGATCAGGTCGTCGCCGTCGCCGCCCGTGATGGTGTCGTTGCCGGCGCCGCCCTCGATCTCGTCCTCGCCCGCGTCGCCGGTGATCGCGTCGGCACCGTCGCCGCCGGAAATCGTGTCGGCGCCGGTGCTCCCGGTGATCTTGTCGTTGCCGGCGTCACCCGTGATGCTGTCGTCTCCCGAATCGCCGGAGATCGTGTCGGCGTCGGCACCGCCGTTGACGACATCGTTGCCGGAGCCGCCGAGGACCTTGTCGGTCCCGGAGCCCGCGACGATCTTGTCGTTGCCGGCCTCGCCGGAGATCGTGTCGTTGCCCGATCCCGCGTCGACGGTGTCGTTTCCGTTGCCCCCGTAAACCAGGTCGTTGCCGGCGGCACCGATCAGGACGTCGTTTCCGGAATAGCCGTAGAGCTTGTCGTTCCCGGCGGCGCCCTGAAGCTGGTCCTTACCGCTGCCACCCTTGAGGGTGTCGTTTCCGGAACCGCCGTCCGCAAGCAGGTAAACGGACGTCTTGTTGGTAACCGCATCGTTTTTGTCGCCGAGGGCGACGCTGAGCTTCGTCGTCGTCTTCGACGTCGTGCACTTGACCTTCGTGGTGTCGCCCTTGACCGCTTTGCAGCCCGTTCCTGCCTTGATCGCGACCTTGTCGTCAAGCGTGACCGTGCGCCCCGAAATGGTGATGGTCAACCCATTGGTCTTGCCGGTCAACGCGTTGAACTGCACGGTGGACGACCCCACCACCTTCGCCGCGCCGGCGGAGGCCGCCTGTGCGGGCATCGCGAACAACGCCGTGGAAGCCACACCGGCGGCGGCAACGCCGATGCCGGCGATGGCCTTACGGTGGAAAACGAACATGCAGAACCCCCGTGTTGGACTTACGTGATCGATGTCGAGCGGCGATCGTACGTGAACAGCACTCATTTGCGACCACCCCCGAACGGGCAGTTCACCCGGCACCGGCGCACCCGATATCGATATCGACCCACTTCTCGTCACCGCCACGACACGCAAGGTCGACTTGACTCGAGCGCCGCCCTATTTTGTTACCGTGTGGAGTTGGATCGTGACGCCCACCCGCACCATTCGGCGATCGCGGCCGACGTCTGCGCCGGGCTCAGCATCCGATCGCTCGCCCACGCCACGTATCCGTCCGGCCGGACCAGGACCATCGCCGGGCCGTCCAGCGACCCGCACTGCACACTGTGGACCGACGCGGGCCCGCTGAGCGACGCCGGATCCCGGGTGGCCAGCACGAACCGCCCGTCCCGCATCAGCTCGTAGAGGCGGGTGCCGGCGCAGTCCAGGTCCGGCATCCGCCGGCCGGCCCAGGCGTGGTCGTCGCCGGAGCGGGCCGGGTATTCGATGCCGATGCCGCTGAGCCGCTCGGCCATGATCAGCCGGCTGCGGTGGAACCGGAGGATCGCGCGGATCGCCAGCGCCTGCATCATGTTGCGCAGCGTGGACTGGCCGAGCACGAGCCGGTTGAACGTGTCGGTCAGCTTCAGCACCCGTTCGCCGACCGGATGCCGCTCCCCCTCGTAGCTGTCCAGCAGCCACGGGGCGGCGGTGCCGTGCACGGCGGCGGCGAGCTTCCAGCCGAGGTTCATCGCGTCCTGGATGCCGGTGTTCATGCCCTGCCCGCCGAGCGGCGAGTGGACGTGCGCGGCGTCGCCGGCCAGGAAGACCCGGCCGACCCGGTAGCGGGCGGCCTGCCGCCGTTCGCTGAGGAACCGGGTGCTCCAGCGCGGCCGGCCCATCCCCAGGTCGCTGCCGGCGATCCGGCGAAACGCGTCCCGCATCTCGGCGTAGGTCACCGGCTCGGTGAGCGGCACCCGGTCGCGCTGCCGGTCCCAGGCGATCACCCGGAACCACCCGTCGCCGAACGGCACCGAGATCACCGCGCCGTCGGTGTTGGTCCGCGCGAACATCGCCTCCGCGGGCGGTTCGGCCAGCTGGACGTCGGCGAGCAGGATGTGCGTCTGGTACTGCCGGCCGACGAACTCGACGCCGATCCGATCGCGTACCGCGCTGTGCGCGCCGTCGCAGCCCACCACGTACTGTGCTCGCTCGGTCCTGGGGTTGGCACCGCCGACCTCGACCGCGACGCCGGTCTCGTCCTGGTGGATGCCGAGCACCTCGGCGCCCCGGACGATCTCCACGCCCAGCCGTTCGGCGCGGGCCCGCAACACCCGCTCGGTGCCGCTCTGCGGCGCGATGAAGATCATTGGATAGCGGGTGTCGAGCACGCCCAGATCGAGCGACGAGCCGGGGACCGGCGCCACACTGGACACCCGGACGCCGTGCAACAGGACCTCGTCGGCAAGCCCGCGGGCGTCGAGCAGTTCCATCGTGCGAGCGTGCACGGCGAAGGCGCGGGTGATGTTGGGTTCCTCGGTGCGGCGTTCCAGCACCCGGCAGCGAACGCCGGCGAGGGCTAGTTCGCCGGCGAGGGCGAGGCCGGTCGGTCCGGCACCCACGACGATGACATCGGCGGAGTTCATGGCTTCTCCTTCGAGAGGTGAGCTGACCACCGAAGCCTGCGGCCCGGGGCCCGATGCTCGAATCGGCGAAACCACCAGTGCTTCCGTAGGATTGGGAGATGCTGCACGGGCGGCTGCGAGAGTGCATGCTCATCGATGAGTTGCTGGTCGCGGCGCGCGATCGGCGCAGCGGTGTGCTCGTGCTGCGCGGCGAGGCGGGCATTGGAAAATCCGCCCTGTTCGCGTACGCGGCGGAGCGCGCCACCGGCATGCGGATCTTGCGTGGCACCGGCATCGAATCGGAGTCGGAGTTTCCGTTCGCCGCCGTGCACCAACTCCTGCGCCCGGTCGCCGACCTGATCGACGCCGTCCCGGCGCGGCTGGGCGCGGCCCTGCGCGGCGCCTTCGGGATCGGGCCGGTCGGCGGCGAGGACCGGTTCCTCATCTCGCTCGGCGTGCTGAGCGTGCTCGCCGAGGCCGCCGAGGAACGACCGCTGCTCTGCCTCATCGACGACGCGCACTGGCTGGACGGCGCGTCGGCCGGCGCCCTGACCTTCGCGGCCCGCCGGCTGGACGCGGAGGGCGTGGTCATCCTCTTCGCCGCCCGGGACGGCAGCGTGGCGGACTTCGCCGCGCCCGGCCTGCCGGAGCTGCCGCTCGCCGGGCTCGACCTGACGGCGGCCGGCGCACTGCTCGCCGAACGGTCCAGCGTAGACCTGCCCGACCCGGTACGGGACAGCCTGGTGGCCAGCACGGCCGGCAACCCGCTGGCATTGCTGGAGTTGCCCGGGTCGCTGTCGGCCGAGCAGCTCGCCGGCCGGGCGCCGCTACCCGAGCGGCTCCCGGTGAGCGCCGACGTCGAGCAGGTGTTCCTCGACCGGGTACGCCGGCAGGACCAGCAGACCCAGACCCTGCTGCTCGTCGCCGCCGCCGAGGACACCGGCGAACTCGCCGTGGTGCTGCGTGCGGCGGCCACGCTGGGCGTGCCAGCGGGCGCGATCGACGCCGCCGAGCAGGCCGGGCTGGTCCGGGTGGACGGCAAGCTGCTGGGGTTCTGCCATCCGCTGGTCCGCACGGCGGTCTATCGCGGCGCGACGTTCTGGCAGCGGCGGGAGGTGCAGCACGCGCTTGCCGCGGCGCTCGACGGCGCCGAGGACGTCGACCGGCGCGCCTGGCACCGGGCCGCCGCCACGCTCGGGCCGGACGAGTCGGTGGCCGCCGAGCTGCACCGATCGGCCGACCGGGCCCGGCGTCGGGGCGGGCACGCCGCCGCGGCCACCGCGTACGAACGCGCGGCCGGGTTGACCGCCGCCGCGGAGCTGCGCAGCGCGCGTCTAGCCGACGCGGCCGACGCCGCCTGGCAGGCCGGCCTGCCGGAGCGGGCGAACGCGCTGCTCGACCAGGCCGGCACGCTGGCGCCGTCGACGCTGCTGCGGGCCCGCGTCGAGCACCTGCGTGGCTCGATCGAGGGCGCGTGCGGCGAGTTGACGGCGGCGTACGCGACCCTGCTGGCCGGCGCCGAGCCGATCGCCTCGCTCGACCCGGCCCGGGCCGCTCAGATGCTCACCGAGGCCGGCCAGGCGGCCTGGCAGGCCGGCGACGTGTCCGGCCTGCACGAGATCGGCCGGCGGCTGGCCGCTCTACCCACGCCCGACGACGCCGTTCCGCTGAGCGCCCTGCTCGTACGCGGCCTCGGCGGCCTGCTGGGCGGCGACCCGGCCCGCGCCACCGGCTACCTCCGCGACGTCGCTGGCCACACCGCCCAGACACCCGACCTCCGCGCGATCATGCTGACCGCCGCCGGTGCGATGTTCCTCGGCGATGACGCCGTCGCCGTCGGGCTGTTCACGGCTGCCGTCGCGCGGGCCCGTTCGGCGGGCGCCGCCGCGCTGCTTCCGGCCCTGCTCGCGCCGCTCTCCTCGCTCGAGGCGTGGACCGGCCGCTACTCCGCCGCGTCGGCGAACGCGACCGAGGGGCTGCGGATCGCGGCGGAGACCGGGCAGGACAACTTCGGCGCGCACCTGCGCAGCGTGCTGGCCTGGATCGCCGCCGTGCACGGCCGGGAGCAGGAATGCCGCGAGCAGGCCGGCGCCGCCCACGCGCAGGCGATGGGACACCGGCTCGGCCCGGCGGCCGGCATCTCGTCCTGGGCGCTCGCCCTGCTCGACCTGGGCGCCGGACGGCCGGAGAAGGCCCGGGACCGGCTCGCCGCGCTCGCCACCGCCGGGCCCGGCGACTCCCACCCCATCGTCGGCATCTTCTCCGCCGCCGACCTGATCGAGGCGGCGGTCCGCACCGATCAGGCGGCCCTGGCCCACCAGGCTTCGGCCCGGCTGGCGGCGTGGACCACGCATACCGGATCGGCCTGGGGCAAGGCGCTGCTGGCGCGCTGCCGCGGCCTGCTGGCGACCGGCCCCGACGCCGACGACCACTTCACCGAGGCGCTCGCCCTGCACGCGCACGGCGGCCGGCCCTTCGACGCGGCGCGCACCGAGCTGCTGTACGGCGAGCAGCTCCGCCGGCGCCGCCGGCGAACCGACGCGCGCGGCCACCTCCGCGCCGCCCAGGAGACCTTTGAACGGCTCGGCCTGCCGGCCTGGGCCGAACTGGCCAGCACCGAGTTGCGGGCCACCGGCGAGACCGCGCGCAAGCGCGATCCCAGCACGATCGCCCAGCTGACGCCGCAGGAGGTGCAGATCGTCCGGATCGTCGGCGAGGGGGCGACCAATCGCGAGGTCGCCGCGCAGTTGTTCCTCAGCCCGCGCACGATCGACTATCACCTCCGCAAGGTCTTCACCAAGCTCAACGTCTCGTCCCGGGCCGAGCTGATCAGACTCGCGGCGCACGAATCCCGGTAGTCGGGATCACCCCCGGACTGGTGATGTCACTGATGCGAGCGCGGATTCCCTGAACCACGCCGCGGGGACGCCCGTTGTAGCCGGAGACCCGGTGCCGCCGCCGGCCGACGAGACGAGGGCCCCCGAATGACCTGGCGTGAGATGTGCCGGAGCCGGCTGGTCCGCGGCGGCGCGATCACGGCGTCGCTGCTCGTCGTGATCGCGGCGGGCCTGGCCGCCGTGCCGAACGCGCAAGCCGACACCGGGATCGGCATCGTGGGCGTGGCGGGCAAGTGTGTCGACGTGACCTGGTCCCAGACCGCCAACGGCACCGCCGTGCAGCTCTACGACTGCAACGGCACGGACGCGCAGAACTGGGCCGTGGACCCGGCTCAGGGGACGATCCGCGCCCTGGGCAAGTGCCTCGACGTGGCCAATGCGGCACATGCGGACGGCACGACCGTGCAGCTGTTCGACTGCAACGGCACCGATGCGCAGCGGTGGTGGGCCACCAACGGCTGGCTCATCAACATCGGGTCACGCAAGTGCCTGGACGCGCATGGCGGTTCCGCAACCGGTACGCCGCTGCAGACCTGGACGTGCACCGGCGCTCCCACCCAGGCGTGGTCGCTCCCGGCGGCTGCCCCCGCGGACGCGCCGCCGCCGGCAGCCGTGAAGAAGGGCGTGAGCACGTGGGCGTTCCCCGGCCTGGCCGCCGGTATTCGCGACGTCGGCGCCGGCTGGTACTACGACTGGTCCGTGGCGAACGACGACGTACCGGCGCAGGCCGAGTTCGTCCCGATGATCTGGGGCGCCGCCGCGGTCAACGACGCCGATCTGGGCACGGTCCGCCGATCGGGCAGCACCCTGCTGGGTTTCAACGAACCGGACCTGTCCGGGCAGGCCAATATGCCCGTCGAGCAGGCGTTGTCGCTGTGGCCCCGGCTGGAGCAGACCGGCATGCGCCTGGGCAGCCCGGCGGTGGCGTTCGGCGGCGACACCCCGGGCGGCTGGCTGGACCGGTTCATGACTGGTGCGCGCGAGCGTGGTTTGCGGGTCGACTTCATCACCGTGCACTGGTACGGCTCGTACTTCGGCGACGCCGCGGCGGACCAGTTCATGAGCTATGTCAACGCCGTGCACGACCGCTACGGCCTGCCGATCTGGGTCACCGAGTTCGGCCTGATCAACTTCACGGGCACGCCCCGCTATCCGGACGCGCAACAAGTCACCACGTTCATCGCCAAGGCAACCGCGGCGATGCAGGCCGCCCCGTACGTCGAACGGTATGCCTGGCATTCCCTCCCGGCCGCCGGCGAATCCGCGGAATACGGCCTGTACCGGGACGACGCCACCCCGACCGTCGCCGGGGTGGCCTACCGGGCGGCCGGGCACTAGCCGGCCGGGTCAGGTCAGCTGGGGCAGGACTTCGGAGGCGATGAGGTCGAGGTGGTCGAGGTCGGCCAGGTCCATGATCTGCAGGTACGCCCGGCCCGCACCCGCGTCCCGGTAGCGGCCGAGCCGCTCGACGACCTCGGCCGGCGTGCCGACGTAGGCGCTGGCCCGCAGCTCGTCCGCGGCACTGCCATATGCCTCGAGGCGGCGGCGGACTTCGGCGTCGTCCTTGCCGACGATCGTCGCGTGTGCCACGGAGAGCGCGAGGGTTTCCGGGTCCCGCCCGGCGGTGGTGCACGCGGCCCGGACGCGGGCGAACAGCTCGGCCGTCTCGCTCACGGACCGGAAGCCGGCGTTGAACTCCGCGGCGTGCTTCGCCGCCAGCGCGGGCGTGCGCTTCTTGCCGGCACCCCCAACGATCACGGGCGGGTGCGGCGTCTGCACCGGCTTGGGCAGGCCCGGGGAGTCGACGATTGTGTAGTGCTGCCCGGCGAAGTTGTAGCGCTCCCCCAGGGGTGTGTCCCACAGGCCGGTGATCAGTTCGAGCTGCTCGGTAAGCAGGTCGAACCGGCCGACCGTGTCCGGGAAGTCGATGCCGTAGGCGCGGTGCTCGGCCTCGTGCCAGCCGGCGCCGAGGCCGAGCTCGACCCGGCCGCCGCTCATCTGGTCGACCTGGGCGACGGTGATGGCGAGCACGCCCGGGTTGCGGAAGGTCGCGGAGCTGACCAGGGTGCCGAGGCGGATCCGGCTCGTCTCCCGGGCCAGCGCGGCCAGGGTGATCCAGGCGTCGGTCGGGCCGGGCAGGCCGTCGCCGTCGCCGTGCACCAGGTAGTGGTCGGACCGGAAAAACGCGTCGAACCCGCACTCCTCGGTCCGCTGCGCGACCGCGAGCAGGTCGTCGTAGGAGGCACCCTGCTGCGGTTCGGTGAAGACTCTCAGCAACATGCCACCACGCTATCGCGGGACCCCGTACCGGCCGCGGCCATGCGATCATCCTCCGCGTGACTCTTCCTCGCCGGGCCGTTCTCGGTGGTGGGCTGGCCGCCGTCGCCGCCACGCTGGGCGGCTGCGGCCAGCGCCCCGCGCCGACCTGGGCCGAGCCGGCCACGGGCGCGCCGACGGTGCCGGTCGCACGGAACGCCGCGGCCGCGCCGGCCTACGTGGGGCGGGTGCACACCACTCTGACCAAATACCTGAAGCCGACCGCCGACAACCCCAAACACCCCGGCTACGCCGGAGCGGTCGCGCTCGTCCTGGTCGACGGGAAGACCACCCTGCACACCGCCGTCGGTCACGCGCTGCGATACAAGGCCGGCCCGGTCGAGCTGCCGGCGAGCCGGCGGGTCGCGGCGAAACCGGACTCGATCTTCGACCTCGCCTCGCTGACCAAGGTCTACACGGCGCTGCTCGTCCTGCAACTCGTCGACAAGGGCCGGATCGATCTCGCCAAACCGGTGCGCGATTATCTGCCCGAGTTCACCGGCACGGGCAAAGGCGCCGTCACCATCGCCATGCTGCTCGCCCACACCAGCGCCCTGCCCGTCGGCGCGAAGGTCACCGGCCTGCCCGACAACGCCGCCCGGTGGAAATCCGTCCTGACCACCCCGCTGGTCAAGGGCGGCGTGCCCGGCACCACCTTCCGCTACTCCAGCGTCGGCCTGATGGTCCTCGGCCGGCTCGTCGAGAAGCTCACCGGCAAGAGCCTCGACAAGGCCCTGCGCGACAACCTGCTGACCCCGCTCGGGCTCAAGGACACCGGGTTCCAGCCCTTGAAATGGGTCGGCAACAAACAACGCCTCGTCGCCACCGACGCCCGTTCCTCGCGGGGCCTGCTGCGCGGCACCGTTCACGACGACGTCTGCAACACCCTCGGCGGCGTCGCCGGGCACGCGGGCGTCTTCGCCACCGCCAAGGATGTCGCGGTCATCGGCCAGCTCATGCTCAACGGCGGCACCCACAACGGCAAGCGCCTGCTCTCCGCCGACGTCCTCAACCGGGCGCTCACGAACGTCAACAAGGGCAAGCCTGCCATCGACCCCGACCGCCCGCATCGCACCGCCGACCACGGCCTCGGCGTCGAGCTCAACCAGCCCTGGTTCATGGGCAAGCTCGCGGCGGCCACGACGTTCGGCCACACCGGCTTCACCGGCACGTCGCTGCTGGTCAGCCCGGCCCGCAAGATGGTCGTGGTGCTGCTGACCAACCGGGCCCACCCCAACTGGAGCTGGTCCAACCCCGACACCCACCGCGTCGCCGTGCACAACGCCATCGCCTGACGGCCGAAAGCCCTTGGCGTCAAACATCGACAACCAAGGGCTTTCCGTACGATCGGCCGGCTCCTAGATGAAACCGCGAGCCTGGAAGGCGGTCCGTACCGCGGTGGCGGCCGAGGTGCCGTAGAGCGACTGCGCGGTCGTCACCGTCTGGTTGGCCGCGGCGGCGAACGTGGTGCCGGGCGCGAAGCCGAACTGCGCCTCGAGGATGATGCTGTTGGCCGTGCTCCGGCCGAGCGCGTTGTGGATGTCGTAGAGCGCCCGCGACCACATCTCGCCGTCGGCGTGCACCTCGTTCTCCCAGTCACCCGGGTAGACCTTGGTGCCGTCGACCCGGCGCAGGCAGTGCGGCGTGCCGCTGGTGTAGGAAACCGCGTCCCAGTCGGCGATGCAGGCCAGCGGCGTGGTCGTGGTGTTGGCGCTGACCGCCGAGGACATGGTGTAGGCCCAGTAGTCGCCGAAGCCCTCGCCGATCGCGCCGGACTGGCTGGACGAGCCGAAGCCGGGCACCTGGGCGTCCTGGATCGCGTGCCCGTACTCGTGCCAGATCACCTCGGCGTCCTCGGCGTCGTCGACGCCGCCCGTACCGAAGGTGAGGCTGTCGTCGGACGGGTCGTAGTAGGAGTTGTCGTCGGTGAGGCCCGTGGTCCGGTACGTCTGCGCGGAGTTGTTGATGTCGGTGAAGCCGAGGCTCTGGATGTACTCCTGCGCGGTGGTGACGTGGTAATACGCCATCACCTGCTCGAAGCCGGCCTGCGACCGGTTGTACGTGTACGTGCGGGTGCTCGACGTGACGGCGCTGCTGCTGGCGTTGTTCGCGTACGCCCCCTTCAGCGTGGTGACGCCGCTGTTGAGCTGGGTCAGCGTCACGGTGCTGTACGCCGGGGTGAAGGTCGACGAGTTGCTGTTGCTGCTGTCGGTCAGGCTTTCGTTCTGCAAGGTGACCACCGGGTTGGGGTTGAAGACCTGACCCGAGCCGCTGACCTCCTTGACCGTGTTCTTCTCGGCGAGCGTCGTGCCGCTGACCGCGTCGACCACGGTCTGGACGGTGCCGCGGTGCGTGCGGGTCAACACCAGCCAGCCGAGCTTGGCCGTGGCGCCGGGCACGATGACCGCCGACGAACGCATGAGCGTGCCGGCCAGCCGGCCGGTGGCCGCGGACTCGGCCCGGCCCCGCGTGAACGAGGCGCTCCGGGCCGGCGTGCCGGTGACCCGAACGCGACCGTCCTGGACCTGGACCAGCCCGGTACGGGCATCGGTGTGGGTGGCGTAGAAGCCGCCCAGCACCGGCACTCCCCGGTAGGTCTGCTCATACCAGTTGTGCGTGCCGAGCAGGGAATGCCGGGTGGCCACCAGGGTGAGCCCGTCGGGAACGGTCGGCGCCGGTGCGGCGTACGCGGTCGCGCCGCCGGCCACGACGGTCAGCCCCACGATGGCGCCGAACGCCGCGAGGCGTCGGCCTAGTCTGCGCGTCATCCATGACCTCCAAGCCTGGCGAAACCCGCGACTGGGTATGGCCGCGGGCTCCGTACGTGAAAATCAGCGTAGTGATGAACATCGAAGTATGGAGATCACGTCCGGGTCATATTTTCGATGGAATGTCCGATGAGGACGGGGCAGCGGCCAGGCAATTGATCAACTACCGTGTCCCGACACGCTGCGTTTCTTTCGGAGTTGACCTGTGCCCCGTGGCCTGATCCCCGCCCTCACCGTCGCGGCTTGCGCTGCCACCTTGCTACCCGCGATGCCCGCCGCGGCCGCCGATCCGGTCACGACCACGATCCAGCGCGACGGGGAGAGCCTGCAGTTCCAGCGCTCGACGACGACCGCAGCCTGGCCGCTGCCGGTGCAGGCGGCGCCGGAGCACGCGTCGGCCCGCTTCGACATCGATGGCGACGGCGTCGACGAGCTGATCATCGGCGTACAGGTCTCCACCGCCACCGGCGTCGCCCAGAGTGTGGTTCTCGTGCGCTATGCGACCGGCGCGACCGAGCGGCTCCTCAAGGCGACCGGCACCTCATTGGCGTCCGCGTTGGCGGTGGCGGACTTCAACGGCGACAGCGTCAACGACCTCGCGATCGGCGACGGCGCCGCGCTCTGGGTGCTGAACGGCAGCGCGGACGGCCTGCAGCCGGATTCCGCGATCCGGCTGACCGCCGCAAGCCCGGGGATGCCCGCGGCTGGCGGCAACCTGGGCGGCGTGGCGGCCCCCGGCGACCTGAACGGCGACGGCTTCGCCGACTTGGTGATCGGGCAGCGGACCCAGCTGGTCAGCGGTTCCGCGAACGCGGGCGCTGTGACGGTGCTCTACGGCAGCGCCACCGGGCTCAGCGGCATCGGCAGCAGCCAGTTCAGCCAGGATTCCGCCGGCGTACCGGGCTCGGCGCAGGCCTCGGACCTGTTCGGCTCGTCGGTCGCGATCGGGGACGTGACCGGCGACGCCCACCTGGATGTCGTCGTCGGCGCCCGCGGCGATGTCGACGGGGACGCCGGGTCCGTGACCGTGCTGCCCGGCACGGCCACCGGCCCGACCGGCACCGGGGCCGCCCTGGTGCTCGGCCCGCAGCTCGACGATCTCGCGGTGGATATCCGGGGGCTCGGTGACCAGGTGGCGGTCGCCGACCTGACCGGCGACGGCCGGGCCGACGTGGTGGCCGGTGCGCACAACTCGACGGTCGGCGGGCGGCAACTGTCCGGTGTGGTCGCCGTGCTCCGCGGCGCGACCGGCGGCATCTCGGCCGGAGCCAGCACCCTCTGGCACCGGGACAGCCCCGACGTGGCCGGCGCGGCCTACCGGTCCGAGTCGTTCGGCGACTCGCTCGCCCTGGGCGACGTCACCGGCGACGGGCTGCCCGACCTGGTGTCCGGCTCGACCCGGGCGCCGCTGGACACCCGCACCGACGCCGGCGTGGTCACCATCATCGCCAACAGCGACACCGGCCTGACCGGCGTGGGCAGCGCGCAGCTCAGCCCGAGCGCCGGCCGCACGTTCGGGATCGGGATGCAGGCGCTCGAGCTGACCGGCGGCGGCGCTCGCGAGTTGCTGGTCGCCGGCACGCAGTCGCTGAGCCTGTGGCAGCAGACGTCCGCCGGGCCGCAGCTGGTCGCGGGTCTGGGGTCGGCCGTGTTCGGCGCGAGCGACCTGAGAATCACCGATATCGGCAGCGCGACTCGGTTCCCGCAGGGCCTGCCGCTCGCCGTGCCGGCTGGCGGCTCAACGGTGCCGGAGCCGCCGGTTCCGGCCCGGCTGCTCAGCCGCTTCGACCTGGACGGGGACGGCAAGGACGAGCAGGTCGTCGGCGATACGGTCGGCGCGGTCGTGCGCTACTCGAAGGACGGCCGCTACGACCAGTTGTCCGCCGATCACGGCCACCTCGGCGACAGCGTCAGCCTGGCGGCGGGCGACTTCAACGGCGACGGCTTCGCCGATTTGGCGTACGGCGACGGCACGGTCGAGCTCCAAGGCGGGGTCTGGGTGGCCTATGGCGGCCCGTCCGGCCTCGACTATCACGGGGCGCAGAAGTTCTTCCAGGACACGCCCGGGGTGCCCGGCAGTGGCGAGACCAATGACCGCTTCGGCTCCGACGTGGCGGCCGGCGACCTGAACGGCGACGGCCGTGCCGACCTGGCGATCGGCGCTCCGGGAGAGGGCGTCGGCTCGGCGAGTTCGGCGGGGGCCGTGACGATCCTGTACGGCGGCCCGGCCGGCCTGACCACGACCGGAGCGAAGTGGTTCGCGCAGTCCGACAGCTGGATTCCCGGCGAGGCGGAGAGCGGCGACCGGTTCGGCGAGGTGCTGGCCATCGGCGACGTCACCGGCGACAAGATCGCCGACCTGGCGATAGCCTCCCCGGGCGAGAACAACTCCATCGGCATGGTCAGCCTCGTCAAGGGCGCGACCGGCGGGGTGGCGACCGGCGGGGTGACCTCGGCGGTGTACACCGACCTCAAGCTCAGCGCGGCCAGCGGAGCGGCGTTCGGCACCGCATTGGCCGTCGCGGACACCGACAAGGACGGCAAGGCCGAAGTCATCGCGGGCGCCCCACAGGCGGCGGACGCCGTCACCGGCAAGCTCAGCGCGGGCGTGGTGGTCGCCCTGAAGGGCGGCGCGGCCGGCCTGTCCAAGACCGCGTTCACCGCGATCGCGCAGGACACCGCCGGGGTGCCGGGCAGTTCCGAGGTCGAGGACGGCTTCGGCAGTTCGCTCGCCACGGGCGACGTCACCGGCGACGGATACTCCGACGTCCTGATCGGCTCGCCGTTCGAAACGATCGGCTCGGCCCAACAGGCCGGCATGGTCACGCTGGTGCTGGGCGGCGCCACCGGGCTGACCGGCGCCGGCAGCTCCGCGTTCGACCAGAGCCAGTCGGCGGTCCCGGGCGCGGCGGAGGCCTGGGACTACTTCGGTCAAGGCCTCGCGCTGCTGAACATCGACGGCACCGGCGGCCTGGACGCGGTCGTCGGCGCCACGGGCGAAGTGCTCGGCGCCGACAACCGCAGCGGCTCGGTCACGACCTTCACGGCAAGCGGAAAGACCCTGCTGCCGACCGGCGTGTGGACGTCAACAACGATCGACGAGAGCGGCAACAACGGCGAGGGCGACGTACGCTATCTGGGCTCTCCGCTTTTGGCCTCGTGACCCGGGGGCCCGCACCAGATCGGCGGCGGGCCCCCGGGATCGCAGCTAGTTGACCTTGACGCCGTCGTAGGCGGTGGCGGCGTTGCGGGTGGTGCTCCCGGCGTAGGTCGCCTTCCAGGTGCCGCTCTTGCTGGCGGTGAAGGTCTTGCTGTAGGCGCCCTTGCTGTTGGTGGTGGCGGTGGCCTTGAGCGCGTAGCTGCTGGCACCGTCCGCCTTGAAGTAGATCTTCACCGCGGCCCCGGAGAGAACCTTGCCGTCGATCTTCAGGGTGCCCGTGGCGGTGAGCTTCTTACCCTTCTTCACCGGCTCGGGCGAGGCGTTGAAGCTCAGCGTCGACGGCCGCTTGACCGTGATGGCGACCTTGACAACGTTGGTGATCTCGATGTCGTCGTCGCTGGTGGCGTCCTCGGGGACCAGGACGCCGTAGATCTCGGCCTGGAACTTGCCGGCACCGTAGCTGCCGCAGATCTTCAGGCTGCCCTTGTAGGTGCTGGTGCTGCCCACCTGGTCCAGCTCGACGCCGTCGACCGAGTCGTCATCGGCGGACGCACCGGGGGCGTAGAGGTCGACGCCGACGCCGCTGAGGGCATATCCCTCGGTCGGCAGGGGCGCGCTGAGCACCGCGGTGAAGGTGACGCTGGCGCTGCAGCCGGCCTTGGCGCCCAGCACGAGCGTGGTCTTGCTGGCCGAGGCGGACTTGACGGTGATATCGGTGGCGGCCTGGGCGGGCGAGCCGGCCAGCAAACCGACGGCCGGCACAAGTGCGAGCGCGGCGGCAAGGGTGCGAAGACGTGCGGAGATCATGTCCATCCCGTGAAGTGAGGGGCTGCGGCTGCGGCGGCTGGACTGCCGGCGAAGCGCGACGCGAAGTCGAAGCGCCGGAAGTCCGGCGCGCGGGCTGAGCCGCGAAGTGATCTTCGCCGACAAGACCGCCGAGGGCAACCCCGAAACGGCCCCCCACCTGCCGTTCGTAGCCTTGTGGTATTGGTTAACTAGTGTTCTACTTGACCAGCACAATATGCCCTTGTCCGAGGACGACCGGAAAGGACCCCGTGAGGTGATCAACTTTCATGTCGACCGGTCCAGCAGCATCCCCGCGTACGCCCAGCTGGTGCGGCAGGTGCGCGAAGGGATGCGGATCGGGACGCTGCAGCCCGGGGACCAACTCCCCACCGTGCGCAGCGTGGTGACCTCGTGCACGATCAACCCGACCACGGTGCTCAAGGCCTACCGCGAGCTGGAGCTGTCCGGCCTGGTGGAGGCGCGGCAGGGGGCGGGCACCTTCGTCAGCGGCACGCTCGGCCACACCGATCCCCATGTGATGGCCCGCTTGCGCAGCGGCCTGGCCCGGTGGCTCGGTCAAGCGCGCGAGGCCGGTCTGGAGGACGAGGACGTCCAGGCACTGCTCGCCTCGGTGATCGTCGAGGACTCGCTGCACAAAACGCAGTCCGGCAGTGACCAGCGCCAGCGCAAGGCAGGCACGGCATGAGCGAGCGCACCGAGCGGCACACGGCCGCGCCGCACAACGACCTCGCAGGCGAGGGCCACGAGGGCATGCCAAAGGTAGGCAGAGCATGAGCGAGCGGTCCATCGCGATGGAAGCCCGCGACGTGAGCAAGCGCTACCGCAACGTGTGGGCGCTACGGGAGTGCAGTTTCCAGCTGCCCGCCCACCGCATCATCGCGCTCGTCGGCGCCAACGGCGCGGGCAAGTCCACCCTGATGAGCATCATCAGCGGCATGCTGCCGGCCACCTCCGGCGCAATGCTGGTCAACGGAGACCCGGTCGTGAAGGGTGGGAGCGGGCCTGCCGCTGCCGGGAGCCGGGTCGCGATCCTGGCCCAGGACAAGCCGCTGTACCGGGACTTCAGCGTGGCCGACATGCTCCACTTCGGACGGGCTACCAACCGCATGTGGAACCAGCGGCGGGCACTGTCCTGGTTGGAGCGCTTCGACATCCCCCTGGACCGCCGCTGCGGCAAGCTCTCCGGCGGTCAGCGGGCGCAGGCCGCGCTCGCGGTCGCCCTCGGCTCCCGTCCTGCGGTGCTGCTGCTGGACGAGCCCCTGGCAAACCTCGACCCGGTGGCCCGCACGGAGGTGACCGGCGAGCTGATGGCCGAGGCCGCCGACAGCGACCTGACCGTGATGCTGTCCACCCACATCATCGCGGAGCTCAGCGGCGTCGGCGACCACCTGCTGCTGCTCGACGCGGGCCGCC
>Ga0307513_10002106_pt1 | contig 27945 bp, 30 predicted proteins | sample 15_EM_MG_FD_202174 | JGI IMG/M metagenome (GOLD analysis project Ga0307513, IMG submission 202174) | Populus trichocarpa ectomycorrhiza microbial communities from riparian zone in the Pacific Northwest, United States - 15_EM | ecosystem: Host-associated > Plants > Roots > Unclassified | place... | reverse complement strand
GTGCTTCCGACCACACCGTATGTCTAACCTCCCCCTTCGGTGCCACCGACCCTTCTTTTTTCACCTTTCTTTCCCCAGCCTTTTTCTTCTGGTAGGCCGCCTTTTCCGTAGCCGTGTATTGCTTTTTTACACGCGTGGCAGCAACCGTTGGCTTCGAATCCTCGAACTTTCTTTTCTCGCCTCGTGTTGTGCAGGAGGGACCGCCTCCTCGAAGATCTTTTCTTTCCTTGAAATCTTCTTCCGCTCGGGTTACGGTCCTGACTGCTTCTAACGATTCCCCATCGTCGACATATTCTCTATGCGAGAGTCGTCGCAATGTTTCTATGTGGAGTTCGTCTTCAATCATTTTTCTCCAGGCTATCCCGGTCACTCTTGCATGGATGTTGAGATTTTCCATTTCCATCAAGAATTTGGCAACATCACCGCGATATTTGACTGATCCCATTTCTCGGAGGGATTTTTCCGCTTCATGGGTGGGTCCGAAGCGTCGCAGGACATGTTCTGCAAAAACGTGCCAGAACACGTATCCTTCTGGTCTCTTATACCCTGTTTCCCCGGTCATTTGTCGTCGGTAGGTTAATGCAAACGGTGCGACTTCCTTCGCGTCCATTGGGCTTATGGCGTATCGGATTCGTTGTGCCTCGGCCTCCCACTGCCAGCTGTTTCTACCAAAATAATCTGTACATGTCATTAGCCACATGGGTATATCTTGGTGCTTCTCCTTTCGAAACATGGCAGGGGGTTCCGCTGGGACTCTTGTTCGTTGTCCCAGGGCGGTGGCCATGACCCGTGAGAACAGGTTAAACCGTTCGTTGTTTTCGGTGTCATAGTCGTTTTCTTCTGGCTGGGGTGCGGGTCTCTCGTCCCGTCTTCCCTTCCTTCTTTCATCTGGCTTCCTTCCAGATCCCTCTCCATCATCATCGGGGTCTCCTCCCCCGCCTGCACCTTGAGCTCCTGCTTCTCCGTGTCGTGGTGGTGGTGGTTGTCCTCCACCTGCCCCTGACGCCTCCGGTGTCGGATCTGACACCTTCCCCTTTCCCTTGACCTGTCCCATCAATTGTTCCACCAGAGCCTTAAGCACCGCAATCTCACTATCTTGGGCTTCTCTAGACTCCTGTTGGTTTCGTAAGTCGTCTCTCATGAGATGAATACTCATCTCGTGATTTGCCAGCTCCCGTTTGTGTTGTTCGTTTATCCGAACAATCTCCTGATCGAGGAGTAGGTCCCAGTGCATGGATTGTTCGCCCGTTCCTTGCACTGCTTCGTGGAGATGAGAGGTGACAGCCTCATGACTGGTCGGTCGCTCATCTGTTTCACCAAGTCGCGCGGCGACTTGTGTGGCCAAGCTTTCCTGGACGTTTTGAGATTCCGAGTCCAAAAGGCGGACTTGTTCCTCTACTCGGGCCATCTCTCGACCGACTATCTGAAGACCGGATTTTAACTGGTTTTTTTACGGTGACCTGTGCTTGGGCCATTAACAATATGTTGGTCGGGAGGGAACTGAATGCCTGATGTTCTCTATCTTGGCTGACGGTGAGCCTTGGGTCAAATCGGCCGAGGATCTGTTCTAATCGGTGGATCTGAACGGCCATGAGGGGTTCACCAGTGGGTTCTGGCGTTCGGCGACTTCCGTGGCGTCGTCCCATTCCGTATTTTTCCAGAAAGCCTAAGCCAACAGGGGACCGGGATGTTCGATCCGCCGAATGCGATCGGGCGAGGTGGGTGACGGTGGTTTCCACGCTTGGAGCTTGAACAGAGGAGAGCTCATCCTCTCCTTCACTTCCTTCACCTCCTCCAGCCCGTTCTCCTCCTTGCCACTCCATGGCTTCAGGAGCTTTGGGGTCAGAAGACATTTTCTTTGACTTCTATAAGGAAAACTTATCTTTTGTTTCCTCCCCAGACTTCGGGTATTTCAAACTCCGGACTTGAGCGTCTCCCGTCGCTATAGTCCCCCACGTACCAGACCTGACAAATTTCCTCCTCTGGTTCGTAGTAACGGAACCCTTTGCCTTCCCAATGTTGGTATAAGGCTTCTAGGTCTTGGGTAGTGATGATGTTTTCTGGATTTTTCCAGAATGCGTAGGTTTCGTGATAGGGTGTTTGTGTTCCTAGTTCCCTTATGAAGCTCGGGGAATATACTTGTGCTGTTGATGTCGTCCTCAATGGTCTTGGTTCAAAAAGGATTTCGGGTTTTCGGAGTGTAATATCTCCGCCAAACATTCGTCTCGGTAACGATGAGAAGTATCAATATACTGTTAGGTGGTAGCTTCGGCGTGAGGTATTCCGACCGCTAGGACCTTAATCGTGATTATATCAGAGAACTCGTTAAGAAGACACGAGTAATGTAGGCTAGATTTAATGGTTTGCTTCGAGATAGATCGTCGAAGCAATGGTAACGAGATAAAAGTGTAGAATAACTTATTATATTGATAAGATCCCTTCTCTGTGCTTCCTGTGTCTAATAGCGGCGAAGATGCTTCGATATTTATATTCCGCGTCTGAGCAATCGCGGTAGACATGCTAACTCTATACTAACTAAGTACCTTGCCGGCAATTCTGCGAACAGCACCTGAGTGCCAACACTCGTAGACCCTGAAAACTCTCTCCCACAGCTCTTGCTCCCATAGCCAACTTATCGGTCTGCGCTTCGTTATTCCTGATGGTGTGGAGACCACGTCAGGTGTCAGCTCATCCGTTTATCCGTTGACAACAGTGGTTACGAATTATCTTGCCCTCGTGCTCACCGAACGTAGTCTAACTCGCTGGACAGAAGATGGCCATTCTTCTTTGGTTGGTTCTGTCGAGAATTCGGTATGCAACTGCATCTCGTATTCTTGTCTTCCGGCATTACACGACTTGTCCTCGGGATCGTACCTATAGGCATTTTCCCTCAGACTCCATCTTGTACCAACTTGTCCTCTGTGGATTCACCCGATCCACTTATTGGGCATAGTTACCGCCTTCATACTCTACACGACTTTGTAGGTACAAGGGGACTAACTTTCGTGCGAAACGTCCTGTTACTTTCAACCCACGCTTCCGACTGCCTCTCTTCTAGTGTCTGTAACCTTATGCGCCGTCGTCCGATTCACCTGCCTCCACCTGCATAAGGTGCCTGAAGGCCTCCCCTCATATATCCTGCCAACAGGATCCGGTCGGACCGACGGCCGCGACGTATACGGTGTTATAAGATGTGTTCCATTGATAGTGGTCTTTGGTGTTGGGACGCAACTACCCAGGCGGCCAGTGATGACGCTCCGTCCCAACGCCGGGGCTGGAGCGGGGTGTTATCTTTTTCGTTCGAAGTTGGAATGCGTTAAGGTAGGGTAACTTTGCCCTGTAAATCCTTACGGGGAGTCCGTGCGCCTAACAGCTCCTACCCCCAATTCATGCTCACGTGCAAGAACCTCCTCATGGAAGAATAGGATGAAGACGCTCCAGACCCGTCCAGATACCCATACGGCCCCTCGCTAAAGCCCCACCCGTTGATGGGCCTCGACAAGTTCTCAGCTGGCCGCCTACACCAGATGAGATCTGGGAAGAGATACCTCCGCGCCCACCCCTCTACGGACAGCGACACCCCCACCACCTGCCCCAGCTGCCAGAATGCCCCCGAGACATTCGAGCACGCCATCCTCCCCTGTTCAGCCAAGGAGCCTGCGAGTACCCGCCACCTTCAGGGGGTTCTAGACATCGGCCCCGACCCCTCCGTCTGCTCCTCGGCCACCCTGCTGGGCGCCCTCGCCCCCTTCATCAAGTCTACGGCTACCGCCTTCACCCCGGGCATGTTTTCTCGCCCGTCTTCCTCCACTGGTTCCGTTTCTTCCCATTCATCTAATGTAGTTTCCTTTGGGTACTTTATGTCGTCTCAGGAAAGCTAGGTTTACATTTAGTTGACTTTTCATACCGCCCGCTGGATTAAGGAGGGTTTCCTTTGATTTACTTGGTTTAATTTCGCGCCTGCATGTCGGCCTGGGACCGGTACGGACCCCGGTTGAAGAGTTTCTGGTGCCTGATGTTTCTTTTGTTAGTACTTTTTGGATTTTGGGTTATGTTTTCGCCATAGCTAGCGCTCCATGCGATTTCTTGTACCTTAACAACGAATATATGATATAAAAAAAAAGAAAAAAAAGAAAAAAAAAGGCCCGGATTTCCTTCATCATTCTCGTCCGCTCCACCTCCAGCGATTGAAATCTCAACACCATGGGAGATCATTGTGAGAGTGTCCTCCACCTCTGATCTACCCCATCTGTGGCAACTGCTCGGGGGTTTATCAGGCCTTCATCTCTCTACTTTCTCTGGGGCCTTTGGCCTCCCCTCCTGGGGGTTATGGATTCCTTTCTGGTTCCTTTCGTCTTCCTTGAGCACGCTCGCGTTGATGTTCCTACCCTTGACCCCGCACTTCGCGACGCGTCTCGCTTAGCGTTTTGCACGGTTGGCGAGCCACCTTCCATCGTCAATACACGGTCGCTAGTTTCGGGCTATTGGTGAAGTAGTTGCCCTGGTCGCCCTGCTCTCTGGAATTGCACTCTCTCCTGAGTTGCTCGGTCGGCACGGTTGGCGTCGAAAAACCGTGACCTCGACTCCGTCCTCCCTGTTCGTACTTCTTGGTCCTGGGCAACCTTCCTTCTCCCACTTCCCACGCGTTAAATCTGCCTGCCCCGTACTGGTACGCCCCTCCTTAGCTGGCACCTTATCTGGGTCCTTGGCTGGCACCCTTCTGCCCCTCACGATAGCTGGCACCTCCACTGCTGAGTGGCTCTGCTCGCCGGGTGGCTCCCCTCGCCCTCCTCATCCGCTCCTGCGATTTACTGTACAGTCGCAAACCTCGCATTAGGTTACGCTATGTCATGGTATGGCACTACCTCCTTGGCCCATGCTAAAGTCCGCAGCTTCGCCGATTTTCTGGCCACTCCGGCCGTGACGAACGCCTGCCCCGCAGCCGCATAGGTAGGGGACATACCGTTAGGCATCCGGCAACAGTAGTTTTATCGTCCCACTCCGTCCGCACTTTGTGCCGTAAGATTCTTTTCATTTGTCTTGGGGGGCCGCCGAAGGGTTTGTGTCTTTCCCTGGTTGCTTTTCTATACTTTTCTTTCCTTAGGTGTCTGGAGGAAGGTATTGCTCCGTCTTGGTTTCGTCTTAGGTGCTATATGGGGGGAGGATGGGCTCTGGTTTAGAGGGGTTTGATTTTTCCCATGAGGGGGTGAAGCGGGTCGTTGGATTGTTTACAGGTTTTGTTTCGGTCATAGCTAGCGCTCCACACTGTTTCTTGTACATTAATCAATGAATACATGATAATAATAATAAAAATATAAAAAAAAGCCCCCTATTTCCTTCCACCCGCCTCAAGGTCTCGTCCTTGTTTTTGGACATCAAAGCAGGGTTCGACAACGTCGACAACTCCACTCTTGCCCGCATCCTGCGGGAGGGCGGGATCCCCCGCTACCTGGTCTCCTGGGTCTTGTCCTTCCCGGGAGAACGAAGCTGCACCCTAGTCTTTCAGGGGGCCCCAGGGACCCCAGCCCCTGTAAATGTTGGAGCCCCGCAAGGCTCACCGATCTCCCCTCTTCTCTTCCTCCTCTACGTTTCCCCCCTTCACTTCAAAGTCCCTCAAGGTCTGATGATCTCATACTTTGATGACTTCGCCCTCAGTGCCGCCTCACCTTCATACAGGGGCAACATCCGCCGCCTCCAGAAACTGTTCGAGAAGCTAGAAGCTGAGGCCCTCCGCATAGGGGTCTCCTTCTCGGTTGCCAAAACAGAACTCATACACTGGAGGATCCCCAGCCAGAGGAACTCACCAAGGTGCCTCTCCCCCATTCAGATCAAAGGAGAGGTGTTCGGGCCCGGCGACTCGCTTAGGTGGCTCGGGTACTGGTTGACTCCTGCTCTTGCCTCCTCCGCCCACTTCTCGCGCCGAGTGGCCTTCACCCAGGGTGCCTTTGCCCTCATCTGAGGCCTTAGCCCCCCTGGGGCGGGCCTAGCCCCATACCTATGCCACAGGCTAGCAACGTCCGTGGTCGCCCCCATCTTACTATAGGGGTCGGACCTCTTCACACCCAGCGCAGGCGCCATGGCCCGCCTGAACACCTTCTGGCACAAAGTGCAGAGATGGACTACGAACTGCTTCTCAGCCACCCCTACCGGGATCCTTGCGGTGGAATCTTGCCTCCCCCCGGTCGCTCTCCTGATCTCCCAACGAGAAAGACTGGCGGCGCTTCGGGTTGTTTGCTCCCCACCGGAGTTAAACCCAGAACCAGCACGCCTCCACACATCCTTTCTCTCCCTTTCTGCCCACCGGGCACATGACTCCTCAAGGGCCCTAACAAGGGGGCTCTCGTCTGTGTATCTCCCCCTCCACTGGAAAACTCCGCGGCCTGTCCCCCCCCTGAGGAACCATCTGCCGATAGATCCGGTGGCTCAGAAAACCATCCCTTTTACCCACGGGCTCTGTAGGATGCCTATGATCAATTCACATCTTATCTCTTCGGCCCGCTCCGCCCTTCCTCGGTCCCTGATGGACAACACCTACTCCGCCCTGAAAAAGAGGGTCAGGGAGGCCCTCCTTGCAGAGTGGCCAGGCCTCCTCCCGACACCAGGATATTACCACCACCTCCCCGCCCTAAACCCGCGGCCCTTTATCGGCTTGGGCACGTTCATAGCAGGAAGAATCCACCAGATGAGGGCCAGAAAAGGGTACCTGGCCGCCCACCCAACATGGAGGTCCCCCGATGCCGACACCTCCTGCCCCCGCTGTGGTCTTGAGCCGGAGACGTTCGAACATGCCATCCTCACATGCCCCTCCAGACAGGGCGCTCGCTCACGCCTACTCCACGGTGTTTCGAGCGTTGGTCAGGACGCTCCCCTTTGGTCCTCCCTCCCACTACTCAAAAGGCTCGCCACCTTCACCAGCGTCACCTCCACTGGATTCCCCCCTTCTATGTTTCCGCCAGACACACCCCCTTCCTCGCCCCCACTGCCCCTCTCACCACTAGCAGTACCCCCCCCAACCTTTCGTGTTTTTTGGTTAACTGAGGTTTAGGCCTGTTGGTATTTCTTTCCTGCGACGTTATGTGAGCTTTCCTTATTTGAGTCAAACCTTAGTTAGTTTGTATCTTTCCTTTTTTTTTACATGGCCAGAGGCCCGGCGGAGGAGAAACCTTCGCGATAGTGGATATTTAACTGGTGCTGTGACTTTCCTTTGTTATTTGTTTTTGATTTATAGGTTTTGTTCTCTCCATAGCTAGCGCTGCATGTGGCTTTTTGTACCTTAGAAACAATGAACGCGTGATTACAAAAAAAAAAAAGAAAAAACCCCTATTTCCTTCCAGGCTCGGCGCCCTCTACACCTCCAGTCATTGAAATCACAACTCCACGTCCTTCAGTGCACGATCCCCCCTCGCCCCCTATCTCCTCCTTCGCGTCAGGCTTCGCGTCCCTGATCCCTCGTCTTCACGATGGATGAACTTCCTCCCCTCCCCTCCTCGGGTGCCCCGTCGCGTGCCCCCTCTAGGAAATCCTCGTCCCCTGAGCTCACTGAGTCCCACCTCTACATACGCCACTTTGTTCGTGAAACCCGTCAGAGACTTAACTTCTCCTCCATCCAGCTCCCGATCCTCGATGATCGGCAGCTCGCGGAACTCTCGGATGGCGAGACGATCCTCGTCCCCCTATCCTGCTCCACCCTCAAAGCACTGGCGTCTATGACGCGTCGGCTGGACACCATAACAACTCAATTAGGCACCATACAATCTATCGTGGCTACCCTTCCCACCTCCACAGCTCTAGAGAGCAGACTTGCCCCTATCAACTCGTCCCTCCGTGACCTGTCACAAAGGGTGTCATCTGCCCCCCCTACCCAAGCCCCAGCCCCCTCTCGCCCCCCTGGCCCCCAGGCCGGTACTACCACATGTCCTGCGCTGGCCCCTACTCGGCCTCCTGTTCGCCCGACCAGTGCTACCACACACAATGCCCCCATACCACCACAGCCGGGGGCGAAGGCCCGCTCTCCCCCCCCCAACAAGTCTCCTTCTTCCTCGTTCAACCCTGACATTTCCCGGTACGACCCGGCCACCCGAGCCTTCTACGGCGACCCTCGTCCTTACCCGGACAAGTTCCCGGATTCCTGGGAAGCAAATGCGTTCCGCGAAGGGAAGTACCCCCATCCCACCACTTTCATCTCTGGTCACCTTGCCCCTGACTATCACAAACCCCAACCCTCGTAGGCCCTGGCCGCCTCCAAAGGTGCCGTGAAGGGCAAGAAGAATAAGAGCTCCCTCACGGCCGCCCAAGTCGCGTCAGCCAACAGCCTCGCCCCTGTGTCCCAGGCACCGAGGTCACTCCCTACGGCCGAGAGAAGATTTTACGCCCCTCGTTCTTCCCCCACCGAGCACCCACAAGCGCCCCTAATTGCTGCCACCTTCCCAGACATCGCTGCTCGCGTCCTCAGAGATGCGAATTGCATCCTCCCCCTTGCAGTCACCACCATGGTCAATGACCGTGGATCTGTCACCCTTCTCGTCACCGACCCTGCCACCCCTGCCGGGGGCTTCGCGCCATATTTCGACGCCCTTTCCTGTCAGCTCAACAAATCATTCCCGGTGGGCGAGTCTCCCTGGTTGCCCTTCCGCCTCGCCCCCAATGAAGCACACCTCGCCATCCACTCCCTCCCACTTGCCTTCCTCCCAGAGGACCCGGAGGAGCTCTTCCCGTGCCTTGCGGAGTCGCTCCTCAACTCCAAGAACATACGCATCCTCGCCGCCAGATATCTCAACCCCAACGTGCAATTCAGGGAGGTCAAGACTGCCACCTCCGTTATCGTTTCCGTCCACCCAGGGGACGTGCTTACGATGGGCTCCTCGATTCGACTCTTCTCCCGGTCACGAACTATTGAACGCGCGTACTCTTCCAACAGGTGCACCCAGTGGAAGAACTGCTGGGGATACGGCCATGTCGCCCCCAGGTGCCCCTCCACCTCTCCCGTTTGCCCCATCTGCTCCCTCAACCACACCCGAGCCATGCACTGGTGCCCCAACCCCACTTGCCCTGGAGGTGGCAACCTTAAGGCTGCTCTTGGGTGTTGCTCTTCCTCACCACCACGGTGCATCAACTGCGGAGGTGCCCACACTGCACCTCACAGGGATTGTAACTCCCGTCTGACCCCGCCCCCTCTCAGGCGTTCAACCGCTGCTGACGAGGTCATTCTCCCGCCGCCCGCTGGCGACGAAATGGAGACGGCCACCGACGACCATGACGTCTCACCCCCCCCTTCACCCACGCGCTCCCGCCAGTCGGCGTTCGAGATGGCTACTCCAACGGCCAGAAGGCCAACGATACTTCCGGCCTCTGTAAGGCCCACCCCAGGCTCCGGACAGCTCACTCCCGTGGAGCCTCAGAGCCCCTCCCCTATGAGCAGAACTCCCTCGGGCCTGGCCCGCTATTGCAGTACCACCAATCCCCATGTGGTGGTGAGCAGGCCTTGCCCCCCCCCTCCGAAACCCTTCACATACGTTCAGGACAACTGCCTCGGGAGCTGGGATGTGTTCCTTTCTCTGTTCGCATCATTTACACAACTGGCCCACCCTCCTTCCATTGTAGCCCTGCAAGACCCTCCCGTCTACAGGGGCAAGCTCCCCTCGTTTAATTTGTTTACAGTTTTTTCCCCCCCTACGGCCAGCGGCTGCAAGCCCCGGGTTGCCTTTTACGTTTATAGTTCGTTTTTGTCAACTGTTTCCCTCTTCCCGCGGTCTTTTGGGAGGGGGGACGTCATGGCACTTGACCTCTTCACCCCTGATGGTTTCTTTAACCCCTCCACGACTGGTTTCACAATAATCAACTCTTACAGCACCAAAGGTCGCTCCAACAACACTCGTTCTGTCCCACTGGACATTATCTTCCCCTCCAGTCCCCTTCCCACCCTCACCTTGGGTGACCTGAACATTCACCACCCCACGGCTGACCCCCTCAGAGTCTTCAAAGAAGACGAGATCACCACCTCGTCCCCCTACTTGGCGATTCATAAAGTATTCGGATGGTTTTTTCCTTGGCGCCAAGCGATTTTTAGGCGCCACAAGTGATCGGTCATGATGACGGAACAACCCCTAATCGTGCAACTATGTAAATAGACATGCGAAAACCAAATTATAAAGAAGAAGGAAAGCAGGAAGGAAAGCCAGATAGAATCTATAGAAGCCGGAGAGGAGGAAAATATGTCCACAAAAAAAGCACCCCCCGAGAAGAAGCCGCAATTGATGAACGTGTATGTAAATAGAAAAGACTAAGTAAGAAAAAATACTAGGCTTCATATCTATTGCCACCAGCCTGCTGAATACATTGTTCCATGATCTTTGGGAGCTTGGAAATCTCCCGATTGATTTCATCAACCGTGATCTTTCCCCACTCCTCTCGCAGTACTTCAGCCATAACTGTTGGTATGCGAATTCGCTCGCATCCCCGACGACGTAATATCCTATTCTTCATGAGCCACCAGATTCTTTCGATTGGGTTGAAGTCAGGCGAATTTGGTGGCCAGTCAACCTTGCTTATCCCCGCTTTTTCCCTTCCCTGATTGGTAAAGCCAGCATCATGACCCGGCGCATCATCTTCCATAAGAAGAAAGCTAGGATTGACTAGCAACCGCTCCCGACATGTCGGCCACAGGATGGGAACACAGAGTGGGTGGACATACCTCCAGGCATCGACTCCTTTCCCTTCTCCACCTTTAATTTTTTTAATTTTATATTTTTTCCCCCTCCACGATTGCCTTGTTTTTACCGTTTTCCCTGCTGCCTTGGCTTCTGCCCCGGCTTGTCGTGCTCCCCTCAGCTCTCGCTCCCGCAAAAGCTTCCAATCTTCTGAATTCCGCTATTCAGTATTTAGCCTTTCCTCCTCTTCGACTGAATTCTCATTCAGTCTTGCAATCTCCTGAGTTGCATGCTCCCTCTCCTCCGGAGTCTCTGCTACCCAAACAAAAAAGGGCCCCTTCCATCCATACATCACCATTCCCCAGCACATAACTGGCTCTCCTTGTTTTTTTTTTGCCCCCACACAGTCATCGTGCCATTTCTCACTTGTTTCCCTCCAGACATGATTCAGCCCAAACACAGCGCCAATCTCTATAGACATGTCATCAGTAAATGCATAGTTCACCCAATCCTTTTCTGGCTCCCAGCTTCTCCTATCTATACAATAGAGCTATCAAGTAGCATAATAATAGGTTAGTTTATTCTTTCTCATAGTGTATCCAGGAGAGTCACAAGATTCTTGGTTTGCAAGAGTGGCGGATGGATAAAATGATATGGAGGTCGGCTTGTATTCGAAACAAGACTTAACCTGAAATAGAAACTATGACCTTAAGACAAATCGTCAGAGTAAATATAGAGATGTCATGAAGCTCAGGACTAATGGTCTATAGAATAAATAAAGTCGCCTGTGAAACTGCCCTGATCGGAAGAAGACCCCCAAGTCGGAGTGACCAGGGCTACCGGTCTCGCAATTCAAGAATCTTGCAACCCTGCAGATACCGTAAGATCTTTTCCTCCTTTCTTTCAATTGGTTTGGGGACATACCAAGCGCTGTGTTTTGCTTTCCGGACTGAGAATAAATTTAAATTCCTCTCGGTAGGCTCCAAGCCCACGCTCCACCAAAGCATTAAATACTGTCCCATTGCATACATGGGACAGTCCTGCCTCTTGCCTGATATCAACAAGCTTCATCCGCCTAGTCATGAAATTCCTTTTCACAAAGGCAATAAGATTATCCTTTTCGTTCTCCGTAAGTGCGGCCGGTCTTCCACTTTGAACATTTGGGTCCAAAACCTTGGCTGAAATTAATTCTGGCAAGGAGAATCGCCGGCTAAGGTCATCCTGCTCTTCTTGAATTCGCCGTTTCTGGGCATTCCGCATAGCATGTCGCCAGATATCGTTGGCTGTTGACGCTGAGACTCTGGTTAATTTCTGGATTTTTTCGTAACTAAGCGGCTTTTCGAGACTTCGAAAAGCAATTATTGCAGCCCGCCGCCGTAGAGTGATTTCTTTGCCTTCAACTCAATCAATTAGTGACACCTTCCCAAACAGAAGGCAGACTCTCGTCACCTCGCACCATCCTTTGTTTTTTGTTATTTGGTAATACAAAATATGCGAAGCGTGCAAGTAGAGGTCTTCCGGTATCTTGGAAATATGTGGCCTCAATTTCCGTGGCTGGCTTGGCGCCAAGGAAACAAACCATCCGAATACTTTATGAATCGCCAAGTACTTCGCAAGGGCGACAGAGGTAGGGTTCTCCCTCCTGAATACGCCAGCTGTTTTCACACGGCTCCCCATGTCACTTGTGGGACGCCCCAGCGTCCTGGACCTAGCCTTTGCCTGCCCCCTCCTTTCACCAGACTTTTCACAATGGTCGGACCCTCTCCCCTCTACCGGCTCTGACCATATTCCAATCCTACACCGCTTTGAGGCCCCTTTGTTTTGAGCCCCCCCCCAGACCCCTAACTGGGCCCTGTCCGATTGGGCCGTCATGGAACCTTCCCTAAAAAATACAACCATCTCGGCCCCCCCCCTCCTCCCCGCCACTCGCTCCCTGGACGTTTGGTTCAGTACCAACCTAGGCAGTGTCACTTCCCAATTTACGCTGGACACCCCGCTGAAGAGGGTGACATATCGATCCAAGCCATGGTGGTCAGAGCTTCTGTCAATGCTCAGAAAGGCCTACAACCCGGCTCTCCGCTCCTCGAAGCGAGACCGTTTCGATGCTGCCCTCCTCGCCTCAGCAAGGGCGGTGTCATTTGCCTATTTCAAAGCCATCAAGAAGGCGAAGAGGAACCACTGGTCCTCCTTCCTAGCCTCAGCGACCCCCAAGACTGGGTGGACAGCCAAGAGATTCGCCGTCGGATGCCCTTCCCCCCGCTGGTCAGAACTCACAGGCACCTCTACGCCACCCGAACTCAACAGAGCGCTCCTGTTAGGTGGTAGCTTCGGCGTGAGGTATTCCGACAGCTAGGACCTTAATCGTGATTATATCGGACAACTCGTTAAGAAGACACGAGTAATGTAGGCTAGATATAATGGTTTGCTTCGAGATAGATCGTCCAAGTATGAGTAACGAGATAAAAGTGTAGAATAACCTATTATATTGATAAGATCACTTCTCTGTGTTCGTTGGGTCTAATAGCCGCAAAGATGCTTCGATATTTATATTCCGCGTCTGAGGAATCGCTGAATACATGCTAACTCTATACTAACTAAGTACCTTGCTGGCAATTCTGCGAACAGCACCTGAGTGTGAACACTCGTAGACCCTGAAAACTCTCTCCCACACCTCTTGCTCCCATAGCCAACTTATCGGTCTGCACTTCCATTATTCCTGATGGTGTGGAGACCCCGTCAGGTGTCAGCTTATCCGTTTATCCGTTGACAACAGTGGTTACGAATTATCTTGCCCTCGTGCTCGCCGAAGGTAGTCTAACTCGCTGGACAGAAGATGGCCATTCTTCTTTGGTTGGTTACGTCGAGAATTCGGTATGCAACTGCATCTCGTATTCTTGTCTTCCGGCATTACACGACTTCTCCTCGGGATCGTACCTATAGGCATTTTCCCTCGGGCTCCATCTTGTACCAACCTGTCCTCTGTGGATTCACCCGATCCACTTATTGGGCATAGTTACCGCCTTCATACTCTACACAACTTTGTAGGTACGAGGGGACTAACTTTTGTGCGAAAGCTCCTGTTACCTTCGACCCACTCTTCCAACTGCCTGTCTTCAAGTGTCTGTAACCTTATGCGCCGTCGTCCGATTCACCTGCCTCCACTTGCATATGGTGCCCGAAGGTCTCCCCTCATATATCCTGCGAACAGGATCCGGTCGGAAGGACGGCCGCGACATATCCGGTGTTATAAGATGTGTTCCATTGATAGTGGTCTTTGGTGTTGGGACGCAACTACCCAGGCGGCCAGTGATGACGCGCCGTCCCAACGCCGGGGCTGGAGGGGGGTGTTATCTTTTTCCTTCGAAGTTCGTATGCGCCAAGGTAGGGTAACTTTGCCCTGTAAATCTTTACGCGGAGTCCGTGCGCCTAACATGAGCTCCCCTCTTCGAAGTGTTCGTCCGGAATACTCTATGTCCATTATACAATCTTTTCATCTTATTTCGAGCTCTACATAGTAGGGGTCAAATCATCGGCGTTTGCTTGTCCACCGATGGAAAACCTTTCTTATGTCACTCGACCTCCCCTGAGCCCGGCATCTCCGGGTTCTCTCCATGAAACCTTTCCACCTGTTCCTGCGCGTACCCCATGCCCTAGAGGGGTTCCCCAGTATTTTCATCCTCCGCGCAGCCTTTCAATTTCACAAAGTACCGAAGCTCTTTCATCGGTTTATTCCTTCCTCGAACCTTTCGCGTGTAGGAAATGATCTCACTCTTGACGATCCTGTCTACCTCCCATTCTAAATCTCCCTCGATCTCTTCGGGGTCTCGTGGAGGTTGTTCGCGAGTTGGTCGATGCGAGGCCCGGTAGGGTTCCAACAGCGAAACGTGCAACACGGCATGAATTTTCCACCTAGGCGATATTTCTAGCTTGTATGCCCGCCGTCCTTTCTTCTCTAAGACTTTGAACAGGCCATACAGCTTTGGACTCAACTTCTTCGATGGTCGTTTGGTACGTATGTTTTTCGCATTCAACATTACCAAGTCGCCGACCTTGATGTTGGGTTGTGCTGTCGCCTTTCGGTCATAATATTTTTTCATCGATTCCCGTGTGTTCTCTAGGGTTTGTTTCGCCTGTCGATGTATGTCCTGCATCGAGTGAGCATACAATGTCGCACCGGGGTTATGAGCTTCTCTCTCTTTCATCCACTCTGTCTGTGGGTGAAAACCGTAGTTGGCGAAGAAGGGGGTCATTTTGTGTACATTGTAGCTGAGTTGTTGTAGGCATGTTCTGCTAATGGCAATAGTTGGTACCAGTCGTTCTGATCGTAGTTGACAAATATTCGTAAGTAGCCTTCCAGCACTTGGTTGGTCCTTTCCGTTTGTCCATCAGTCCGAGGGTGGTATGCCGTTGACATGCGCCTTTTAACTCCTAGCATTTTGCACAATGATTCCCAGAATTCGCCAGAAAACTTCGCGTTCATGTCAAATATGATTTCGGTCGGTATTCCGTGAAGTTTCCAAACTTCCCGAAGGGGGGTATCCACAACATCGTTTGCGGTCGCGTTCTCGTGGAGGCCGATAAAATAAGCCATCTTGGTGAACCGGTCTACTACTACCCTGATCTGATTCTTACCCTGCGATTCCGGTAGTTGGGTGATAAAGTCCGTCGATATGCAGGACCAGGTGGCATAAGGTACTTCTAAAGGTTGAAGTAATCCATACTTGGCATGCCGTCGGGATTTTCTGTGTTGACATTCTTCGCAGGATCGTACATAGTCTCTGATCCAATCTGGGGGTTTTTCCCAGTAAAAGTCCCTTGTTACTATCTCCATCGTTTTCTCCTGTCCGAAGTGTCCTGCTACTAATGAGTCGTGACAGCCTTGGGCTATCTCGGTTTGAAGGGCTTCGTCCTCGGGGATGTACAACCGATTTTTGTAATATACTAACCCGTCCTTTTCTATCCATTCGTCCGGCATCTTTTTCCCACGTTCTCTTAACCTAACTAGTTCACGCCCTCGGTCCTGCCACTTCTCATCCTCTTTGCCCGCCACGCTAATTTTGTCCAGAAATGAATCGTTCATTGTTCGCGTCAGGGCTGAATTGACGTGAACGCTTGATAGCATTTCTTTTTCTTTCATTAACCGAGTGTGATAGCTGATATCAGCTGCGCTAAAGAATTTGTTTTTGCTTCTGTCCGCGTGGAGGAAACATATTTTGGTTTTTTCTTCTTTGGCCGCGATGAATCACTTGGGGTTCACGTCACTAGATCCGAACCCCATTTTTCCTCGCTCGGTTATTCCTAAATCGTCTACTTCCATGGCGTCGGCATTCGCAACTTTCTCAACTATAAGTTGTGCTATCCGATCGCCTGCTTTAAATACGCAGTCCGCCTTGCCATGATTTCGAAGTATGACCTTGACTTCCCTGGTGTAATCTGTATCTATTACACCACCGGCCACTGCTATTCCCATCTTGCTAGCCATACCACTTCTTGCGGCTAGCCTTCTGTAGGTTCCTTCCGGCAATCCTATCGCAATACCCGTCTCAACCATTGTCTGTCCTTTTGCTGGTACCAAGCCGTCTGTCAGGGCGTAGATGTTATGACCAGCCGCAAACCGTGATCCTTTCGTCGGGATTATAGCCTTGTCCGAAAGTTCCTTTATCCAGCGGCTTGTGGGTCTGCGTTTTTCTGGAACGAGGGCTGTCTCTGCGTTTCGTTTTTGATGAATTACAGAAATTTGAAAATGTTCCGATTTCAAAATAGATTGTTCACTGTGACGAGCTCCCTCCTTAGGACGGTACTCCGGCCCTCTACTTAACGCGTCGGGTTTCCCGCCCTTGCTCCCTGGTCGATCGACTATTTTGAAGTTTTAGTTCGTCAACACCTGTGCCCATCGAATCTGTCGCTGGTTCCAGACCTTTTTGGTCAAAAAGGACTGTTGGTTTTGGTGGTCGGTGTATACCGTCACAGGTTCTTCTTCCCCCAGAGGTACCTTTTCCATTCCTTGAACGCTTCCATTATTGCGAGTAATTCCTTGTCAGGTATCTCGTAATTTCTTTCCGCGCTGTTCAATTTTCGGGAATGAAAAGCCACTGGGTGAAGCCGTCTTCCTTAGTATTGGGACAGTACGCATCCAAGCGCAAAGTCGCTTGCGTCCGTTTCAACCACCATTTTCCTCCCTGGGTAAAAATGCGATAAAATTGGTGCTATTGTAAACCTTTTCTTCAACTCCTGAAACCCCTCTTCCTGCTCTCTTCCCCAGTCAAAGTCCTTTGGGTTTCCTTTTACTGTTTCGGTTATTGGCTTGCAAACTTTTGCAAAATCTTTAATGAATCCACGATAAAAATTTGCGAATCCAATGCAGATCTGAACTTCTTTAACCGATCTTGGGTGTGCCCAATCTTGAAGGCTTTTCACTTTGCTATCACTCATGGTGACTCCGCTCGTCCTGACAATGTATCCTAAGAATTCGACCTCATCTTGGTGGAACACCGACCGTTTCAGTGAGACTGCCAAGTCGTGCTGTTCGAGTCCGTCTAGGACTTTTTGGACTAGCTTAATGTGGTCGTCCCTATTTTCGGAGTATATTAGAATATCGTCTAGATAGATGACTACTCCGTGGTCCAAGAATTCTCTTATGATTTCGTTCATCATTGTCTGAAACGTTGCGGGAGCGTTTACCAGCCCGAAAGGCATGACTTTGTACTCGTTCTGACCGTATCGTGTACGAAAGGCTGTTGTATGCTCATCGCTTTTCCTCATTCGAATAAGATGATATCCGTCTTTTAGGTCAAGTTTGGTGCATACTTTTGCTCCAGCAAAGCGGTCTCGGAGTTCGTCCATGAGTGGCAGGGGGTATTTATTCAGGATCGTCAATTTGTTGTGGTTCCTATAGTCTACGCATAGTTGTAGACTTCCATCTGGTTTTGGAACGAAGAGGATGGGAGCGCCATAAGGGGATTCGCTATCGGTAATTTTTCCCTCAACAATTATTTTCTTGAGGTACTTATACAGCTCGTTCAACTGGTGTGCCGACATTGGATAAATCGGACCCCATGGGGGTTCGGCCCCTTCTTTAAGGTTGATGGCGTGATCAAAAGTCCTTCCAGGCGCCAGCATTTTGGCATTTTTCTCTTCAAAAAGCTCCTTATACTGCCAATATGGTTTTGGTAGCGTCTCCCATTGTACTCCCCCTTCTTCTTCTTGTTCTATCCGTCCCACATACTGTGCTGCCTCATCGTAAGCCACAGTTTCATCCCATTCAAACATATCCGCCACCGCTTCATCTTCTATATGAGCGTGGCACTTTGCTTCTTCAAAGGCCCATTTTCCTTCATCCGCAATATTTTTAAGGGGGTGCTCATCATGCCACCACCCAAAGGGTATGATCAAGTCATACCTTCCTGCATTCGCAATTTCGCAGGATATCATACTGCGGTGGCCATTGGCACCGATTTCTAGGAGAATCCGATGGGTATAGAATATTCCTCCAGGAGGCGCGGTTTCGCCATCGAAGGTTGTGATTTTCAACTGTAAGTCCCTAGCTTCGGTCGGGATTCCGAGCCTTTGTGCGGTATCCTGGGTCATGAGAAAGATGTTTGAACCAGAATCTAGGAGGACGTTTATCACGTGTTTTCGCCCTTTAATTTTGATAAATGCTTTCCCTTCAGGGCAGGCAGACTCCTTAGGTTTTGTAATGGGTCTAGAGCTTTCGCTCTGTTCATGATGAAATCTTTTCATCGTCGCGGTAACAAGTAGTGTGGGGGTTTGTTACCGCGCCTGCGCAGTTTCGGCTCTTCAAGCCTCCTCAGACAAAGCTTTTACAATATGTGTCTATAATTTTGATAACGGGCAGCCCACTACCAGCGGTCTTTACCTCCTGCCGAGGAGTTCCCATATCACAGGAGTGGTGGTTCACTAGAGTACCTCTCAAGTTAGCGACCAGGATGCCCGGTCCTTTATCGTCGACTTAGCCAGCATCTGGGACTGTCCCCTGCGACGAGGCCACCGTACTTCCGCCTTCGAGTTTGGTCGTACGCCCGCGACCCCCTCAGACACCATATGTCGGGCATGAACCTTGTGCCCAATAGAGGCGCCCCCAGCTTCTATTTGCCCGGCTTTTTACTCGGAGAGAAAGTCAGGTTGCCCTGCATTTCGACCCTCCTCACCCGTGTCCTGCAACTCAAGTTCTGTTCTGGCGAATGGTAATCTTCTTTTTCCCTTTTAGTCTCGTCGACCGCTTTCTTCTCTTGTAGTTTTTTATGGCTCCCGTGGTGAGCACGGAATACCCAATTTTGGACCTAAATTGGCAACCGTGATCCTCTGGTCTTTTAGCCTTCCGGTGGGATCTTGTCACCGACTACGCCGCAGGTCTTTCGCTTCGAGGCAGCAACCTCACTACCCGAACACCGTTGTTGTCGGTACCGGGATGACTTTATTATTTTTATGATTTATAAAATGTCGTCATCTTCAAAAGCCCAAGCCGGGTGCCTTTGCACCGCTCGTTGTGAGCTTTCTCCCTGGCCCTCAACGGCCACAGTGGCTACCTGGGGGCGTCATTTTGCGCAATTGTGGGCTGTCGTTTTGGCTTTGATTGCCCTCGATATATAGCCGATACTTGTATCGGTTTTCGACAGTATTTCCAAGTATGGTTTTTCATTCAGTATCGCGTGCATTCGTTGTCAGATTTCCGTTTGTCCACAACCTTCTGATCGACGCCCTGGTGTGCTTCCGACCACACCGTATGTCTAACCTCCCCCTTCGGTGCCACCGACCCTTCTTTTTTCACCTTTCTTTCCCCAGCCTTTTTCTTCTGGTAGGCCGCCTTTTCCGTAGCCGTGTATTGCTTTTTGACACACTTGGCAGCAACCGTTGGCTTTGAATCCTCGAACTTTCTTTTCTCGCCTCGTGTCGTGCAGGAGGGACCGCCTCCTCGAAGATCTTTTCTTTCCTTGAAATCTTCTTCCGCTCGGGTTACGGTCCTGACTGCTTCTAACCATTCCCCATCGTCGACATATTCGCTATGCGCGAGTTGTCGCAATGCTTCTATCGGCAGTTCGTCTTCAATCATTTTTCTCCAGGCTATCCCGGTCACTCTTCCATGGAAGTTGAGATTTTCCATTTCCATCAAGAGTTTGGCGACACCACCGCGTGATTTGACCGATCGCATTTCTCGGAGGGATTTTTCCGCTGCATGAGTGGGTCCGAAGCGTCGCAGGACTTGTTCTGCAAAAACGTGCCAGAACTCGTATCCTTCTTGTCTCGTATAACCTATTTCCCCGGTCATTTGTCGTCGGTAGGTTAATGCAAAGGGTGCGACTTCCTTCCCGTCCATTCGGCTTATGGCGTATCGGATTCGTTGTGCCTCGTCCTCCCACTGCCAGCTGTTTCGACCAAAATAATCCGTACATGTCATTAGCCACATGCCTATATCTTAGTGCTTCTCGTTTCGAAACATGGGAGGGGGTTCCGCTGGGACTCTTGTTCGTTGTCCCAGGGCGTTGGCCATGACCCGTGAGAACAGGTTAAACTGTTCGTCGTTTTCAGCGTCATAGTCGTTTTCTTCTGGCTGGGGTGCGGGTCTCTTGTCTCGTCTTTCCTTCCTTCTTTCATGTGGCTTCCTTCCAGATCCTTCTCCATCATCATCGGGGTCTCCTCCCCCGCCTCCGCCTGCAGTTCCTGCTGCTCCGTGTCGTGGTGGTGGTGGTGGGCGTCCTCCACCTGCCCCTGACGCCTCTGGTGTCGGATCTGACACCTTCCCCTTTCCCTTGACCTGTCCCATCAATTGTTCCACCAGAGCCTTAAGCACCGCAATCTCACTATCTTGGGCTTCTCTAGACTCCTGTTGGTTTCGTAACTCGTCTCTCACAAGATGAATACTCATCTCGTGATTTGCCAGGTCCCGCTTGTGTTGTTCGTTTATCCGAACAATCTCCTGATCGAGGAGTAGGTCCCGGTGCATGGATTGTTCGCCCGTTCCTTGCACTGCTTCGTGGAGATGAGAGGTGACAGCCTCATGTCTGGTCTGTCGCTCATGTGTTTCACCCAGGCGCTCGGCGACTTGAGTGGCGAAGCTTTCCGCCACTTTTTGAGATTCCGAGTCCAAAAGGCGGACTTGTTCGTCTACTCGGGCGAGCTCACAACGGACTATCTGGACACCGGATTTTAACTGGTTTTTTACCGTGACCAGTTCTTGGGCCTTTAACAATATGTTGGTCGGGAGGGAACTGAATGCCAGATGTTCTCTGTCTTGGCTGATGGTGAGCGCTGAGTCAAATCGGCCGAGAATCTGCTATAATCTGTGGATCCGAAAGGCCATGAGGGGTTCACCTGTGGGTTCAGGCGTCCCGCGACTTCCGGGGCGTCGTCCCTTTCCGTATTGGTCTAGAAAGCCTAAGCCAACAGGGGACCGGGGTGTCCGATCTGCCGAATGCGATCGGGCGAGGTGGGTGACGGTGGTTTCCACGCTTGGAGCTTGAACAGAGGAGAGCTCATCCCCTCCTTCGGTTCCTTCTCCTCCTTCACCCCGTTCTCCTCCATGCCACTCCATGGCTTCAGGAGCTTTGGGGTCAGAAGACATTTTCTTTGACTTGTATAAGGAAAACTTATCTTTTGTTTCCTCCCCAGACTTCGGTTATTTCAAACTCGGGACTTGTGCCTCTCCCGTCGCTGTAGTACCCGACGTACCAGACCCGACCAATTTCCTCTTCTGGTTCGTAGTAACGGAACCCTTGGCCTTCCCAATGTTCGTATAAGGCTTCCAGGTCTTGGGTAGTGATGATGTTTTCTGGATTTGTCCAGAATGCGTAGGTTTCGCGATAGGGTCTTTGTGTTCCTAGTTGCCTTATGAAGCTCGGGGAATACACTTGTGCTATTGAGGTCGTCCTCAATGGGCTTGGTTCAAAAAGGATTTCGGGTTTGGCAGTATAAATGTCTCCGCCAAACATTCGTCTCGGTAACGATGAGAAGTATCAATATACTGTTAGGTGGTAGCTTCGGCGTGAGGTATTCCGACAGCTAGGACCTTAATCGTGATTATATCGGAGAACTCTTTAAGAAGACACGAGTAATGTAGGCTAGATATAATGGTTTGCTTCGAGATAGATCGTCCAAGTATGGGTAACAAGATAAAAGTGTAGAATAACTTATTATATTCATAAGATCTCTTCTCCGGGCTTGTTGTGTCTAATAGCCGCGAAGATGCTTTGATATTTATCTTCCGTGTCTGAGCAATCGCGGTATACATGCTAACTCTATACTAACTAAGTACCTTGCCGGCAATTCTGCGAACAGCACCAGAGTGCGAACACTCGTAGACCCTGAAAACTCTCTCCCTCACCTCTTGCTCCCATAGCCAACTTATCGGTCTGCGCTTCCATTATTCCTGATGGTGTGGAGACCACGTCAGGTGTCAGCTCCTCCGTTTATCCGTTAACAACAGTGGTTACGAATTATCTTGCCCGCGTGCTCGCCGAAGATAGTCTAACTCGCTGGACAGAAGATGGCCATTCTTCTTTGGTTGGTTCCGACGAGCATTCGGTATGCAACTGCATCTCGTATTCTTGTCTTCCGGCATTACACGACTTGTCCTCGGGATCGTACCTATAGGCATTTTCCCTCGGACTCCATCTTGTACCAACCTGTCCTCTGTGGATTCACCCGATCCACTTATTGGGCATAGTTTCCGCCTTCATACTCTACAAGACTTTGTAGGTACAAGGGGACTAACTTTCGTGCGAAACGTCCTGTTACCTTCAACCCACTCTTCCGACCGCCTGTCTTCAGGTTTCTGTAACCTTATGCGCCGTCGTCCAATTCACCTGCCTCCACTTGCATAAGGTGCCCGAAGGCCTCCCCGCATATATCCTGCCAACAGGATCCGGTTGGACGGACGGCCGCGACGTATACGGTGTTATAAGATGTGTTCCATTGAAATCGGCCTTTGGTGTTGGGACGCAACTACCCAGGCGGCCAGTAATGACGCGCCGTCCCAACGCCGGGGCTGGAGGGTGGTGTTATCTTTTTCCTTCGAAGTTCGTATGCGCCAAGGGAGGGTAATTTTGCCCTGTAAATCTTTACGGGGAGTCCCTGCGCCTAACAGCTCCTTGACCATTTTTTTCCCGGTGAACCCGTTGAGCTTCCTGACACCATCCTGCTCCCGTTCAGGGAACGCCTCCCTCTGGTAGCGGACGAGGTCAGCAGGGCCCTAGCCCGTTCCTCCCCATCGTCGGCCCCAGGGCCTGATGCGATCCCCAATTCGGTATGGAAAAGGGTGCACCCTGTGGCCCCTCACCTCATCCACGACCTTCTCGCCCTTTTAGTAGTCTACGGATCCCACCCCCTCACCCTCAAAAGGGCCAATGGCATTGTACTGGTCAAGCCCGGGAAGCCCTCATATGACTCCCCCTCATCTTTCCGCGTCATATTCCTACTCCAGACCTTTTCAAAAATCCTCGAAAGGATAATGAACTCAAGACTCTCCTGCATAGTCAGGGCAACTGGCCTCCTCAACCCCCACCAATACGGCTCGCTAGCCGGCCTTTCGGCCTCAGACTCAGTCACCACCCACACCCACGAGGTGAAGCCCCTCCAGATAGCTGGAAGGAAAGTCTCCTCTCTATTTCTAGACATAAAAGGGGGCTTCGACAATGTCAACCGCACCACCCTCTGCGGCATGCTTAGAGCCAAAGGCCTTAACCCGTATCTTGTGTCCTGAACCAAGTCTTCCCTGTCTGGCAGGTCCTGCCGGCTCCTATAACAGGGGTCCCCCAAAGTGTTCGCCCCAGTGTGGGTGGGCACCACCCCGGGGTCCCCGGTCTCTCCGCCTTTGTTTGTCATTTATGTTTCCCGCCTCCAGTGCGAGATCCCCCAGGGTCTCTCCCTCTCCTACTTGGACGACTTGGGTCTGACCGTATCCTTTGCGTCATATCGGCGCAACATCTAGATCCTGCAGATGCAGTATGCCAGCCTTGAGGCCAGAGGGGCCAGGCTTGGCGTAGGCTTCTCGGTCCTCAAGACGGAGCTTATCCACTGGCGTACGAACAGGGATAGAGACCCCATCTCCAATGCTCCGATCCACCTGGATGGGTCAGTCTTCACACCCAAGGTTGAGGTCAGGTGGCTAGGCTACTGGTTCACGCCCTCTATCTCTATTACCCCCCACTTCGTGAAAAGACTGGCCAAAGCCCAGGCGGCCTTCGTGGCGGTCAAACGTCTCTCCCCTCTAGGGATCGGCCTCCCCCCCTTCCTCTGCCACAGGCGTGCCTCTTCTCTCCTCTTTCCTATCCTCAGCTATGGTGCGGACACCTTCTCGCCCACAGTCTACATGACCAGAAAGCTCTCCACATTTTGGCACAAGGTCCAGAGATGGGTGACCAACTGCTTCATGTGCACCCCGACCAACATCCTGGCCATTGAGGCCTGCCTCCCGCCACTTGAACTTCTCCTTACGTATAAAAGCCGACTGGCTCACCTTAGGGTTCTTTGTTCCCCCCCAGAGATCAACCCTGCAGCCGCAAGGCTTCCCCCCTCGGTTAAAACTCCTTCCCTTCATCGCCACTCACCAGACCACTGCGCCCTAAGCGCGAAGAATGCGGGCAGTCGACTGCCCCTCCCATGGTTCCAACCTAGACCACCCTCGAAGAATAGGGCCCACCTGCCCCTTGACGCCCCCCCGCACTCAATGTTATTCCTCCTGGGCCCCGATGGGCTTGATGCCCTCCCAGTCACCTCCCAACACTTGCTTAGCAAGTTCTATCCCGAGGCCCCCCCCGGGCCGCTCCTACCCGCAACTCAAGCTTAAATGCAAGAACCTCCTCATGGAGGAATGGGACAAAGCCGCGCCAGATCCGGCCAGATACCCTTACCAACCCTCGTTGAAGCCCCACCCATTCATGGGCCTAGACAAATTCACGGCGGGCCGCCTCCACCAGATGTGATCCGGGAACAGCTACCTCCGCGCCCACCCCTCTTGGGACTCTGACACCCCCACCACCTGCCCCAGTTGCCTGAGCACCCCCGAGACGTTCGAGCACGCCATCCTCCGCTGCACGGCAAAGGAGCCTGCAAGGACCCGCCACCTTCAGCGGGTCCATGACATTGGTTTTGACGCCCCCGTCTAGTCCTCGATCGCCCTCCTGGGTGCCCTCACCCGATTCATCACGTCTACGGCTACAGCCTTCTCCCCGGGCATGTTTTCCCGCCTTTCCTCCTCTGCTGGTTCCAGTTCTTCCCGGTCATCTAATGTAGTTTCCTTTAGGTAGTTTATGTCGTCTCAGGAGAGCTGGGTTTACGTTTTTGTTTTTCATGCGATCCGCTGATTCAGGGGAGGGTTTCCCTTAGTTTACTTGTTTTAATTTCGTGCCCGTATGTGGGCCTGGGACCGGTACGGACAGCAGTTGAAGTGTTTTTGGTGCCGGGTGTTTCCTTTGTTAGTTCGTTTTGGAATTTGGGTTTTGTTTTCGCCATAGCTAGCCCTCCATGCGATTTCTTGTACCTTAACAACGAATATATGATATAAAAAAAAGAAAAGAAAAAAAGAAAAAAAGAGGCCCCTATTTCCTTCCATCTTTCTCGGCCGAGCCCCCTCCAGCGATTGAAATCTCAACACCATGAGAAATCAGCGTGAGAGTGTCCTTCGCCTCTGATCTACCCCGTCCGTGGCAACTGCTCGGGGGTTTATCACGCCTTCATCTCTTTACTTTCGCTGAGGCCTTTGGCCTCCCCTTATGGATTCCTTTCTGGTTCTGTTCATCTTGGTTGAGCACGCTCGGGTTGATGTTCCTACTCTTGACCCTGCACTTCGCTTAGCGATTTGCAGGGTCGGCGACCCTCCTTCCTCCCTCAGCACACGGTCGCTAGTTTCCGACTATCGGTGAAGTAGTTTCCCTGGTGGCCCTGCTCTCTGGTATTGCACTCTCTCCTGGGTTGCAGGATCGGTACGGGCGGCGTTCGAAAAACGGTGACCCCGTCTCCGTACTCCGTGTTGGTACTTCTCTGTTGTTTGGCGAGCCCTCCTCCTCCCGCTTCCGACGTGTTAGATCCGCTTGCACCGTACTGCTACATCCCTCGTTAGCTGGCACCTTATCTGCCCCATCGGCTGGCACCCTACTGCCCCTCACCATAGCTGGCACCTTCACTGCTGAGTGGCTCTCCTCGCCGGGCGGCTTGCCTCGCCCGGCTCATCCCCTCCCACGATTTACTCTACAGTCGCGAACCTCGCATTAGGTTACGCTGTGTCATGGTACAGCACTACCTCCTTGGCCCATGCTAAAGTGCAAAGCGTCGCCGATTTTCGGGGCAGTCCGCCCTGGACAAGGCCTTGCCCCTAACCCGATGGGTTCGGGGAATTCCCTTAGGTATCCAGCAATCGTAGTTTTATCTTCCCTCTCGGTTGGCACCGTGTGCCGTAAGAATCCTTTCTTTTCTTTTAGGGAGCCCGCCGAAGGGTTTGTGTCCTTCCCTGGTTTCCTTTCTATACTTGTCTTTCCTTACTTCTCTGGAGGAAGGTATTGCTCCGTCTTTCTTTTGTCTTAGGTGCTACGAGGGGGGAGGATGGGCTCTTGGTTCGGGGGCTTTGATTTTTCCCATGTGGGGGTGAAGTGGGTCGTTGGATTGTTTATAGTTTTGTTCACGCCATAGCTAGCACTCCACGCGGTTTCTTGTACTATAAACAATGAATACATGATGATAAAAAAAAAGAAGGAAAAAAAAAGGAAAAAAGCCCCTTATTTCCTTCATCTTTCTCGTCCGCTCCACCTCCAGCCATTGAAATCTCAACACCATGGGAAATCATCTGGAGAGTGTCCTCTGCCTCTGATCTACCCCGCCCGTGGCAACTGCTCGCGTGTTTATTACGCCTTCATCTCCTTCCTCTCTCTGGGGCCTTTGGCCTCCCCTCCCGGGGGTTATGGATTCCTTTCTGGTTCCGTTCGTCTTCGTTGAGCATGCTTGCGTTGATGTTCCTACCCTTTACCCGGCACTTCGCGACGCATCTCACTTAGCGTTTTGCACGGTCGGCAACCCTCCTTCCTCCGTCAACCAACGGTCTCTACTTTCGGACTATCTGCGAAGTAGTTGCTCTGGTGGCCCGGCTCTCTGGTATTGCACTCTCTTCTGAGTTTCAGGATCGGTACCGTCGGCATTTGAAAAACTGTGACCCCGTCTCCGTCGTCCGTGTTCGTACCTCTTCGTTGTTTGGCGAGCCTTCCTCCTCCCACCTCCCACGCGTCGGATCCGCTTGCACCGTACTGCTACATCCTTCTTTAGCTGCCACCTTATCTGCCCCCTCGGCTGGCACCCCACTGCCCCTCACGATAGCTGGCACCTCCACTGCTGCGTGGCTCTCCTCGCTGGGTGACTCCCCTCGTCCTCCTCCCGCTCCTGCGATTTACTCTACGGTCGTAAACCTTGCATCAGGTTATGCTGTGTCATGGTATAGCACTACCTCCATGGCCCACATCGGCAAAAAAATCATCTTGCGCCCCATCTTTCCCCGCTCACCCTGGGCGCCGGACGTTCCAAGCGCTTATAACGTAAACTCGTGTTCTGGGTGCGTCGGCCCGGGTTCATTCCGTCCGGAAGTCAAAGGGCCGCCTCCAATGCGTCCGGACACCACAGGCAGCCTCTGGATGCATTGGACGCGCCCCTTTTGCGTCCAGACGCCTTAGACCCCTCCCCCCCCAGAAACCCTCCCTCCAGCGCCCAGCCTCTTCCTCCCTTCGCGCCTAAAGTCCACGTTCCGATGCTGCCGTTCTGCGGACGCCGGTCAACCGCAACCTCTCACATCCCGGGCCCCCCCCCAGACACGCCGGCCCGCCAGCTTTCCTCCCATGATACCCTCTCTCCTTTAACTGCTTCACTAGCCTCTCTCTGAATCCGTTTCTCACCCAGAACCCTTCCACCCTCACCTCCGTTTCTCCCCCACTGCCGGATTCCCTCCGTCTTCTCGCATATCCGGTGGATGTTTTCCAGTCTTCATTTTTGCACCTTATTTCCTCCCAACGCCCTCAGCCCTTGCTCCTTCCTCTGATCCCACCCTATATTCTCCCATAACCGGCGGACGTCCCCCACCCCCTTGCCCTTTCGCTAGGCTCTTTCCTCAGCTCTCCATATCCTATCTTGTTCGCCCCGCTCCTCTCGCCGTCCGCCTCCGGACTCTTGCTGTCCGCTCGCCGGCTCCCACCGTCTTCCCTGGCTTCTAACAGTCCTCCAGACACATTCCCGTGCCTCTTCACCCACAACTGCCCGCTAGACTACTTAACCAAGCCTGCCCAGTTTATAACCATCCCCCGACACATTC
>Ga0307513_10002105_pt1 | contig 27949 bp, 26 predicted proteins | sample 15_EM_MG_FD_202174 | JGI IMG/M metagenome (GOLD analysis project Ga0307513, IMG submission 202174) | Populus trichocarpa ectomycorrhiza microbial communities from riparian zone in the Pacific Northwest, United States - 15_EM | ecosystem: Host-associated > Plants > Roots > Unclassified | place... | reverse complement strand
TAACAATCTGCCAGAATTATTACAGCAAATTACATTACATTACAAAAAAAAGGGGGGGGGGGAATTGAGGGAATGTTTAAGAGTTTGATATTAGCTGTTTTTTAAAGAATTGTTTTTATTTAAAAATATATTAAAATAATATTTTTTTTTATTTTTTAAAAATTAATTTTAATATTAATATATTAAAACTATTTAAAAACTGGTAGATCCATTTTTATTTTTTACTTAAAAATATATTAAAATCCTTTAATTTTCAAAAGCCATTTCTTGCAACAGATCATGCATTTCAAGCTTTCCATTTGAAACAGTAATGAGGCACCTTTCAGCAAGAAAAAAAAACTCCAATATTTGTTGAGAAACCACAACCATCCAGTATTCTCTTCACGTAATCAATTTGCTTCCCTTTAAAGAAACACGCAATATCAAGAAATATGTTCTTCTCTTCATCACCAAGTAAATTTTCAGCTGAGGATTTCTTTCAAGTTTATTCAATGCATTTTCCCAGTCCTCTTTCCTTTTGTCAAATAGAAAGGAACCCAAAACTTCAAGAGCCAATGGGTTGCCTTTAGCATAATTTACCGCCCTGATTGAAGACAGACAGACTGAAGAGTTGACGAGCTTCACTGCAATTTAATTCCTCAACCTCGTATATTTCATCAGCCACATTCTTAAGCACTTGTCTATCTCTGGACGTTACAAGAATTCTACTTCCTGGACCAAACATATCATGCCTTTCAATTAAACATTCCACTTGTTCTACATCATTCACATCATCTAGAACAGTTAAGACTTTTTTGTGCCGGATCCTTTCCCTGATTAAAGTGGATCCCATGCGTGGAGTGTCAATACGGAGATTTTCCTGCTCTAATACTCGGGAAAGGAACTCCTCTCGCAAGCGAATCAAGCCACCACATTCTTCCGATTTCTCTCTTACATTGGTAATAAAACAGCAGCTTTCATATTGACTTGAACTACTGTTGAAAACAGCTTCAGCAATGGTTGTCTTACCTATACCACCCATGCCCCATATTCCGATTATGCGAGCTTCAGATGATCTAATGCATAAAAGTGTTTTGAGTCGTTCAATGCGTGAATCTATCCCAACTAGGCCCTTAGAGTCACCTAATGATGTGTGGTTCAATTTTTTCAAAATGAATTGCACAATTTCACTTACAAGTTTGGACTCAGGCCTACCAAATACAAGGATCAAGCGTAAGTAAAAGAAAAGTTATCCAAAAAAAGAGTAAATAGAATAATGAAGATAATGCAGTATCTTTTTATTTTTTATATTTTTGTTAAGAGTTCATTTGGAATTTTTGTGATCATCACGCTTGTAGCAACGAACTCAAATTTCTTAAATTTATAATGTTTCTTGAAATTCACCAGTGCATAGCATTTTTAAGGCTCATTTAGAAGTCCCAGGAACATATACAATTTAAAAGTCATAATTTTGCACAAGCAAACCCACAAGAAGTGCGGTGACACAAGACTGGGCAATTAAGTTCCATCACAGTAATAGTCCTTCTGTGGATTCAAATTAACATGGGAATCAGTTTTAAAAGCTCAAACTGAGATATTATAACCTTTAAGTGAAATAAATTTATGCTTTTTAAAGTTATTATCCTGAACTGGAAAACATAAACTAATTAAATTGCTAAAGAACATGTAAAAGGACTGCCCCTTTTAAGCGACTATACTAAATGACCATTTCATGATGAGCAATCATAATTTGGTTTGCATACTGAATAATGCTAGAAATTTCCAGGGCCGCTAAAAATAAAGAAACTTGCATTCTTTCAAAATTCTTAAAAGTGCAAAGTAAGGGAACTTTGTTGTTCTTATTTATTTTCCAACCCTTAGCTAGTTCCATACCCATTGGAAATCAGCCTTTTAACATTATGCATAATTTTAGCTATATTAGGAAATGGGCAAGCTAAAAAAGGCACAAATAATATATACTTATATTCATGTATTCAAGTGAAACCTGCAAATGGTATAGAATAGAGAGAAAAGGTTAACTAGTGACTTGTGAATCCCATCCAGAAATATTGGCCGCATTTGTCAAGTCAGCTCTCCAGCTTGAAACCTTGTCCATCTTCCGTTTAAAATTTCTTTCAAGCTCAGCAAACGCATTTCTTTCAAGGCACTAATGAATTATGGAAGTTCTAATATATTTATATTATACAATACCACTTGGTATTTTATGATTTACTGAGAATATTATCAGATGAAGTACCAAATATATATATTTGTAGAGATTTCATCATTAATCCAAAGTTTTACGAGATCGTAATTTTTTTTCACAAATTTATCAGAAAATAAAAATTACACCAACGAAGGAGACGATTCTCTCAACTCAACGTACAAACTATCTATGAAAGACATGATATTTTATTCAAATATGTTTGGTGACAAGCATGTAAAAATCATGAGCATAAACTATATGTTTTTTTGTATATAGATAAGAGATTTGTGTTCTTTGTATATTCTCTACGTGGAGAGATTAGCTAAGTGTCTTTTAATATTATTCAAATGAATTCTCTTTTATTTTCTTAAAATCTAAAATTATATAGTGTTAAAAAATATGTAGAAAAATATCTAACAAAAAAATATTACTCATAAATAGCAATAAATATCTCACTATCTTTTCTCTCTCATCTCTCTCATGAATAATAAATTATCTTTTTTCTCTCGAATAATAAATTGAGATGAGCTTGATGAACTGAGCCACCTTGTAGCTTGATTGGGTTTGTTGGGCGTGGCCAAGAGAAGAGAAAGAAAGATAGGAGAGCTTGGTTTGGCATAGGCCCAACCCAGTTGTGGATGCACTATATGAAATTTTAAATGCTATAAATAAATTTTAATTGCTATAATTCCAGAAAAAAAGGTTGAAGATGAGAATATATAGTTTACCTAGTGACCTGTGAATCCCATCCAGATATACTGGCTGCATATTTCAAGTAAGCCCTCCACCTTGGCACCTTGTCCATCTTCCCCTTCAAATTTCTTTCAAGCTCGGCAAATGCATTTCCAAAACCCCCAGTCTGTTCAGCAACATCAGATGGGTCTACATGATAGAAGACCGGTAAAACAATCTGCCCATGAGTCTCTTTGCATTCAAGTATTTTCACTAGTTCATCCAAACACCACGGAGAAGATGCATAGTTCTTGGAGAAAATTACTACAGAAATTCTTGATTCTTCAATCGTTTTCAGAAGGGCAGGGGTAATTTCTTCTCCTCTTTCAAGCCCCTCATCAATGAAGGTCTTGATTTTCTTACGACGCATAGCATCATAGAGGTGGCTGGTAAAATTATTGCGCGTATCCTGGCCTCTAAAACTAAGGAACACATCATACTTCCATTTATGAGCAACAGCAGATGAAGATGCCATATCAAACAGTTACAAGATCGTGTCTCCCTCAATCACTAAGAATCGAAATCAATAAGTGCTCTCCCTTTTCTCCTAAAGACAAAGAAAGAGAACCCACTTCAACTGCTGAACATTCATTAAGAGAAATTGAAGTCTAAAAGTACATGAACCCACACAACTTGTATTTATCAGAAAATTCCTCAACCTCTTAACGATGGATATGATCTATCTTAATTAATTTGATCACTCGTCACGTGCTACCAATGCTAGCTTGCTATTACATTCATTGCAGGAACAGTCACTAGCTGAGCAAAAAGAATTACAGATGGAAGAATTAATACGTTCATGAAACAAACTTATCAAACTCATATAGTGTTTATGTTGCTGTCATGTAACTATTAATATTGTTGCTGAAAACATGAAAACAAAAAAGACTAAATGCATGGAATCAGTAGCAACAATGGCAACGGTTACCTCTCTATGGTGTTTATGAGTTGGTCGGAGTCCGCCTACTTGATGACTTTAATGATCAAATTGCAGCAATTGGAAATGTTAGTGTTGGGAAATTCTAGAAAACAAACACACATAAGTGGTTTGACAATTTACTTACTCCACAGAATTACTGGTTTGTATTAGTTAATTAAAAAAACAATATAAACAAGGAGGAAGAGAAAACTCTTCTCAACTCAACTCAATTCTATTTACTCAAGCTCTCTCTCTACTCTTCTGTTCTTTATGTGTTTTTCACACACAAACCCACAGCTCTTTACTGAGGATATATTTATACAAAATGAGATTGAAGGGGCATATATTTATACAAAATGAGATTGAAGGGCCATGGTTTACATGCCATGATTTATACCATCATTTACGTACTCCACTTTGTGCTAAGTGGGCTCCATTATGCTAAGTGGAACATGATGAGATGTTCCACTAAACACATAGTGGGGGTGCATAGCATTTTTAATTTATAATGTTTCTAGCATTTTTAAGCTACTATACTAAATGACCATTTCATGATGAGCAAGTATAATTTGGTTTGCACACTGAATAATGCTAGAAATACTTAATTCTGATATAATTGATGTGTTACCTCAAAAAGGATCGAGTTACTTCACCTAACTAAACAATGTACTAAGCTAGTAATTTCTATTACCATGTCAAAACATCTAGTCCCAGCTTTGTCTAATTAGCGTACTCTCTTTTTCACTATTTGACATTCACTAGCTTGTGCAGAAAATCACTTGAAATTAGAAGTTCATAGATACTCTCCTTTTCACCTAGAAAAGAAAAATTAAGGATATAAATCACAGTCCACAACACTAAACAACAGTCGAGAATTTCAAGAGAAGGATAAATCACTAAACTCATTAAACACTAAAACCTTACAAATATCAAGGATTCAAAAATTTCTTCACAAAAATATCACTAGATCCTTCCACGCCAAAATGCCGACAAAATGGGAATACTTGCAGTTTGTTAATGGACTACAAAGTTAGAAACCAGCTCAAATGTAGCCTTACGCTCAATCATTTGGTAAGAACATAAATTTTTTACTTAAATCTCAGCAAATAAATCTTTCATTCAGCTAAACATTTTAAAAAAATAATTTTTACCACACTCGTAAATAGACCCTAAACTATTTGCTTAAAATATTAAAATATTTATATGTTTAAACTTAGAAATATTTGTTTAAAAAATTAAATTATTTCAATGCACTTGTAAACAAAAAGTATTTTAAAAAACAATTTTTACTACATTCGCAACCTTTATTGTTTGTTTGAAATTTTTATATGTTTAAATGAAAAAATATTTATTTTTATCAGAAATATTTGTGATTATATGTTTTTAAAAAATTAAAATTTCAAAATTACTTAAGAATAAAAGATTTTAGAAATAAAAAATTCATTTTTTCAAAGAAATAAAATCATGCTCGTGTAGTGTAAGAGCGTTTTCAATGTGAAATGAAATTTTATCAAATTAATTGGTAAACCTTGTTAAAATGATATATTAAAAACAAAAAAGATATCATGGAAATACACAATAAACATATTTGAAAATCGTAGAGACATATTGGTGTAATGAAATAATGATATATTAAGCTATTAACCTTTTAAAACAATATCTAAAAAATTACAGGTATTTTACTTTTTATAATATATAATAATTTCAACTCTTAATTATAATACTTCAATTGTTCTACTAAATGACGGAACTTCCATTCTATGCTAACATTGAAAAGTACAATATTAAAATAAAAACTAAAAAATGCTTGCAAGAAAATAAAAGGTTGTTTTCATATTAAAATATAATCATTTAATCTCTATAATTTTAAATCTATAAATAACATAATCTTATTTTATTAATTTCATGTCTTTTTTAATTTTTAAAAGATAAAAATAAAAATTGAAGTACATAGGATGCAAAAATAAATATGGGAAAAGAAGGTATATTTCATTAGCAAATGACTTAATTAATCTTTTTCAATTCTAGTAAAAAATAATTAGCTTAGCTAAACTAAGAAGACTAAATTTTAACAATCATAACAATAACAACAAGAATAATAATATATTAAAGTTTTCTCTAAACGACATGCACTTGCACTCTTCTAGCCTTGAGTCCAAAGATAAGCACGTTTGCTCTCCATTTCATCCATCAAAGTTTGAATTTTGTCAAATTTTGCAAACGGAAAAAAAGAATACATTAATCTTAGATTGGTACATGAAATGAACACCATCACATCTCGATCCAGAGGATAAAAGAATAAACAACCTTGGAACCCTTGAAAAAATAATTATTTCTTGTACTCGGCAGCAATTTGCCCCACTATATCCTTGTAAAAATAATTATTAAATTATTTCTACTGTAAAATCCAAGTGTCATATTAAATCATGCTTCTCTTTTTCCCCGGGGGGAACCTTTCTCTCTTTTCTTGGAACATTGCTTCCAATCCATCATTTACATGCAGTAGACGGACCCCACACTCAAGTACTTGAAAAAGATTCAATGGTAAGAAATTGCCTTGCATATCTTCCGGTTGGAATTCAACTGAAACCTCATTGTATTCACTAAATATATAATCTTTTTTGGCAGCCAAACACCATTTTTTGGCAACCAAAAAGGAATCAAATCCCACGAATATGTATGCTGAGTCCTTGCGTGCAACCAAAAAGGGATCAAATCCCACGAATATGCATGCTGAGCCCTTGCACTTCTCATTATACCAACCATAGAGATAGAAATAGCAATCATGGCTATCACCTTGCTTATTGTGGAAGTGATATGTGCATTTAACTTTCAAATTATGGCTGAAAGAACGAAATGCAATGACAGCGCAAAGAGAGAAACCCAAGAACTCGTTATTAGCCCAATCTGAAGATAGCTGGAATGTTACTGTAGATCCCCAACTTTGATGCCTAAACCACTCCGGAATCACATCTTCAGGGGGGTAGAAACTACATGCCCCTTTTGGAAAATCAAGCTCCTCCTGTTAACACAATTCAAATACCATCTTTTGAAAATAAGACATGGCAAATATAGTGTGTTTGGGTGGGAGATGTGGTAGTTTTTTTCAATGAAAAGTATATATTTTTTACTTTTAGAAAGTATAGTATATACTTTAAAAAGATTATACCTTTGAAAAAAAGTCATCACACTAAATCAAAAAAAAAAAAAAAAAAGCATAAGCATGTTAGAGGTTTGAGAAACATACCACATGACAGACAAATCCGAACCTTTCAAAATAAAGTTGAAAATCCAAGAAGTACTCCGCCAAAGATTTATAGGTCCTATGCATGACACAATAATCCTCCCATCTATTGGCTTGGAACCTTGCTCTCTTGGCTTGGAACCTTGCTTCCAATCCATCTCGATCCAGAGGATGAAAACGAGAGTAGCCTGGCATGATCAAATCAAAGCGATGTATCCCATCTTTATACAGTAGATGGACCCCACACTCATGTACCTGACAAAGATCTAATGGTAAGAGATTGCCGTTCATATCTTCCGGTTGGAATTCAACTGAGACCTCACTGTAGTTACTAAACATGTCTTTTTCTTTGGCAACCAAACAGGGATCAAGTCCCACAAATATGTTTATCAAGTCCTTGCACTTCTCATCATACCAACCATGGAGATAGTAATAGAGATCATGGCTATCACCGTTCTTATTGTAGAAGTGATATGTGCATTTAACTTGCGAACAATGGCTGAAAGAATCAAATGCAATGACAGCACAAAGAGAAAAACCCAAGAACTCGCTACCAGCCTGATATGAAGATAGCTGGAATGTTACTATAGATCCCCAACTTTGATGCCTAAACCACTCCGGAGTCACATCTCCAGGGGGGCAGAAACTAAATGCCTTTTCTGGAACATCGGGCTCCTCCTGTTAACACAATTCAAATGGCATCTTTTTAAAATGAGATGAAGGAAACAAAAAAGTATATCAGAGGTTTGAGAAACAGACCTGAAGGTCCGCCAAGAATTTAGAGGTCCTATGCATGACAGAATAATCCTCCCATCTCATGCCTTGGGACCTTGCTCTCTTGGCTTGGAACATTGCTTCCAATCCATCTCGATCCAGTGGATGAAAACAAGAGTAGCCTTGCATGATCAAATCAAACCGATGTATCCCATCTTCATACAGTAGACGGACCCCACACTCATGTATTTGACAAAGATCTAATGGTAAGAGATTGCCGTTCATATCTTCCAGTTGGAATTCAACTGAGACCTCACTGTATTCACTAAACATGTCTTTTTCTTTAACAACCAAACATGGATCAAATCCCACAAATATATGTATTGAGTCGATGCGCTTCTCATCATACCAACCATGGAGATAGTAATAGAGATCATGGCTATCACCGTGCTTATTGCGGAAGTGATATGTGCATTTTACTTGCAAACTATGGCTGAAAGAATGAAATGCAATGACAGTGCAAAGAGAGAAACCCAAGAACTGGCTATTAGCCCAATATGAAGATATCTGGAATGTTACTGTAGATCCCCAACTTTGATGGCTAAACCACTTCGGAGTCACATTTCCATGGAGGCAGAAACTACATGCCCCTTCTGGAACATCAGGCAGCTGTTAACACAATTCAAATAGCATTGTTTTAAAACAAAAGGTGGCAAATAGAGAAAAAAAAGATGTATATTAGAGGTTTGAGAAACAGACCTGTTGATATAACCTTTTGGTATAAAGTTGAAATTTCAATAATGAGTACGCCAAGATTTGAATGATCCCACGCAAGCTCAAGCAATTAGTGAAAATGAATTCAAAAATGTTCCCCTCAACTACAGTTGATGAGCTTGATACTAGATAATTCAAACTCTTGCAATTGTCTACATCCAACTTTGATAGCCGTGGTGGAAGCTCCGGTAATGATTGAAGTCTCTTGCAATTCCTTAATCCTAGATATTGCAACTCAAAGAGTTTATTGATGGTTATAGGTATAGTACTAAAATCGTTTCCACTTAGATCTAACACTTCCAATGACGATAGACAACCAAGACTGTCTGGCACTTCCGATAAATGGCAACCATCTAGATTTAGCTTACGCAAACAATCTAAATCCACGCATCTCTTGGGCATTTGCAAGTCAACAAAACATTCAATGTCATTTAGATATTTGCAGTTTCCCACTTCCAAGCAGGCAAGTTCCTTCAGATTTCCAATCGGTGAAGGCAACTTTGTTATGCATGTCTGATCTAAATAGAGATATCTCAAACATACCATCGGCTCCAAAACTTCTGGAAAATCCCTCAATTTGAGGCAACCTGAGAGATTAAGCCTCTGCAGTTTTCTCAACTTGCAGATGCTGCTTGGAAGAATCTCAAATTGTTTGCAGTTTCGCAAGTGCAATTCATTAAGTTCACAAAAACATTCTATTGAAGAGGGAATCTCTCGTATTGCTGTCCCATCTAAATACAGCTCCTTTATATTATTTGAAACCTTTGGAAACTCCGTGATACATGAGCAACCAGAAAGATCAAGTTTTTCAAGACAAACTAACTTATAAACCGCACTCGGTAGATTCTTTAGCCTGTTGCAGCCAACTAGATCTAAATAAATGAGTTTCCTTAGATCACCAATTGAAGATGGCAGTTCTTCTATTGCAGATCCATTCAAGTACAAGTATCTTATATTCCTCGAAAAGTCGGGAAGCCTGGTGATAGAAGAGCAGCCAGAGAAGTCAGCAATTAGAAGAGATGTCAGCAAATACATGTTTTTTGGAAGATTCACCAGGAGGTTGCAGTTCTTCAAATTCAACGCAACAAGTCTATTGAGTTCCCCAATTGATTGGGGAAGCTCTTCAACAGCAGTCTCATTTAAATTTAAATATGTCAGTTTCCTTGCAGTCTCTGGGCACTTCTTGAGACTTGCACAGCCAGAAAGGTTCAGAGTCTCCAGACAACTTGAATTAATTATACTGGGAAGATTAACTAGTCTTTTGCAGCCTCTCAAATCTAAATCAACAAGCTTGTCCAGATGCTGAACAGATAAAGGAAACTTAACCAAACTTTCACAGAATTGAAGATTCAATCTCTCAAGGTTTCTGGCCTTTGAAAGGTCTGGCAGGGAAGTTATGTGCTCACACTTGCTGAGGTTGACATCTTTTAAATTGACGAGATCCTGAAGCTAAATGAAATCAACAGAAAGAAATTGCACGTGCATACCACTTTAAATTTAAAAGAAAGAACTATGCATGCACAGAGTTATTTTAGAATACCTGGTCTCCTCTCCACAGTTGCTTAACCTTGCTAGATGGTAGGCTAAGTTCAACAAGGTTCTGTGGACGAAAATTGCTAGGCAATGATGTCAAAGGGTATCCATCCCAATGGAGATACCTCAACTCTTCAGAAAGAGACTCGAGGCCACTAGGAAGGTGCACTGTGCATTTATCTCCAGCTACAGAATTATAAATTTTTAGCAGTCTAAGATTATACATCCTTGCGAAGGCTGTAGAACTCAACTCAATTTCTCTTATTTTTGAAACATCCAAGAATATCCCTTCAACATTTACAGTTCCCTGAAAACCAGTAAAGGAGAAGCAAAGCTTAAGTAAGATTTTAAACTTACTAGTACAACCATATTGCATTGCATAGCAAAGAGAAAACTTTCGGGTATGAATCTCACCAGATTATTGGTCAACACTCGATATACATCTTTTGGATTCCATAATCTGCTTTGTTTTCGTAGCTGATAAGCAGATTCTTTTCGAACAACTTCATGGGCCATTTCTTGCAAAAGATCATGCATTTCAACCTTGTCATCTGAAAATTTAATGAGACACCTGTCAATGAGAACACTAAATCCACTATCTGTTTTGAAACCGCAGCCATCTAGTATCCGCTTTACAAAATCAACTTGATGCCCTCTAAAGAAACATGCAATATCGAGAAATATACTCTTCGTGTTATGATCACGTAGTGCATCAAAGCCTATTCCCAGCAAGTCATAAATATTCAGCTCAGGAAAGCTTTCAATCTCATTTAATATAGATTCCCAAAAATGTCTCCCTTTGTCAAATAAGAAGGAACCCAAAACTTGAAGAGCTAATGGGTTCCCTTTGGCATAATTTATTGCCTTGATTGACAACTCCATATAAGCTTTTGGGGGGTGGTTTCCCTTAAAAGCTTTCAAGCTAAAGAGTTGAAGAGCTTCGTGGAAGTTTAATTCCTCAACCTCGTATATTTCATCGACTACATTCTTAAGTACTTGCCTGTCTCTTGACGTTACAACAACAACACTTCCTGCACCAAGCGCTTTAATTAAATGCTGGAATTGTTGTGCATCATTCACATCATCCAAAACAAGGAGAACTTTCTTTTGGCGGAGTCTATCCCTGATGAAAGTAGGTATATGTAGTGTGTCAACGCGAAGATTTTCTTCCTCCAGTAGTTTAGAAAGAAGTTCATCTCGTAGATCATTTAATCGACCGTTTTCTGATTCCTTCCTTAAGTTCGGAAGAAAGTGGTGGCCTTCATATTGACTTGAGAAGCTATCGTAGAAAGCTCCCGCGATGGTTGTCTTGCCTATACCACCCATGCCCCAAATTCCTATTTTGCGGACATCTAATGGCACAATAGATAGTAATCTGTTGATTTTCTCAATGCGTGAATCTACTCCAACGAGACCTCTTAATTTGCTTGGGGAAGCACGATTTAACCTTTTCCAGATAGTTTGCACAACTTCTCTTATGAGTTTGGACTCCGGACTGCAAAAAATGAAAGAAGCATCTTTACTCCGGAATGAGTTTCGATTCTTAGTGATATTTTTTTTATTATTATTATAAGCAAAATTTTTCAAAGGTGAGGTTTCCATCAAGGTGGAAGTCCATTAGCTGTTGATGGAGGTAAGTTTTCCACTAAAAAACAGAACAGACTTGTGCCTTTCAAGCAACAAGTACTATGAACTAAGAAGCACAAATGATTTACAGGAGAAAAAAAAACTATAATATGCACAAGAAATTTTAATTGCTATAATTCCAGAAAAAAAAAAAGTTGAAGATGAGAATCTATAGTTACCTTGTAACCCGTGAATCCCATCCAGATATATTGGCTGCATTTGTCAAGTCAGTCCTCCAGCTTGGCACCTTGTCCATCTTCACCTTAAAATTTCTTTCAAGCTCCGCAAATGCTTTTCCAAAACCCCCAGTCTGTTCAGCAACATCAGATGGGTCTACATGATAGAAGACCGGTAAAACAATCTGTCCATAAGTCTCTTTGCATTCAAGTATTTTCACCAGTTCATCCACACACCACTGAGAAGAAGCATAGTTCTTGGAGAAAATTACTACAGAAATTCTTGATTCTTCAATCGTTTTCAGAAGGGCGCGGTTAATTTCTTCTCCTCTTTCAAGTCTATCATCAATGAAGGTCTTGATTTTCTTACGACACAAAGCATCATAGAGATGGCTTGTAAAATTATTGCGCGTATCCTCGCCTCTAAAACTAAGGAACACATCATACTTCCATTTATGAGCAACAGCAGATGAAGATGCCATATCAGACAGTTACAAGATCGTGTCTTCCTCAATCACTAAGAATCGAAATCAATAAGTGCTCTCCTTTTCTCCTAAAGACATACAAAGAGCACCCACTTCAACAGCTGAACTTTCATTAAGAGAAATTGAAGTCTAAACGTACAAGAACCCACACAACATATATTTATCAGAAAATTCCGCAAACGCTTAGCGATGGATACATACTAGCGTAATTTGAAATGATCTATCTTAATTTGGTCACTCGTCACTTGCTACCAATGCTAGCTTGCTATTACTTTCATTGCAAGAACAGTCGCTAGCTGAGCAAAAAGAATTAAAGATGGAATAATTAATATGTTCATGAAACAAACTTATCAAACTCATAAAGTGTTAATGTTGATGTCATGTAACAATTAATATTGTTGCTGAAAACATGAAAACAAAAAAGACTAAATGCATGGAATCAGTAGCAACAATGGCAAAGGTTACCTCTCTATGGAGTTTATGAGGTGGTCGGAGTCCGCCTACTTGGTGACTTTAATGATCAAATTGCAGCAATCGGAAAGGTTAATTAGCTGATGAGTAAAGTACTGAGGACTGAAGGTTAGCAGAGGTAATATTTCATATAACTAGCGATGTTATATATAGTTGTCAAAGTTAAAAGGTTAGCTGAGTATTGAGTGGTAATTTCGTGGTAATTTCCTTAGCAGCATCAGAGTCAAATGGCATGATTTTCCACTCACACTGGCTGGCCCTCACACTCCCTCCATCTCTCAGGGGACCTTGCTTCCTTTTAAAAAATAAATAAAGGGATGATATGTTGCAGATCTTCTTCTTCTTCTTCTTTATCCACTAGAATAATTTTTTATTATTTTTAGTGATCGAAAAAACGGTAATACACATAATGATAAAGTTAAACGATATCACAAGAATAATTTAATATAAGGGATGATATGCCGCAGATCTTTATTTTTTTTCTTTTAATATAATAATACACTAGAATTATTTTTAACAATGGATATGATCTATCTTAATTTGATCACTCGTCACTTGCTACCAACGCTAGCTTGCTATTACTTTCATTGCAAGAACAGTCACGAGCTAAGCAAAAAGAATTACAGATGGAAGAATTAATATGTTCATGAAACAAACTTATCAAACTCATATATATAGTGTTAATGTTGCTGTCATGTAACAATTAATATTGTTGCTGAAAACATGAAAACAAAAAAGACTAAATGCATTAAATCAGTAGCAACAATGGCAAAGGTTACCTCTCTATGGTGTTTATGAGTTCGTCAGAGTCCGCCTACTTGGTGACTTCAATGTGTTGGTGGGAAAAATTATTGGTGGTGGCTTTGAAACACTCAAAGGGGATAAAACACATGGTTTTATTTCAACAACAAAAAACTTACACAATAAATACAAACTCTTAATACATGCCCTCTCTCTTTCTCTCTAGTGTTTCTTTCTTTTCTTTCCACACATGATAACATAAACTTAGTTGTCTATTTATACACAAAATGAAAGTAAGAAAAATCTTTAGTTGGCGGTGGTGTGAATGCAGCTAGCGGCTGGTGGCTGGCGGTTTGAGAAGTCGTTGGCGGTGAATGTAGAAGTCGCTGGCGGTGAATGCAGGTGGTGGTTGCCATCTTTGACTTTCTTGGATTGAGTTTAATGCAACAAACCCCCCTTTAAACTCAATCGAGGGATGTCATGCCAAGCATGAACTTCAATCTGATAAATATTTCCCCCTTCAATGGCCTTGTAAAGATATCTGCAACTTGATCATTTGTCTTGCAGGATATCAGTTCAACTTCTTTGTTCTTCACATGCTCTCGGATAAAGTGATGACGTGTATCAATGTGTTTACTTCTTTTATGATACACTGGATTCTTGGCTAATGCAATCGCTGATTGATTATCAATATAAATCTTTGTAGGATTTTCTTGAGGAAATCCCAAGTGCTTCAGCATATTCCTTAACCATATTAAATGACATACAGCTGAGTTAGCAGCAACATACTCAGCTTCACAGCTTGATAACGTTACTATCGATTGCTTCTTAGATGACCATGTGAAAGATGTATCTCCCATGAAAAAGACAAATCTTGTTCTGCTTTTCCTTTCATCCAGATCTCTACCCCAATCACTATCCGAGTAGCCAACAATATTGAAGTTTTTACTTGAGGTATAAGACATACCTTCATTTATTGTGCCTTTGATGTAGTGACGAATTCTCTTGGCTGCATTCAAGTGAGACTGGTCTGGTGTCTCCATATATCTGCTGATGAGTCCAACTCCGTAGAGTATATCTGGTCTGGTACATGTCAAGTACCTTAATCTTCCTACTAAGCTTTTGAAGTAAGTTGGATCAACATTTCCAACTTTACTCTTCCTCAATTCCAGTTCATTTTCAACTGGAGTTGATATCGGATTGCAGCTTTCCATCTTGAATCTTTCAAGAATATCTTTGGCATAACTGCTTTGGGATACAAAAATCCCTTCTTTCTGCATCACTTCTAAGCCAAGAAAATATGTCATTAGACCGATGTTTGTCATCTCAAACTCCTATACCATGTTTTTTTTGAAGTCTTCAAACATGGTAGGATTGTTGACGGTGAATATCAAATCATCAACATATAGGCACGCAAATAATATGTTGCCATCTGCTTCTTTCTTCACATATATTGCGTGTTCATATGGACATTTTTCAAATCCATTATCTTGAAAATACCTGTCAATTTTGGTATTCCATGCACGTGGAGCTTGCTTCAAACCGTAGAGAGCTTTCTTCAACTTGTATACTTTGCTTTCATTTTCAACTTCAATTTATCCAAGTGGTTGTTCAACATAGATCTCTTCTTCTAGGAAGCCATTCAGAAATGCTGACTTCACATCGAGTTGATAGATTTTCCATCTATGTTGTGCAGCTAGTGAGATCATAAGTCTGATTGTCTCTAGTTGGGCTACTGGAGTAAATACTTCTCCATAGTCAATGCCTTCTCTCTGTTTCTAGCCTTTTGCCACTAATCTTGCTTTGTATCATTGTACTTCTTCTTTTGCAACTAATCTTGCTTTGTATCTTTATACTTCTCCTTTTGCATTCTTTTTTGTCTTGTAGACCCATTTGAAACATATTGCTTTCTTGTTTTCTAGTAGATTAGTCAGCTTTTAGGTATCATTCTTCTCAATGGCATGTATTTCTTCATCCATTGCATCCATCCACTTCTCTTCTGTGATAGCTTCATTAAAGCTAAGTGGGTCATTATCTACAAAGAAACAAAATAGAGTTGTATCTTCTATGACTTGAGTGGCATCGTACAACTCTTTTAGATTTCTCATCCTTCTTGGTCCTTCTGATGAGGATGCTGATAGCGGTGATGATTCTGGTGTGTTTCTCCTGTTGAATATAGGGGATCTGTGTACTGGACTTTGTGGCTCATTTACTGGTAATATTGGACCTTCTACAAGTACTGTTGCTACTTCCTCTTCGTCTTCAAGGATCAAATCAATGCTGATCCATTTGACTGCTTCTTGATCATCATTTCATTGCCAAGTTTTATCTTCTTCAAAGATAAAATCTCTACTCATAATTACCTTCTTTATGATGGGATTATACATGTTGTATCCCATCCTTCTATCACCATATCCGACAAAGATGCATTTCTCGCTTTTATCATCGAGTTTGGTCCTTCTTGCATCTGAGATCTTTGCATATGTCACACAACCAAAGACTCAAAGATGAGTAACACTTGGTTTGTAACCACTCCATGCTTCTTCTAGAGTAAAAGCTTCCAAACTTCTGGTTGGGCAGCGATTCAGTAGATACACTGCACATGATACAACTTCAGCCCAGTATTGTTTGGGCAGCTTCTTTGCTTTGAGTAGACTTCTTGCCATGTCAAGAATCGTTTGATTCTTTCTCTCACCTGCACCATTCAGCTGTAGTATATAAGCTGGTGTTGTCTGATGTCTGATGCCTTGTTGTGTACAAAAGGCTTCAAAATCATTTGAAGTGTATTCTCCACCTTGATCAGATCTCACAGTTTTGATTTTATAGCCACTTTGCTTCTCAACAATTGCTTTAAAATCTTTAAAACAATTCAACACTTCTGACTTCCTCTTCAAAAAGTATATCCATGTCTTTCTGCTAAAGTACCTATTTTGTCCAGTTGACATAGGCTTTATGGGACCACACACGTCTGTGTGCACTAACTCCAGTGGCTTATTTGCTTTCCAGTTGACTTCTTTAGCAAAACTAGATCTGTGATGTTTGCTGAGGACAGAACTCTCATAGACTTTATCTGGATGATCAATGTGGGGCATACCTTTGACCATCTTCTTGCTTGCTAACATTTTTAGACTTGTGAAATTCAGATGTTCAAGCCTTAGATGCCAGAGCCACTATTGATTATTTGTGATGGCACTCAAACACTTTGCTGCATCATATTGGATGTTTAAAGAAAACATCCTATTCTTGGACATCTTCACATAGACAATTAATCTCTCATTGTAGTTTTTGACTATCAGATGACAATTCTTCGTGTAAAAAGTATAACCTTTCTCCATAAGTTGACATATACTCAACATGTTGTGCTTTATGGCTGAAACATAGTAAACACCTGCAATGTAGCTATGATCGTCATTCTTCAACTTGATTGGGATGTTGCCTTTACCTTTTACTGGAACGTTTGAGGTATCTCCAAAGGTGACTAGACCTTATATGGTCTCATCTAGATCAGCAAATAGATCTCGTTAGCCACACATATGATTGCTGGCTCTAGAATCTAAGTACCAAATATTCTCTTGATTCTCGCTAAGTCCTTATTGGAAAAATAATACAGCTAATCCTCTGATGATGGCATCCTCCTTTGCATAGTTGGCTTGTTCATGTACCTCTAATGGAGCTTTCCTTCGACATTCAGTGTTATAGTGCCCAAATTGATTGCAACTATAACACTGCATATTTCTCTTGTCATGGTTATTGTAACCGCCTCCTCTTCCTTTAGGAGTACATGCTTGTTGTCCCCGGCCTCCTCTGGTGGTGTTTCTACCTCCTCTTCCTCTGAATCCTGTATTCCAAGATCCTCTTCCTTGAGATTGTTGAAATCCTCCTCCTCTTTGTTGACTTCTTACTTGAGTGGTATATCCACTTGTTGAAGTCTCCCCTTTCTCATATTTGTCTTTGAGAGACAACTTTGAATGTAAGGCATGCTCAATTGCCTTATCTCCATTTCTTTTCATAATCTATTGCTTATGAGCTTGCAAAGAACTCATAAGCTCATCCACTATCAACTTGTCCACTTCTTTGGACTCTTCAATAACGACAACAACAAAATCAAATTTTAGATCTAGGGATCTCAAAATTTTCTCAGTAATTCGAGCATCTGTAAAGGCTTCTCTATTTCTTCTCATCTGATTGACTATCACCATAATTCTTGTGTGATACTCAGAAATAGATTTCGAGGACTTCATTTATAATAATTCAAATTCACCTCGCAAAGATTGGAGATGAATCTTCTTGATTCTATTAGCACCTTTGTATTTTTGTTGGAGAGCCTCCCATATCTCTTTTGATGTTTCTGCGGAAGCAATAATTTCAAATATGGCTTCATCAAGACCTTGATAGATGATGGTCTTTGCTTTGTTGTCTTTCTTTCTATTGGCTTTGAGGACTTACTTCTCGGCCTCTTGTAGAGCATCTTCTACTTCTTTGGACTCTGGTTTGTCATAACCATATTGTACAATCTTTATACACTCTTGTGAACCAAGAAATGCCTTCAATCTGATACACCAACTATCATAGTTGTCTTTGGTTAGCTTCGGGATGAGTGTTTGTGCATTTTCTGTAGTCATTTTGCTCTTTGAATGACTATATCACCTTCTAGTAGTTGAATTTGGCAAAACGGACACTGTAAATGGATTCAGAATGCTCAAAACAATAGGGAACCGGTCTGACTTTGTTGAAAATGGGTCAGAAATGGGGTGAACCGGTCCAAAAACCAATTTTGTACGTTGGGCGGTTCGCTGGGGTTGAACCAGAAACATTCTGGGGAATATTCTCTTGGCTCGGGTAACGGCGGCTTAGGCGGCTCGACGTGGCTCAAATGTGGCGCGCGTGTGGCTCAGTCGTCGTCAACCTCTGGGCGCATGGGCTACAGTGACCGAAGTTTCAAAAGGCGCGTGTGGGCTACCTCTTGCTCCGATGAAGATGATTTTTGCACGAGTGAGTTCATATGAATGAACCCTACACCGTGGAATGATTAAAATGTGTTTTTGACAACTTTGAAAATTCAGGTATATCCCAAAACTCTTCTGTTTTCTGACAAACAGGGTTGTGATACCAATTGTTAGTGGGAGAAACCACTGGTGGTGGCTTTGAAACACTCAGAGGGGATAAAACACACGGTTTTATTTCAACAACAAAAAACTTACACAATAAATACAAACTCTTAATACACACCCTCTCTCTTTCTCTCTAGTGTTTTTTTTCTTTTTCTTTCCACACATGATAACATAAACTTAGCTGTCTATTTATACACAAAATAAAAGTAAGAAAAATCTTTAGTTGGCGGTGGTGTGAATGCAGTTGGCGGCTGGCGGTTTGAGAAGTCGTTGGCGGTGAATGTAGAAGTCATTGGTGATGAATGCAAGTGGTGGTTGCCGTCTTTGACTTTCTTGGATTGAGTTTAATGCAACAAAATGATCAAATTGCAGCAATCGGAAAGGTTAGCTGATGAGTAAGGTACTGAGGACTGAAGCTTAGAAGAGGTAATATTTCATATTACCGCGATGTTATAATTGTTAAAGTTAAAAGGTTAGCATAGTTATGAGTGGTAATTTCGTGGTAATTTCCTTACCCGCATCAGAATCAAATGGCATGATTTTCCACACGGCAAATTAAGAAGACCCTGGCTGACCCTCACACACCCTCCATCTCTCAGGGGACCTTGCTTCCTTTTTTAAATAAAAAATAAAAAATAAAGGGATGATATGTTGCAGATCTTCTTCTTCTTCTTCTTCTTCTTCTTTTTTAATATAATGGACTATGTGTAATCCACTAGAATAATTTTTTATTATTTTTAGTGACCGAAAAAACGATGTCATTATGTGTGTAATACACATAATGATAAAGTTAAACGATATCACAAGAATAATTTAATATAAGGGATGATATGTCGCAGATCTTCTTCCTTTTCTTTTAATATAATGGACTACGTGTGTAATACTACACTAGAATTATTCTTCAATTTGTTTTTAATTTAAAAATACTAAAATAATATCTTAAAAACTTCAATAAACACATTTTCAACTATTAAACACCTCCTAGTCACTCTAACACGCTTCATTTTTCTGGAAAATTGGTTGAAACACAGAGACTGCTTTGCTTGAAGTACTGGAGCTAGGGCTTTGATGACATAACGCCATGATCATCACCAATCAAGTGAAATAATGGAGGAGGGCATCTCTTGGCTTTCTTTTGATGCATCTTCTTGCCAATTGTGTGGGCATTGGCAGTGGCAAGAAAAGATTGAAAGCAATGTCAGATTCGCACCAAGCTCTCAATCTGCGTTGACACCTCATCTGTGAAATGAAAAGTCGCTATACTGGAAGTCTATAGCTGATTAATTGGGATTCTCTTGATTTTATGCCAAATGTTCTGAAAAGAAAATGATAGGCAATCTGCTTGACTATGTTTGCTTGAACATAACACCAGCTAGGGTTTGTGAGCCGGGAGATTTACCCACCCTTCTTTTTTATTGTTGGCTTTAAACGAGAAATAATGCAGCATTAAAACCTAAGAAAAAACAATTCCTAAGTCTTATCTTTTATATATATATCTCGATCCGTATATAGAAGAATAAATTAAAACATTTTTGAGGACAAAAACTGACTTGCATTCAGTTGTATTTCCACCATGCATTTCATTTTAAAAAAAAAGAGTGGTACAGTTATAATAAAATTAATAATTTATAAATATATATTCACATGTTTCTTAATTTTTTATATAAAATATTAAAATTTAAAAAAAAATTAAAAAAATTTCCGGGTTGATTTGAATTGATCAACCCATATAACCCGAGACCCGGTTTCTTGATCGGGTCAACCCCATGTTAGGTCTAATAACTATAGTTTCAACTTGCGAAAGAAGTAATTTGCATCTCCTTTAAAAACCAGATTAAAAAGATCTAAAACTCTATGAAAAACCAATGTAGCTCCAAACTCATGAACATTATTCATTGGAATACTACAATGATGTTTTTTACCCTCTACCAGACAAATTTAGCAATGGCTTCCATAAGCATTAGTTTTTCTACATAGCCCCTTTGTCATTTTTTAAATTGACTAAGGATAAATAAATTTTTTTTATATAAATTTTTTTTATATTAATTATACAGTGAAACAACTAAAATATTTTTTGGATGCAAAAAATCTAAACATGACACAAAAGAGGTATTTTTATATTTTAAAAATGGTTTTTTTTCATTACTCTAATTTAAACTAAGGGGCAATTTATCATCTTACTAAATATAAAAAATAATAAAAAATTAAAATACATGGTGAAATGAACAAAATACATTCAAATAAAAATATTTAATCATAAAAATAAGGAGTGTTCTAGTCTTTTCACTATGATTTGTTTTTCTAATTATCAAGTCTGCTTGGGAAAAATTTTATATTTGACTAAATAGAAAAAAGATGGGCAGAAGTTTACAACATCTAAGAGAGAGTGGTGGGAAGCGCCCGAGCTCTTTGAGCAGTGCCTCTTGATATTTAAAAATATTCTTATATCGTGTTGTTGAGACCATCACATGTTTTTTTTTATTTGTTTGACAGGTGTTTATAATATGTATTTATTTTATTTTATTTTTCTTTAAAGATTTATAATTTAATTTTTTTATTGTTGATATTTCGGACCGCCTAAACCGAACTGCTCTTCAATCAGTTTGCCCCAAACACACAACTCTCCGATCAAACTCACTCAAAGTCACAGCCTTGACTTGGTATCTGCAAATTCCTTGCACCTGCCCACATCACAATGTATTATTACGAACTCCAAAAAGTCACTATGGCGTCACACACCACCTACTAGTGCTACGGTGCTCATATAATTCTCTATTACGGTGCCCAGCCTCCTAAATTTATCTCTTAAATTGTGAGTGCAATGCCTACTTTTCTCTTCAATGGCTATCACCTGCCTCTCAGGCAACACCAATGGTAAGTACAATGCCTACCGTATCTCGTGTGGCACTTGCATTCAAACACCAAGATAATTGTTCTCCTCCACTCTTTTTCTCTTGCTGGGGAAAAGATTGGGGAGCCCCTGTTTTCTGCCAGAAGAAGAGGGAGCTTGCTTCTTTTAAGACTCCAACTGGCACAGCAACTCCATCGGCCCTAAAAAAAGAACAATAGGAAAGCAGCCATCTTTTTTTTATCCTGGCTTAAAAGATTCCTGCTTCAGTGGTACTAGCGGGGAAGAAGACTCGGACAACGCAAAGGAATAGATAAAGGAACGGGAAAGCAAGAATAGGCTGACATCATCATTTTTTGGATTCGCTACATGAATTAGGTCAGTGAGGGGGGGATCCGACTCAGACAGAAGGGGGAATAATTTTCAACTAAATGATGCTTTTGAATAAAAATACCCTCTTAACTTTTGATTATGTTATTGAGAGCATTGTAATTAAAATAATAAATATTTTTTATTTTTAAAAAATTTATTTTTAATATTAAAACATTAAAACAATTCAAAAATACTAAAAGATATAATTTAAAATAAAAACAAATTAAATTTTAATAAAAATAAATTTAAAATTCACTCTTAAACACCCCTGTATGGCAAGATAAAATCACAATAGTTCTCCGCTTGGGTGTATAGTTGGCGGACCCCACACTTGCTCACATGACAATAATGCAAGGGGTTGTTGTCCATATCTTCCACGGAGAATTCAACTGAGACTTCACTTAATTTACCATACCAAAAATCTTTTGTAGCATTCAAACAAGGATCATATCCAAGAAATAGGTGATCTGAATGGATAGATCGTTTGTGCAATGAGCCATAGCAACTGGCAAAGTAGCAATGGCGAACGCAGGGATCAGCATGGTCATTCTTGAAATGGTAAGTACATTTAACTTGGAATCCACCAGAGTCATCATAAGATGGTTCGAATGCAACAACAGTGCACAGCATGAAACCCAATAACTCACTACTAGCGCAATGTGAAGGCAGCTTAATTGTCACAGAAGCTGCTGAATTCTGCTGCACAAAACCACCCTGGAACTTTACATCCAGGGAAGCAAAAACTAGATACCCCAGCAGCTACTGATGAAATCTGCACCATGAAAAATATACTCGACTATACATCCATTAAAACACGAGAGGAGATTATAAGACTGGATTGAATGAGTGTGTGTGTGTGTGTGTGTTAGAGAGAGAGAGAGACCTCACTGTAAAGTCTTATGGCATATAGCTGAATTTTCAAGAGAGCGTATGCCATGATGTTGTTGCATGCAGTCTCATACAACTTGAGACAATTAGTAAAGATGAATTCAAAAATGTTTCCATCAACTATAGTTGATGAGCTTGGGACTGTGCTCAGAGATGTGCACCTGTGTGCATCTAGTTTTGCAAGCTGTGGTGGAAGTTTTTGTAGTGACCTAAGCCTCCTGCAATAGCGTAAGCCAAGATGTTGCAGCTCATAGAGTTCACTGATATTTTTAGGCAGTATAACAAAGTTGTTTCCACTCAGATCCAATGCTTCCAGTGAGGTTAAGCAGCCAAGACTTTTAGGCACTTCCAGTATTCCTCAACCACTGAGGTTTAGCTTGCGCAAATATTTCAAATCCACATCCTGCTCAAGCAATCGCAACTCACCAAGATATTTTCCTTCCAAATATATACAATTTCCCAATTCTAAGCAACAAAGCCCCTTCAGATTTCTAATTGGTGAGGGTAATTTTTGTATGCCTGTTCTGTCCAAGTAAAGATATATCAAAGATTCCATTGTCTCCAAAATTCCCGGGAATCTCTGAAAGTGAGAGCAACCTGAGAGGTTGAGCTTTTGCAGAGATTTCAACTTGCAGATACTCCCAGGAAGAATCTCAAATTTTGTACAGTTTCGTGGATGCAATTCAACAAGTTTGTGAAAACACCCGATTGACGATGGAATCTCTTCTATTGTTGTCCCATCCAGATACAGCTCTTTTATATTACACGAAACATTTGGAAACTCTGTGATACTGGAGCAGCCAGAGAGATTAAGCTTCTCAAGATATGCCAACTCATAAATGGTACTTGGAAGATTCTTGAGCCTTCCACAGTTGGACAGATCCAAAGAAGAGAATCTACCAACAGAAGATGGAAATTCTTCTACTGCAGTTCCACTCAAGTATAAATACCTTGTATTCCCTGGTATGCTCGGAAACTTGGTGACATTTGAGCAGCCAGAGACATCAACAATAACAATAGACTTCAACAAACAAATACTGTCTGGAAGATTCCCAAGTTGTTTACAGTCCCTCAAATTCAAAGCAACGAGTCTTCTCAGATGTCCAGTAGATTGGGGAAGTTCTTTGATTGCAGTCTCATTGAAATTCAAATACATCACATGCTCTGTAGTCTCTGGGTACATCTTCAGATTTGAGCAGCCAGAGAGGTTAAGAGCCTTGAGATATTTCGATTTAATGATTCTTGGAAGACTCAAAAGGCTTGTGCAGCTTCTCAGATCCAAATCAACAAGCTTCTCTAGAAATTGAATAGATGAGGGAACCACTTTCAGAGTTGTACAAAATTGAAGATTCAATCTCTCAAGATTTTTAGCCTTTGATAGGTCTGGAATTCCAGTTAGATGCTCACAATTACTAAGGTTGACCTCTGTTAAATTCACAAGATTCTGCACCCTCATAGCATTGAAAAAAAAAAATAGTATCAGTACATTTTAAAATTCATTTGAAGGAGGAGAAAGATTACATGTGTAGTGACTAAACCATACCTGGTCCCCCTTCCAAAGTTCTTGAACCTTGCTGTGTGATAGGTTAAGTTCAACAAGGTTCTCCGGATGAAAATTGGATGGCAAAGATTTCAGAGGGTATCCATCCCAATGGAGATACCTCAACTCATCAGAAAGTGATTTGAGACCATTAGGAAGGTACACTTTACAGTTCTTTCCAACTTCAGAATTATAAATTTTGAGCAATCTAAGATTATACATCCGCGCAAAAGCTTTAGAGCTTAACTTGATTTCTTTTATTTTAGAGGTGTCAAAGAATATCCCTTCAACCTTTTCAGTTCCCTAAAGATCACAGCAAGGAAAAAAATAAAGCATGATAAGTAACACAAATCCATGGTCATATGTGAATACTTTCAAACTTCATAGACCAAATATCGAAAAAGAAACAAGAAATGAAAGAAATTAAGCATTCACATACATGACACTCACCAGATTTTTTGTCAAAACTTGATTGACATCCCTAGGACTCCATAATCTACTACGTTTTCCCAGTTCTTTTATGGATTCTTGTCGGACAATTTCAAAAGCCATTTCTTGCACCAGATCATGCATTTCGAGCTTTCCATTTGAAATAGTAATGAGGCACCTTTCAGCAAGAAAAAAAACTCCACTATTTGTTGAGAAACCACAACCATCCAGTATTCTCTTCACGTAATCAATTTGCTTCCCTTTAAAGAAACACGCAATATCAAGAAATATGTTCTTCTCTTCATCACCAAGTGCATCAAAACTTACTTTCAACATCTTATAAATTTTCAGCTGAGGATTTCTTTCAAGTTTATTCAATGCATTTTCCCAGTCCTCTTTCCTTAGGTCAAATAGGAAGGACCCCAAAACTTTAAGAGCCAATGGGTTTCCTTTAGCATAATTTACTGCCCTGATTGATAGGCCCATATAATCTTTTGGAATGTGGTTTCCTTTGAAGACAGACAAAATGAAGAGTTGACAAGCTTCACTGCAATTTAATTCCTCGACCTCATATATTTCATCAGCCACATTCTTAAGCACTTGTCTATCTCTGGACGTTACAAGAATTCTACTTCCTGGACCAAACATATCATGCCTTTCAATTAAACATTCCACTTGTTCTACATCAGTCACATCATCTAGAACAGTTGAAACTTTTTTGTGCCGGATCCTTTCCTTGATTAAAGTGGATCCCATGCGTGGAGTGTCGATACGTAGATTTTCCTGCCCTAATACTCTGGAAAGGAATTCCTCTCGCAAGCGAATCAAGCCACCACATTCTTCCGATTTCTCTCTTACACTGGTGATAAAACAGCAGCTTTCATATTGACTTGAAATACTGTTGAAAACAGCTTCAGCAATGGTTGTCTTACCTATACCACCCATGCCCCATATTCCGATTATGCGAGCTTCAGATGATCTAATGCATAAAAGTGTTTTGAGTCGTACAATGCGTGAATCTATCCCAACTAGGCCCTTAGAGTCACCTAATGATGTGTGGTTCAATTTTTTCAAAATGAATTGCACAATTTCACTTACAAGTTTGGACTCAGGCCTACCAAATACAAGGATCAAGCGTAAGTAAAAGAAAAGTTATCCAAAAAAAGAGTGAATAGAATAATGAAGATAATGCAGTATCTTTTTATTTTTTATATTTTTGTTAAGAGTTCATTTGGAATTTTTGTGATCATTACGCTTGTAGCAACTAACTCAAATTTCTTAAATTTATAATGTTTCTTGAAATTCACCAGTGCATAGCATTTTTAAGGCTCATTCAGAAGTCCCAGGAGCATATACAATTTAGAAGTTATAATTTTGCACAAGTAAACCCACAAGAAGCGTAGAGACACAAGACTGGGCAATTACGTTCCATCACAGTAAATGTTCTTATTTATTTTCCAACCCTTAGCTAGTTCCATACCCATCGGAAATCAGCCTTTTTAACATTATGCATAATTTTAGCTATATTAGAAAATGGGCATGCTAAAAATGGCACAAATAATACTTATATTCACGTATTCAAGTGAAACCTGCAAATGGTATGTTAAAGTTAATCAACATCAGCCCGTGACTGAGTCAAGAGTGATATGCTGGTTTAGTCAATTTATTTTCCAATAAAATAGGAATAATCCTAGTCACAAGGAATTTGTTGCAGTGTGATTAGGAAAGTCAGTTGTTTTATTTTTTCTATTTTATAGTCATTCCGTGTCTTATTTGTAGGAAGTCTGTTAAGTAAAATGCCTATATAAAGGCTTGTAGCTGCTGCATTAATTTTCATCCATCAATAAAGTGTGTTTTTCTTTCTTTACTTGTTTGTCTTTCTGAATATCAAAAGTTCAACAATTGGTATCAGAGCCGGGTTTAAGAGAGAGAGTTTTTATTTGATATTTGAGAGTCAAACACGTGAGGAAAAGAAAAGAGTGAGATGAGTGATCTTCAAGTTATTGGGGGAATTAAGAAGCTCAACAACCAGAATTATAATACTTGGTCAACGTGAATGATGTCTTACATGCAGGGCCAGGATTTGTGGGAAGTTGTGAATGGCTGTGAAATTACACAACCAGAGGCTGAGGATGTAAATGGTGCATTACGAAAGTGGAAGATTAAAGCAGGCAAAGCAATGTTTGCTTTGAAAACAACAATTGAAGAAGATGTGTTGGAACACATTCGGGATGCCAAAAATCCTCATGAAGCCTGGAAGACGTTTGCAGATTTATTCTCAAAGAAGAATGATACAAAGCTTCAACTGTTAGAGAGTGAGCTGCTGTCAATAGCTCAACGTGAACTAACTGTTGCTCAGTTTTTCCACAAGGTGAAGACACTTTGTCGAGAAATTTCTGAATTGGATGCAGAAGCTCCAATTGGTGAAACCAGGATGAAAAGGATAATTATCCATGGTTTGCGGCCAGATTTCAGAAGCTTTGTTGCTGCAGTACAAGGATGGCAGACTCAACCATCACTTGTTGAGTTTGAGAATCTGCTGGCTGGTCAAGAAGCACTAGCCAAACAAATGGGAGAAGTGCCACTCAAGGGTGAAGTTGATGCACTTTATGTCCATAAAGGCAGATGGAAGCCAAAGCAACATGCCAATGACAGATCCAAAAGAAATGAAGACAAAACTAAGTTCAATCGAGTAGAAAGAAATTCCAGTGAAGCAAGGGGTTACGGGATCAAAAGAAAATTTGAAGGGAAGTGCTATAACTGTGGGAAGAAGGGTCATATGGCAAAAGACTGTTGGCAAAAGAAGGAGCATGTTGAAGGTAATGCAGCTACCTTCAAAATTGAAGATGAATGGGATGCTCATGCATTCTTCACGGCAGTAGAAGAAGAAGAGTGTTTGCAGAGGAAGGAGCATGTGGAGATAAGTGGTGTCCATAGTCCTTACAAGAGGAAGGAGCATGTGGAGAATGATGCCGTCACCTTCAAAATAGAAGATGAATGGGATGCTCATGTATTCTTTACTGAAGTAAAAGAAGCAGCCTTCACAGTAACAACACCTGAACATATTGATTATGAAAAGGACTGGATCATTGATTCAGGCTGCTCAAATCATATGACAGGTGACAAAGAAAAATTGAAGAATCTGGTGGAATACAAGGGAA
>Ga0307513_10002104_pt1 | contig 27960 bp, 38 predicted proteins | sample 15_EM_MG_FD_202174 | JGI IMG/M metagenome (GOLD analysis project Ga0307513, IMG submission 202174) | Populus trichocarpa ectomycorrhiza microbial communities from riparian zone in the Pacific Northwest, United States - 15_EM | ecosystem: Host-associated > Plants > Roots > Unclassified | place... | reverse complement strand
ATGAGACAACACCTAGACGTCGTCGTGGGCCACGATTGGTGGAGACACACGGAAACAATCGCCCAAGGACTGTGCGAATTTCGACCAACTCTGGTTCACAGGAGGCAGCAATTGTCCCACGGACGCCTGCGGCCCGTGTGACCATAACTCCCAGTAGGCCCTTGCCCCCGGCGACATTCCCATCATCAAGCGTAGCACGGTATTCGTCCCCACTTGGCGTCCCTAGCACAAAAACGTCTGGTATCTGGAGCTCGAGTCCACCAGGCGAACCGAGTACAAGAGGAACTGTGTCTGTCCGGCATGTAATTAATTCGCGGCGAAACACGGTGACAGGCGTGAAGGGGGAAATACTAGGCGTAGCAAAGGATCTCATGCTTCAGTACACCCTTTATGTTAAGCCACTCCCGAACCCGGTTGCTTTGACGTCTGAGGTGCATAGTATTTGGAGTCGCGCGCAAGATGAGATTGCGGATGCCGGAAATATTGAACTGTCGTCGCAGAGTATAGACATTGTAAGTCAGAGGTCACAACCATAAAGGGTGCTGCACTAACTACGAAAGATGCGTCAAAAACACTCTGGCGTGCGGGTGCAGTTCTTCCATTATATAAAAAATCATATACGGGAATTATACCGACTACTGGGCGACCCGACTGCCATCGCTCCTAGAGTCCAATACCTTCTCGAGGATGACAGGTTCATGTGCCCCTCAAATGGGTATGAGGTGTGTATCCACCCGTCGCCCATCGCCCAACCAGGACTTCCAATCACAACCGACTATGACCTGGATGCAGCCTATATCATTCCGGTTCCTCGCGCCTCAGATTGCTGACGCCATCTGTGGTAAGTATTTCCATGGCAAAAGAAAGCTTGGGATGCTAGACCCGGAATTCATCAATCGTGTCAATGGTACGATGGTGGGTCTCACTTGTGCAATCCTGTGCCTCAAAACTACGTGCATATTGACTTGGGGTGTATCAGGATCCTCCGGTCTTCAAGCCTGACACAGTTGGAGGTAGGAGACCCTCAATGTCCCCCCCGTCCTTGGTTTTCGTTCTGATGACTAAGCAATCTTGCAAGACCTTTTCTTACGGCAGGAGAACACGTGGCGGGCAGTCCCATGGCCAACGCAGCAACTCATGCTCAGGAATCTGCGTGAGACGATCACAGACAGGATCCAGCAAAATTATCGTATGATGCAGGAAAGTTGTGAAGGCTTTGCTGACAATCATGACGCAGTTCATGCCGAACTGGAGCGTCAACTATCCAGGTGTCAGCTATCCAGCCGGAATCCAAGACGAGCTCCTGTGCGGGAACAGACAACGCTCAACAATCACGGCGGGGGTTTAGAGCACTACCAGCCGAGTCAAGATGCATCCCAGGGGAGCGAACTGTTGTTTGACTACAACCAGGGGTCGTTTGCCCAGGCGCTTCAGATGCTAGATTCAGATCCGGTGAGCCTAGGTAACTCACAGGAGCTTACGCTGGGACTAGCGCAAGAGGGGCCAGCGACCCCGGGTTTCGCCAGTCGGCTATCGTTGAGCCTGGACGACTCGCAGGAAAGTGACGCAGGCGTGGGAGAGAATGGTCTTTTGTAGACTTGGCGATATGTGAACCGTTGAGTTTATGGAATTTGATTTGCAGGAAATGTAAACTATTAGATTTCGGTTGGCCGATCTGTGGAGCCGTGAGGACAATTTGGCGTGTATTTCTGAGCTTGATCTGAGCAAGAGCTCAGAAAGGTAGAATCGCCATGGCCAGGGTGTCCTGGACGCCCTGGTCACGGCAGTAGACTAATAATAATAGAATATCAAGATGCGGATAAGGTTCAAAGTCGCGAGACAAGGGGCACCAGCACCTCGAAGCTTTTGTGAATGGCACTCAGTAATACGAATGAATAGTGGAGCGATCGAGACGGCGTCTGGAATATGTCTGCCATCATGACGCCGTCGAGAGTATGCATGTGAGCTATCACGACGTCGTCAAGACGGCGTCTGGAATATGTGTGCTATCAAGACGCCGTCGAGAGTATGCAAGTGAGCCATCACGATGCCGTCTCGACGAACCTGTCAGCCATTTGGAAGGCATTGGGAGCCTATAGCCAGACATTGCAATTGATGCAGAGGGGGTTCAAATATCGCTGTGTAGCATCCGGAAGACTAAGCATCCAGATTGTCTTCCGGATGCTAGAGTGGAGTTGGATTCCGCCATGACGAGGGAGGCACAGGAAGGAGATCGTCGGGATGTGGGAGAGCTTAAGGTCTGAGGGGATCTGGACGCATTCGCTCTGTGGTGGACGTCGTCGCGACGTCGAGAACGCCGGGGTAGATGGGGACTGGCGTCCAGACCTGACGTGCGGCCGATGTCGCGTCCAGAGTACCGGTAAACGTTCTGAGCGTCCTCAACGTCTGATACACGGGACGCTCTGGACGCATATAATAATTTTTGCTGATGCACACCCACAAGGTAGAAAAGGCTCGACGACAATTCAGCTTTATGAAATATCACGGTGACATCGCTAAATTCTTGCTAGAGATGGAGAATCTAAACATCTGTGCAAGAGTCACCGGGAATGCCGCGAGAGAAATGATGGAGGACCAACTCCCCTAGCACGCATGACGACGACTTTCACTATGAGAGTACGTCGAGGGTGGAGAATGGGTGGAACTAGTGAGGACCATGACCCAAGCTCAAGAAGACTTTAAGGAATGAAAAAGTGTTCAGGGAGGCGTTCCCTTCGGCACGGCAGGGGGTGAAAACAAGAAGCTCGAGGATTCGTAGTCCACAGTAACCACAAAGCGAATAAAAAAGCAATACTCAGGTTAAGAGCAAGCGGATTCTAATGTGAAATAGTGTGGGGAGAGGAAGGTAAAGATAGAAGGGTTAGTTCCACCAAACCGGGAGGTTAAAGACACGGTGGGGGCAGAAGTCCGCGGGGGTGTCGATCAGAAAATTATGGATTAATGGAAAAAGAACAACGAATACATACTGTGTGGAATGAACAACCATGGTTGGAAATACTGTCAAACGCCAGGACAAGTATCGGCTGTCTGGCGAGAGCAAGCAATGCCCAAACGACAGGTATCATTCGCACACAAGCGATGCCACCAGGTAGCCACTGTGGCTGTAGATAGCCGGGGAGAAAGCTCATCATGAGCGGCACAAAGGCCCCCAGCTTGTGCCTTTGAGAATGACAATATTTTCTAAAAGGCCATTCAGGTACCAACAACAACGGTGATTGGGTAGTGAGGTTGCTGGCTAGAATCGTAAAACCTGGGGTGTAGTCGATTAACAAACCCCACCGGATGGCAAAACAATGAGAAAGGGTTTCCGTTACCATTTTGACCAAATAAAATGGGTAGTCCGGGCTCATCACGGGAACCTCAAAGTGTGATAAGCGAAGAACACAGTCGACAGGACAAAATAGAAAGTGAAGACAACCATACGTCAAAATAGGCTTGAGTTGCTGGAGAGCCGTGTAATGGGGTCTTGGCAGTGAACGTTAGTCCAAGGCATACAATGACAGCAAGCTCCTAAACGATAACACTCGTTTAGCGTGAGGGTTCAGAGATGACAATCTCAGGTCAAGGCTGATCGTGTAACGGTAGATCAGGGTCAGGGTTTGTGGGTTCTTGGCATCGATCTTGGATATCAGAATAGAAGACGTTATATTCTGAAATACAGGAGTCGTGAAAAAATACCAAGTAGCGTGAAGGGACCAAGGAAATAGGGGGCTTTTTTTTTCTTTTTTTTTTTTTTTATATCATATATTCGTTGTTAAGGTACAAGAAATCGCATGGAGCGCTAGCTATGGCGAAAACAAAACCCAAAAGCCAAAACGAACTAACAAACGAAATATCCGGAACTCTTCTCTTCAGCTGGGGTCCGTATCGGTCCTAGGCCCACATACGAGCGCGAAATTAAGGCAAGTACAATAAAGGAAACCCTCCTCTGACCAGTGGATAGCATGAAAAACCAACAAGATAAACCTAGCTTTCCTGAGACGACAAAAGATACCCAAAGGAAACTACCTTAGACGATCGGCAGGAGACTGATTCCGCGGAGGAGGACGGGGGAGAAAACATGCCAGGTGGGAAAGCTGTCGCCGTAGACCTTACAGAGCGGGCGAGGGCGCAAAGGAGGGCGGCTGAGGACCAGACAGGAGCGTCGGGGCCCAGCTCAGTGAGCCCTTGAAGATGGCGGTCCCTGGCTGGCTCCTTGACCGAACAGTGGAGGATGGGGTGCTTGAAGGTCTCGGGGGCTTCCATGCAGCTGGGGCAGGTGGTCGGGGCGGGATTGTCCCAGGAAGGGTGGGCGCGGAGGTAGCTCTTCCCAGACCTCATCTGGTGAAGGCGACCCGCGTCGAACTTGGAGAGGCCCATAAACGGATAGGGTTTTAGCGAGGGGCAGTAGGCGTATCTTGCTGGGTGCGGCGTGGCCATCACCTACTCCTCCATTAGGAGCTTTCTGCAGAGGAGTTTCAGCTGCGGGTAGGCGCGGCCCGGGGGAGGCACGGGGCAAGTCTCGTGGAGCAGGTGCTGGGAGGTAACTGGGAGGGGGGCGGACCCGTCGGGGCGAAGGGCGAAAAGCATCGAATGCGGGAGGGCATCCAGGGAGAGGTGGGTCCTGTTCTTGGTGGGGGGCCTAGGCCTGCGCCACGGGAGGGGCAGTGTAGGGCCTGGATTCCCACGGGAGAGGATTCTATGATCAGGGGCGTGGCGGTGCAGCGACTGCATCTGTAGGGAGGCTGGAAGCCTGGCGGCGGCCAGGTTGATCTCCGGAGGGGAGCACATCACCCTAAGGCAGGCCATGTGGTACTTGTACACAAGGAGGAGATCGAGCGGGGGGAGGCAGGCCTCAACCGGCAGGATGTTGGTAGGGGTGCACGAGAAGCAATTCGTAGTCCACCTCTGGACCTTGTGCCAGAAGGCAGAGAGCTTTCTCGTCATGTGAACAGTGGGGTTGAAAGTATCCGTGCCATAGCTTAGGATGGGGAAGAGGAGAGAGGAAGCCAACCGGTGGCATAAGAACAGGGGAAGACCCATCCCCGGGGGGGAGAGCCTCTTGATGGCCACGAAAGCAGCCTGGGCCTTGGCCAGTCTCTTGGTAAAGTGTGGGGTCGTGGAAACTGTGGGGGTGAACCAGTATCCCAACCAACGGACTTCGTCCTTGGGGGGAAAAACTGAACCGTCTAGGTGGATCAGGAAGCGGGAGACAGGACCTCTGTCCTTGATTGTTCTCCAGTAGATGAGTTCTGTTTTCGGGATGGAGAAGCTAACGCCCAGCTGGGCCCCCCTGGCCTTCAGTACCGCGTAGTGCGTCTGTAGGGACGGGATGTTACGCCGATAAGACGACGAGGAAACCGTCAGACCAAAGTCGTCGACCGAGGAGAGGGTGAGACCCTGGGGGATCTCGCAATGCAGACGGGAAACATAAATAACAAATAAGAGAGGGGAGACGGGGGATCCCTGTGTGGTGCCCACGAAAACCGGGGCGAAAACCTTTGGCGACCCTTGGTAGCGGAGCCGGCACGTCCTACCTGTTAGGAAGGACCTGGTCCAGGAAACAAGGTACGGGTTGACAGCTTTCGCCTTGAGCATCCTGCAAAGAGTGGAGGGGTTCACGTTGTTGAAACCACCCTTAATGTCGAGGAAAAGCGTGGACACCTTATTCCCTGCCATCTGGAGGGTTCTTATTTCGTGGGTCAGGGTGGAAGTCGGATCAGAGGCAAACAGGCCAGCCAGTGAACCACATTGGTGGGGGTTGAGGAGGACAGCTAGGCGGGCCGCAAACGACAGTCTCGAGTTCATTATCCTCTCCCAGATCTTAGAAAAGGTTTGCAGCACAACGATGACACGGAAGAAGGAGGGCGAGTCGTAAGAGGGGTTCCCTGGTTTGTCTAGCAAAATACGGTCGGCCATCTTGAGGGCGGGGGGGTGGAACCCATGGGCCACCAGCGGGGCGAGGAGGTCGTGGATTAGGTGCGGAGCAACCTGCTGTATCCTCTTCCACACAGAATTGGGGGTCATGAAAGGGCCAGGGGCCGACGATAGTGAAGACTGGGCTAGGGCTCTGCCTACTTCGTCCGCTGCCAGGGCCGGGCAGTCCCTGAATGGGAGCAGAATGGAGTCGACGGGCCTCTGTGGCTCGCCTGGAAAGAAATGGTTAAGGAGGGCCTTGTTGAGCTCTAGCGGCCTTACAGCGCCAGGGAGCTCCGGGAAGCGACGGGGGGGTGTCCGACAGCGAACTTCTTCGCTGTCCACACCGTTTGCGTGGTGGGGGTGGCCAGAAAAGCGGACCAGTAGTCCCTTTTGGCTTTCTTAATGGCTTTGAAGTAGGCCGTCCTGGCCGCCGTTGCCGACGCAAGGAGGGCTGCATCGAACCTGTCTACCTTCGAGGAGCGGAGTGCGGAGTCATAAGCTCTCCTGAGCAGAGAGAGGAGATCCGACCACCAGGGCTTGGACCGGTAAGTAACCCGTTTTACTGGGGTGTGGAGAGCCAACCAGGCCGTTATTCTGCCCAGGTTTGTTTTGAACCAGACATCCATTGACTGGGTGGTGCTGAGGGAAGGGGCAGACGAGATAGAGGCTGCTTTGAGCAAGGAGTCGAATGCGGGCCAGTCAGTCAGGGCCCAGTTAGGGGCGGGGGGGGGCGCGAAAGAGGGGAGCTTGGAAGCGGAGGAGGATTAGGATGTGGTGAGAGCCCGTGGAGGGAAGGGGGTCAGACAGTTCTGAAAAATACCGGGCGAGGAGGGGGCAAGCAAAGGATAGGGCGAGAACGCCAGGGTGCCCAATTAGAGACATGGAAAACCGATTAAAGACACCTGGGACGGGACGTTCAGGAGAGTAAAGCCCAAATCCGTAGCCCTGTCAAAATAAGGGGTCGATGTGGCGAGCTCGTCTTCCTTGAAGACCCTAAGCGGCTCCGCCATGGGGTGGTGGATGTTGAGGTCACCCAGCATGAGTGTGAGGAGAGGGGATTCAGGAAATATAATCTCCGGTGGAACGGAGCAGGTATTGTTGAGACGACCCTTCGTGCTGTAGCAGTTCACAATCGTGAAGCCAGTCGTGGAACGGTTGAAAAAGCTGTCAGGGGTGAAGCGGTCCAAAGCCCTAACATCACCCCTTCCGAAGAAGCGGGGCAGGAGGCAAATAGTAGCCAAAAATGAACTATAAACATAAAAAGCAACGCGGGGCTGGCAGCCACCATTGGTAGGGGGGGAAAAAGCAGTGAAGAAATTAAAGGAAGGAAGCTTGCCCCTGTAGACTGGAGGGTCTTGCAGGGTGACAATGGACGGAGGATGGGTCAGTTGCGTGAACGATGCGAAAAGCGACCAAAACACATCCCAGCTCCCAAGGCAGTTGTGTTGAACGAGTCTGAAGGATTTCAGGGGGGGGGGAGAGACTGGCTCGCCGCCCCACGGCGTATGGTTGTACTGCATTAACGGGCCAGGCCCGATGGGGTTCTACTCAAGGGAGAGGGGCTAACAGGTTCCCCGGGAGGGAGCGACCAACAGCCTTGGGTGGGCCCTAGAGGGGCCGCAAGTATCGTTGAGCGTCTGGCTCTTGGAGTAGCCATCTCGAGCGCCGACTGCAGAGAGCGGGTGGGTGAAGCGGGGGGCGAGCGGTCATTACCATCGGTGGGCGTCTCCATCTCGTCGCCAGCGGGCGGCGGGGGAACAATCCTTTCGGCAGTGGTGGAACGCCTGAGAGTGGGCGGTGGGGGGCGGGACTCACAATCCCTGTGAGTCGCAGTGTGGGGCCGTCGCAGTTGGCGCAGTGCGGCGGTGAGGAAGAACAACAGCCAGGAGCAGCCTTAAGGTTGCCACCTCCAGGGCAGGTGGGTTGGGGCACCGGTGCATGGCACGGGTGTGGTTGAGGGAGGAAATGGGGCAGACGGGGTCGGGAGAGGGGCACCTGGGGGCGACATGGCCCTATCCCCAGCAGTTCTTGCATTGCGTGTACCTATTGGTGGAGTAGGCGCGCTCAACCTTACGCGAGCGGGAAAAGAGACGGATAGAGGAGCCCATTGTGGGAACGTCCCCAGGGTGAACTGAGACAATGAGAGAGGTGGCAAGCTTGCCCTCCCTAGATTGTGCACTTGGGTTGTGGTACCTGGCGGGGAGGATTCTAACGTTCTTGGAGTTGAGAATCGACGCCGCGAGGCAGGGGAAGAGTTCGTTTTGGTCCTCCGGGAGGAAGGCGATTCGGAGGGAGTGGATGGCGAGCTGGGCTTCGTTGGGGGCGAGGCGGAAGGGCAACCAGGGAGACTCTCCCACTGGGAACGACTTGTTGAGTTGGCAGGACAGGGCATCAAAGTAGGGTGCGAAGGCGGCAGCGGGGTTGGCAGGGTCGGTGATGGGAAGGCTGAATGATCCACGGTCGTTGACCTTGGTCGTGACCGTGAGGGGGAGGATACAGTTCGCATCCCTAAGAATGCGGGCAGCGATGTCGGGGAAGGTGGCAGCAATCAGAGCAGCTTGTGGGTGCTCAGAGGGGGAGGAATCGGGAGCGTAGAACGTTCTTTCGGCCGTGGGGAGCGATTTCGGTGCCTGGGTAGCAGGCACACTGTTACTCGCTGACGCCACTTTGACGGCTGTGAGGGTGCTCTTATTCTTCTTGCCCTTAGGAGCTCTAGACCAGGCGGCCTTGGCATATGATGGCTGGGTTTTGGGGCAGTCAGGGGCAAGGTGCCTGGCGATGAAAGTGGTGGGTTCAGGGTACTTCCCCTCTCGGAACCCGTTTGCCTCCCACGAATCGGGAGACTTCTCCGCGTACGCCCGGGGGTAGCTGTAGAAGCAGCGGGTTTCAGGGTCATAGCTAGGTATGTGAGGATCGAAAGAGGACGAGAAGCCCTGGTCAGGGGGGGTCACGCGGGACTTAGCCCTAGGTAGTGGCCTAGGGGGGGCAGGGTGTGTGGTGGCACCGGATGGACGAACAGGAGGCCGAGCGGGGGCTGGCGTGGGTTGTGTGGTGACACTGGTCGGGGAACGTGAGCCCGAGTGGGGGCTGGCGCCTGGGACGGGGGGGCTGAGACCCTATGTGACAGGTCACGTATGGCCGTATTGATGGAGGCGAGGGTGCCTTCGAGTGCTGGCCAGGTAGGGAGGGTCGCAACCGTGGCCTGGATATTGCCCAGTTGGGTTGTTATGGTGTCGAGCTGACGCGTCATGGACGCGAGCGCGTTCAGGGTGGAACAGGAGAGGGGGACGAGGGCCGTCTCGCCATCTGACAGGCTGGAGAGCTGGTGATCGTCTAGAATTGGAAGTTGGATCGAGGTGAAGTTAAGCCTTTGACGGTTCTCGCGAAAGAAGTCGCGTATGTAGCTGTGGGTCTCCGTGAGGTCCGGGGAGGATGACTGCCTTGCAGGAGCTCTGGAAGAGTTCCTCGAAGAGGGGAGAGGGGGGAGGTCTTTCATGTTGACGACGGGGGATCAGGAACGTGAGGCCTGAAAGGCAGGACCAGTTAGGAGGCGAGGGGGGATTGTGAACTGAATGACGTGGATGTTAGGCGCACGGACTCCCCGTAAGGATTTACAGGGCAAAGTTACCCTACCTTGATGCATACGAACTTCGAAGGAAAAAGATAACACCCCCCTCGAGCCGCGGCGTTCGGACGGCGCATCATCACAGGCCGCCTGGGTAGTTGCGTCCCAACACCAAAGACCACTATCAAAGGAACACATCTTATAAGACCATATACGTCGCGGCCGTCCGTCCGACAGGGTCCTGTTCGCAGGGTATATGAGGGGAGACCTCCGGGCACCTTATGCAAGTGGAAGCAGGTGAATCGGGCCACGGCGCATAAAGTTACAGACACGTGAAGACAGGCAGTCTGAAGAGTGGGTCGAAGGTAACGGGACGCTTTGCACAAAAGTTAGTGCCCTCGTACCTACAAAGTCGTGTAGAGCATGAAGGAGGAAACTATGCCCAGTAAGTGGATCGGGTGCATCCACAGAGGACAAGTTGGTAAAAGATGGAGTCCGAGGGAAAAAGCCTATAGGTACGATCGCGAGGACAAGTCGTGTAATGCCGGAAGACTAGAATACGAGATGCAGTTGCATACCGAATTCTTGACGGAACCAACCAAAGAAGAATGGCCATCTTCGGTCCAGCGAGTTAGACTACCTTCGACGAGCACGAGGGCAAGATAATTTGTAACCATTGTTGTCAACGGATAAACGGATGAGCTGACACCTGATGTGGTCTCCACACCATCAGGAATAATTGAAGCGCAGACCGATAAGCTGGCCATGGGAGCAAGAGGTGTGGTAGAGAGTTTTCAGGGTCTACGAGTGTTCGCACTCGGGTGGAGTTCGCACAGTTGCGGGCAAGGTACTTAGTTAGTATAGAGTTAGCATGTATACCGCGATTGCTCAGACGCGGAATATAAATATCGAAGCATCTTCGCTGCTATTAGGAGAAACAAGCACGGAGAAGAGATCTTATCAATATAATAAGTTATCTACACTTTTATATTGTTATCAATACTTCGACGATCCACACCGAAGTGAATATTATATCTAGCCTACATTTCTCGTGTGTTCTTAACGAGTTCTCCGATATAATTACGATCCTGGACCTAGCTGTCGGAATACCGCACGCCGAAGCTACCACTTAACAGTGCAGTTGTAATTTCAATGTCTGGAGGTGAAGGGGGTGCGAAGCATGGAAGGAAATATGGGGCAGAGCCCCCTTATATAGAAGGAAATCCTAGCACAGCCTTTGCCGCCCGACTCATACCCCAGTATGAGTCACATATCCATGTAACAAAGGAAACCATACAATTTGTCGTAACCTTTACAAAGGAAATCCCTCATAGCAACCGGGTAATCAAAGAAAGAACACCGGGGTTATCCCAACACGTATCTCAGCGGAGGACCTTGGGAGCAGGGCCCTCCCCAGGGCCCAAGTCCCCTGAGGCCTATTCCGGATTCTCCGGTAATGGTCCAGGCTTAAGTGCCTACTGTTCGTGGAATTCATCAACCGCTCTTAGTTCGTTGATGAATTCTGCCGGTTCCCTTGTTGTTTCGTCGTAGCCATCCCATTTCACCAGATATCGTAGTCGGTTCCTGACGAACTTGGAATCTAAAACCTCCTGAACCTGCCACTCATCTTCTCCTTCAACTTCCACGGGCGGAGGTGGTGGGATTATCTGCCCTTTGAGTGGGTCATTGGCTGCTAGGTCCAACAGTGATACGTGGAAGACGTTATGTATCTTCATAGTATTCAGCCGATCCAGACGATAAGCATGTGTTCCGATCTTTTCCCTGACCTCATATGGTCCATCACGTTGGTTGTCTAATTTTCATGAAGGTGGACGCGTTCTAATGTTTTTGGCGTTTAGCCAAACTTTATCACTGACTTGCAAGGAGCGAGCTGGGAGTCTGGGTAGGTCAGCATTTTCCTGTTTCCTTTCTTGTGCATAACCCATTTCGGTTCGCAGGTGTGCATGAAGTTCTGTCATAGTAACAACAAAAGATCGTGCCCGTTGGTCGTCAGTAGGGAGAGCTCGTTCGTCAAGAAAGTCTATACGAGGATCATAGCCGCAGTTGGCCTAGAAGGGAGAGAATTCGGTAGTCTCGGATGCATGATTGTTACCCATAAATTCCGCCATTGGTAACCATTGACACCAGTCATCCTGTTCGTAGTTCACATATGACCGTAGGTACTGTTCCATAATACAGTTAACTCGTTCTGTTTGACCGTCAGTTTCAGGATGGAATGCAGTAGATAGTGGTGGTGAATTTTCAGTCTGTGACAGATAGTTCCCCAGAACTTGGCAGCAAACTGCGGTCCTCGATCAGATATAATTGTCAGCGGTAACCCGTGGTGCTTGCAGCTATTATCCAGGAATAGGTCGGCAAGAGCGGGGCCATTGAGAATACTACCACGAGGGACGAGATGGCGCATCTTGGTTAGCCGATCTACCACTACCCAAATTGCATCGTTACCATTACTCCGGGGTAGACCGGTTACAAAGTCCATTAATAATTAATATATCTTGCCAGGGTCGATAGGAAATGGAGAGAGGGTGAAGGATACCAAATGGAGCATGACGAGTCATTCGACTTCGTTGACAGATATGACTATTGGCCACATATCGTGCAATCTCTTTCCGCATGCTTGGCCAATGGTATCGTCTGGTGGTCAGTTCATGTGTTTTGGATCTGCCGGGGTGACCAGCAGCAGGAGCGTCGTGATTTTGCCAAATGATGGCCAGTTTCAATGGTTCGTGAGCAGAAACATAAAGCCGATCTCGATACCGTAGTTGATTACCATCCTTGGCACACTCGGCTATGCAGATCAGGCGGCTGTGTCGTACCCCTTGTTCCAGCGTCATCAGCATCTGATTTGGAAGGGGGTCAGCTTGAGAGGCTAGGCTTCTGTCCATAGCTCATTCAAGGGGGACACTCCAAAGTGAAGCGGAATATCCGCCAACAAACCCAGAGACTGGGACTTCAGAACCACTTGCTTCCTATGCGTTTCATCCTCCAATACCTCTTCTTCTGTTTGCCCTGCCATCCTTGTCAATGCATCCGCTTTTCCATGTGCTTTACCAGGTACAAATTGAATCGTATAGTTGAATTGCGAAAAGAATTCCGACCATCTGGCTTGTCGTTGATTCAGTAACCTTTTGGTGGTAAAGTATCGCGGATTCTGATGATCCAACCGTACTGTAACAGGTCATCCAACCAGGTAAGCCCTTCATTCTTTAAACGCTCGTACCACGGCCATCAACTCTTTGTCATAAATGTCGTAGTTTCATTCGGCCAGTGTGTGTTTCTTTGAGAAGAATGCAATTGGATGTAAGAGTCCATCAGGTCCAGGTTGAGATACTATGGTGGCAGAGGCAATATCTAAAGCATCGGTGTCCACTACTATCTCTTTGTCGAAATCAAAATGGATCAGGATGGGGGCCGTAGTAAAGGCTTCCTTCAATCTTTCGAATGTGGCCTGGCAAAGATCAGACCACACGAATGGTGTACCCTTTTTGGTTAATTGGGTCAGTGGCCTGGCAAGATGTGAATAGTCATGGATGAAACGCCTATAGAAGTTTCCAAACACTAAGAACGAGTGGACATCCCGTAGTTTCTTACGGATGGGCCACTTGATGATTGTGGTGCTTTTCGCTGGATCCATTTGTAGGCCCTCAGTGGTAATAATAAAGCCAAGATATTTTATATTCTTCGTGTGAAATTCGCATTTCTGAGGTTTTACCTGAAGTCCAGCCTTCGTTAAGGCTTCTAGAATGTGTGTGACATGTTCGATATGTTGTTCCTCATTCTAAGTGTAGATTAAAATATCGTCAAGGTATGCTGTACAAAACCTATCCAGAAATGGCTGTAGCGGGTCGTTAATATATGCTTGAAAGGTAGCGGGGGCATTGGTAAGTTCAAAGGGCATGACGAGGGATTCAAAAAGCCCGTATCGTGTACGAAAAGCTGTTTTCCACTCTTCACAAACTCTCATGCGGATTAAGTGGTACGCTCCGCGGATATGCAATTTTGTGAATATCTTTGCTCGTGAAAGTTGCATAAAGGTTTCTTTGACTAAGGGTAAAGGGTAGCGGTTTTTGATTGTTCCCTCATTAAGTTCCCTATAGTCAACACATAAGCATAGAGAACCTTGTTTTTTCTTAACAAACAAAATTGGGGAAGCAGCAGGAGAGGATGATTCGCGGATAAACTTCTTATCCAGGTTTTCGTCTAGCTATTCATATAAGGCTGATAATTCAGGGGGGCTAAGACCATATATTGGTCCCACAGGAGGGATGAATCCCAGGCACAGTGGTATCTCATAATCAAATCTCCCGTGAGGAGGTAGTTGATCTTCTGTTTTCTCGAGTAATAAAGGAAGGAATTCATGGTAATGGTTGGGGAGTATCTGCAGTACCTCGCCCTTGTCGAGGACCTTATGTCCAAGAGCACACTGTGCAGCATACGCCTGTAGAAAGTGTGGCAATTCTTCCTCAATGCCATAGGCCATTGTAACATCGTTAACACAGTTCTTCAAACAATATTCAGATTCAAAAGTAAGGAAGTTAGAAGCGAAGTCAATCTTGACATCGTGGTGTTTTAACCAAGGTATACCGAGTGTTAGGTGGTATCCCCCAAGCGTGGTAACAAAAGCAGGAATCATTTCGTGGTGGTTGTTAATTGACAACCCTATCTTGGTGATGTGAGTAATTGCTCCGGAACTCACAGGCCGTCCGTCGATGACCGTCAAAGGTCGTGGTTCTTTAAGTTCAAACAAAGGAATGTTCTGGCGCTCAGCGAAAGCCTTGTCGATGAATGCGTATCCAGTCGCCCCCGAGTCTATGAGAGCATGGGATCTAATCTCATTATGGTTGTCAACAATTGTACATGCCATTACCAGATGATTAGCTTCAACCCCATTCTCCATGTCGTCAAGAGATAAACCGGATAAAGAAAGTAATGAAGAACGCGATTCTGGTCCTATGACAGTTCCTTGGACTGTACATGGGACGATTAGTTTCCGAGTGCTCGGACTCTGGGCGAGAGTCTTCAGGGACTGCCGGTGGACGTGCACAAATAGCAGCAGCGTTGGTTCTTAGCTGACTTTGCCTGTTCGGGCATTGTCGAGCCATGTGGTTTGCTCCTCCACAGTAGAGGCATTGGCCATGTCGCATGCGATCTTCACGTTGCACTTGTGACAAGCAACATCGTTCAGCCGAAAGGTCCATTGGTCCAGCTTGGGTACCCGTGGCAGTCGTGGTGGTTGTAGGAGGGGCAGCTGGTATTGGTATTGTAGTCGTGGTTGTGGTAGGCGACCTCTAGGTAGATAACGACCCCTTCCGTTTAGCCGCAAGGGCACGCATCTTGTTATCCACACGTTTGAGTAATATGATGTATTGGTCAAGTTCGTCAGGGGTGTCCAGGGTTCCCAGAGCATCCTTAAGTGCGGCGCTCAACCTTTCGTACAATGAGGTTCGCTTAGCACCATCGTTCCAAGATACTTCCGCGGCGTATCTCTGGAAATCTGCTAAGTAGTCAGAAAGGTTACAGTTTTTTTGATGTTGACTTTGTAGGTTCCGTTCAGCGGTACGGACCCTGTTAGGGTCACCAAAGGTGTTCTCGAGCAGGGTGATCAGGGCTTCCACACTAGCAATATTAATGTTTCCTTCATCAATAAGTGGAAGGATTTGTTCGTAAGCTTTCCCTTTCTGGAACCCAACAGCATATGCCAACCAATGTTGGACATCGATGAATTTGTGGGCATCTCCCAGGAACTTGGTATGTAGTTGTGGGATGAACGGGCGAAGTTGATCTTGGGATCTGTCGAATTCCTGTGGTTTGCGGATCGATTCTCGCTTATGGGGTCGTTCGCCTGCTGGCGGCGCAGGTTCCCCTGCGTTTGCAAGTGCAGTAGTTGCAGTTGTCAAGGCAGTGTTAGTGTTAGTCAACGCAGTATTAAGGGTAACTATGGTGGCTCTATCGCGCTCTAGGTCAGTCTCGATGGCTCTGTACCTAGCCTCAATGCCTTGTCCTGCTGTAAGTAGAGCATCGCGTTCCTCCATAAGTGCATCGCGTTCTTCAGCAAGCGCCTCCCTTTCGTTGGTCAAATTTTGAACCTGTTGTTGTAACTGTTGGAAGCGAGGGTTTTGTTTGAGAGGTGCAGGGGTGCCTTGTCTGGAAATGGGAGGAAGTGCTGGGAGTCTGTTGAGTGAAACAGCGAGATCGCCCACGGTGTGAAGCTGTTGTCTAACTCGGTCTTCCGACAGTTGATTAAACTCTTCATCGGTCACCGGCGACAATTCCCTCAAGGCAGATAACTCGGTGGTCGGGACTTTGATGCGTCGAGACATGGTGTTGTGTGGGTTGGCTTCTGGTTGGACGCTACCTTATGTAACGGGGTCTTGGCACTAGACTTAGTCCAAGGCACACAAGGACAGGAAGGTCCTAAACGATACCACTCGTTTAGCGTGAGGGTTCGGAAATGACCATCTCAGGTCAAGGCTGATCGTGTAACGGTAGATCAGGGTCAGGGTTCGTGGGTTCCTGGCGTGGATCTTGGATATCAGAATAGAAGTTGTTATATTCTCAAATAGAGGCGTCGTGAAAGAAATACCAGGTAGCGTGAAGAATCAAGGAAATAGGGGGCTTTTTTTTTCTTTTTTCTTTTTTCTTATTTAATATCATATATTCGTTGTTAAGGTACAAGAAATCGCCTGGAGCACAAGGTATGGCGAAAACAAAGCCTGAAATCCAAAACAAACTAACAAAGAAAATATCGGGCACACTACTCTTCAACTGGGGTCCGTACCGGTCCCAGGCCCACATACGGGCACGAAATTGAAACAAGTATTTCAAAGGAAACCCTCCTTACACCAGCGGATACCGCAAGAAAAACTAAGCTACATAAATCTAGCTTTCTTGAGAAGACATAAAATATCCAAAGAAACTACATTAGACGAGGGGGAAGAAACGGACTCGGAAGCAGATGACGGGCGGACGAACATACCCCGGGGGAAGGCTGCAGCTGTCGAGCTAATGAAACGTACTAGGGCACCCAAAAGGGAGGCCAAGTGTTAGGCGCACGGACTCCCCGTAAGGATTTACAGGGTAAAGTTACCCTACCTTGACGCACACGAACTTCGGAGGAAAAAGATAACACCCCCCTCCAGCCCCGGCGTTGGGACGGCGCGTCATCACTGGCCGCCTGGGTAGTTGGGTCCCAACACCAAAGACCACTATCAATGGCACACATCCTATAACACCGTATACGTCGCGGCCGTCCGGCCGACCGGATCCTGTTCGCAGGGTATATGAGGGGAGACCTTCGGGCACCTAATCCAAGTGGAGGCAGGTGAATCGGAGGACGGCGCATAAGGTTACAGACACTTGAAGACAGGTAGTCGGAAGAGTGGGTCGAAAGTAACGGGACGTTTTGGACGAAGGTTACTCCCCTCGTACCTACAAAGTTGTGAGGAGTATGAAGGCGGTAACTATGCCCAGTAAGTGGATCAGGTGCATCCACAGAGGACAAGTTGGTAAAAGATGGAGTCCGAGGAAAAATGCCTATAGGTACGATCCCGAGGACAAGTTGTGTAATGCCGGAAGACCAGAATACGAGATGCAGTTGCATACCGAATTCTCGACGAAGCCAACCAATGAAGAATGGCCATCTTCTGTCCAGCGAATTAGACTACCTTCGACGAGCACGAGGGCAAGATAATTCGTAACCATTGTTGTCAATGGATAAACGGATGAGCTGACACCTGACGTGGTCTCCACACCATCAGGAATAATGGAAGCGCCGACCGATAAGTTGGCTATGGGAGCAAGAGGTGTGGGAGAGAGTTTTCAGGGTCTACGAGTGTTCGCACTCAGGTGAAGTTCGCAGAGCTGCGGGCAAGGTACTTACCTAGTATAGAGTTAGCATGTATACCGCGATTGCTCAGACGCGGAATATAAATATCGAAGCATCTTCGCTGCTATTAAAGAACAACAAGCACGGAGCAGAGATCTTATCAATATAATAAGCTATTCGACACTTTTATATCGTTACCAATACTTCGACGATCTATACTGAAGCAAATCATTATATCTAGCGTACATTACTCGTGTCTTCCTCACGAGTTCTCCGATATAATTACGATCAAGGTCCTAGCTGTCGGAATACCTCACGCCGAAGCTACCACCTAACACCGAGGACCATGAGGGGGCATCGGGGCCGATGTCAGATGGCCCGTGAAGGTGGCGGGATGTCTCTGGCTCCTTGCCCTGGCAGCGAAGGATGGCGTGCTCGAAGGTCTCAAGGGCTTCGTCACAGCTCGGGCAGGTGGTCGGGACATCGCTGTCCCAGGTTGGGCGCGCGCAGAGGTAGCTTCTGCCCGATCTCATCTGGTGCAGTCGGCCCCGGGTGAATTTGTCGAGGCCCATAAACGGATGGGGGGCAAGTGAGGGGTGGTAGGGGTATCTGGCCGGGTCTGGCGCCGCATCTTCCCGTTCCTTCAGGAGGAGGCTCTTGCATAGAAGCTTGAGCTGGGGGTAAGAGCGGCCCGGGGGGGGGTCGGAGTAGAGTTCACCCAGTAAGTTTTGGGAAGTGACTGGAAGGGGTTTGTCACCATTTGGGCCGAGGATAAAGAGCATTGAGTGGGGGAGGGCATCCAGGGGGAGGTGCATCCTGTTCTTCGAGGGGGGTCAGGGCGTGAGTCACGACAGCGGGTTGCGGTGGCCCAAGTGCCTTCTGAGGAGGAGCCTGTGGTCCGGGCCGTGTCGGTGCGCCGACGCCATGTGTAGCGAGATGGGTAGGCGGGCGGCCACAGGGTTGATTTCCGGGGGGCAGCACAACACCCTGAGGTCTGCCAGTTGGCGCTTGTACCTTAGGAGGAGCTCCAGGGGGGGGAGGCAGGCCTCAATGGCCAGGATGTCTGTCGGGGTGCATCGGAAGCAGTTAGTGGCCCACCTCTGGACCTTCTGCCAGAAGGCGGAGAGCTTTCTCGTCATGTGGACAGTGGGCGTGAAGGTGTCCGCGCCATAACTAAGGATTGGAAAGAGGAGCGAGGAAGCCAAGCGCTGGCATAGGAAGGGGAGGAGGCCCATCCCCGGAGGGGAGAGCCTCTTGATCGCCATCAAGGCAGCCTGAGCCTTGGCCAGCCTTTTGACGAATTGGGGGGTTGTAGACATTGAGGGTGTAAACCAGTAGCCGAGCCACCGGACCTCAGTCTTGGGTACAAAAATCTATCCATCCAGGTGGACCGGAGCGTTGGAGATTGGGCCTTTGTCCCTGTTCGTGCGCCCGTGGATCTGTTCCGTTTTGGGTACCGAGAAACTGACTCCCAGGGCGGCCCCCTTAGCCTTCAACCAACAATACTGTTTCTGGAGGATTTGGACGTTGCGTCTGTACAACGCCGAGGATGCCGTCAGACCAAAGTCGTCGATGTAGAAGAGCATAATACCTGGGGGGATCTCACAGGGTAGGCGGGAAACGTAGATGACAAATAGCAGCGGAGAGACTGGTGACCCCTGAGGGGTTTCTACCGCGACCGGGGCAAACACCCTAGGGGACCCCTGGTATAGGAGCCGGCACTTTCTGCCGGACAGGAAAGACTTCGTCCAGGACACGATGTAGGGCTTTACCCCTTTGGCTTTCATCATGCCGCATAGGGCGGCGGGGTTGACGTTGTCAAAACCCCCCTCAATGTCCAGGAAAAGCGTAGACACCTTCCTCCTAGCCATCTGCAGGGTTCTCACTTCCTGAGTCAGGGTGGTGGCGGCGTCCGAGGCCAAGAGACCTGCTAGTGACCCGCACTGTTGTGAGTTTATAAGTTCAGCCGCGCGCGCTACACACGCCAGCCTCGAGTGCATGATCCTCTCTAGGATCTTTGAGAAGGTTTGGAGAAGAACTATGACGCGGAAGGAGGAGGGGGAGTCGTAAGTGGCCTTTCCGGGCTTGTCGAGTACGATGCCATCCGCCTTTTTCAGGGTGATAGGGTGGGACCAGTGGGCCACCAAAGGCTCGAGAAGGTCGTAGATGAGGTGGGGGGCTACCCAGTTGATCCTTTTCCACACAGACTTGGGGGTCAAATCAGCCCCTTGGGATTTCATCGGCCGTCAGCTTAGGGCAGTTGCCGCAGGGGAGGAGGATGGTGTCGAAGCCCCTGGCAGGTTCGCCTGGGAAGAAGTGGTCAAGGAGTGCCTTGTTCAGTTTGGGCTGAGTTGAGGCCCCCGGGAGCTCCCGGAAATGGGGAGGCAGGCGGCCGACAGCGAACTCCTTCACCGTCCACACGGTCTGTGGTGTAGCTGAGGCCAGGAACGAGGACCAGTGATCCCTCTTGGCCTTTTTATGGCTTTGAAATAGGCAGCTCTCGCGCCCTGGCGGAAGCCAGGAGGGCGGCATCGGGCCGATCCCTTTTCGAGGAGCGAAGTGCGGAGTTGTAGGCTCTCCTGACCAGCGACAGCAAGTCTGACCACCATGGTTTGGACCTGTAGGTGACCTTCTTCAGCGGGGTGTGTAGCGCAAGCTGGGCCGTGACCCTGTCCTGGTTCGTTTTGAACCACACGTCCAGGGATTAGGTGGTGGGGAGGGGGGGAAGCTCTCGATATAACGGTGGACTTCAGGGAGGATTCCAGAACAGGGCAATCGGTGAGGGCGCAGTTGGGAGACGGGGGGGGGGCGCGAAATAGCGGTGGTTCGAACCTTAGGAGGATAGGAATATGGTCGGAGCCTGTGGAGGGGAGAGGGTCGGACCATTCGGTAAAGTAAGGCGCGAGGAGAGGGCCAGCCAAGGCAAGGTCGAGGACGCCAGGGCGCCCAACAGAGGACATGAAAAAGTGATTGTATACTCCCAGGGTGTTAAGGAGGGAATCGCCCAGCTCCGTCGCCCTGTCAAAATAGGGGGTCGAGGTGGCTATTTCGTCCTCACTAAAGCCCCTAAGGGGGTCGGACGTGGGGTGGTGGATGTTCAGGTCTCCCAGAGTAAGGGTAGGTTGTGCGGCTCCAGGGAAGACCACGTCAGCGGGGACAGAGCGAGTGTGCTTTGAGCGACCCTTGGTGCTATAGGAGTTGATTATTGTGAACCTGGTCGTGGAGGTGTTAATGAAGCCGTCGGGCGTGAAGAGGTCAAGCGCCATGGCATCACCCCTGTCGAAGAACCTGGGCAGGAGGGAAATAGTAGACAAAAACGAATTATAAACATAAAAGGCAACGCGGGGCTTGCAGCCTCCGCTGGTGGGGGGAGAGAACACAGAAAATACTGTAAACGAGAGTAGTTTGCCCCAGTAGACCAGGGGGTCCTGCAGGGTGACATTGGAAGGAGGCTGGGCCAGTTGCGTGAAGGACCCGAAGAGAGAAAGAAACACATCCGCGCTCCCAAGGCAGTTGTGTTGAACGAGTGTGAAGGGTTTTGTAGGGGGGAAGAGACCTGCTCGTCCCCCCACGGCGTAAGGTTGTGCTGCATTAACGGGCCAGGCCCGAGGGAGTTCTGCTCATGGGCGAGGGGCTGACGGGCTCGGCGGGGATGAGCGATTGTGAATCTTGGATGGACCGTACTGGGGCCTGAATCGCCGTCGTCCTTCTGGCCCTTGGAGTGGCCATCTCGAACGCCGACTGGAGACAGCGAATAGGTGAAGGGGGGGGGCGAGACGACCAGCTCGTCGGTGGCTGTGTCCATCTCATCTGTGGCTGGGGGCGGGGGATCAATCTCGGTGGCAGTGGCTGAACGTCTGAGAGGGGGTGGCGAGGGGCGGCTCTCGCAATCCTTATATCCGGCGGTGTGGCCTTCGCCACAGCTAACACAGCGGGGCGGTGAGGAAGAGCAACAGCCAGGAGGAGCCTTAAGGTTGCCACCTCCAGGGCAGGTGGGATTGGGGCAACGGTGTGCGGCTCTGGTGTGGTTGAGGGAGCAAATGGGGCAGATGGGGTCAGACGAGGGACACCTGGGGGCGATGTGACCATAGCCTCAGCAGTTCTTACACTGCGTGTACCTGTTTGAGGAAAGGCTCGCTCGATTGTCGGCGAACGTGAGAAGAGCCTGATTGAAGATCCCATCGCAGGAACGTCACCTGGGTGGACTGACACAATGACGGACGTGCCGGACTTGCCCTCTCTTGATTGTGTGTTGGGGTTGAGGTATCTCGCGGCGAGGATGCGAATGTTCTTGGAGTTGAGGATCGACTCTGCAAGGCAGGGGAAGAGATCGCTCGGGTCCTCAGGTAGGAAGGCGATCAGGAGGGAGTGGATGGCAAGCCGGGCCTCCTTGGGGGCGAGGCGGAAGGGCAACCAGGGAGAGTCACCCACAAGGAAAGATTTGTTGAGTTGGCCAGCGAGCAGGTCAAAATAGGGGGCGAAGGCCGCCGCGGGGGTAGCAGGGTCGGTGACAAGTAGGGTGACTGATCCTCGGTCGTTGACCTTGGTAGTGACCACAAGGGGGGGAATACAGTTGGCATCCCTGAGGACGCGGGCAGCAATGTCTGGGAAAGTAGCAGCAATCAGGGGGGCTTGCGGGTGCTCAGAGGGTGAGGAATGTAGAGCAAGGAAATAGGGGGCGAAGCCCCCTTATACAGAAGGAAATCCTAGCACAGCCTTTGCCGCCTGACTCATACCCCCGTATGAGTCGCATATCCGCATAACCAAGGAAACCATACAATTTGTCGTAACCTTTACAAAGGAAATCCCTCATAGCAACCGTGTAACAAAAGAAAGAACACCAAAGTCATCCCAACACGTATCTCACCAGGGGACCGTGAGAACCCGGAGGTTGGTCGAAATTCAGGGAAACATGACTATCCTACTAGCGGAATACTATTCCATAATAGATGTTACGGGGTAGCTAACACAGTAGGATTCCGAGCTAACTACTCCGATGATATTCGGGGCAATGGACTTTTGGTCAGGAAGCCTCAAGAGGAGTTGTCTGATAAAGTAATAGAAGAATATCGTCATAACTTATAATATTGTCAAGGTCTCTTCTCAGTTGCTTGATGATGTTCTCAACCATCGGGGAGAGCCCCACTATTTATACTAATGTTCAGGCTACTTTGCCTTCTGTAGTAACGAAGTATCTTTTAAGAATTCAGTTCTTCAGAACAAAGTGTGAACACTGTTTGACCCTGAAACTTGTCTGGCTTGACTCTGAGAATGCTCCGACAGCTATTTCTTCTGAGGGTGTTCTCACTCTAGCAGTAGTCAGTCTTCGATCTCTTCGTCCTGATAGACTAAAATGGAATATGCAATCCAAATGCCTACATACCGATAGTATCATAAATACGGAGTGATCAAGTCCGATATTCATCTATCAATGCATGATGCGTATGCATTAGTAAGAGTAGAGAACTGGTTCTCTAATCATCGTTCCACTCAGTTAGCCATATCTTGAAAGGTGAACTCTTTAGGGTTCCTGAGTTGTCTCCCAGATGCCTCCAGGAAGTTCCTACTCAGGGAGCTTGGGTTCAGATATATGCTCTCCCCCCATCGTGGCATATACCTCACGCATAATGATGCAAGTGATGCCCGCTAGGGTAATAATAGATACTCGGAACGCCTCTATAGTGCACAAGGTACATATTTTGAGTTATGGTGTGGGATGTGGTCCATCTGGGGAAGTAGGACCAAGTCGATGGCGAAGGTATCATGGATCCCACAGAAGGGACAGCCTAGTATGAGAAGATATGTTGACAATAAAGGGAGGGGCACCCTAGTCGCACAAAGCTCAAGGGGTACTGTAGTGAACCACGCCTGTAATGTGGGAACTCCTTGGCAGGAGGCAAAGACTGCCAGTAGTGGGCTGCCCGATAGTCAAAAACAAGACATTTAAGTAAAAGTTTGTCTAAGGAGGCTTCCGGAGCCAAAACTGCGCAGGCGGAGTAACAAACCCCACATTACATAAAGCCAAACAGGATGAAACCATTTCATCAAGAAACGGGCGAAAGATCAAGATCTATCACAAAACCTAAGCATTATGCATGCCCAGAAGGGAGCGCGTTTATTGAGACATGAGCACGAAAATACCTGATTAAAGTCATTTTAGACTCCGGTTCAAAAAGCTTTCTATTGAACCAAGAAACCGCACAATGGCTAGAAATTCCAACTGAATCTGGGAATTCCCCATTAAAAAATCTGGCGAACCCAAAGAGGCGGGTTTTGGATGATACCAAATGCCAGGCTTATGTAGAAGATAAAGCAGTGGCCGATTTATTTGAGTGAGACAAGACTTTGGCTTAAGGAGAAGAGGCTCAGTATATGGTAAGAATAGGGCGAGAAGATCGCGGGGGACTACAGTCGGAAGACCTGCCAAAACCTCACTGGCAGAATAAGTAGCTCCTTGAACAGAACCAAGCTGAGATGTTAGCATCTCCAAGGATCCTCGACCACGCCATCAATCTCACGGAAGGGGCTAAGCCCCCCTGGGGACCAATTTACCCGATGTCGGCACAGCTGAAAGAACTTGAACTGGAAAATATATAAAGAAAATGCTGCCCCAGGGTCAAATCATGGATAGGGAATGCCCATCTGGAGCTCCAAACCTCTTTGTTCCGAAACCGGATGGAAGTTTATAACTATGTGTAGACTATAAGAACCTCAACAAGCAGAGAATCCTGCATCAGTACCCTTTACCGCTCATGGATGAACTCCGAGACCGCGATGCCGCAGGTAAAGTGTTCACGATCCTCGACGTAAAAGGCGGATATCACCTTATTCAAATCCAAAAAGGCGTTCATCATAAGACAGGCTTTCGTACAAGATATGGACAGTAGGATTATAAGGTCATGCCTTTCGGGGCTTGTAAATGCTCCGGCAGCTTTCCAGAGCATGATGAACAAAATCCTAATGGACTAGTTGGACCATGGAGTAGTCACATATCTAGATGACATCCTTATATATTTCCAGAATATGGAATACCATATGAAACCGGTTCAACAAGTGGTTGACCGAATTGAACAACATGACTTAGCAGTCTCGCTAATGAGGTCGGTTTTTCACCAGGAAGAGGTAGAATTCCTAGGATACATTGTCAAAACAAGCGGAGTCACCATGAGTGACAGAAACCTAAAAAGCATCCAAGACTGGGCCCACAAGAGATCGGTCCAAGAAGTGCAAATTTTCATTGGTTTTTCGCAAAGCTTTTTCAGTGATTTATAAATGATTTCTCAAATTTATACAAGCCTATTACCAAAATGTTAAAAGTGAAGCCTAAGGATTTTTACTATGGAAAAGAACAGGAGGAGGCATTTGAGGAGTTGAAAAAAAGGTTTAGGAAGGCACCAATTTTATAGCATTTTTACCCTGGAAGGAAGACGGTGGTCGAGAGAGAGCCCAGCGATTGTACGCTGAGATGGGTATTGTCTCAATACCAAGGAAGATGAGTTCACCCGGTGGCATTTCATTCTTGAAAGTCGAATACGGCTGAGAGAAATTCCAAGATACATGACAAAGAATTACTCGCAATCATAGAGGCATTCAGAGTATGGAAGCGATACTTCACAGGCAAAGAGGAACCGGTGACTGTATATACCGACCATGAAAACCTACAGTCCTTTTTGACCAAAAGATCTGGAAACAGCGGCTAATTCGCTGGGCAGAGGAGTTAACCGACTACAACTTCAAGATAGTCTACCGACCGGGAAGCAGCGGTGGAATGCCAGATGCATGACCAGGTGGCCGGAGTACACTCCTGAGGAGGGAGCTCATCACAGTTAACACTCAATTCTGAAATCTGAACACTTTCAAATTTCCGTGTTTCATCAAAAGCGAAGTGCAGAGACGGCCCTGTCCCCAGAAAAACATGAATCGACAAGCTTGCGAATAATGAAACTCTCAAGCCAGGCAATAATGGCAACTAACGGATCACGATTCGCAGCCGGACATGACATCTATGCCCTGACAGATGGACTGGTACCAGCAAAGGGACAGGTAATGGTGGCAATGGGTATTGCGATAGGATTGCCTGCGGGAACCTATGGAAGGCTAGTTGCAAGAAGTGGTATGTGTAGCAAGATGGGAATAGGAGTGGGCGGAGGTGTAATGGATGCAGATTACACCAGAGAAGTAAAAGTCAGACTTTGAAATCATGGCGAAGCAGAGTGCCTACATAAGGTGGGAGATCGGATAGCACAACTGATAGTGGAAAGCATTGCTGAAGCCAACGCCGTGGAAGCAGAAGAGCTTGGCACGACCGAGTAAGGGGAAATATGGTTTGCATCAAGCGACCTAAGCCCTAAGCGATCCGTCACGACTAAAGAAGAGGGAATACCCTTATGCTTCCTTTAAGCAGAAAAGCAACCATACTGAATTCTTTAGCATGGAGGATATTGACTAACATCCTAGGTTAAGACAGGAGAAAGAAATTGTATCAAGTGCTTATGTCAACGCAGCCCTGACACAGACAATGAACAATAGATTTCTGGACAGGATTAAAGTGGCTGGGAAAGAGGACGAAAAAGTTGCATGGACGAGGCTGTGAACTGGTGAGGATGAGAGAAAGGGGGAAGGAGATGCGAAATGAATGGACTGAAGTGAATGGGTTATTATATTACAAGAATTGATTGTACATCTTGGAAAACAACCCTCGACAGACAGAGATAGCCCAACCCCATCATGACTCGCAAGTAGCAGGTCACTTCGGCTAAGAAAAAAAATTAAAATATTGACTACGGAATTTTACTGGAACGGACTTGCTGACTGGATCAAGGACTATGTACGATCCTGGGACGAATGTCAGCACAGTAAATCCCCGCGGCATGCAAAATATGGACTACATCAACCCTTGAAGGTACCCTATACTGGATGGACCTCCATTTCGATGGACTTCATTACGCAACTACTGGAATCTCAGGGCAAGATCCAAATTATAGTAGTGGTAGACTTGTTCACAAAGATGGCTCACTTTATCGGCCTTGACGAGAGTGCGACCACAACAACAGACATTGCGGACACCTTGCTTCGGGAAGTTTGGAAACTTCACGGATTGCCAAGCGAAATTATCACCGACATGGATGCGAAGCTTTCCGGCGAATTCTGAGAATCACTGTGCAAGATGTTGGGAGTTAAATAATGCATGTCAACAGTGCACCACACACAAACTCATTGACAAATAGAATGGACCAACCAAGTGCTAGAAGGTTACTTACAGACCTTTGTCCATTATGATCAGGACAACTGGTACCAACTATTGCCCTTAGGACAACATGCATACAATAACTCGACAACCAACACGCACAAGATGACCCCCTACTTTGCCAACTATGCTTTTCACCCACAGACAGAGTGGATCAAAGAAAAAGAAGCTAAAACCCGGGGGCGACAATGTATGCTCACGAGATACAGGACATACATCAACATGCGAGACAAACCATGGAGAATAGATGAAAATCAATAAAGCAATAGTACGATAGCAAGTCGACGGAACAACACCATATCGAGGTCGGCGACTTGGTGAGGTTGAACGCAAAGAACCTACGCACTAAACGACCATCAAAATGGTTGAGTGCGCAATTGGATGGCCCTTTCAGAATCTTCGAACAAACAAGAAGTCGGGCCTACAAATTAGATCTATCGCCAGGGTGCAAAATTCATCCCGTACTCCATGTCTCCTTGATGCAACCCTACCGATGCTCGAATTGAACAAATCGCGAACAACCACTTGGTGATCCCGCAGACATTGAGGGTGACCTAGAATGGGAAGTAGAAAGGATTGTGAAAAGCGAGATCATTTCTTATACGCGAAAGGTTCATGGAAGGAACAAACCAATGAAGGAGCTCTGGTATTTTATGAAATGGAAAGGCGGCGCGGATGACGAAAATACATGGGAGCCCCACAAGGGTATGAGGAACACGCAGGAAGAAGTGGAACAGTTTCATAGGCAGAACCCGGAGATGCCTGCCCCAGGAGAGGGCTAGTGACATAAAAAGGTTTTCTATCGGTAGTCAAGTAAACACTGGTGCTTTTTACCCCAACTATGTGGAGCTTCACATAGAAATTAGATTGTATAATAATAACCTAGAGTGTTCTGGACGAATAATTCGAAGAGGGGAGCTTGTCTTAGGTGCACACACTCCCGGTAAGAATTTAGGAGGCACAGTTACCGTACCTTGATGTGCATGAACTTTGAAGAATAACGATAACAGCCCCCTGGGGCCCCGGAGTAGTGATGGCGGGTCGCCTCCCGACAGCTAACTAGTTGCATCAGCAAAAAAAATACCTTGCGTTCTGTCTCTCCCTGCTCACCCTGTGCGCCGGATGTTCCAGGCACTTATAACGTAAACGCCTGTGCTGGGTGCGTCCGCCTGGGCTCATTCCGTCCAGAAGTGAAAGGGCCGCGTCCAATGAGTCCGGACGCGCAAGTCAGCGTCCGGACGCATTGGACGTGGCCCTCTTTGCGTCCTGACGCATTTGACCCCCACTGGCGCAGCCACCCCCCTGATACTCTACCCCCAGCGCCCAGCCTCTTCATACCTTCGCTCCCAATGCACCCGTTCCCATGCTGCCCTTTTGCGGACG
>Ga0307513_10002103_pt1 | contig 27966 bp, 35 predicted proteins | sample 15_EM_MG_FD_202174 | JGI IMG/M metagenome (GOLD analysis project Ga0307513, IMG submission 202174) | Populus trichocarpa ectomycorrhiza microbial communities from riparian zone in the Pacific Northwest, United States - 15_EM | ecosystem: Host-associated > Plants > Roots > Unclassified | place... | reverse complement strand
AGGAGAAGGAGAAGGAGGAGAAGGAGGAGAAGGAGAAGAAGGAGAAGGAGAAGGAGAAGGAAGGCAAGGACCCGAAGAAGGAAGGCTCGAGCAAGACTTCGGATGAGACGAGCGATTGGAAGTCCTATTCCCTTCTCTCCACTGGCGAGAAGATCGACGACGTTTGCGTCGCACTTCTGATCATCAGAGCGAAGATCGTCGTTGACCTCAAGACCTGCTCCATTGACAAGAAGTCCTCCCTTGACAAGTCCCTCATTGACAAGATTCCCCACGACAAGTCCTCTACCGACAAGTCGTCCTCCGACAAGCCCTCCACCGACAAGCCCTCCACGGAGTCCGGTCTCACAGATGCCCTCTCTCCTCAAGAACTTGGCGGCCTCACCACTCTCCTCTCTTCCCTGCTTGGACGATCCACAACGGAGCTTGCCGCCCGCCAGAACCTTTCTGCCATTTCCGTTGCTCTCAGCGTCCTCCTGGCCCTTAATGCAGGCTGCCTTGTCAAAATCGTTGCGGTTCTTGTCGCCACCATTGGCCTTGAAGTTGAAATCCTTTCCGACCCTCTTGACGGTGTTGTTGGGCTGCTCACTGGCCTCCTTGCCCTCCTCGACCTGTAACCTAGCGCCGGACATGACGAGCAGTAGATAGTTGGTTTTGTGGCTTGAGAGGAGTTGTACATTTATTCTTGGGTTCACATCGCTAGGCAATATTACGGTCTTTTCAGATACCTTTTATCAGTGCGAACGATCCAACAGATTCTGCACCACACGACACTTGATTGAATCGCGATTGTACCGAAACTGGTTATCCGTCCGCCCACGAGTCTGCCGCTAAGTGGGGATCCCGTCCATGAAGAGGCCGCACGCAACGACCGCCTGGGAAACTTTTCTAGCGGAGGAACCATCGTCAACGCGGTACGTGCGCATTATCTAATACCCTGTGTATATGTATCATAACTAATCTACGAGTGGGTGCTTGCCGAAATAGAAGAGTTGACGGTGTAGGGTTCACTCCGGCTTGCCAGAGTACGAAGAGGAACGAGAGAGCCTCCCGGACTCCACGTCCTCCATTTGAAGACGATCGTACTGTTGTCCGTTCTTGGTGGTTGTGGCTGTTTGCGACGGTTGACTCTCCTGGTGTTTGACCCAAGTGTAGTAAATTGAACCGCCAAGGATTATTGCAACGGAAGATCCTCGTCCGCTAGCATTTCCAATCAGACCCGCCGAAAACTCCGCGGAACAGATGGCAAACTTACGTGGTGATAACATCGTTGAAGAGCCACACCCCGAGCACCGTACCCGCCACACCACGGACGGCAGACGAGACCATGTGGGTGATGGGAGAAGTGACCTTGATCGACAACAAGCTAGCGATGCTCATCAAGAAACCAAAAATGCCCTGGGTCCATCGTCAAGCACTGGCCCACAGTTAACTTCAGCAAGGGACATACCGTGATCGCAGAACCCCACAGGAAGGTGTTCAAGGGTGAGATTCCCGTCGACAAAGGACCTGACTCGGCGAAGAGAGCGCCGATTGCAGGAACTTCGCCAGAGAGAATGACAACCGGGACCAGGGCGATGGCGCTGTACAGGTTGGTGTACCATGACAAATGGAGAGCACTTCCCTTCACAACGTCCAAGCTGCGTTTGATCACGACAGAGTGGATAGCGGTGATCATTGAGCTTAGAACACCAAAGGTCACGCCGATGAGCGAGACTTCGGTTCCATCCAAGAAGACGCCAACGAAAAAGCCCATGGTGACTAACAAACAGGCCAAAAGAATCCGGAGGGATGGACGGGAGTGAAGTACGAAGAAAGAGGTGCAGACAGTGAAAGGCAAGACCATGCCTCGGGCAACTTGGTAGAACGAAGCGTCGACATATTTAAGGGTATAGTTGCTGAAGCTGTGAGGGGAATAGGGCGTCGGTCAGCAGGACAATTATGCTGTTGGTAGAACGCGTGGCGGCAAACCTGAGACCGACAACATTAAGACCAATCATTGGAATGAGCCCTTGGACGGTCTGCTTGTCAAAGTACAGTGGAACTTTGAGCAAGCCACTGGCATGGCAGGCCAGGAAGAGCAACACAGCGATGATGAGTTGTGTAAATAAGAAGAACAGAGGTGCTTCAGTCGTGTTTAGGACCCATTTGTTACTGGGCGAGTTGGGTCATCAGCATGTCGGGTGGGTGATGCACCACGTCAACGTACGCCATAACCATCTGAAAACGGTCAGATCAGACAAGTTGATGCATATGAGATTCGGGAGCAACGCACCGCTAACGCTGCAACCATATAAAACAGAACCGTGGCCAACTGCGCTTGTTCGCATTTAGAATTCGAAGAGAAACGGGCGATGAGCGATATTCTCAAGCCAGACTCACAACAGCCAGACGCGAGTGCTTTCCCCCATCTTCTGAAGACATCCCAAGAGAGGAAACCAAGTTTAGATCGAACGGAGACGAAAGAAAAGAATGCTAAAGGTTTGGCGGATTTTGTAATCGTCGGGCAGGGGGAATCGCGGTTGTTCGCGTGGCTGATGTCGATGAGGTCGTGAGGGAGTTTGGAATTGTCACAAGTGTGACCGACCACCCAGCGTCCTGATCGAAACCGGACGCGACGCGACTTGTCATTAAACTCGTCCTCCTCTCCGCAAACTGATGGATGACACTGAAGACTCTGGTTTTCCACCAACGATACGTTCTAACGCCTGTTCGTAACCTCCGGCTCGTCTGCCCAAGGTCTAATATGAGTGTGTAGTGGAGGAGAATATCGTCAAGATCCTCCTAGCCACAGACAATCACATCGGGTACCTCGAGCGTGACCCTATCCGTGGCCAGGATTCTATAAACACCTTCAAAGAGATCCTAGAGTTGGCCGTCAAGCACGAGGTACGAAAGCACGCTCTATGCCTGTCGTATTGTTCTTACTCGAGGACGGATCTGGTCTAGGTTGACCTAGTTCTCCTCGGGGGAGACCTCTTTCATGACAATCGCCCTTCGAGGGACACTCTGTATCAAGTCATGTCACTTTTACGAGAATATTGTCTGGGCGACCGACCAATTCAAGTCGAACTTCTGAGTGATCCAGACGAAGGCAAAGTTCCTGGTACATCGTGAGTTTCTCCACAACTCTACCATAAATTTGACCGGAAGACCTGTGGATGTTGAACGCAAATCCGAAGTTTCCCTGCGATCAATTACGAAGATCCGAATCTAAACGTCTCCATGCCCGTGTTTTCGATCCACGGCAATCACGATGACCCACAGGGTGCCGGGGCCGTAAGTCATCTCCGCTCGACATACAGTCCCACCGATTCCAAAATTCATCTGGCTGAATCCCAACTGAAAAGACTGGCGCCCTTGGAGCTCTCGACCTGCTATCGGTCAGCGGTCTGATCAACTACATGGGTAAATTTGACTTGCCCTACTCTGATGCGGAGGCAAAAGAGGAAGGGATCGCCGTAAGGCCCGTGCTCTTACAGAAAGGTACCTCCCGCCTGGCCATGTATGGTATAGGCAATGTCAAAGACCAACGGATGCATTTTGAACTGCGAAGCAACCGGGTCCGGATGTATATGCCTAAAGATAAGGACGACTGGTTTAACATCTTGATCATACATCAGAACCGGTTCGTTATCAACCCGAGCTCTATTGGCCGTACTCCCGTTTACTCATCTCGTTGAACCTAAGCGTAAATCATGGCCCGCAGAAGTCCGTTCCAGAGGGCATGTTTGATGACAGTATCGATTTGGTTGTGTGGGGCCACGAACACGACTGTCGTATCATCCCCGAGTCGGTGGTTGGGAAAAAATACCGAATAACCCAACCCGGATCCTCTGTAGCGACCTCATTGGCCGACGGAGAGTCTTTGGATAAGTGTGTCGGTTTTTAGATCGGTCTCTTCCCCGTCTAACATCTCCTTCGAGACACGCTGCTCTCATTCAGGTACACGGGAAGGAATACTCCCTTAAACCACTCCCTCTACGAACAGTCAGACCCTTCGTTCTCGAAGAGGTCGTACTATCCGAAGTCGCTGAGGAGGAAGGGTTCGAGCTCGAGGACCAAATGGAAATTACCAAGTATCTCAGATCGCGGGTAATTCTTTCCTAGCCGAGTTTCATCTCCGCGAACTATTTGGCGGCCTATTGCTGATCATTTGGTGAAGGTTAATGCGCTGATCGAGAAGGCGAATGCTCAGTGGGACGAACGGAACGCAGAGGCAGTTCAGCGAGGCGAGGTTGAGCTCCCCCGAATGCTGCCGTTGATCCGGCTCAAGGTGATAATTTCGAACGTTTAATCCAGGGACTCGGTTTGGCCCTATGGCTGAGACCACGCAACGTTTCTAGGTTGACACGACGGGGGTAAACTCGTTATCGAACCCCATCCGGTTTGGTCAAGAATTCCAAGGCAAGATCGCGAACCCTCGTGATGTCCTTGTGTTCCACCGAGCCAAGAAGACCGCTAGCAGGTCGAAAGTTGTTGTGGAACAACCAGAATTGTCCATCGATGATCCTGAGTTGTCACTTGCCGAGAAGATTTCCAAGCTCAGGGTGCAGACCCTAGTGCGCGAATTCCTGGGTGCTCAAGAGCTGCAGTTGCTGGGCGAGTCAGCCATGTCCTTAGCCATCGAAACTTTCGTCGAGAAGGACGACACCCATGCCATTCAAAAGTATCGCACATATCTTGCATATCTGTGACCGAGTCTAACACGGCTCTCCCCAGTCACGTTTCAAGCTCACTCAAGAAAATGATCAAGAATGTCCAAGTCACCGGAGACTCGATTGACGAGGATGATCTCGATGAAGCGGTGGGGTTGTACCTCACGATTATACCAAAATTTACCCGCTCACCCTTTCGAAGGTTGCCAGAGCTCGTGAACAGCACGAGAGGGAATTCGCCGAGGCTCCAAAGAAGGAGGTATGCATACCTCTCGGTCGTATGAAAACACGTAACGCGCTCTGAACCTTTTCTAGGGCCGAGGAAAAGGCAAAGCCAGGGACGACGACGAACGCAGCGTGGACTCTATGGAAATGGACGTTGACGCGCAGAACTCTGACTTTGAGGAGGAAGAAGTGGCACCACCCCCGAAAGCAAAAAGAGCGACCTCCCGAACGACTGCTGCCAGAGGGAAGAAGAAGGCGCAGCAGTCGGAATCTGAGGACTACGAGGAGGAAGCACCTGCACCAAAGAAGAAGACTACCACCAGAACAAAGACGGAGCCTGCGAAGAAGGATGCTGCGCCAAAGAAACCACCCGCAAGGGGCAGTCGCTCAAAGAAAGTTGTAGTATGTTGTTCACGCCGTCACCACCTCCCTCTTATTCAATCATTGCAGGAGGAAGATGAAGACGAAGAGGACGAAGATATCTCCGAGATAGAACCGCCTAAGAAACGGGGTCGGACAGCGGTTCTCAGGTACGATTTTCTGCCACCACAGAAATCAGTCCCAATCTCCGAACTTGACAATTTTTCTCGTCTTCCGGCGATCTGAAAATTCCCTTTCTCCTAGTCAACCGGCAAAGACAACGAAAAGGGCACCACTCAAGAAGACCCCCGCGGGTGGAACTAAACAGGGAACCCTGAGCTTCGCTCCATCAGGCCGCAGGCCTAGAGGCACAACCAAAGATTAATGTGATCTCTGGTCGGTGATTTCTCTTTCACCCGCAGCGACGCGCGCATATCTTACGCTCACCTTCGCACGCTTGCTAATTTGTTACGTCCCTGGTTGTATTGAACTCATATAGAGTTGGCGTAGTGCCACTGATTGACGCATTTTTTTAACCCCCATGGTCCGCGCTAAGCATCCCCTTCAGGCTATCTTCCCCGAAACTCTCGTCCGGTCTCGTGTGCGCGCGCTCATCATCACCTCCAGAACTCCTTATGACCTTATCCTCGTTTTTGGAATGCCGTCTTTTCATTCAATCTCATAATTGCACGGGGGGGAGTCAGTCGCTCGCTTACATCTGAGCGTGTACCATTCGTGCCTGAAATTTTGAGGGCATTTTCTCTCCACCGATCACATTAACCGCCCTGGGGACTCATGCTCCCGATCTCGCGTAATATTCCCGGGGTCCTCCACAAAGACACTCGCACGCGTTCAGCGCCTCAACACAATATATTCGCGGCCTTATACGCATGCATATCACCCAGTGCCGATACCAAATATTCATGGAATTGGACCCACCGGTAAGAAATGGCGGGCAGCGAAGGACTGCACGTTGGATCAGATGTCTGCCTCGACACCCATGTTATTTATCACTTGGTGGTGCTTGTAATCACCCACTCTGGAATCCCGCCTGAGTTACAGCGTATACTTCCATCCTCGTGGATTCGGTCCGGTGGTTACGCCACCCGTCACGTCCACACCCCCCACTCAACATCGAAGGTAGTTCCGCCGCCACTTTCCGACATGCCACTCATGCCGGAGGTGATCTTGTTTGACACCACCATCACCATCATCACCCACCCTCTCGTCGAGTTTGGAAATGACCGCGTTGACCGGGAGTGGTAAAAGTCAGCGCGTTCCTCGGCCCTCCTTCCCGCCTTCTGCCCCTGGACGATGTTAGATGGGGTTGGTACCGTTCGAGCTTCGGTTTGTATACTATGGCCCGGTGCTCCGGAGTTGAAGTGAGTTCCATCTCCCGTTCGTTGCGGACCTCCGAGAGGCTTCTGTTGATCGACGCGCACCCCGCATGCCACGCCTGGGAGAGGGTACTGAGTTTACTGAATGACCGCTTCAGCCCACCAATCGAGGTGCTCCCTGTCGCAGGATGAGTAACCCGCGTAACTCAATTGCATGGGTTTTATGTTCCCGATACCTTCCCCGCAGCTGAGAGGCGCATGACACCAGATCCAATGTAGACTTTCCATCCGGAGTTGAGAACGGGGTACCCGCCTCCCCCCCTCACCCCTCAACATCAACCCTCCAGATCAAACTGATCCCGGTCTCGTTTGTTGCTCTCCTCACGTCTAACCGAAATTCCGGTCTTCAAGGAACAGTAGCCGTAGGCTCGCCGTTCCGATCCTCCTAAGCTTTCCCCGATCTGCGATCCCGCTGATCCAATGCGCTGCCAGTGAACGGAACGTGACCTTGTTTCAACAGTCTATTGATCCTCTCGCCTCGTTGCCCCCCCCCCCCCCACAGCCTGTGCTTCGAGATCGCCTCCCTCGCTAAGCGTTGTCCGGAGCGTCCCGAAGTCGCAGATCACCATCACCGAGACCAGCCATCGATCCTTTAAACACGGAAGAAGTCCTCCAGGCCAATTGGAAGCATATCCACCAACTTCCGTTGGCCAATCAACCCGGATGTGTGGTCCGCAGGAGCGATCTTCCCTTCTCAACAGCGTTCGGGGTGCTTATGAGATATCCCTACTTCCGCCGAACGAGCGGAGATCTGCGTTCAATGTCAACTCTGGCGATCTTTTTGAAGAGTAAGCGGGCGGAGGCGGAGGTATAGTCGACGGTCAACGCCTCGGCATTCAAACTAAACGTTATCAAGGGCAATTTCCCTGCGATAGTGTGCTTATGTTCGGCAGCCCCGGCTCCGTGTCTGGTGGGGTAACATCGGGTCATTGTACGGTTAAATCGGAGGGCTGCACAAAAAAAATCAGGCCAAGCCTTGTTTTCGTAGGATCACTTGGAAGTACTCTAACGATAACGGCACCGAGGAACACAATGACACTCTCTTCCATGGTAGAATGTCGAAGAAAACAACAAATCCACGCGTGGTTCACCGGTTTCTGATGAACCGTTCGGTTCCTACGCTGCAAGCCGGAGTAACTGATTATCCGCACCATCCTCATTTCGTATGCCTGTCAATGATCGTTAGCCACATCAATTACTCGAAGGGGTTCACGTCGATCGTCAACGGACAGGTAATGGATCCACGCCGACTGGTTCATCATTAAGGGATCTACGGGAAGAATGAAATCTAAGGTGTGAATCTACATTCAGAACGTGGGGCAACAAGGGAGGAGACACGATAACTCACGAAACGGACTCCAAAGGGAAGGCCATCCTATGGTCTACCATATTGCTCAACGATCGGCCGTGGTCGTGTCTGTAATCATCGTGGTCGGCTGTAAGGGATGACATACCTTGGAGACAAGGAGTCTACGAGGATCCCCGGGGTGGTGATGGTGATCACAACTACAGCCTCGAGGTCCAGTCTATTGGTAGCTCCCTACATGGAAGACATCAATTTTACGGTCAAAACGTTACTCCCAGAATAAGATAAAGTACTTTCCCACTGGATGCCACGGATGAATAAAGAAGGATCGTCCTCCTACCAACTAGGTATCACTTCGACAGATGTATCTCGTTCCTGTTGCTCGTCCACGAGGTGATAGGAAACAAAATAGATCATCTGCAATTCCAGATCCTGCGCAGCCAGTTCCATCAGAACCTTGTAAATGTGCGAGAATACTTTCTGGACCCCATCGTGGATCCAAGGGTGACCTCACCCAAAACGGGGTGGAGACCTCCTTCGGATGCGCGCTTCGAGAATCGTAACGACCCCAGTCGAGAGTGAACGCAAGAACGGGAGGAGTTGGCACATGAGGACGTGGTGTGGGGGTTAGGGTGCTCACCCAATGGGGTCGGTCTGCTTGATCACTGTGGAGCGGGGGACATACGCACTAAGTATGTTGACGCTCACTTCCTTATGGAACGATGCATCAAAGTCTCCAAATTTCCCTTTCGGAGATGCGGACGGTTACGCGAAGGAAGTTCCGGGTTAAGTTGTAGTCGCAGCTAAACGCTGAACAGCGGGGGGCATGTGGACGAGCCCCAACATGGTTACGAGACACGGACTCTCGACGCCACGGAGCCTGAAAAATGATGAGCGAACTGCTTATCATGAGAACCGCAAAATCCTTCAAGCTCTAATATCGAGACGGGAACCGGTCAGTGATCCACAGGACTGTAATGGAGGCACCGAAAATTGAGGGTGCGATCGCCGCGACACTACTTTACTTGACTCTTGGGAAAAGGACTTACGTGTAAAAGAGACTTCTTGACGAGCGCATGGACGAGGCCAGAACGAATATGCAGGAGCGTGCCGAAGAACCAGTCAGACGGAGAGTGGAGCCAAGTTGCCCCGCAGATTCCTCGAAACAAAAGAGGATCTGACAAAGTCGAAGACATTCTCCCGCTGCCGACGAGTCATAGAGCCAGAATCTGGCTAGGAAGAAAAAGGAAGGTGTTGCATAGGATAGCGGTGGACGCTTTCAAGCGAATGACCGTCTTGATGAAGCTCCGGACGTCCTCCATCATCGAGTAACAGTGTTCTTAGCGGAAGAGTCAGCAAGAGGGTTGGGGTGCTGTCACCGGAGGGAGCCCCAGAATTAAACGGAGGTGATTGCGAATCGTAAGAATTTGTCCATCCATGTCACCGTTGGTCCAGTCACCATGTTCCGGCGGGCCGAAGATGCCGACGACACAGACGCTCTCCCCGGGCATGACCGAAACAGTCGCAAATCCTCCAACTTTCCCGTCCGATTCGTCATCTCTGGCTCCGTGTCTTCTCTAAAAGATCTTGCAAATCGGTTCCGGAACCTAACTCTACTCTTCCTTCGCGGTCGCGCGGTCGTTTACCAAATCCTGGGAAATCGAGCCATCTGCTGGGTGTTGACGTTGAGCGCAGATCCTCTCCGGCCGCATTTGTGTTCCCTTAATCGCCTCCCGCCTGAACCATATGGGAATGCGGCACCCTCGAGCACACTTCGAAGGTTCTTGGAAGGGGTATCGGCGGTGTTCACACGAATCTACACGCTCGACGATACTCTGAGATAGATTCGCTCCAGACACTGGGCTTCTACATGTGCGACGATATTACGGACATCATTTTGTAATCTTACACACGTCGACACTAAAACCGTCCCCCCTAGTGTCCGCTCGCTGCGTTTGTCTCCGCAATGACGACCAGTGCTAGTGCGCCGATCCCACTCCCACTTCTACGGGTTTTCGTTGCCCCGCCTGGTCACTGTTCCTGACCCGTTGTTCTCGCTCATCATGCGGCTACGACTTTGGATCTGCGTCCGCACAGGGGGCAAGTGATCCTGGTTGGCTCCCGATCTACCAAGGTCGATTCACCAGCTCGATCTCCATCTTGGGCACGGAATTTCCGCTTGGAAATTAGAGTCGTTTCGAGAGTCGCTGCACGATGTGACCTCTTTTCTGTTCTATTCATCCGCTTGTAAAAAGCAACTCTACGAGATTGAGTCGCAACGATCCGTGACTTGTGTGGCTACATCTGAATTCGGAGCTTTGGGGCGCAGTTTGCAGTATAAGTTGGTCGCCGACATCGCGGTGTCGCCAACTTCCTCTCATAACCATGTCCGCACAGTCTACGCGCGGTCTTGCTGTCCAGGGACATGGCGGGAGCCCGCGCTATGTGATCCAGAATCGTTTGGACGGCCTCCCCGAGCTGGGAGACTTGTCGCTGATACGGGGAAATGCCCCTGCCACCGCAAAACGGTTGGTGAAGAACGTATTCGACGCGTACGGCGTCGGAAAGGGGGGTTGTTTTGCCAGCTCTATCGGGGGGTCGGTGCAACTTGTCGAGGTCAGTGCAAAGGGGTACCATCAGCACCTCGGACCAGCCGGACACCAGGAAAGGCTGGAAGCGAGTACGGTGGCAGAAGTCACCATCTCTCCAGGTGCGTCTCGACGGGTATTGGGTCCTCGTCTCGCTTACGCTTGTGGGAATGGTAGAGATGCTGAACGGAGCTGGGATCCTACATGGCGGATGTATTGCTTATCTGATCGACATGTACGCTCCATCTGCCAACCATTGCTACGCAATGGCTGTGATCTCGATATACGTTTCAACAGCTGTTGCAGTACCCCCCTCGTCGTACTCGGCCATGTCCAGGGAAAGAACGGACTCGGGGTCACCCAAAATATTAACATCAACTATCACGCTCCAGTCTCCCTGTGGGTTTTTCCTTCTCTCGCAGCTCTTATCCTTCCGGTTCATTCTCACGCGGTTCAACTTGTCCCCAACCGCCTTCGGAATTGCGCGATCCTTGATTGGCATGTGTATTCCGTACCCTCTGACCTCACTTTTGATAGAGGCGCGGCAGTCGAGATCGTTAGCCATTCAGTCGTGATGGGCTCGAGAGTGATGAACTCTAGGTGCGAAGTGAGTTTAGTCCTCCTATTGTGTTATCTGGTCCGGCCGCGACCGAACCGCTGACTCGTTTCCGCCTTTAATCCTCATCTATTTCACTGTGGCGTATCAGATAATCGAGAAAGGCTCCGGACGTATCATCGCGTCTGGTACACTCAGCAAAATGCAACCGCGAGAAGGGGATTCGATGAAAAAAGGCAGACTGTGAAGTTGTACGTGAGGGAGGAGGATCCCGGGAGCTTGTGGGAAAACTTTGAGATCTCTGCGTCTCTTCTCAGAACAACTTTACGTCCTCTAAACTCTCCGGCGCAGTATGTGGCGCAGGCTAGGCTTTCCGTTTGTTGCTTCCAGTTTGATTTGTGTCGCACGGGATTAACGCTGTGGTTGTGTGCGTGCGTGTGTGAACAGACGAAAGCTGGAACCCTTACGCCAGCTATCCTCCCAATGTCCTACTGTATAATAACATCCCACGGGTTCCGTCACTTTGGCCTTTCGATTCATGATTACGAGAATGGAGTAACTAGACCCTCGCGACTAACGCTCCGGCGCCTTGTTCCGGCGCGGTGAGTATGCTCTGCTTTCGAAATCCCGCTCACGCCTTGTCCAGTGGGACAGATGGACGGGGGACAGCGTTTCACGTGTCCCGGATGTACGGAGCTGCTCAAGTCCATTTTCGCACACATGACCCGTCCCCGTCCCGCATATGCCGGCCCTCTTTCAATATCACGCATGTATCTAAGGTCCTAAAATGCAGACAGACGGCACTATTCCGTGTGAACTGGACGACGGCGGGTTACGAAATGGATTGATCGTATGAACCTTCGTAAGGGGTTCGCCGGGGAAAAGACTGAGAGGTGAACGCGGAAACAATCGCTCGGGGATGTAGATCAAACTGTCCATCAACCAACTGAACTGGAAGGCCCGTGCGATGCACGCACCGGTTGGACCACCCGCAGCGTGTCTGCGTACCGTCGGTGGAACCCTGATGAATCCGTCCACCAATGGCCGACACCGTCCAAGAAACCTTAGCCCTACCCGCCAAGCTCACCGAGCGGGGGTTGGAGAGAGGTTCTAAGCGAAACCCTCGTTCAAAAACGATAAGTTCGCTTAGTGTACCGGCCAACCGGAAGAGAGCGAATTAGGTCCAGGAATCTCCAGGCAAGCGAGAGGCACAGTCAATTCAAATCATTATCACCCCTGCCGAATGAATGGGACCGGAGGCTTGTGGTTTTTTAGTCCTGGCAGGTACCGCAGGGTGGGACTTTCTACGACCCGCCTGGGCCAACCACAACCGATCCGGTTAACAAGGTGCAAGTCAAGGGACGTGGGGCGCCAGACGAAAACGCCGTATGTGTATATGGTTTACATACTCGGTTGTTTGTCAGTGCCCAGCACCGGAACGGTTCGGTCAATGGTTCCGCGGTATGTATTTGTGACCTTGCCCTTTAGCGGGAAACCAACTCTAACGAGGGGTTTCTCAATTGCGCGGCCTCTTACCCGTTCGTGCTCCATGATAGAATGGCGTGTCTTCTGGTGACTCGTCCACGCTCCCGTGGGTATATTCCCGGATCCAACATGCTCTATACATTTTCACGGAGGACTTTAAGAGGTATGCCCCGTCAAAGCAGCAGCAATCAACCTTACCAACTGCAGAAGCAACGGCAATGTCAGTCCATACTCCAATCTGCAAGCCAGGTTTTGCGCTTGGCGAAGATCAAAGTCTGGAACCCAGACTAGGATCCTGCTGAGATCCTTTGTTAGCGCATTGGCGCCTGTGCAGGGGAGGGGGTGGTAAGCTGACCAAGTGCGATCGAGAAAGATCGAGAGAAAGGAGACCCCAGTCTGGTCAAGCGTAGAACCATGTATACCCCGGACCCGCGACAACGAAGGCAACTCGGCCGCTGCGACATAGAAGCAGCCGACACTGCCACCTCGGCTGCGAGCTCGATTTTACGTCTCGCAGTTGGGTCACAGGCGGGGAAGGCCAGATAGCGCGAATGAAATCGGTCGGGTGATAGTCGACGACTGGTCGGATTACTCCCACAAGCTCCATTCCAACGGCGATTGTGTTTCACTTGGAGCGGAAGCATTCCCGTACGAACTCACTCGCGTTGGCGGTTTGGTTCCCGATCAGCGGAATGGATAAATTCAAATTTGTGTAACCAGCCTGATGGTGTGTCACCGATATGATGCCCTTCAGGCGCTCACTTAGATCCCTCGCCACCAGCACAAGCCAGAATTTCGTCGAGCATCTGCGAATCCCACCCATCAGCACCACTGGCGCTGTTCCGGAATTTCTTAAGCCAGTGGTCGAGCGTGGCCGTTTTATCATTCCGAAGAGTCCAGTTTGGCGACGGCGTTTGCCGGATGTGAGAAAAATCCTCGACTCCAAACTCCTGTGGTATACCCATTCAGTTCTCGCCAAGCGGCACACGCACGAGGATCTGATAACTTACGTTCTCCGGTCTATCCGCGCTCACCAATGGACCGGCTAGATACTCAGAAAAACAGATGTCAGTGCACTTTTCAATTATCGGCTTAGCCGCGGAAGACAGGTGGACATCAACGCGCTTTGATGTGTGCATCCTAAACTGTGTGGGATCGGTCAGGAGCCAAGGTGGTGAAGCGGCCGGTGCCTGTAAGGCAAGCATAGGGCGTACCTGATGGCAACCAGTCATGACCACAACGCAACGTTGGAGGTCGTGCAGGAGGACGCTTCCTTTGATGACTGGCAAGAGGAGAACGCAGTTGATCACATTGCGAATGTGGATGGCGGTCGGGGCCATGATAGCACTGTCGCCTTCCATCAAGTCCACAATACAGTTGTCGAGATCGGCGATGATCAACTCCGAATCAATGGTGATAGAAGAGACCTCCGGAAGCGATGCGAAAGTGAGCAGGCATCCAGACTTGGAGGTCAACGAGAGATGCGAGGTAGGTGATCTGATTGTCTCTGCCGGGATAGGTGCTTTGACCTCTGGTGCGTCGGGTGTAGGCTTCTCGGACTTGTCTTTCCGCTTGAACACAAACCTTGGCTTGGTGCCTGTGGAGGTCTGGTTGGTCTGCAGCTTCTCCAGGGCCTGTTCCCACGACTTTAGTTGCTTGAGTGTTACGCATATCATCAATGATCACGTCAAGGTCATCGAGTGAGCTTGGTACCATTTCGTACTGCCGCTGGTCGTAAGAGGGGAGGGACGGGCGTGCGTCCACAAACTGTTTTCTCAGAAGGGCCAATTGGACCGAGAGCTCAGATACGTGCGAACTGGTCGCAGTGGATAGACGGGTAGTCAGATCTAAGATCTGGGTGAGTCGAGTGGCGATATAGGAATCGCGCCCGATCTCGGGGTGGAACCTCGGACTGACCATTGCGGGCAGCTTGAAACTGGGTATAGAAATCCTGAGCGAGGTTTGAATCGGACATAGGACTCGTTGAGTAGGTTGGTCCAGATCAGGGGGCGGAAACTGCCGGCGGGTTGATCGCTGTTTACAACGCCAGCCCATTGGCCCGTCGGGGCGGTGGACCACTTGTGGGCAGTGGAGATCCGGTGTTGCGGAGGGATATTGGGTTAAGCGTACGTATTCGGAGGGACAGGCTAAAATTGATGGTCGTCTCTAAGCCCGGTGTCGACGGGTTACATCCCTGAAACCATTGCCGAGGGTGTCCCTGGCACACGAAGCGCGGGGTCGGCGCCGTGAGAGAGGACAGACGAACGCGAGGCGAGAGACGGGGGACAGTGCGTGTGGGGCTCCCTCGTGGGCCAGGCTGGAGATATGCGGGATGGCCGTGGCTTAATGGGAAAGCTTCCACAATTGTCAACGCTCAACAGGACGAGGAGATCATAAGGGATGGAAATCGGATAATTGGGGAAAATGAGAAAATCCGCGGCCAATTTCAAAAAAAACCGCAAAGGCTACAAAATCTGGTTTTACGTATCGCTTTTTACGACAAGCCCCGGCTGCTCCTGATGGTATATAATACCAAGCATCCTCCCTCCACACTCTCCATCTCCAGACCCTCCCGAGCCCACTCTTCCCGCACTCCTTCCAAAATCACCACTTGTCCACCTCCACGATGACAATGATGAACGGCCCCCAACAGAACATCCCTGCGTATGTCGCGAATGTCCATCCACCGTGCCCCCACCGCTCACACATTGCTTTATCTTCGCAGCGAGTGGGCGCGGAACGTTGACCTTGCGAAGCGTCTCGTACGCATGTACCAGGCGTGCCCCCACACGGAACACCCGACCAACCTTTCCGAGCACGATCTTCTCGGCTACGCTTGGGTCTTCCTGAAGAGTGATATCCAGCGGTGGAAAGACCGCATGAAGTGGGTTGGTCGTTGCCAGGAGACCGGCCAAGACTACCTCTGCATGACCTACAAGCACGTCGACCGAGGTCGGTTCGCCGACTTGCTTCCGCTAAGTGACTGTCAACTGACGCCCATGGCAATTCCCGCGGCAGATGTGATCAAAAAATCCTACACAATTCATATGCAAGTCAACAACGAGGACGTCCAGTACGGCGTCGTCGCATACCTACTGGGGAAAGAATATGATGCCCACTCAAATTCGAGTGCCTCGCCCCCCAATAGTGTTGCCTCATCACCCCCGCATGATACCCAAGGGTCGAAGAGCGGGGTCGGCTTCACCGGCCCCGGCGGACGGCAACTACTGTGTTGACCACCGCGCTCCCTCTTTTCTCTCTCCGTCTCTTCTCCCCCCACCCCTCGCCTTATCACCCGCACTCTGGCGCACCAGCGTATCGCTAATACTAATCGTTAACTTGCTCTCTGTTGTTTTCTAGACACTTGCTCTGTATACTTCTGTTTCTTTGTTGTCTAAGCTTATCGCGGTCATGGTTGTTTAGGGTATTTAGTAGGCACAGTGCCTCGACGACTTCACTGGGAATGAAAAATCTTCACTCCATTCTCTGTTCACGTCTGAGCCAATCTGTGGATCGTTTCCACCGACAGTTCTGCGATCCACATACTTTGTAGATCTTGGGGATTCTCCGCGATTTGCTTCTTGCGTGATAACGTTTCGTGTTCATCACGCGCTTGATCTCCATCTGGGAGACCCGATCGCTCAAGCGGCGGTGGGGTAAAGGCAATTTCCCAGATATTAATTCATGAGTGAACAACCATTGTAGACGTGCATAGTCCTAGTACAATCCTTGTAGCTGCCACGGCCGCAATTGATCCTCTCAATCCATTCTTCTGACCATTCTAGTCCCGCTCACAACCGCTCGTTACCTCTGCCGCGATTGAAACGCGGCAGACCATCGTTTATGATGGCGGCCAGGCCTAAACCTTCCCCCTGGGATCTCAACGTTTGTCCTTCGGCATCCCCCACCCAGATGTGCGCCGTGATCTGGAAGTAGTCCGATACATTCTTCACAGACACCGACGCTAATGTGATGTCAATGAATTCCTCCTCTTTCGCGGAACGAAAGAACAGAGACGTCCCGCAGGTGGAACACTTATCAACCGGATAATTAGGGGCGTTAAGAATGGCGAGGATAGCGGACTCACAAATTCTCTCGTTGCGTCGCTTGATGATCTATACATCGTCGTAGGGCCTTTCTTTTGCAGCTTGAATTGTTCGCGGGGAATGCTGAACCACGTCGCGACTAGCGTGCCGACCGATAACCGACAACTGTTACAATAGCAGTGAGATGCGGCCCACTTATTGCTTCCGCCATTGTCGCCTGGTACGACGTAGTTCGCCTCCCAGTTGAAGCCCTCCGGAAGATCCTGCGGAGGCTTTGGGACCGTATACGTGGTTGCCTGGCAGAGACAACCACCGGAGAGCACCCCATCGACTTCCTCAACGCTGGTGGTTATGGTTCGATATCTAGTTGAGTGCTGATCATCCCCATTTCAAAGTCGAGGCATTACGCCACCGAGATGTTGTGACGTCACCCGCAGTAGCATCAAGGTTCTTGCTCGGCCCAGATTGCATACAAGAAGACGGGGGTATCAGCCTTCGCGACGCCGTGAAGACGACTCAGATTTGAAGATCATTCTCAGTTATGGGTGAATGGGGGTGTGCGAGTCGGGGCGATTCAACAAGGGGATCAGCGAAGAAACTGGCTACGATTAAGCGACTTCGGACTCAGCATTCCATCAACTTCTCGCGCACTATACTGTGCTCAGGACAAAACGCGGCCGACGGGAGCTCTGTGCGACACTAACAGCCGTCCCAATTCAGGAACAAGTACCGCGAACTTCGAAACACAACTCTGCCGGTAAGGGGTGGAGCGCGTACGGTGTTTCACAGGGACGGGCGGGTGAATTTCCCCTACTCGTGCATTTCCAAACCCACATGACCTTCTCAGGACATTCTTCCTATCTTCCATCCCGCCTCAGATATTCTGGGCGAGTCGGGAGAAGGAACGCGGGGCGGGGGAGATAAATGGACACCGTATTTGCTACCTCTACCTGTGACGTGGTGAGTCGGTTGCAAAACAAACGATACTAACAGGACTCAGCCCACGTCGCTCCACGTCGCGCTCACACACCAGCGATAACGTATCCAAGCATAGGTGGTGATCGGATCCTCTGGACATGGCCGAGATGAGGGTGCGGAACAGAGCGGACTTTAGGCTCAATGATACCCGCGCAAAAGCCGATTTGTTCACGTTCAACTGGGAGAATATGAAGGGCTTCTGTTAGATAAAGCGATGAGGTCGCCTATGAGCCTTGTGTTTCCGGGTGCGATAGCAGATTGTACGGGGGAGATGTTGCATGATCTGTGGACGAGGAGCGAAGAACACAAAACAGTAGATAGCCGGAGGCAAGTGCTGTTGGGAGACCGCAAGCCGTCCGGGATCAGTTTCGCGGGGCGAAGATCTTCGCTCAAATGAATGGGTCGAGCCGAGGGATGTCCGAAGAAACGGAGCACGCTCTAGCCTATCTTTCATTGTCCTTGAACGTGCCTGAGCTCGCAGATCAAAGGAACTGGAGATGCACAGATTTGAGCTGATGATGAAAAGATAAGAACAAACGGAGTAACGGGAAACGCCGGTGACGTTGAGTGACGCACCAACTTTTGGTGGGAAATTCCAGCCTCTGGAAAATGAAAGGGCCGCGCATTGGATTGCACCTGACAAATGTCATGCGGACGGGGGTTATTACCCCCATACAGTTCGTTCACCGCGGTGGTTTCGAAAAAGGTATGGCCTGGGTTAGCCTCTTACTATCAACATTCACTTCGCTTAAGAATGTCGTGGGATGTGTACCCTGAGACCAAGCATGACTAACTTCAATACAACCATACGCACAGCCAAACGCAGCGGCCCGACCCAACACAAGTGAGGTCCTGAGGTACGGAGTACACGTGAACAACCGTGGCCGGGGTACGCTGTTGGCGGCTAGATGTGACATTCGATTGCCTCCAGTCGAGATACGCCATCCAACACGGCCAGTGGTTCAACGGACGAGTATAGACTGTCGCGCTATACACCCAATCAGACCCCCGATGACGGAGAATGAGTGTGATCCATCCCTGCACACGAAAGTACCTCGAGTGTTATATCGTCGGGGCGGAGACGTGGCTGTGGAACATCCTTGCCAAAATTACTCCTGAAAAGTATGCACATGATAGACAGTCCGTGTCGGAGGAGTACGAAATGCCGCTGTGGCCATTGCATTGCTATAATCACAGTGATAGCGTTCGAGTGAACATAGAGGCTAACCAACTAGCTGTGGGGGCCAATCTGTGGGAAGGCCCAAATGGTGAATGAGGACGGCCATGAGCGATGACAATGGATGTTCCAATTGGCGATCCGGTTCGCTGGTCGCACGCATTCAACACGAAGTTGGTTGGTGGGGTGGGCGTTGGGGAAGATCTGCCTTCCCCCCCCCTCCCCCTCCCCCGAGTGGTTTGAGTATGTTACGGCCGCTCGGTTCGTGAGGCGAAGGCAAACGGAAACACCGTCCCCACGAGGTTGATGTCACATAGGATCCTTCTTGCCGCACGTTCAGAGGGAGGACACTGGAGAGGTGAACCGCAGTGTTTTCAAACACTCTAGTCGAGTGACTGCTAGTGGCCGCTGACGAAGTCACAACGCAGGGATGACGGCTGGAACCGAGGAGTCGCTTTGCCAACCTTGCCTGCTGTCAGAGGCGGAGAAAAAGTCCTGCAGTGTTCGCAAACTTTCCGTTTCATCCAGGCTGTTGGACAGACGTCGATCACTGGTTAGGTTGGTGGCTGAAATGGAGTGACACATCGGATGAGGGGATGCCGCACCTTCCCAATCGGGGAGGCTGTTCCTGACCGCCACCGCCGTCTCCACCTCGCCTGTTACGACCCCTTTCCATCCGTCTACTCTTTTCACGTCCTTTTAATCATGGACGAAATGGATGTTGATAATGCTCCCACGTCCACCAAGGCAGGAAAGGAAAAGGATAATGGCAAGAAACGATTCGAAGTTAAGAAAGTTAGTGAGCATCGCGGAGGTGGCACATCGAACGATCCTAACAAGATTTTCAGTGGAACGCAGTCTCTCTCTGGGCGTGGGGTATGGATATCTTTACTCCGTGATCTATTTGGCTTTCTAATCGGGACTTTAGATATCGTCGTCGACAACTGCGCCATCTGCAGAAACCATATCATGGACCTCTGTTCGTCGGCCATCCTGCCTCGACGGTGTTTTTGAACCTGCGCTGATATTTTATCCAGGCATCGATTGTCAGGCCAACCAAGTGACTTCTAGCGGTGAGGAGTGTAACGCCGCTTGGGGTATCTGTAACGTGAGCGGCTACCCTGATAACGCTCAATCCACAGATTTCTGACACCGTAGACTACAGCACGCTTTCCACTTCCACTGTATCTCCCGTTGGCTCAAGACAAGGAACGTCTGTCCTTTGGACAATCGTGAATGGGAGCTGCAAAAGTGAGTACCCTATTGGTCAAACACGCGACCGGCGCTGACTCGTTTTTTCCAGGTATGGTCGTTAGTTTGTGCGTCCCCCACCCCCATAGCTACTTGCCTTTGTGTTCATTACAATGTAGTTCTAAGCTTTGCAACCACAGTACTTCTTGATCAGCTGCCGTATGTCACTGTGATCTACGCGCGTGACGTGCATGTTGTCACGTCGCGATCACATGACCGACGCGTCCTTTGCGTGGGAATCAATTCGTGTTCAGCCGGTTTCTCGCTATTCCTTAAGTCCTCGCGACTGTTTGGTTTCCCATTCGGCTCTCTTCTCTAACAACGCTGCTTCGCGCGCGCGCGGGTCAGCATGTCGAGTCGAACCAGTTCCGACCCCTCGTCGGGCTACACCAGGTCTCGAACGTATGGGGCGACAACGTATTCAACATTATCAACATCCGACCGACCGTTATCGCCATCGACAAGATACGCTTACAGCCCATATTCTTCTCGTTCAGGTGTGTTTTCAAGTCCTCAGACCCCGGGTGTATGCGCGAATCGTCCAATATCCGTGGCGACGCCACGATATTTGTCGCGAATTCCCCCACGTTCAATCTTCCTCGTCGTTTGATTGAACTCGAACATAACTGATTCTCGTCTAGGCTCATCTCGAACACACTCGGACGATGACATGGGCTCTGAGGGACAGATGAGGAGGATCACCGTTTCTCCGACAACCTCACCCCGCACTTCAGCTTTCGACACGTACAGCTACTCGGACGAGGACTCGATGAGTGATGCTGCTGAGGTGGAGGCAGCGCTCGCCATGATTGACAATGAGCTGGCAAACACTGAGGATGCGGTCACCGAATGGTCCTCCCGAGAATCGAACGTTTCTGGTCCAACAAGTTATTCGGGTCGAACGGGCTACACCAGCCGGACGGGTTATACAGGCACCACGGGTTACAGTGGGGAGACAGGGTATTCGGAGCAGACTGGATACACAGGACAGACGGGTTACACCGGCCAGACGGGGTACACTGGTCCGAGCTACTCAACATTCAGTCCCTCTAGTAGTGAAGTGGGATCCTACTCGCCTTACAGCGGGTCTGGTGCCGGTTCACAAACGCGATCCTATACCACCGGATCTTACGGGAGCGGTTCTTACCTGTCTACCGACGTTTTTTCGCCTCGTTCGGGTCCCGCTGAACCACATCGCCTCAGCACCATCACAGAACGCACGGAAAACCCTTCACGTCCTACTTCATTTCAACCTTCCGCCGGGAACCGAAATTCAGGACTTGCCGCTGACACTCATCGACGATCTACCCATTCTTCTCACCTGCGTGCTGCAACCGACCCGACGGAACGTGTTGCCTCGCCGGTCAGCGTTCCCAAACGTACCGGAGAACTGATTGCCTTCTTCGAAGAGAAGACGGGTGACAAACCCTCTCTACACACCCGATCTACGTCCGTTCCATCTGGTCCCCGCTCTCCCAGTCCATTCAACCCCACGTATGGTTATAACCCTCGGTCAACATCTCCAATCAAACCTCGGACCACAGCCAACACCAGTCGATTTGCCGCCGGAGATTACACGGATTACACACCTTCGAACTATGCCCAGATGCAAGCAGGCGTCAGCGGTACTTACACTGCGGCACGTACTCAAGGGAGCTATACGTCTACCACCAGCAGCGATAGTTACTCCGGAGGGACCGGAAATTTCTCTGGATTGTCAGATTCTTATAACACGTCCTCGACCGCCACTCCCACATCAGCCCTTCGGCGCCCGACAGCAACACACTCGCCTCTATCCGCTGTCCGTAATACCATCAACGCTTGGAAGGAGAGCAAGCCTGCTACGAACGATGAAAAGTTTGCCGATAGTGGGGATGGGTTGTTCAGTATTCGTAGGCGAGCTGAGAGGGGTTCGATCAGGCTTAGGGACCATGCTTTAAGAGGACCTCGGGACGCACACCCGCAGCACGCGGAGAGAGACCTACCAGCGACACCCAAAACTGGATCCGAGACCACGGGTGGTTTGCTTCCACCGCCGTTCGATGTGTCAGAGTTGGGAAATTATGCAAATGCAGGAGGAAACCAAGAGGTATGTTTGGCCGGATGTGTTGTAACAAACGTCGGTTTCTCATATACCCAATAGCCTCTAAGGATCGGTCTCCTCTGGTATCTGAATGTTCACGCACCCCCGCCCTATCGGTGGCAAAGATGTCAAGCGGTGCTCTATCCTCATATGCTTCTCCTCTCGTGGATTGCTCCAGGTGGTGGAAGGGGAATTGTAACGTTGGACTTACTCAACTGTACTGAGGTTCGCTCGGTGCCATCTCCCACTCACCCAACCGCGAAGGACGATATCGGTACCGTTGCTGCTCAGGCTCAGGCCAACGATCAGGATGACCCAGATCTTGGTCACCTGGGTGACATGAACCTCGTGGAGGCTCTATGTCCATTCCAGCTACTCTACACTGATGGCGTCGAAAGGTTGGGAGCGGAAAGTGCGCGCGAGCGTGTCCGTTGGGTTAGTGCTATTTGGTTAGTGTTGTTTTCCCGTCATTTATTTTGGATCCGTAAATACTTATAACGTTCCAGGGAGGCACTGGATCATTCTGTAACGATCCCTGACAGGTCCACCTCCGGATCCCCAACGGGTTCCATAAGGACCATCGGATCGATCACCAGTCTCCAATCCTCCGCGATTTCAACTGGAACTGGTTCTGCCTCAACTACCTTTGTCCCACCACTCGACACTATTCCCGACCTATCCGACTTCCAATCGACGTCTGGCAGTTCCCTCAGTCGCAGCCCATCACTTATCTCTTCCCATCACACGCGTGCTACCGATGACAACGCAATCTCCAATTCCAGCTACCTCTACCCTGGAGATCCTCGTGTCATTGCTCCCAGTCGTAGCAGCTCTCTCAGGAGGACAAGCTCTATGACGGACCTTGACGAGGAGTTCCAAACCGCTGTTCGTCGTGCTAGGGATGCCAAGCCAGGCTTGGGATTCGGCCTCTCCTTGGTTGGTGCCCTGACGGGCGACGCATCCCCAGTCACCATTTCGAGTGGCTCTAGGCTCTCTGGAGATGTCCGAGTTACACCTCCCCCCAGTCACCGCCGAGATAGGTCTAGGACTCGTGGTTCAGATATTTCTACTAGCAGTGATCCCTTCTATTCTGCATCAAGCGATTCCAGGAGCAGGCCGCAGTCTCCTTATTCGCTCTCGACCTTTTCTCCGCGTACAAATACCGGGACATGGACCGGGACCGGCACGAGTACCTTTACTGGAACGGGAGCCACCACCGAAACGGACTCCACGGCGCGCCCCGTCAATACGTACCTCAACGTAACGTCCGGAGACGAGACCGATGTGATCCACTCGTCCTTGTCCTATCGAGGACCGTCCTCGGCTTCCCTACTTGGTGACTCGCATGACTCCATCGATAACTCCGATTCAACATCGACTCGTAGCTATCTGTCGAGAACGAGGGAAGTTGTTCGAAGGAGAAGGCAAAGTTCTCGTTATTCCTCACACCCGAGCGACGATCCGTCAGACAAAGAGAACTCGGACAGTCACAGGGATAGCCCTAGCGGCTACAGTGGCACTGGATTCAGTACTTTGGAAAGCTACTCCTACACCACCTCACGGACTCCCACCCGAACCTACTCATCCTATGAACCGTCAATCGTCTCTCGCGATCCCGACGACCGCAGCGATAGCAGAAGTGATGCCGGAACTGAGTCCGCTCTCAGCTACGAGAAGGGTTACGAGCAATACTACGAGCCCTCTGAGGGGGAGAAAACACCATCGACCGCCTCATTCGTTTCCCTTCCAAACATCCCATCCGAACTGAGCTTCCATTCCGCCGAAGGGACGCCAACGGAGTTCAGGACTGCCAGGTCTCCTTCAGAGGTACACTCCACTTTCACCACTGCAGACGTGTGCACTACCGAAGCGAGTACGGACTTTGAGACCTGTGAAGTTTGTCGGAGCGACGCCTCTACGGATTTTGGAACAGCCGAGTGTCGTTGCGGGCAAAAAGCAAGGACCGTCACAGAAGAAGAGCCGGAGGAAGTGGAGATCGAGAAGGATATTGAAGTCGAAACACCCATTGAAGTGGAGGAGCCAGAGCCAGTCGAGGTGGAAAGTGTCATCTCACCCCCATCGGAAGTACCGACGATCTCTGACGAGGTCAATCCCGAAGAGGTTCCACTTCCGAGCTCGAGGAGCCCGGCCTCGACACTTTCTTCTCTGAGTGGCGGGTTGGGACACCTGATTTCACCACCAACTTCCGTGGAATCTACATCCATCTCTCCGGTCATGACAGAATCGACGTCTTCTGTGCAGATCTCAGCCCCATCCGAACCCTCGGCCACCTCTCTCTCCATCTCGAGTCCAACAGAATCGTCGGTAACTCCTACTGAGATTTCTGCTCCTTCCCCACTGTCAGCACATGTGCCTACGCCGTCAATTACTGTCTCATCCGGATCACCCCTGCCTCCGCCAGCCAAACGTGCAACCTCACTACATCCCTCTCAATGGGGAGAGGAAACTGACATATCGTTTGAATCCTCCATCCTCGCACCGTCGAGTACTATCTCTAGGGGAGTCCCTGAGGGACCGGATATCAGCTTTGAGACATCATTCATGCGACCCAGTGCTTCGCAGCCCTCGGCGAGCTTATTAACTAGCCCTACACCCCTTAGCGATGTTCTAACTCCCCGCACATCCCCCCGTTCGGTACCACCCTCAGAGACACCGTCATCGCCCACTTCCCCAACGACTTCCATCACTCCAACCCCCACAAACCTCTCCTCCCCAACTAGTGGCGCTACACCGACAACACAAGCAGCTACCCCATCACCACCGTCTACGATAGAATCAGGCACGGCCTCGATTTCGATCACTGAAGGTGCTCCTGTGAGCCTTGCGCGTACTCCATCCACGATCTCGACGGTCTCCACTGTATCAATCAGTTCATCCATCTTTGAGACGGAGTCGGCTATTGGGGAGTATCGCGGTGAAGACGAACCAACAGAGCCTTCGTTGCTGTCAACCGGTCGGTCCCTGACAGTTCCCCGTTCATTGACACCAAGACCGGTATGTCGTCTCGACTTTTGGGGTTATCTAACCTAATGTTTCTACAGGGATCCCCTCGTGACATTGCTCTTCCGTCATCTCCTGAGCCTTCAGTATCGATGAGCGTCTCAATCGCGACTCCGGACTCCCAGATTCCGTCGATCCACAGTCAACTGGATACGATTGTTTCCGAGCCTCCTCGCGAAATCCTTACTCATGATGTCAACAAACTCCTCTCATACCTGCACGACGTTAATGCTGCCCGCGATGCACAACACGAGGAACTTACGGACCACTTGCGTGCAATCGAAGAAGAGCTATTGGATCTCTCTGATATGTTACGCGATAGAGAAGCCGAAGTTCACGTTCACATCCCGGACCAGCGTCCGCAGAATATTCCAAGGGTATTGGAAGACGTCCCCCCTCCGGTTCCGATGAAGGATAGATCTGTGGGTTCGAGTGGCTCGGTTTCGCCTCCGCCAAGGCCACTTGGTCCTAGATTGATTGAGATGGGCCGCCCTTCACCGATGTCCTCACCCACGTCCAGTCTTGGACAGTCCTGGCTATCCTCACATCACTCCGATGACGACCTCTATTCTTTTATCGGAACAGAACAGTATGAAGATCGGGGACCGATGGAGGTGGAACCCCTCGAGGGATCGCCAACCCGTAGCTTCAAGTCTGAATCTTCACCTTCCGATTCATCGACATCTCTCGATGACGAATCCTCCTATGTTTCTTCAAGTTTATCTTCATACCTGGGACCACCCACCCCGCAGGACGTACCCTCGGTTCCCTCCATCCCTGTCTCTGACGAGTCTATTGGTTCCTCATTCTCCAAGACTTCTCAGGGCTCACTTTCACCACTCTCGATGGGAGGGATGAGACCGCTACCATCTCCAACCCCGTCAGTTACGTCTGAAGGAACAGTTCGTGGTCCGGAGATACCCTTGGCAAACCTTCGGTCTCTCTTGGAAGGTTTGAGACGACAGGCGGATGCATTGCAGAGAGGCCAGGAATCGACGAATGAATTGATCAACGAACTCAAGGGAAAGATCCGAGAGCCGTCGCTCAGTAAGATCGAGGACATGTTGCAGCAACTTCTGAACCGGGCTGCCGTCCCTCCCCCAGCTCCCCCTCCTCCACCAACGGAACCTGAGACAGAAGAGGGCTCTTCTGAGTTGTCGTCGGGCATCCTTCGCGAACGCGTTGAGGCTATCCTACAGAGGCACAGAGAACCGCTCCCACCGATTCACCAACCCACTCCTGTTCGCATCGGTCGTCCAGAAGACCTCTTCCCCGATTTCCAGACCGGCTCGATGCCCCCGGTCCCACCTGTTCCACCTCCACCCCTCGTGCCATTCGTGTACCACCCTGCTCCTCGTCCACCACGAAGCACCAGCCCCAGGGCTGATATTCCAGCTCGTTCCATGTCAGTACCAATCCCTCAGCCAGACAGGACGATATACGGGAGACGCCGTCGACCCGGACCCGCAGTCAGGCGTACGGGAATCCACAAACCACCCCCCTCCACGGCTCCTACCGCGACGGATTTTGAGCTTCGTGACGAACCAAGGACTCGACCGACTACCGCCGTGGGCACACCAGGACCCGACTTCCTCGCTGGGGTCCGGGAAGGGCGGAGGTCAAAGCGTCCAGGCGGAGACGGATACTGGAGCAAACGGGTAAGTTAAATGGATTCTTGTCATGGAAGTGAGCTGATTACTTGTTCGTTAGACTTCTGATGCTGGAGATCGACCGGCCACAGCGCCACAACCTGGAGAAGAGCCCGAGATGTGGTATTACGATCGTCAGGTAGGTCATCTTGATGACTCTCGTTCCTATTAGCTCAGCCCGTTCTTCAGAGACAGCAAGAACCTGAGGTTCCAATCCCTCCCCCTGGCACAGTCACCGGTATCCCAATGCAACCCACTCAACCTCCCCCGCCGACAACATTCCTCCTCCCTAGTGACAACGTAAGCTCTTATCTCAATCTGCTCCTGCAACTCGACTAACTGCCTCTTCCAGACCGTCTCTGAAGTTTTACTCCGTGACATACTGGGCGTGATGAGGGTACTGCTCCCTCCAGTTCCCATTCACTCATTCTAAATGTGTGTTTTTAGGACAATCGCTCGTTCCAGATGGCCTCTGTGGAACAACAGAACCTTCTGATTGACCATCTCAATCGACTGAACCAATGGCTTACCGGTGATCAACTGGATCGACATAACGAGATTGTGGGCGTCTACGCGAGGGTCGATCAACTTCGAGAGGACCTGAATCGTCTATACCGAGGTATACTAACCTATTCACTACAACACTTTTGTTTTTTATTCCTTTGCTGAAATTGTGCCCACAGCTGGACCTCCTCAACCAGCGGTTTATGCTCAGGCCCCCCCACCACAGATGGGGATTCCCCCTCCTGGGACTGCACACCCACCTTCCACAATCCAAGAACAACCCATTCCCATGCCTGCCAGCTATCCCGGCTACCCCGGCGGATTTGTACCAGACTCACAGTTGACATCGGGCCAGATGCCACCAGGTCCAATGGGCGCGTATCCCGTTGTACCTGGAGGGGTGATTCCATCTTCGACAGTGTCGTCATCGGAAGGCTCACCAGTCATCCCCCCCCGGCCACAGCACTGGGTCCCTGGAGAACAGGAAGTCGGTGTTGTTCCCCAGATGCCTGAGCATGTCCACCACCCACCACAGCCCTACATCCATCGACCAGCGCCGCCGCCATCAGACTCAGATGAAGGGCCCCCCGTGATGCCAACTACCCAACCTATTGTCGTGCAGCCTCCCGCAGAAACAGCTCAGGCAACGTTAATCGTCCCTCCTCCAGGAATGGCCAGGCCGATG
>Ga0307513_10002102_pt1 | contig 27975 bp, 26 predicted proteins | sample 15_EM_MG_FD_202174 | JGI IMG/M metagenome (GOLD analysis project Ga0307513, IMG submission 202174) | Populus trichocarpa ectomycorrhiza microbial communities from riparian zone in the Pacific Northwest, United States - 15_EM | ecosystem: Host-associated > Plants > Roots > Unclassified | place... | reverse complement strand
CTACGGGGTGTCCGCAATGGTCCGCCCTTTTTACTCTTGGACCCTAGCTCGTGTTCTATCTTTCCCCAGCTCTAAATCCATTGCTACCAAGAACATGCGTCGCCATCTTCAGACCGTCCACCGACAATAATCAGTTGTTGTTGGTTTTTTGTTTTTTGTTTTGTCCCTCGTTGAGGCGAGGGACAATGTTAACGAAGATTCTCCACTTGTCTCGATTATGCTGCTACCTATGTCTCACGATTTCGGATATGGCTGGCCCGTCTTATGCAAATCATCTATGATACCCAACCTGTGGGTCATGTACCACACTCGAACATTCCAAACTCTTTATCGCATGACTTGTACGAGATACGAATTGTGCGACGTGTATGGACCCTCTCACCCAATTGATAGTCACTCCAACCAGGCATCCGGCATGACGTTCCATGCTCCGTAGCGAAGACCATAATCTGTATCTTAACCTTGTAAACCTAACCTACATTAAGCACGAGAGCCTGCTCTGCACTTGGTGTAAACTTGAATGCAAACTCTATATCACGTAGACCTCCATGCCCCACAAAACACATGAATATCAGAGAGGAACAGACAGGGGAATAACCCATAATGAGAAATGAGGAAATAAATGCCAGGAGTGGTGAAGAGTAGCCGGGTAGGGATTGAATATAGTGAACGCGGTCACAGTAAATACCACATCGCGGATTCTTCATGGTACACAAAGAGATACGCTGTTGAGGGGTCAATCAATGGACGTTCTGTTGGTGGTGCATGAGGTCGGTTTCGGCAAAGAAACGACGATCGCTATTAAGGGAAAGTTGGATTAAGACCCAGCCGGACGCTAGATGATAAAAAGAGGCGTAGAGAATACAAGACGAACCATGGGGCACCATTAGGTGGAACGCAGACGAATGGCGAGTGGTTGAAATGGTGGTGTCGCTGGTGCCGAATGGCACGCTCTAAGGAGTGAGTGATATACTGATGGCACCGTTCTTGGCAGCAACCATAGAAATTATCGCCCCTCTCTTCCACAAAGACTATGTATAAAGAAAATCCCCGGGCTCCCCAATCCTCGGCGATGTCAGGGCAGTCGGGATCTCCGATGAGGGGTTCCGGGATATTAGCACCAAGCCAGAGTGAAAGTTCGATGATCCTCTCAATTCTCCTGAGATCTGCGTGCATATTGGGTTGCTGAATGGTGGATACCAGGAAGGTCGTCGGTGAGGGAGTTGAAAGGTCTTCCAAACGGCTATGGCAGTTTTGAAACTCGATTGCGACGTATGTTACGAGCCCCGGTGTTTGAGAGGGATTGGGCTACAACCCCATGGCTTTTATGAGCCACCCCCAATGTAATTGCGTCTAATGAGCACGACATATCCCCCTTTGTAACCATCTGCGTTTTTGTGTAAGCCAGGTAGGACAGCATCGTACAGTGGACCGTTAGTGGGTGGGCAGTCGACCCGGTTTTCGACCAGCGAACGAGAGCCTTCGTTTGCGCCTAATTTAAACTATACCAACAAGTACGGTCCAGGTTTGCCCGGTACACGGATTTGAGGTTTCATGTACCGGTTCACCGACACCCGGTACTGGGCAGAGTGAACCAGGATTGAGACATGTATGACTCGATAGCGATTTAGTGATCACCAAGCGACAGAAGAGCGACATGAAGAGAAGCAATCCTTATGGCCGGAGGAGGCAGGCGGTGGGGGAGGGGAAACATGAAAAAGAGAGCACTTTGTCGGAAACCACGACACGTGAATTGTGTAGGTCGAAAGTGTGTTCGGCCGACGCTTTTGACGTACGCGTACTGGCTGTGCTGGCTGATCCGGCATGCTCAAATTATTATTTTTGACAGGGGCAGAGAGGAAGGCAGGGTGGACATGTGCTACAAACTCTGGCCATACAGCCGCACACCTCGATTGAAGAAAGCTGAGTTCCGCTAACTGACGCGACTGTGGAAGGCTGAGTCAACCAATTATCTGCGGGTAATTTAATGCATTCTTGCACCGTCCTGTCTCCTTCACCAGCCTTGATCAATGCAAGGCTACCTGGTTGGTCTGTGAGCTTATAACCAGTCCGCGTCGACCGGAAAAAGGTCACAATACTTGGAGACAGTCCTCCCGAAGCCTGAACACGAGCGAAAACCTGTGTATCATTGAGATCCAAGTCTTCCGTCTCATGGAATTGCACATTTGACCGCGGTGCAGCCAGGCTGGTGTTGGAACTCGAGACCGTACCCGCAGGGATTGGGAGAACTAACGCCGGCCGTGCATCTGTCCAATTCGTCGAATTGTGCAGTTAGATCCGGCACAGGTTTCGTGGGCTGAGTGTGAGAATCGGAGTAAAGAGACGGTCCGAGAGGCTGGGTTATTGAACGTGCGACGTGATGATTGTTCCGGTTCCGAAGCAAACAGGCAGAGCTCGAAAAGAGGGACAATAATATTGTCAACCGGGAAGGGAGACGGTCAGACGTTGCGACCGGGGAAGCCAGGCCATGGTGGGCATGCGTGTTTCTCGTGGGTTACAGTGGATGACACGACCGAAGCCCGTCTGGCTCTTGTTCAGCGTCTGACAGCACAAGAGGCGGGCCGGGTGGCAGGGTTTCCGCATGTTGGAAAAAGGGGCACTGAGACGCAATCTCACTCTAACCACGGCAACTCAACATAAGCGATTCGTATCTCGCTCGTATGGGATGGGGAAGCAGGTTGTTGATAGACAACGGCTGAGGTTGGGATACAGAACTTCATAAGTTACGAATAATGTAGCGTGTACATGCATGAGACAGACATTCGATGTCCGGTTTACAAGCACAGGCTATGGCCAGCTGTGGTACAGGCGATATAAACGACGATAACTCTGCTCAGAGGAAGGATGTGGATGGGGCTAATGGTATAGCCCGTGCATGTCACGTAGGTGACGTTGCATATTCTTGGAAGCAATAGGCTTAGAGCTGGCAAGAAAATGAGTACAAGCGAGCCTTCGAGGTCGAAGCGCACGAACCACTCGCGACACGGCACTGAGACATTTCTGGGAGAGAGATGATCCTTGAGACTCTCCTGACTGTGCCCGTGGAAGGAGCTAAAATGAACAATAAAATTGATTAGGGTATGATAAACGGTATCGGGGATGGACGAACCAGTTTGGTTCATGTCGTCCAGGGCATTTGAAAGGGCGGTGCCCACGCCTAACACGCTCCTTTGCAACTGCCCTGTGGAGCCGATCCCAGCCGCTCCTCGGATCGGTCGCAGATTTCCATCCTAAAACCTTTCCCCCTCGGCCCTTGGCCACTAGAAGGAAGCAGCAATAGATAGATTGGCCTTTCTCAGCCAGCTGGAGGGCGCAGGTTGGGACGCCGGGTGCACCAACTACAGGTTCCAGCTCGTCCATTTGGTACCACCGCGAGCCTTCAATCCATGTCTCGAGGGTTTGCCTCGCTTCTTCATCGGTGAGAGAGGTAGGTGATGTCCGAGTCGATATAGCAGTTGGTGTGGACAATGAGCGAGGGGTATTTCGAGTGATCGACGGAGTGGATGGTCGAAGAGATGGCGCGCGAGAGGGTTGGCGAGAGGGTTGGCGAGAAGGTTGGCGCGAGGACTGCAGTGAATAAGATAACTGAATAGGAGTACCTCCCTGATGTGCTTCCAAAGATGTCGGCCCGCCAGCAGGAGCAACCAAGTCCATGCGGACATCGGGTTGGCCCGGTGGAACAGGATCCAGTGATCCGGGTCCAACGGGAATCATGCAAGATTGTGGATACCAGGGAATTTCGACGAACACCGATCCATTACTGACGAGCTGAGCATAGCATGCCAGGGGAATGTGAGTATCTGATTCCTCCCAGAGGTAGACGTAATTCTATGAGAAGAGGTGTCAATCAAAGAGTAGAACCAATGAGAACCAACACCATACCAGGGGTCCCGGGATCGATGAATACAGAGGTTCGAGAGATCGATCCATTCGATGGATGATAGATAATGGGCGGAGGTTGAGGGCGGGGGCTGAGGGCGGATGCTGAGGGCGTTGGGTGTGCCGATGATAATTCGACGTTCCTTATATCCGTCGCATCAGTGGGCTCTCCCCCGATGCGACTGTTGCACTCCCGCCTGCTATTGTCAACGCGGCGAGGGCGAAAGAACATATGGACACAACGATGCAAGACAGGAGTGTCGTTTCACGTTCCTTGTGCCCCGCCCGTGGGTTCCCAAGTGGTGCACCGAGCTTGATCCGCGAAGACACAGCCGCATGCGATAACCAAATAGAGTGTGTCATCCTCCACAATTAACTATGTACGTAACGTGCATGGCAAAGTCGGCTGTATCCCTTTAGGGCGCCGCAGATGAGTCGGCGGGTACATCTGCGGATGGGGGGTGGAAAAGGCACGTCAGCGACTTCTGCATTGCTTATAGGACGTAGAACAGACGAGTGGTGCATGACCTAACCTCAAATGCAACGTGAGTCCTTGCCAACCCACCACATCTCGCGGTTCCAATGGAATGACGTGGTTGTCGTTTCCCTGAAATGAGATTGCGCCGCTGTAATGAAGCACTTATGATGCTATCGGAAGCTACAAGCTATCTATCCTGCTGGTTTTGGTGCTTTTCCCTTAAACAGATGCTGTTCACTGAATTGGGTGCGGCGGTGTCTATGATGGAATAACCATAGGGTCTGGGGTTGTTCCTCCGATATTTTTTGTACACGTCGCACTGCAGATGATGTGCTCGCCGAGCGAACTGCTTCTGCGCCAGGATCTCGTACAGCGGTCCCGGATGGGGTCGATGATCGCATCGCTGACCGGTCAATTTCACAGATCGATAAAGGACCCGACATGAGGCATCACCGCCCGAACACCACAGCCCAAATGACGGTCAAGTGATCTCAAAGAAGTCGGAGACAGGAAGGGGTTCCCACATTTGCAATTGAGTAGCTGGGTTTGTATTGGACCAAAATCTAGCTGCTTGTTGTTTGTCACGCCGGCATCTATGGGCGGGGTTAGGGGAGAGGAATCGGGCGACTTCACCTGGAGCAATCAGTTCTGGGAGAAAGAATCGAAGAACAGAGGAGAGTCGACTTATCGGTGCCACATGGTGCCAATGGCGGACTGGAAGGTCCAAAGGAAAAGGAAAATGCTCGGAGTGGCCATCCGTGGCCGAGTTGCCCCAGATCCACAACAGTACTCATGCCAACGGTCCACGCACCAGGATACACGAATAAGGGCTGTCGAAAAGCCGCACTGCTCGCGCCGGGACGCTATTCGACCATCTCTGCACTCCACGGGGAGTGCGACTATGTCTCAGAGGTTGAAGACACGCACACGCAAGGTGGAGTATTGGAAGACTCGTGTATGAACGAGTTGGTATTCCTCTTGTCGAAGCGGATGACTATCGCCCTACGGGTGTAGGGTATCACCGGTTGCATCCCACCAAGTCGTGAAAGCATGGCAAGAAAGGGGCACAAGAAGCCCGCTGTTCACCAAACTAACTTGAAATCGCCTTGGTATCGCGTATCTACCACACTGTCATATGCAGTGATTCGCGGTGGAGTTCAAGCTTGAAAACTCGCTCCCGTGCGTAGCGGGAGAATCGCGTTGAAACAGAAACACGAGTGGTTCGACGTGGCCCCAAAGAAGCTAAGCACGACTGAGGGACGCCTCGAGGTGCCTCTATTTGTAGCCGCTACTGCGTTAGCGGTGCTCCCTGTCCAGAAGCCAACACCCGGATACTACAAGCAGGGTCTCTGAGCGTAGTAGTATATAGAGTATTACAGGCTCGGTGGCAACAGAGGTGCATCGCCTTACTTCGGTGGAGTCAGCTCTGGAGAAAGAGGGATCATGAACCACCCTCCCAAAGATATACCAACGGTGCCCCAGGTGAGGGTGAAGGTCTCTACGCATTCTACAAATCTGAAATGAATACGCATTTTTTTGCGAAACCCAATTCGAAATTCATTCCTAACCGCTCCGAGCAAAACCTCTCAGATACGGGTCAACAATAGTATCCGCCTATCCAGTGGCTCATGTGAATTATGAGCCCAATATGTCTGGTCAAGCTACTTCTCGCGTTGGGTTCTCGCCGGCAGAATCCCATCTACTGGGACGTGGCGGAGGTACAGCACAAAGTGCCTGAAGCCCATATGCAATGACCCTGATCGTGGTGTAGGCCCGCCATCCCACATGTCGCGATCGGAACGCGACTGGCTCTTCGCCTCAGCTCTTGGGTCTTCTTGGCCGGACGAAACTAAGGCGACTAAACTAACGGGCAGGCAATCAGGTGGCTTCCTGTCAGGTTTATTTACCTTCCTTCAACGCATGTTCTGCATCCGCAGCAAGTGTTGATAGCAAATGGGACTTTCTTTGCTACGCAGGGCCGTCTACGAACCAGGGACTGAGCTGTTCATAGACTTCCGACATATGTTCGCCTGAATAGAATTAGGGACCATAATCGAACACAGACGCCGCGTCTGCGGTTTCGTTCTGATGTAGATTTGAAGCACATGTTGAAACTATACCTCACGAATGGTTGATCGGATTAATCACCACAAGAAGAATGGGCCATCTCTTCGATCCCCTGTGCTCTGAAACCCAGCTATTGTATAGCAACGGGCGGTATGCAATAGAAGGGTCGTTATGGACAGGGACAGGGAATTTTGACACGCCATGACGCAACAAGTACCACCTAGAGCAGTTTAATCCTTCAGATCACGCCTGGTTCAATAGAAATTCACGCGGCCAACCAAGCGAAAGTTTTATAAGTCAATAAGTGTAGGTATGAACTGGACTATATCACTAGAGGAGTGTCATTCATTACCTGTTCTGCTCGCCGTAGTGAATATCAATGTCCACTTTGACCGGACGGGACAATGGAAGAGCTCAGCTACTCACCTCGTGCTCAGGGGGACGGTCTGGTGATCCAGATACATAAACACCAAGTACAATACCTCCCTATCGGGGCTCTCTCCATAACCCTTGATGCAGACTAACACCGCTTGCCTGGGGCTGAGTGTAACCGCGGAAGATTGACACTCCAATAACGAGAGTAGCACACCTTTGGGGGGTGTGAGAGAATGTACGTGGTCAGTGCCGCAAGTACATTCGAGCTCAGGCAGACTCATTAGTTTTCCATTTCCGCAAACTGAACGGAGAACACCGGACGAACCACATGTATGTTAAGTAAGATTTTCTTGTCTAGGAACGCATGCCGGGGTGTGGTCTCGGCGATCAACCACAAGCCCAACCCAGTATACTGCCGTCTTTAGAGGGAAACTTCGCGGACGTAAGAGACCATAGGGAATTTTGGGAAGGCGGCATAGCGGTCAGGCGTGTCCGGCATTGGAGAAGTCGACGACTGGAGCTTACAAGGGTGTTAGGATTGATATGTTGCTCTGATACAAAAACGTTGCTGTAATTGTGCAGCCACGAGGGCGGTGAGGGGAACCTTTCTGCTGCAGAACAACATGGCCAGCGGTGCCTTGACCGGCTGCAAGTGTTAAAGTATCCCATGTCAAACAGAGAGCGAGTTGAGTGCACAATGCGGGCCGTTCCCTTGCTGGCTTCACAACCAGGGACATCCTTGAGAAAGGGAGAGAGGGACATCGCGCGATTGTTGCACGTTTTTCTGTGTTGACCTGACGTTGGTGATTATGAATAAGAATAGATGAGAATCTCTCATCTGCGGCCAAGTGCCCAGGCGTGCTTCTTGTGGGTCGTGGATCAAGCCAATATTAAATAAATGCCACCAGCGCCCTGGCTGATTTTCGAGGACCACGAGGCGGACCTGAGCAAGGACACAACCGCTCGTATGCCTCCCAGAGCAAGAGGTTTTCTTGTGGCGCTTAACGCGGTAGTGCTTTGATCTCAAGCTTGACCGCGACCGCAAATAATTGGGCCATGAAGGGGACATTCCCGGGCGAGTCCGGGTCACTCGTATGATCAGCAGACCTCCTGTCCTGACCCTTGCGGAACCTATCACAAGTCAGAGGGCGATTAGGTGCAACCCGTGCCATCCTGCAACTGAACTAGGACATCCTGTTCAACAGCCCGCACTCTCATTCACTCAAATTTGGGGTTCTAACATCCCAGAACCCTTCCTTCGCTCATCAGACCAGCACCCCAGCCCGGCCAGCACAGCGATCAGGACGAAGGGTCGGGTGGCTAGTCTGTGGTGCTGGTGGTGATAGACTCCCAGCTGTCCGGGTAGGTCTCGTGTTGCGGTAGGGATGGGTGATTTCCAGTGGACATTAAACTCCACTCAGTTCCAATTGGGCATTCCAGCCCACTTAACCACGCTTAGAAAATCGTGCCTCTATCCCGTTATGCTACCCTACCGACACGACAAAATCACCGGTCGTTCCTCGCAGCCTGTCATACACTCTGAAGAAGCATCTTGGATAGGGCAGGGTGACTTGTGCTGCCAACTGAGGTACGCAGAGTTCCTGCCATTGCAAAATGCGTATCTTCGACCTTCCCGTCTCCGACAATGCTTGACGGTTCTGGCATGTCGGTGAAAGGCAGATGCCGCATGTCGCAAACCTGTCAAAACCCAGACATCGTCCCGGTTTGATAATTACTGGGGCGATGATGCGACTCTCAAGCGCGGTTAGAGACCCCACAAGCCCCGACGCGCGGCGCGTGGCCGATCGCCGCACACAACCAGCTACCCTGGGCGGTGCAATGCTATCTGTATTTCAAGAGACGTAGTGTGCTTCTAAGGAGCCTACCCTGGGGCTGTCCAGTGTCCACCACTCGCAGAGTCGCGGCTTCTTCCAACCCACAGCAGCAGCATTAAACCAGGCGGAGATCGTGCTGTATTTCAGAGGACTATGTCGCATAACTGAGTTGACTGGAACACGGTCGTCTCTTCTCGAACAGCCGATATCAAGGGAGTTGGTTGGATTCCCCTACGATGCGTCGTGGAGGGCCACACGTGGTCAGTAAACGCACCCCCCTACATGACCACACCGTGATACGACGAACGTCGCTGACATCAATGTCCAGCCTCCATAGGTGCCGGGCCACACCCATGGGAACGCGAGGGGCAGCACTCGACCCCACCATACACATTCCAACCCTAATCCATTGTGGAAGGAGTTCGCACCCCTGTCCGTAAACATCCCGAGTGGGAGCTGTGTTACCACGATTAAAACCCGGGGCGACTCTCCTGGGAATTCGCGATTTCTTGGCGTAAAGGCCTCAATAAAGATATCCAGTCTCATATCGTGCTGTTGCCTTGCGTCTGCTGGCCTCCAACACGTCGACTATAGCAAGGCATCGATGTGCAGCGTCGTCACCGCATGAGGATGGGATGCCCGACTCCAGGCGGAGCTATAAGACGCTTGAGCCAATAGGCAATATACGTAGTGTTCTTCGTTATTAATACTTTCTCAACATCGTCAAGACCTATGGACCTTCATTCTCAACTTATGCATTCGTATTGGTTAACATTTGGGCCCAGGGTACAGTCCTCCGTCACCCTCGTCGCTACTTTCACCTACTGAACGTTTCATAGGAGTATATGGAACTCTGGGAGGAATCCGACGCGCACGTCCCCGTGGCAGGCCACGCTCAGCTCATAAGCAATGGACGCCATTTCAGAGAAGTCTTTTGGCACCTTCAGCCACAACTAGTACAAGCAGAGCTTGTACCACCTAGTCCAGTTTCCCCGATATGTCAATCTAATATCGAAGACCAGAAGGTTCCATCCTCACTGGAGCCTGCAGTGCCAACGCAAGAGAACCAAGGAGCATCCCGTTCGCCAATATCTTCTCCAAAATACTCTTTTCAATATTCCCGTGCATCTTCCCATCGAGAATCGACGCCGTGCCTGGGTACGGCAGCCCGTCGCTCCCCATCGCCCGCCTTGTCTGTCGCATCGACTCGAACATCGACCACATGCCTCTCCGATGAGCAAGCTAGGCAATTCATGAAGACCTGGATTGAGAACTCTCGATGGCTCCACAAAGACGAGAAGGAGCCTGTCATTGGCGCACCTGGTGTACCCACGTGCGCTCTTCGGTTGGCAGATAAGGGACAATCCATATACTGCTGCTTTCTCGTTCCAGAGAAAGATCGAAAGGGCAAAATCTTGGGGTACAAGTGCGCGTCAGACCCGACTAGCACTCGGGACCGCCTCCATCGGGCAATTGGAAGGGAACGTGTTAAGTACGGTCATCGTCCTTTCAAATGCCCAAGGCAGCACGACCCAAATTGGTGAGGCTCTCGTTCGTGGATGCCCGGCCATCTCTGACTATTTCGTTTCAGTGACTTCCAAGGCTATAGCCAAGAGAATCTTGGTGACCACCTTGCTAACAGGAACTACCCTACCAGGTGTCAGCTCTGGTCCGTGTGTTCCGATCTCAACTGCTGACTCGCACTCACCCTTTCCCAGCTCCAAATCCATCGCCGCCAAGAATATGCAACGGCACTACCAGGACATGCACTGATGATAGCATTTACTCTAACTTGCTCTTGATTGAAGAGCAATTGATTATACTCGGATACATCATTCTTTGTCTCGGGCATGGATTGTCCGTCCCTACACGTGTATCGTATGCGATCCATCGTTATCTATAACATATCTATCATATCCCTAGGCGTGTCTATAGAGTCCATGTGTCACCGGGTTCATAGCGGGAGGTGGGGGTGAGACTCCAACGTTGCGATGTCAGCAACATTTAATCGTTGCCTCTTCGAACGAGGTTGTGTCTCACAACTCGTTTTGTGGGCTTCTTGAGCTCGAACACGCGGAGGGCCTGCGTCTTTCGCAGCCAGACTCTCGACTAGAGTCGGACTCTCGGGTACGCGGCTCGTCTCCAGTCCTTTTTCGTCTTCCATTTCCTCTGCGGAACGTTTCCTCCCCTTTACCATCGTTGGGTCTTTTCGCTCGAACCAACTCTTCACTCGATCCCAAGACGATGGGTCCTCCCCCAGAGATTTGATCTTATGGAAGGAATATACATGGGTAAGAGGTGCAACGAGCGTTGAAGACCGGCTAGGGGGTAAGGTTTGGTCATCATCATCGGGCAAAGGTTGAGAGGAGGGTAATGGGTGGTGGCCAATAGGAACGGGAGAGTTGACCACGGCCGTGGCTCCGGAGAGCTGGTGCTGGCGACCTAAAGTACCCTCATGACCTTGTTCGCGAGATCGCCGTTCTTGTTTCTTTGATGACAAGCGACGCACGAAGTCAGTGGCTTCTTCTTGAATATCCTCTTCATCTGCGCTATCAAGAGCAGCCATTATACGTTGCAACCTGGAAAGAGGAGAATCAGCAAATACTCAAAGCAAAGCTAGCGATAAATTGTACTGACGCAGCCAACTTCTTGTCACTCAGGTATTGGAACTTTTGTTGTTGCTCACATAAAACCATGCCACCATCTCGAGAAACAATCGAGACCGCTACGGTTCCTACGGTATCCGACCATGGGACGATGCAAGCCAAAATATTTGAGGCCTGGTAGAACGCTTGAATTGGACATACTGCACCAAACTTGGCGAAGTACTCTGTTTCTCTGTTGAATCCAGCCCCAATGAGCCGGACCTCGTCACCAACCCTTCCCTCCTCTCTCCACACTCCGAAAAAGTCGGCCCGGGGTGGTATTGTCTCGATGACAGTTTCGGAGAGCGGAGGTGCGATGATTCTTAGACCATGTCCACTACGTGAGACGGAGTGTCCAGGAGATTCTGGAGAAGGAGCTGGGGACCTGCGCGACTGTGGGGAAGCGGATCCTACATAGATAGCCACGGTAGGCTTGGTAGGGACTAGCACTTCCACGACGTCTTCGGACTGCGCGGGGCTGCCGGATTCCTCTACCTCATGAGAACGATTCGATGGAGAGACCGCCGGAAGACCAGTTGTGATTGCAGTTCCTGACGTAGGAGCCTCCACACGGTCTTTAGACCCCCACTTGACACGAGAGGGGGGGTGGTCAGCACGAGAGGATGCAGTATGAGCCGGAGAAGAATCCTCCACCTTGATTGGTGGTACGTGGGAGCGTGGTTGGGGAGGTATCCGTTTGTCTGGGCGTGGTGACGGAAGACTCGCATGACTGATATGGCTGTCGACACGAGGGTTGATTAATTCACCCGAGGTACTCACACGGTGCCCCGAACGCCCATCCGCGTCTCTCTTGGACCGCCTGGATGGCTTCTCGGCACCCCAGATCCTGCGCAGTGTTGTAGTCGCCAAAGGACGACCTGTATGATCGCGAAGCTGACAAACAAGTCTAAAGGAATGCTCAGTGTATGAGGTACACCTAGGAGAAAACGAACACACTGAAAGGGCCGACGAGCTTGTTTGACTCGAACATGGCTTTGGATCTGGCTTGCGTCGTGATAGGCCGGGCACCATATCAGAAATGTCACATCAGCGGAATAAGCGGAATTGTCGGGACACGGTTGTAGCCAAGTATTTGACGGTGAGCAGATTATCCTGGTATGGACTTGCTCCGTGGTTATTGCGTCCTTAAACCGAGAAACATTCGTGAGTTGGCGCTTTTCACAGTATCCACACGTCGGGCCTTCGATGAGGTCATCCGACCCCTCCATCTTCATGTAGAACCAGAGACCTAGAGAACCAGTCGGAATGTCTCGAGGGTTATTGAGGTTAATCTTTATGTTGGCTCCCATTTGGGTCTTGATGCCTTCAATACGAATAGTATAGTCCCAGGAATGCTCCGGTTTCCACTCCTTGAGCTCAGCGGGTTCGGTAGAGAGGCCCCTTGCCATAACATGGAATTCGAATCTGGAATGAAGTGAACAAGTTAGAGTCCGACTGCCAGTGGTGAAAGAGGGAACGTACCCTTCCTCCAAGGTATAGTCGGGTACAGTGCTGAGGACTGGAGAAGGAGCCGGGTATGGGGTGGCTCTCGATCCAGAGGCTATGCTAGCGCAATGGGTGGATCCTGAAGACAAGTGACGCACGTCCATAGGGGGTCTAATGGAAGGTGGTTCCGTCGGGATCGGGTATAGCACACTAGAATTTAAATGTAAGGTATTAGTTACATAGAATGGGACTGGTGATACTCACGATGTCATCTGACTTGGCCAAGCGGTACTGCCCCCACTCTGCGGGGGAAGTGGTTGGGACGCAAAAGCGCTCGAGTCAATTGGCCCGTTAAAAAAGGCGCTTCCATCGAAGTTCACACCTAAAGGGTGAGTTATCGCCGTGGGAATGATTCTTCCTGGTCCATACGAGGCTCCTGTTCAGATAAATTCAGTGCGTCGTGCATTACCCACACAATTGAGTAATACCGAAATGGTCGTCAAATGTATGACCAGGTACTGTTGCAGGATATGGCGGGTCTCCTCTTCGAGGGTGGTATGAGGCAGGAGAACTTGCGTCAAGTTCGGGTGCCACGCTAGCAACCCCACTACCAGGCATAAAATTGAAGTGTTTCATGGTTGAGAATGTGTCATAACTCGCGGTTTCTGAGGAGCCCCCAGCAGGGTTAGTGAGTAGGTGGGGCGGCTGGAGCGCACTGAAGGCTAGAGTAAGGAGCAAATCAACAGCAGTAGCAAATAATACGTGGCCATTACCACTGTTGTTCGAAGTGCCGGCTCCAGTGCCGAAGAAAGAAGAAAGGTCGTCGGGCTGCGAGGAGCCTGTGTCCGGATAACGGTTCCACGACATGAAGGACAGACTGAGACGTGGTCGGGGGAAGGGTGCAGATGGCAAGTTGAGTCACGGGAGCCTTCATGACTTTAACTGAACCAGTGTCGTCAATGTTCGAGAGGCCCGGGTGGCGGGTTAAATGCGCGGTGTTCACCATAAGCAGAAATATCAAGTGGCGAATGATTGTACCAACAGCACTGCCAAGCAGCCGGGCAATAAATTCAGAGGGGTCTTCGACTTATTTCCAAATATGGAAGAAGGTGCAGAATGCAATTGACGGTCCGCGGCGTAGCAACGGGGTCGAAGTTAGAAGGCATTATAGGAGTCCATAGTCTGGATCCCCAGGGCGATGCATTTGTCGCCACCGACGCCACGTACATCTCCTTTTGGAGGCAAGCGCGGCGCGGGACAACCTCGCTCCGGCACTCGCCGAAAAGGGAGTACTAGACTGAACTATTCACCAGTGGGGGTTTTGCTGTGTGCATCCAAGGTGGTTTTGATTTGCTAACGTTCATCACTGAGGCGCGCCATGATGCGGGGTTCAAGCAACGACCGGCCGCAGAGCGAAGGAGTGCAAAGTGAAATAACCTTGAGATGAAAGAAGTCGATCGAGTCCCTCGTAGAGCCACAGGATTGCGGCGATAGTAAGACCAGGGGTAACTGGTGAGTGTTGATGACTGGGACGGCTTACGACCATACGAAATAGTGGGTTAAAATATAGTAGTAGGTCGCAAGGCGAGTACGGTCTCCCTCATCCTTTCTTTGAACTGGAAAAACGGCAAAGCGACAACAAAACCAGGCGATGGGGAATTGTCGGGAATGCATGAAGGAACTATATCAGTAACCGAGATAGTAGTCTAGAAGCTATTATATCTCTTCTTATTTTTTACTAAGAAAGGGTATGGGAGCAAGTCAGGACAAACATTTGGACGAGTACTTCAACCTCTGGACCACGGGCCAAATAGCCAGTCCGGAAAGACTTATCACTCAATCGGATCAATCCAGATGGGTGGATGCTCGCGTACTGATATTCATGGAACATTGGTCTCTGAGCGGCGAGTCGCCAATAGGGTTGAACGACATTCTCTGCTCAATCGACGGTCCTGACAATTTTTTGATCAGTAGTGCCATGTTCACGTCTTGTGACGTCAGCTTGTCAGGCGCGGACTTGCAGGCTCTAATTCATTGGTGCGACCCGACTCGACTTGGGGCACAGATTCTCATCCAGAAGAAGCCGTAGAATAGCTCATGGAGCACTATCGTATACACATACATGGGAATGCACTTCATTGCGATCCCTCATTAGAGTCCCGAGACGTTATCGACCAAGGAAGTGACGAAAGGAGCTCTCTTTCAGTGAATTGGTTCACCACGCTCTAACGCGAGAAGGTGGTATCCGGCTGTCTGTCTCACTCTCCCGATCGCCATCCGTGTTGATGCGCGGGGCACCATCGTCCACCTTGAAGTCAAGAACCCGGCGGGCTTGCAGTCCTGTCAGGATCCGCACTAACAATACAACTCACCGCTTTCCTTGAACCGCTTGGCGCTTCCATCCTCCATGAAGAGCATGTCAGTCCGCCACTTTGCAGGCAAGTATAAAAGTTCGTGCCAGGGGAACAGGAATTAGGCACCATCTACTGTTTCAGTACCTCTCTACATCATTCACATACAACCATCCTTGAACAACACCTGCCGGATCCCCTCCCAATATCCCGAAGATTAGCATGGCACATTCCAATGAGTAAGTAAAGGTACCTAAGGATCCTAGGTGTGGAAAATCACAAATATATACTAGAGTGCAGCCTCAGTACTATCAACTCGACCTAAGTTCAGTTGAACAACAGCTATGGAATGAACTTCGAAGTGAAGCCGACCGACCGCTGCTGCAGGTCATCTTCCAATCACCCGAGTGGAAATCGCAAAGTGCTCCGATATCCGAGAATTTTATTCGCCAGCTTCGACATCCGCTCCCGCTCGACCTTCAACCAGGGGTAGCATATTCATGCGCATTCTGCTCTGTCATAGAAAAGGAGGCCAATCACATCACGGAGCATATAGAGGCACATTTCGGCTTGAAGCGATACTCTTGTCCCGAATGGTATGTTGCAAATTCATTTTGAAAGGGTCCGACAGCATTGATCATGGACAACATGTGCACACAGCGGGCACATGTCGCTTCGAAAGAGCGATATGCAAGGACATATTGAAACGCACAGTCCCAAAGAAATTTATTGCCCTCAGGGTTGGTAAGTCGAACTACGTTGGCAGATTGAAGTTATTTGAGCTGACTACCAACTTATCTACTTAGCGGACAAGTGTTCAATAGTAAAAAGAACATCAAGCGTCATTTGGAAAAAAGCTGTCGCAGGCCGGCGACTTAAATTCACTTTCGTGGCCGACCACCGTCCCGTGTAACCTCCCTAATAATGTACCCTTCCCAAGCAATGCCCATCCCCAATGGAAGCTTAATGCGTATCTTGTGCCAATCAACCTGATGCTTCGGTTAATGGAGAGCCCCATGTTTGGGAAATGGCAGCAGTTTGCATAGCGTCTATATTTGCCGGTACATGGAGTGCAGTATGTTACAAATACAAAGGAGGGATGACCTGATCCCTGTACAGACCAACCGATAGTACGAGAATCATTGTACAGTGCAGAAGTGGTAATAGGTTGAAGCACCGAGCAGAGTGGTGCAGACAAATATAGCCTCATGTTGAAATGAGGCTTCGGAGCCAAACAAATGAAAAGCCGAAGTTGGAAGCGATAGGACATCGAGGACGCACACGTGACTAACGGAAGGTTCACAGTCGCATTCGGCAGTTCTCTTCGTGGCGCTTTACATTCTGACGCAGGAAGTCATGGTTGCTACTCCGGGTGTAAGCACGAACATTTGGACAGCAGGGAAGCGATACACATACCAATATCGGCAGCGTCTCGAGACAGGATTTACGTGGGCCTTAAGATAAGCCGGAGAGGCAAACGTATCCCGGCTAAGGAGCTTCATTTACTACCCCTTCTGTCATAAAGATCCAGAACTGCTCACCAGACAGGATTACCGCATTGACCATTGCACTCGTACGGGCGGGCATTTAAATGCTTGCGTACATGAGTCAGAGCCCGGTCCTGTCGATTATGCGTGGTACCACAAGGACGACCGTGTATGGGGACCTTGCAAACGTATAACTGAGGTCCGGAACGATCAAGCCATTGATGGAGGATCGATCTGCCTCTCGCATCCATGGGTTCAAGCCCGCCAGTGAAAACCCAGGGCTGGGACGAGAACACAAGCCAATCCTGTTCGGCTCGCGACGTGTGGGAGGGTGGAGCTGGATCATGCGTCAGGGTTACCAGATATACTTTTCAAGAATTTGTTGCTGTACCTCCACCATGTCCCAGTGATCGAGACTCTACCGCCGAAAACCCGAGGTGAGAAGCGGCTTGATCGAACGTACTGGGCCCATGACCCCGAGGAGCCATTGGATAGCCCAGTAGTGGTCCATGTCCCGGGGGGCCTCCTCGTAGCGGTTAGGAATATTGGTCTCGCAAACGAGCCTGTTCACCTGACTCACTGTACATTGGCGGGAAGACGGGTGGACATATTGGAGTGGTGGGTGTACCGGGGTTCAGGTAAAAGCCACCTAGCCGATGCGGTTTTTCAGATACGCCGATTGTGCAGAGACATTGACCTCACCTTGGGCACCGTGGTGATATCCTTGTAAGGAGTAGTTCATGGTAGTTATCACTGTGCTATTCACCTGTTTCCATCTCCACCTTCTTGGAGGAGGTTATAAAACAAATCCTGCGAGACCGACAGAGGCCGGTAGCTGCGATGAGGGGACTGGCGTCAAAGTTTAATAGACATTCCCAGAGCTTACGAGTAGTGGAAATGAGTTGTCGATTCAACCAGGCGAGCCCGGTCGGGACGAGTCACAAACTATGGCAATAGAGGCGGGGGCGCTGGTAAATCACATGTATCATGCGATAGTGCCAATCTGCACCAAGTGATCCAATGGGGAGAACCTGGCGGTGCGAGGGCCGAGTGATTAGGCGGATGTCCAGCTAAGCATCCGTAATCAGATGGCTAGATGGTGGCCAGAGGTTCACAAATCTGATAATGTCTCCTACAGGATTAGAATCGGATGCCGACGGTCCAGGCGCACCTGGGACCCTGTTCCATTCTGAAAACTGACCAGGCGGGACGGAGGAGACGCACCCGCATTTGAAAGCGTCCACGGACGATACTGGGTGAAGTAGGGAGGAGCGTCGGTCTCTAAATGGGCTTACATAGTCTTGCCATCCTCAGTCTCCGTAAGCTGACCGCGCGATCAGTCTCTCAGAGTCATTCCAGGACCTCGCTACGAGAATCACAAGCAAGTGTCCACGTTATCAGTGGGTTTTGCGTGCTTCCGTTCCTACATCTGGATATGGCCGGGAGCAAGTCACATCAAAGGGACTAATTCGCCGGCCGCCATCCACAAAACTCTGAGTTTCGACTTCTCTAACGCGCAGATTCTGGTAACTCTTATAAGCAACACATACCGTAGGATGAGCACCGGACGTGCCTAATGACTGTTACACCGCGTGTGCAATCTGAAGGCACTTCTAGCTACCACCCACAGGGCAGCAAAATACCCGTGGAGGGACCTTGGATAACTTGAGGCTTTAGCCATTAGTAGTGGGTACATATTCAGAGCATTTAGGGGCTGGCAGGAAGTCTCTGAATTTCTCTCGCAGCACACGCTCATGTAGCTTTTGTGAACTAGTTGACGCATGCATCCAATACACACTCTAGAGTGAATTTATCGAACATATCCAATTATAGAAGGGCTTTGATGTCTCATACCCGTGTCGATCACGCTGATTTCGAGGTTAATCTGGCGTAGTCGGCCCACAGAGGAAAAAATGGCGAGTACACCCCTGAGGTGTGGATACAGTAGTTATGTGCGGTACATGCGGGTGCTTCTATACCTCATTTGAAACTTCATATGTAAGTTTTTACCGAGACACCGCGGATAGGTCAATTCACAAAAGTAACCGGAGACATACAGAGTGCGTAAAGGGTGCTTGACCTCTTCCGGTGGGTTCTTTCAATGTCCTAGGGTGCCCCGAGCTAACATATAGTCCGTAGAAAACCCATGAATTTTGATGATCATATCGATCAATGAAGAGGTTCTGTGACTGTAGTATTTGCATTCTCCATGGTTCAAACTGTGGCCCAAGTCCGTGGGAGGTCACATTTTCTGCGACCTTCCTTTTGACAGTAGCAAGTTGCTCGGCTGCCTCCGAATCTGACCTGCTTGCCTCCATTATGGCCCTTTACCAGTTGAACAACCGATGACGGATTATACAATAGTTGCCCTCTGGAACAGGTCAAATACCCGCAACTGATGAAATCCTTAGGCGGCGCTCGGTCCCTGCTTGACTTCAGGCTCACAGTGTGACTTTTCCAGCGGCTTGGCCCCTAGTGTCGACGTGCCTTCATAATGAGGTTCCACTACAACTCTTGTTTACCTTAGAATATCACGGGACTTCAACATCGTCGCCGAACGTGCTCAGTGGAGTCTCCAGGTTCCTTTAATCTTCCGGGGCTACGGTCTACGCATGAAAGTCCTTCAATTCGCGGGATAATCAATGTTTCAGTACACCTTCAATGTTTCCTGTCTCACGGCCGTGTTTCGCACTCATGTTCGAGGCCGGGTCAACGCGGGTCTGCGTGTGTTACCGTTCTCTGTGGCGCCTTTCAGGATCCCAGCGATTGCTGGAAAAATTTTCCGCATTTACTACACTTCATTCAGTCTAATCAGGCTCCTGACGTGAGCTTCGCGGCCAATCAGGACAGATAATTTTGAACCGTCCACAGCCAGAACGACATCATGAGGTCCACTTATCTGAGACGAGACCCATACCATCGTAACCCACAAAGCCACCAACTCAAGTGATCGATTTGGCTTGCTTTGCCCCTCTTCCGAGCCTGCCGCGTGAAGTTGTCCTTTTATTCGCCCTAGCTCAAGGAAAGCATCCAAACAACACCCAAAAACACTTCTACATACTTTGGTTTTGTCCTAGATCTCATGAGCGCTCCAGTGGGTTATCCGTCTCCTCGTAGCACCATGTTGTTTGATGCGGAAATACTCAGCCTTCGCCAAGAGACGATGCGCCGACTGATCTTCCAGGGGACGGCATGCAAGAACAGAGGTAAGGTCTTTGCAAGATTTTTAGGCGGCATGATGTGAAACTCAGTGCTGGCGCGCAGTAATCCGCCAGGACACGACACCTTGGCCGACCGCGAAGTCAAGAGAGAGGCGCTCCGCAACACAGCACCTCCAAATCTGCTTGAAGCATTTGGTACGGTTCTAGACGACCCGCTCTGGCTGCATCCCGAAGAGAATAATCAACTTCCTCTGTCCGTGTTTGAACCCTTCTATCGCAAGGAGAAAGTCGAAGGGAAGGATTCTTTTCGATGTGTCTTGTTTAATCAAGAGGAGGTCGGAGTCCTGTGTCCTACGCGTACATCTCAGAGCACCCATGCGAAGAACCATGCGAAGGGGCACTTCGATTATAGGGTGTATGTTTGTGCCGAATGGTGAGCGTGTACTCATTACTATCTCGGCGATCGTAGTAGTTTACATTGCCCTCCATTTCCTCATCCAGTCCCTATCGTTGTGTCCGACGGCAAGATCGTGACCGCCATGAGGAAAACCACCACCCAGAGGAACCGGGACGTGTCTTCCTCTGTCAATACTGGTAAATAGTCTAAGAATCGATATCATTTTCTATAGCTGATTACCCGTTCCAGCCAAGAATCATTTGGCAACCGTCCCGGCAATAAACTTCGCCATGAACGAACGAGCTGTCCAATGAGACCTGGATTAAATTTACCTCCTAGTGATAATGAAGTCTCATCTGAGATGTAGCATATCCTTTGGCTATTGTTCTACAGTGCTTTGCTATCAATACAACGCTTTTCCCTCTACTCACTTTCGTTTTGGCTCTCATTCTGAATTCACAGCGCCCTATGACTGCTATCCTGATATCTTGGGGTCACACAAAGCTAGTTTGTTCCGTGTTTGGTGGACCTGTCTCATTCTGTCGCTGACCACTACCAGACGGTAGTGGTTTTGCTGGCTCTGGGCTTTGTAGGGCGTACTATCTACTACTATTCTGTAATCTCTTCACCCTAGTTCACATCACACTATTCTGATGCAGTCCTTTCATGACAAGGAAGCCCCCTACCGACCGCAGGATTCTCATTATGAATGGGAGTTTCCCAATTTTGACAGTATAACCTGCAATTTAACCTCTTTGAGATTACTGAGTTGATCAGGCCCCGTGTCCCCGGGACTTCTCGAGTCTGGCGAGCCAGGGCGGGCTTGTCAGTTCGGTCGGGTTCGGAAGCATGCTCAATAACAGCTCGCCATCCTCCGACGAATCGCTTTGTCCGCTGGCAAACTGAGCGAGCTTCAGGGTTGGGACATACTGGACAGCCTGCAGGAAGCGGCGTCGGGTGCGGAGGTGTATCCTGACGTAAGGGGTGGGAGTGGCGACATTTCCACTCCCGAAAGCCTCACCATCGACCCTGCAGTTCTAGTTCATCCCCCCTCGGGCAGGGCAGGGCAATTGCCAGACTCGGCACCGGACAGGAAGACATGCCTGACCGTTCGGTGACGTGATTGCGGCAGTGGCCCGACTGCCAATTGTGACCATGTGGCATACTCAGCAACACAAACGCACAATGAGGCAAGAGACCTTGGTCGTGCTCAGCGCTCGCTCGCAATTCACCGAGGTCAAGTCCTCCGTTTCCAAAGGACCTCATGTCTCGCTTCTCCGAGTTGCTATACAAGCGCGATGGGAATGGTACTGTCAATTGCGGGGTTGTGCATGGGCACGCAAGGGACAACGACGGGAGATCGAGCCCAATGGCATATTCTCACGAAACATTTTGATTTTAGAATTTCATGCGATACCTTGGACGTATCAGCCGTATTCGGATTTCGATCCCCTGATGGTTTTGTGCAGCGGCAAGTACACTTGGCCAAGCGAGGTCATCAAACATCACAACCGGGCTCATTGGGGTAACTCCCCGACTTTCAAATGCAATATTTGGTTAGTGATTGTCCTATGCGCAGCGACTGGAATGCCCACTTAGCTAGTGTCATGGCAGTGGAGGTGTATAAACTACGCGCTTTAATCTGAATCGGCATCAAAAGGATCACATCCAACGACCTCCATCAGTGTCGAGTGGTTGTGATGATGGTAACCCTCACCTCAACTTGACGCATGCGAATCTCGGACTCCATGCGACTTCTATCCCCGATGGGCAGCCGTCGTATGACGATCAGCCCGGTGGTAGCGGCCGTGTGAAGACTATGGTTGGCCCATGTCAACAATTCTACTCGACAGGTAGGGCCGGGTAGAATAGTTCGGCAATCGGATATTATATAACAGCCAGATGGGTGCGTTGTGAAGCTACTCAGAGAAGAGAAGGTGTGTACAAGTATGTAAAACAGGGAGCTACCATCTGCCGTAAGGAGGTTCTGCAATTCACTCCGGTTATCCTGTGGATTGAGTGAATCCATTGAATCAGTTGCGGGGCGCTAGTGCTGCTTCGGGTTAATTCCTGATTACCTCTTCGAGATGCGCACCAGCAGCCCTGAGTTCTTCAACAGTTGGGATCGAAGCTATCAAAGAATACCCAAACTTGGTATGATCTATAATGAGACACCCTGTGGGGAGTGCCTGGCAGTATTCACACCTAGGTTTGGGTATTGAAATCGCAAACTTGCCTGTAAACTCACAGCGCGGACGCCGACAGGAAGCGCGCTCCAATCTGAGCATGACGATGAGCATGGTCCCTGAGTTAAGAAAGACAGAATATCTACAGCTAGTGTGTGATATATAGATTTATGCTTACTTTTGCCGCCAGAAAGAAAGCTAGGTTAAATCTTCTTTTGGGACGGAGCTGAAACGGGCGCACCTCTTTCGTAAGCGAACGTATTAAGACCCAGGCACGTACTTCGGAATCTTGCGAACGGTTCTAAATACATACTGATGTTGACACACATATGAGAGAAAGATCCTGAAGGGAACGAGATCCCATAGGGCACTCCGCGGTGTGGACCCACAGGGTCTTAATTTATCCGCCAACGCCGGACAGCAACGAACGCCTCACACGCGACGCACTCTCAGAACCTCTCAGATCCGCCTCTCGCCGGGCAAAAGCTGCCACATGTTCGGCGTGGTTCTTCTGGTAAAAGTAGGTGTGGCAAAGGTCTGCGAATCGAGGCCTGGATTAGTACTGCGCTGATTCGAAGTACGGAGGTGGAATGCAATGTAACTCAACTTTGACCAGATCTTTGGCATCGGAAGGAGGGAGCACAGGGCGTTGCAAATTATCGGAGTTAGCAGCCGTGCTGCTTCTATTGTGAGGAGCTGTCGGAGCGTGGAGGATACGCTCAAAACGTGCTCTGCCAGGGCGCATCACCCGCGTCCACGAGGATTCGTGCCAAGTTTGACATCTACTTGCCACCATCGTCAAACCTGGATATGTTAATGGATTATTTTCGCGGAGCCCACGGGCTCTCGAGCGACGGACATGCAGCATGCCTCGCGGCTTTGGAGCGGCACCACTCTTCTCACGGTCGTTGCAAGGGGCCCGCGTTACGAGAGGCATGGCCCCCTGAAGTCTGGTATATTGATCCGAGGCACTTCCTCTTTAGACAAAGGCCACATCGCATCACCCCGCGCAATTCATTCGTCCAAACCTTCCAGATCGTTGGGCCTTCAACTTATTGCAGTTTATCTGTTAGACAGCACCACAGCCCCAGATATGCGGTTTCAGACAAGCGCCCCATCAACATGTGTTGGCAAACCCACTTTATGCGCTGACTCTCTCCCTAGCTTCCCTCGTCCCTATTGGTCTGGAATACTCCATGGACTTTGGGTGCGATGCGCTTGTTGCCATCGACCCTTGATCACCCTAACACTAGGGACGGAAAGCATCCGCGGTTGTCTGTCTCCGTCTACGTGATAGGCTAGCGCGCATGTTCGGTGTTGAAGTAATCGGTTGTCTCGGAATTCTGGCTTCAGGGTCACTCAGGATCGGAACTGTGTAGAGCCAACACAGCGTACCAAAAGAAATAAAGAACCTCTTTCCCCACCCGGTGACCGGTCTGTGGGTTCGCGCCATCCCCTTGACTTTTCAATATGGACGGAGAACCTGGCCCCAGTTCTGTGTATCCGTTATAAGGACGCTCGGACATCCCTCTGGCCTCCAAACCACTTCTGCACTGACAGATGCAGCCCCATTTAGGACAAGCCGTCTCGAGCCATAATTACTATAAGCCCGACTCGTCGTCCACAAACTCATCCACCTCATTCCTCTCAACTCAACCTGAACACTTTAGTACCATAGATTGCGATTCCGCTTCACTATTTATGCAACAAAACTATACCAAAAAGATTGCTCTCGAGGGTGGTACGTTCGGGATATGGGTCCAAACCGCACGCTTACGGTCTGTCAGATATGGGGTCGACCCATTGCAATCACCTCGCTGGAAATATGAGCCAGTACAGTGCGACTACTCACCTCCAGGAACAGTATCTTGGGAGGACTCGACAAGGCTTCCCGACTCTCATCCACAACCACCACCTTCCTGTTAGTCCGCAACCGTCGACGTATCAAGGTCACGCTGAATACATATTGGGACCTTATGGGGTCCATAGTACAACCACTGCGCCTCCTCAGCTGACTAGAAGCGACCCTATGCTATTCTACCCGCAGGTCGGTCAAAGTCAAGGAATTCCTATCACCACGAATGTACCTGCAATTCGATCTCCTGCATTGCCCCAGGTGCTCGGCTTACCACCTTCCCCTGTATTGCCAACGAGCCAGGCAGCTGAATTGACTCCACAACGACTGGCAGATAGCGGGCCACGTAGAATCCTTGCTCTACCAATAGATTCACTATCTATCATCGATCCAACAACAGTCAGAATCGTTGCGGGCTTTCGGGTCGCCCCATGGAGGCTGAACCAAGACGAGGAACCGGCATGCGCTGGGAAGTCATGTTACTTCCAGCTCATCGACGAGACGGCGATGACATGTATCCTTTGTGGAAAGCAGGAGCGCAGAGCTGAGCGTCTTGTTTCCCATGTTCGGGGACATTTTGACCATCGGCCCTACCCCTGCGGGGGTCAATGTGGAAACACGGACTGGTAATTTACTATTACTTCTATCTCTGCTACTGTTGACTAGGAGCTTTCCAGCCGCCTGCGCTTCACAGAGCGCCGAGGGGTCAAGGACCATGTTGAACGTCCGACCGTGGAATGCCCCAAATGGCAAGCCTCATCTCTGCTTTATTAAAGTCGCTTCCTAACCGCACTTGGCTACAGTCCTCCGGTCAAGATGTTTTCAAAACAGAATCTTCCACGCCACCTGCGAGACCAGCACCAGACTTGACCTTTCCTTGGCCACCTACCTTAATACATGCAAGGTGTATAATTCGTTGATTTCAGTTTTTAATCTTGAACGGACCTAGGTTACTCTCTAATTGACTAGGTTTCATTTATTGCCTGTGGCTTGAATTTTTATTTACATATAGCATCTTGTATAATCCATACTCCCACACCGCTTTATATACAAATGCCTTAATTCTTGACGCTGATTACGCCCTCGGGATCCCTGGGACACTCCGGTCACCCGTCGATTCGTCGCAGGACTGTGGTATTCAAAGCAATAGCTGCTGGGTCGCAAGTGAGATCGCGTGGGTGCTGCGCCCTCGCTGAGCAGTCCTTTCGGCGGCTTGTTCTGTACCCGGATGGCCCTGTTCAGGGCCGTGAGACCACCATCCTTGCGGTTCCGGACGATAAGAAGGTCAGCAGAGTGGAGGTGTCATAAAATGAATATAGATACTGGGTGGTTGAAAGTCGAGCCGTGACCTCCGCCGCCGTCAATTAACCTTCCGGTCATCGTCATGGGACCGGAAGCTTTCCAGCGAGCTCCCACTCCCACGAATCGAGTGCGGGACCCACGACCATCAGCGCCCTGGGATGTTCCATCCGAATCCCCGGTCAATAAGGGGTCGACTGTATTTCATTTGTGGTCAGACAATCTCGGAGGCGTAGCAACTGCCCCCGGCTTTTGACGATCGACTGCTCTCGTATGTCCACCCATCCCCCCTGGACCCGTCTCTTGCTCTGAAACACGACAGGAGACGGCACCGTATGTGGGTGACCCGGTCGCCTCGACGCAAGAGGACAGGCTCACCGGTCCAGAAAACCTGGCAGATTCTTCATGTAAACCCACCTCCACAATTACGTCCTGTCACCACGTACACATGTTCTTCTCTTTACATTGCCCCTTGTTGTTCCACCGTTAGAATCCCGCTTCGAGTGAGCAGAGACATCGGTGGAGAGGGTCGTGCTCGATGCTCCGGAGGTTTTAGGCGCTCTCGATGCATTGATATCAATATAAAAGATTCTTAGAGTCGCATCTTTACCTTAAGTCATCTTCAGATCAAACCTCGGCTTGTAATTGGGCATCACATACTGCAACACTCACGGCCGCGTCTTCAAATCCTAATCGGAATCGCTACCACCAATATAACGACTGTACATAGAAGTGGCCTAGGAGCCGTTCTCACCATTCTGTGCTCTTTGCTCTGGACGCCATATATGTCCATCCCTTGTTGAAGCACAAAGGCCGAAATCGTGCAGCTGACGACATGGACTAGAAAGACTTTCTATCTTCGTCCCACCTGCCCACCGGCCCTCAGTACCTTATCCCACATCAAAGAATGTTCTCCGCTGCAAACCCGGATCTTCGACGAAAGGCAGAATGGGCTAAAGGACACGAGTTGAGTATCTCGGTTCCGGAGAATTAAATTCGTAAGCAGAGGCAATTCAGGCACCTGGTGCCCCCACCGCTGTCCGAGTACGGAACGTCGTCAGGCTCCCTCGAGCTGTCACGAGGCAGTGCATCCCCGTGACATGTGTCTCCGAGCATTATCATTTTATACTGATCCGTCCACGAATTTATCGCTTATTCGCTCCACAATTCGGGCGTCTCGGTGGCTCCGGCACTAAATTGCCGAGCCCGTGATTGGTCCCTGAGGATGCAATATATCTCATGACTGTGGCGTCCATGGACGGTTCTTAGATAAACTCGTGTTCGGCGAGAATCACCGCTATTTTGAAAACGTGGCAGCGGGGACAAGCGGACCCGGGCTATTACTCACCAGCGAGTCCATTTCGGCCACAAGCCATTTTATGTGAGGGTGATTTTGGCCGGAAACTATGGTGTGTTTCATGCACTGGAAACTAACTAAACGTCCTGATACCTCGCACGCGTGTGCGCTTCGCCCGCAGGGACGCCAAATAAGAGCATTGTGCACGTACCAAGGAAGCAAGGATAAGTTGTGCCTTGTGGTGTGTACGTCACTTGATTTAAGTCACACTTCATCTTTGAAATTCCAGTAATTCATAGATCATTCGATGCAACTCAAAGCAACACATTGTTAATGCCCACCAAATACAAATTAACTTGAACACGAATGAAGGGATTGTAAGATCAATTTCGGTGTCTATCACTGATGGTGTATTTATAGGTCCCGGGTATCATAACTCCCGCCGTATGGTATTTTAAAATCATAAATCGTTATAATATAGCGTATCAATGCAATTCAGTCCATATATACAGTCGTACATCGTCGCGAACCCTCAGCATTCAACACTTCTCTACTTCCTCATTCCGCCTGGGGCATACTACCCAGCTTGCATTTAACTGAGAATTCAGGTACCGTCAATACAATTCGCCGGCCCAGAATCCTGATATACAGTCTTCGAGTGCGTTGGGCTGCCCCCTATCGGAAGCTTTGACTAGCCCCCCGGAGAAGTTAGACACTGAGAAGCAAAGATATGCTTGCTTGTTCTCGCAGTGAGCCGTGCTATGGTTTGCTTCTAAGCAATCCACGTCAAATTCGACACCACCGTGCCAATCCTCGAACCGTTGCCCGGGGAGCTGAATTTCCTGTCGGTCACTCAATTTGGAGGGGCAGGAGACTTCCTACGGTCCGAAACCAGAGTTGCATCGCACCCTCTATGGTGACAGGTTACTCCGGCATCTTGATCTCCTCCACAATTTTCATACTTCGCTCTTGCCGCCTTCGGAGCCTCAGGAGTTCTGCTTCTATATCTTTATATCTATATCATTTATTGCACGACTCCGCTTCGCTCTGAACCCACATCCTTGATATGAGGCCAACGAATGAAATCCAACTCGCTGTGAACTTGGGCGGCTGAGATAGGAAGATAATCTGGAATACCGGATGTGGGACCCAAAAGTCTTGTCAGGACCAACAGATGCATATAGCCATTGCAGCGA
>Ga0307513_10002101_pt1 | contig 27979 bp, 36 predicted proteins | sample 15_EM_MG_FD_202174 | JGI IMG/M metagenome (GOLD analysis project Ga0307513, IMG submission 202174) | Populus trichocarpa ectomycorrhiza microbial communities from riparian zone in the Pacific Northwest, United States - 15_EM | ecosystem: Host-associated > Plants > Roots > Unclassified | place... | reverse complement strand
TCGAGATCGAGACGCACTGGGGCTTCGACCAGGCCGACCATCGCGCGGCCGGGCTCGCGACGCTCGACGCGGTGCGCGACGCGGGCAACCGGTGGGTCTTCCCGGAGCAGGTCGACGACGAGGACCTCGCACCGCACTCCGTGCGCTGGTACCTCGTGCCCGGGCTCGCCGGCCCCGCCACCCACGGCGTCGACGTCACGGGTGAACCACTGCGCCGTGGCATCGCCTCGCTCGAGGCGCACGCCGCATACCTGGCTGCGCTTCCGGGCCACCCTGCCCCCGCGGACTTCATCCCGACGCTCGCTGCCATGGGCGGCAAGACCATGGGCGTCGAGCACGCCGTCGTGTTCCGCGCCCACGACCTCCAGGCGCCACCGGAGTTCTAGCGCCGTGACGCCTTCGCCGGCTTGCCTGCGTCGATGAAGACCACCTCGGTGCCGTGCTCGGACAGGTGCCAGCCGAGGATGCCCACTCCGATGACAGCACACGTCCCGGCCGCTCCATGGCCCTGATCGATGCACTAGAAGCGGTAGCGGAGCAACGTGGTTCCAAGCGTCCGGGACAAGGTCCTGCTCGGCGCGCACATGCGGGCGGCCAGCCGGGCACCGAGCGGCATGTCGACGAGCTCGGGCGCCCTGGTCAGGTAGATCTCCTCCACCAGTTCCAGACCAGGCACCCAGCTCTCGGGTGCGTGGGGGTCGTTGAAGCCGGGGTTGACCACGTCGCCGGCGATGGCGGCGAACGCGGCCACGTGCTTGACCGTCCACACGGCGAGGGTGGTGTAGCTGTTGGTCGCCAGCTCCCCGCCGGGGAAGTGGCCGGTGAGCCGGTTCAGCAGGGCCACGAGGGCGGGCTGGGCGATGAACGGGATCAGGCCGTCGGCGACGACGACGGCCGGCCGGTCGGTGGGAACGCCGGCCAGCCAGTCCGGGTCGGTCAGGACCGCCCCGATGCCGTGCGCGTTGGCGCGCCGCGGCACCACCTGCTCCCGGATGCCGATGATCTCGGGGAAGTCGATGTCGTACCAGTCGACCGTGGAGGGCGGATCGACGCGGAACATCCTGGTGTCCAATCCGGCACCCAGGTCGAGCACCACGGCGTCCGGGTGGCCGGCGACGAACTGCCGCACGACCTCGTCGAGCCGCTTGGCGCGCACCGCGATGTCGAAGACCTTGGTCCGCTGGTCCCCGCTCTCGGAGCGGAAGGGCGGGAACGTGGCCAGGTCGTAGCCGGTCGCCCGCAGCACGTCGGCCGCCATCGTGTCGCCGAGGAACGGGCGCGGCAGGAGGCTGTCGCGGGCCCGGCCGCCCAACGTGAGGAACAGGCTCTCCTGTGCCGGTGCGAATGCCGGAAGGGTGACGCCCATGTGCTCAGTCCTCGCTCTCGGGTAGTGAACGCGCGGCAGTCAGGAGGCTGTCGTCGGTGTAGAGGCCGTGCGTGTAGAGCTCGAGCGTCGGCACCGCCATGCGGCGCAGCACGTCCGGCCCGAACCGCTCGTGGCCGAGCGCGCGGGCCAGCGCCGGCGGCATGGTGAGCACGGCGACGCTCGTCAGGACGCTGAACACGGCGAGCGCCCGGGGATCGGCGGACGGGCGCATCGTGCCGTCGGCGGCGCCGCTGGTGAAGATCGCCTCGGACTCCGCGACCATCGCGTCCACGAACGTGCCCGCCGCGGGCGTGTCCTCCTGGATCGCGCGGGCCATGTACTCCACCAGGAGCCGGTACTCCGCCGGATCCGACAGGTAGTCGCCGAGGAGATCCGCCACGCCCGTTGCGCGCCCGGCGGCCTTCGCCCTGGCGGTGAGTACCCGCAGGACGTGCTCGTCGCAGGCGCTGCGCAGCCCGTCCTTGCCGCCGAAGTGGTGGGCGATCAGGCCGACGCTCACGCCCGCTGCCGCAGCGATGGCGCGCAGCTTGGCCTGCTGGAAGCCGTCACGGACGAACAGCGCGACGGCGGCATTGCGGATCTTGGCCTTCGCGGTCAGATCGTCTTCAACTGAACTCACGTTCAGTATGCTACACGCTTGTTCAGTTGGGAGGCAGGTAGTCGAGTACGCGCGTGCTCGCGGCACGGACCCAGCACGCTGCTTGCGCAGCGTTCGCCCGGCACGGGCGACGGCTTCCGAAGCTGGAGGTTCGATGACCACCGAAGAGAAGTCGCTCTCGGACGATCAGATCCGGACTCGATTCGTCCTCACCGCAGACATCGTGCGGCAGGCGGTGGGCCTGGCCCGCGAGCTGCAGGAGCGCGCCACCGGCGCTTCGGCTCAGGACGAGATCGTGACGGTGCCGAGCGGGCAGTTCCAGACGCTGGTCGAATCGCTCGGGGTGATGCACAAGACGCTCATGGAATCGATCCTCGCCAAGGTTGTGGCCGAAGAGTCCGCGGAGTACGGCCCGGACGCCTCGGTCACCGGTGCCCTCCGTTTGAGTGCGCGCCTGCTCAAAGCGCAGAACGGCGCCGCACTGCGGCAGGCCAAGCTGCTCGTCGATGCCGTTCGGGAAACCGCGACGGATGCGGGTGACCGAGTGGATTCCGTGGACGTGCCGGCGCACGTCCTGAAGGTCATTTCCGACGCGGTCTTCGTCACCGAGAACCTGCTGGGTCCGGTGGCATTGGCTCGCCCGAACGCCCCCATCTCGGAGAACCGGACCACCTTTTCCGACAGGGGCGACCTCGGATTCATGAAGAACTGGTACAACTCGGGCAACATCGCGGACTGAGGAAACGGCGATGACGCAGTTCAGCGAAGCGGCCCTGAGCCGCTTGATCCGGCCAATGCCCGTCGAGAAGTTCCTGAACGGTGTGTGGGAACGGACGTGGCTGCACGCGCGGCTCGCCGATGATCCAGGGCGGCCGGATCAGTTCGACGATCTGGTGTCGGTGGCCGAGTTGGACCACGTGCTGACCGTCGTGCACGGGGCCGGGCTGCGGAACGAGGATGCGGTCCGGGTCAGCCGGGGCGGGGAAGCGGTCTCGCCTGCCGAGTGGGTGCTGCACCGGTCCGACGGTTCGACCGAGCTCGACGTGCGGAGGCTGCTGTCGCTGCACCGCGAAGGTGCCACCATCGTGCTGCATGCGCTGCAGCGGTGCATCGGCCCGGTCGACCGGCTCTGCGGTGAGCTCTCGGCGTTCTTCGGCGTCCAGGTGCTCGCCAACGCCTATCTGACCCCGCCGGGCGGCCAGGGTTTCCCGCCGCATCCTGACGACCACGACGTGTTCCTCCTGCAGGTCGCCGGCGCCAAGCGCTGGCGGCTCTACGACTCACCGGTGCCGCTCCGGCTCACCGAGCCCGATCGACCGCAGAAGCCGGCCGCACCGCCGGAACACGAGTTGGTCCTCCGCGCCGGGGAAGTGCTGTACCTGCCGCGCGGGCTCGTCCACGAGGGCGTCGCGATGCCCGGGCAGGCTTCCGTGCACCTGACCATCGGCGTGCATCCCTACACCTGGGCGCAACTGCTCACCGACGTCGTCGCCGAGCTCCGCGAGGAGGACGAGGACCTGCGGCGCTCGGTCGCGCCACGACTCGGCGATCTCGATGCCGAGAACGGTGTGGACGCGACGCTCGCCGAGCTCGTCGGCCGGTTGCGTGATCCCGGACGGGTGCGGCGGATCCGCGCGCGACGGGCAGCGACGTCGTTGTTGCCGGGCCGTACCGGGATGCAGGGCCGCCTGGAGAACCTGCTGTGTCCACCGCCGATCGAGCCCCACACGCCGGTGTACGTCATCGAGAGCGACGCCGAGCTGTGCCGGGCCGGTGCCGAGATCACCCTCGCCACGTCCGAGAAGGTGCTGACCTTGCCCGCCTTCGTGGAACCGCAGGTGCGGGCTCTGCTGGCCGGCAACGCGCAGTGCGCAGCTGATCTGGACGGCGGCCTGGACCTCGCGGGCCGGCTGACGCTCGTCCGGCGGCTCGTCCGGGAAGGGGTGCTGGAGCCGCGGCGAACGTAACCCCCAGCGTCGCCGACTCCCGTCACTCTCGGCGAGTGGCGATCGGTGGGGTTGCTCAGCTTGCGGCGGCGTGGACCGCGAACCGCACCGCTCGTGCGGCGGCGCTGCGCTGGGCGATGAGTCGGCCGGAGGAATCGAGACCCGTCCTGCGGCATTCCTCGACGGTGTCGAGGAGGCGGCGCATCGTCGTGGCGACGAGCCCCGCCGGGAGTTGGGCCACCAGGGCCTGCGCCGACAGCACGGCTCGCACGACCGATGGTGACGAGGGATCGATGCGGAGGGCGCGGACAGCGCCGTCGACGGCATCGACTGCACAGCGCAGCGTGTCGGCCTCGTAGGCGAGGATCGTGGCGGTCCGTTGACCGGTGTCGTGCGACACGGCGGGCACCTCCTGGTCTCGCGGGTCCGGCGGGACGACCCTGCTGGGGTCGGCTCCCGGGCCCGACTACTTCTTCTTCTTGCCCTTCTTCGACTTCTTCTTCTTGCCCATCGCGCACCCCCTAGGCGGGTTCAGGTAACGTTTCGTACGTGTTCGTCAAGGTATCATTGACCGCTGCTTGGTCAAGGGAAAGTTGACAAGTTTGACCAAGAAGAAGTTGTTGTCGCAGGTCAGAGCCGCACTCGATGGCGTCGATTCGGCGGGCAGCGAGATCGATCGGCTGGCGGCGGCGCGCACTCTGCGTCAGCTGGCCGAGCAGATCGAGCGCGACATGGTCGCCGAGGCCCGTGCCGCCGGCGTCCGCTGGGTCGACATCGGCGAGCTCTACGGCACGAGCAAGCAGAGCGTGCAGCAGCGGTTCCGAACCCGGCCCGAGCCGGCGCCGGAGTGACCCGGTGATCGACGAGTTCGCCAAGGAGTACCTCCACAACGACCTGCGCTCCGTGCGCGCGACGATGCTCTGGAAGTTGGACGGGCTCTCCGAGTACGCCGCCCGCCGCCCGCTGACCTCCACCGGGACCAACCTGCTCGGCCTGGTCAAGCACCTGTCGAACAGCGAGGCGCGCTACTTCGGCGAGGTCTTCGGGCGCCCGTTCCCGGAACGGCTGCCCTGGTGGGACGACGACGCCGAGGACGCCGCGGACCTGTGGGTCACCCCCGAGGAGACGCGCGCCGAGATCGTCGACCGGTACCGGCGCGCGTGGGAGCACTCGGACGCGACGATCGCCGCGCTCGACATCGACTCACCCGGTCACGTGCCCTGGTGGCCGCGCCCGAACGTGATGCTGTTCAACGTGCTGGTCCACGTGCTCACCGAGACCAACCGGCACGCCGGGCACGCCGACATCCTGCGCGAGCAGCTCGACGGCGCGGCGGGGTACGCACCGAAGTGGATGAGCATGCACGAACTCGACGACGCGTCCTGGGTGGACCACCGCGCGAAGATCGAGCGAGCAGCGCGGGCGGCTGCTCAGGACTGATCGGCCTCGGGTGCGGCCGGACTCTGGGCCCGCAGGGCGATCGGGACGCCGGCGAGGTCCTCGTCGTTGCACAGCAACTTGACCTCGTAGTAGATGCCGCCCGGGGTGTCGTCGTAGTCGAGATGGATCCCGATCACGTCCACCGGCTCCCCGAGCCACTTCTGCACCTCGCGCAGCCACTGCGCGGAGCGCTCCAGTGCGGTGGGCAGGTCATCGTCCCGGAATCCGACCGGGCGGAACGGCACTCCCTGGATCTCGTCGTGACCGTGCGACGGGCGCGGGAGCGCCCGTGCCAGCCCGGATTCGTCGGTGTCCAGTGCGGCGGGGTTCTCGCTCACCCCCTCAGCATGGTGCCGAGGCGAAGCGGTCGGCAAGTCAGGCCCCGCCCAGCAGTCGCGCCACCAGGTCACGGCGCGTCCGCACGCCGACCTTGTCGAAGATCGACTTGAGGTGGTCCTGGACGGTGTTGGTGGAGATGTGCAGCGCGCCGGCGATGGATCGGGTCGAGTTGCCGCGCAGGACGAGCCGGGCGACGTCGAGCTCGCGCGCGGTCAGCCCGTACGCGGCCAGGAGTATCCCGAGGATCGAGTGGGGTTCGGCGGGCTCGACGACCACCGCGATCCGGGGGCCGTCGGTCGGCGTGCTCAGCCGGGACGCGTGCACGCTGATCCAGCCGCCGTCTGCGGCGCGGACCCGGGCGCTGGCCGGTCGGGTGTCGGCGTCGGTGCTGGTGAGGACCGCGGCGACGGAGTAGACGCTCGGCGGCAGCGGTAGCCGGGTGGAGCCGTGGCCGATGAGGGGGAGCAGGTCGTCGGCCTCAGGGGTGGTCGCCACCAGCTCCATCCGGTCGTCGAGCAGGACGACGCCCGGCCGATGGTGGGTGGGCGACGTGGGTGGATGCAGCAGCACCGCCTGGCGCAGAGCGTGGGCGATGTGCGGTGCGAGGCGGCGGACCAGGGCGGCGTCGGACGTGGTGAACCCGTGCTCCCCGTCCTCGCGGTGCAGGCACAGGTAACCCCAGCAGAATCCGCCGACGACGAGCGCGGCGCGCAACTCGTCGCCGAGCCCGACCGGCCGCATGATGTCCCGGTACCGGACGCTGGACATCCACTCGTGACGGGTGGCGGTGTCCAGGGATGCGACGTGCCCGCGGGTGCGTACCAGCGATGTGAACGTGTTGACGTCGCCGCCTCCGAGCTCGTTGTCCAGGAACGACGACGACATCGATGCGAGCGGGTCCTCGCTGTGGAAAGAGGTGAACAGCAGGGTCTCCGGGTCGGCGGTCGCGAAGAACGCCGCGTCGATCGACATCGCGGAGCGCAGGGCCGTGAGCACGTGCTCGCGCAACTCGGCGAGCCCGTGGCCAGCACGACAAGTACGCAGCACCGCGCGCTCAGCGCTCGCGCGCCGGGGATCCATGACGAGCAGTGTCGCGCCGCCTCCGGCCCGCGGAAACCCCAGATCGGTGGGATGTCCTCGGGCGAGCCGTCGCCCGAAGCTGGGCGCCGTGACCACAGATCAGGCAACACGCAACAAGCACCTCGTCGAGAGCTTCATCCAGGAGCTGTTCACCAAGGGGGATCTCACGGCCGTCGACCGGTACCTGTCCCCTGACTTCGTCAACCACGACCCGCCGTTCCCCGGGTTGCCGGAAGGTCCGGAGTCGATGCGGCAGGCCGCGGTGGTGATGCGCGGCGCGGTGCCCGACTGGCGGAGCGACCTCGACCAGCTCGTCGCCGAGGGCGACACCGTCGTGGAGCGGTTCACCGCGCACGGCACCCACCAGGGCGAGCTGATGGGCGTGCGCGGCTCCGGCGCCGCGATCACCTTGCGGGGGATCAACGTCTTCCGCATCGAGGACGGCCGCATCGTCGAGCGGTGGGGCCGGCTCGACGATCTCGGGCTGCTGCGCCAGCTCGGCCTCGTCCCCGCTTAGGACCTTCGGTTCGTCCCCCAACCTCGACCTCACCGCTGCCAGGCCATGCTTGGTAGCGGTGCTGGACCGATCGAGAGGTATGCGGTGGGCGTGGTCGAGAACGTCATCTACGTCGACGGTCGGCGGGCGCTGACTCCGGGGTCCTTGGCGACCACATGGGAGGAGTTGCAGGAGGCCCCACAGGGCGGCAACGCGTTCTGCTGGATCGGCCTGTTGCGCCCCACCGAGGAGGAGGTGGACGCCGTCGCCGAGGAGTTCGGCCTCCACCCGCTGGCCGTGAAGGACACGATCAGCGCGCATCAGCGGCCGAAGCTGGAACAGTTCGACGATGTCGAGTTCGTGGTGCTGCGGCCGGCCCGCTACGTCGACCGGATCGAGGTCATCGAGCTCGGTGAGATCCACCTGTTCGTCGGCCCGAACTACGTGATCACGGTTCGGCATGCCGACGAGCCCGACCTGGCCGACGTCCGCAAGCAGATCGAGGAACGGCCCGAGCTCCTGGCGATCGGGCCGCGCGCGGTGCTCTACGCGATCATCGACCGCGTCGTCGACGACTACGTCCCGGCGCTCGACGAGCTCCAGAACGACCTCGACGAGATCGAGGTCCAGGTGTTCCAGGGTGATCCGGGGGCGTCCCGGCGCATCTACACCCTCACCCGGGAGGTCATCGAGTTCCAGCGGGGCGTCGAGCCCCTCGGCGACGTGATCGCCCGCCTGCGCCAGTTGGTGACCGGTGGAGACGACGGCAGCCGGGAACTGCGCCGTGCCCTGCGCGACGTGTCCGACCGCGTCGAGCGGATCCGCGAGCGCACCGACGGGGCGCGGCAGCTGCTGGCCAGCATCCTGCAGGTCGACGCGACGATCGTCGCCCAGCAGCAGAACGCCGAGCTGGCCCGGCTCGCCGAGTCGGCTTTCGCGCAGAACGAGCAGGTCAAACGCATCTCGTCGTGGGCGGCGATCTTCTTCGCCCCCACGCTGGTCGCCGGCATCTACGGGATGCACTTCGAGCACATGCCCGAACTGGGCTGGACCCTCGGCTATCCCTTCGCGTTCGTCCTCATGCTTGCGCTCGCCGCGGTCCTCTTCGTGGCATTCCGCCGGCGCGGCTGGGTCTGACCGCTTCGCCACCGGTCGCGTCGAGCGGGGAGTCGATTGGTGGCGGTTGACGGACGCCTACCGCAGGTCCGCGGGCTGAGCGCCGAGCGCCGATCCCTCGAGCGCGAACCGCTCCAGCACGTCGACGCGGTCGAGCAGCGTGGCGGTCAGCGCGATCTCCCGGACCGTCCACGGGCCGGTCAGGGCAGCCGCCTGTGCGGCCGCGAACGCGGCACAGCCGTCAGGAGTGGTGCGCGGGTGGGCGAGGGTGACGTGCGCCGGGTACCCGAGGTCGCGGAACGGGGGCCGTAGCAGTTGGCGGCGCAGCGCAGCCAGTCCACCGGCGGGATCGTCGACGTTCAGGCCGGCCCCCGCCCGCTCCTCGGTGAACGCGGCAGGCGCACCGAGCGCGAGCGGGAACGGGCTGGTCGTGGCTGCGAGGGCGCGCACTCGCTCCGCCAGCGCCGTCGGGTCGGGCGCTTCCTCGGGATAGGCGACGGTGACGTGTGCGCCGACCATCGCCGCCATCCCCGGGTCGCCGGTCCGGCGCAGCGCCTCCACGGGCCCGGCTGTGCCGGCCGGTAGGAACGCCATCACGTGCACCCGCGGCGGTCCGATCGCCCGCCGAACCATGTCGCCGAGGTGGGGATGGGCAAGCGGTAGCGCCGCCAGGCCGTCCATGTCGACGAAGCGCAGCTCGTCGTGCTCGTCGGGCGCGAGGTTGGTGGGCCTGCCGCGCCAGCGCCGCAGCACCCACACGGCCAGCCTGAAGCCGTCGCCGTCGAGCCGCAGGTGGGGGTGCCCATCTGGCTCGACGTCGACGCCGAGCTCCTCGCGGAGTTCCCGGGTCAGCGCCGCGGCCGGAGCTTCGCCGGGCTCGACGTGTCCGCCGGGCAGATCCCAGACCCCCGGGTACCACCTGCGGTCCGCGGCCCGGAGGACCACGAGCACCCGCCCCTCCTCGACGAGCAGCGCGGCGACGACATCGTGCGGAGCGCTCATCCGGCCGACGCGAACTGCTCGCGGTGCCGGCTGGGGCTCGTGCCCAGCTCGTCGCGGAAGTGGCTGCGCAGCGACGCCGCCGAGCCGAGACCGCTGCGGTCGGCGACGGTGTCGATCGGCAGGTCGGTGGTCTCCAGCAGGGTGCCCGGCCGAGATGGGTCCATGACCATCACCGCGACCCACCTGATCAGTTGAGCACCCAGATCGCGAGGTTCAGAGCACCGGCGAAGGTCACCCAGGCCACGTACGGCACGAGCAGCCAGGCGGCGAGCCGGTCGATGCGCGCGAACAGCGCGATCGTGGTGACGACTGCGATCCACAGCAGGACGATCTCGACGAACGCGAGCCCCACGAGGCCGGCGCCGAAGAACAACGGTGTCCACGCCATGTTCAGCAGCAGCTGGGCCCCGTAGACGACGTGTGCAGGGCTCGTCAGGCCTGCTCGGCGCCACACCAGCCATCCTGACACGGCGATCAGGACGTAGAGCACCGTCCACACGGGTCCGAACAGCCACGATGGCGGCGCCCACGCCGGCTGCACGAAACCGGCGTACTGCTGGGCCGACGTCGCGGCGGCAATCCCGCCCACCAGCGACACCACGGCCACCGCGATACCGAAGCCGAGAAGGGCGATGGCTGCCGCCGGGGCCGCCGGACGATGCGCTGAGTTGGCCACGACCGAATCGTCCGGTACGGCGGCGCATCGCGCGCGTCGATCAGTGGCGGAGCTGCCCCGCGAGCGAGCCGGCCGTGCCGAACAGCCGCTCGCGCCACTCCTCCTCCAGTGCGGTGGTGTCGCGCCGGTCGGGATGGAAGTCGATCCGGTTGAACAGCGGCATCTTCCCCGCGATGCGACGCAGGAACGAGTCGCGACCGAACACCATCTCGATGCCCGCCGCGATGTCGCCGGGGCGCTCCCACACCTTCTGCTGCACCATCAGCCCGGCCCATCCGATCAGCGCCGCCGGCCCCACGATGGCCGTGACCAGCCCGAACGCCAGCAGCCGCTCGGCGCGGACGTTGCCGATCGTCTCGTAGACGTCGTAGGTGACGGACTTGTGCTCCAGCTCCTCCAGCGCGTGCCAGAGCCAGAGCTCGGCGACGTCGGGATGGATGCGCTCCTGGAACATCTCGTCGGCGAGCAACTCCTCGCCCATGAGGGCGGTGAAGTGCTCCATCATCGCCGTGCACGTGATGCGCTGGCGGGCCGGCAGCTGGTCGAGGATCCCGAGGGCGATCTCGATGGCCTTCACCGCGACGGTCAGGTCGAAGCCGCGATCGGTGAACGCCTCGTTGAGCCGGTCGTGCTCGCGGCTGTGGATGATCTCCTGCCCGGTGAACCCGCGCACCTCGGCCTGCAACTTCGGATCGGTGACGCGGTCGCGGAACGTCAGCACCGACCGCACGAAGAAGTCCTCGCCGGGCGGGAAGATCGCCGACAGCATCGCGAGGAAGCACGTGGCCGTCGCGTTCTCGGCGTAGGCCCAGCGAGGTAGCTCCGCGGGGAGCCGGAAATCGAGCTGTCGGGGTGGGATGCCGACGTCGGCACCCTTCAACCGCGGGTTACGGGCCAGGGCGTCGGTCATCGTCGTCCTCCACCGGTCAGCGGTGATCGTTCAGATGGCGAGCGCCTTCTGATGGCGCCTGACATCAGAGTGAACGCCGTCACGTCGATCACGTCAAGTCGCGGCACCCGTCGACGACGGGTGAACGTGTTCACCGGATGTGCGTCAAGATGGTGCGATGCCGACCGGGACCGGGATCTACGGAGGGCGCACCGCCGAGGAGCGGCGCGTCGAACGGCGGACGCGGCTGGTCGAGTCGGCGTCGGCGATCTGGGCCGAGCAGGGCTGGGCGGCGGTGTCGATGCGCGGGGTGTGCGCCCACGCCGGGCTGGTCGACCGCTACTTCTACGAGAGCTTCGCCAACCGGGACGCGCTGCTCGTGGCCGTGTGGGAGCAGGCCCGTGACGACATCGCCGACCTCATCATCGGCGCCATGACCGGCCACGAGGACGATCCGTTCGCCGCACTGCGGGCGGCCGTGGCAGCCGTCGTCGGCTACATCGACTCGACTCCGGAACGTGCGCGCATCGTGCTGGCCGACTGCGCGGGCTGCGATCCGTTGACCCACGCCAGGGCCCGGGCCCTGCAGACCGTCACCGACCTCCTGCTCGGCCTCGCCCGGCCCTACCTGACCGTGCCCGACGATCTCGGCCTGCGCATGACGACCCTGCTGGCCGTCGGCGGGTTCGTGGAGCTCGCCACCGCGTGGAAGGACGGGCGCATCGACGTAGACGTCGACACGCTCGTCGAGCACGTCGCCGACACCGCCACGCTGCTCGCGCGGCAGTACATCAAGGTGCCGCGATAGCTGGTCAGGCCTCCGCCTGGCGGTGCGACGTGGTGCCGCTCATCGCCTCGACGAGGTCCTCCCGGGCCCGCGCGACCCGGGAGCGGATGGTCCCGATCGGGCAGCCGCACACGTCTGCGGCCTCCGCGTAGCTCAGGTCGAGCAGCTGGGTGAGCACGAATGCCTCGCGACGGTCGGTGTCGAGCGCGTCGACCAGCGCCCGCAGCGCGATCGCCTCGTCGGCGGCCGAGCGAACCACGCCCGGCCGGCCCGCCGCGGCACTCGCCACGGCCTCCCAGTCGTCCACGCCGTCGGTGCGCGGGCGGCGCTGCGCCGCGCGCACCGCGTCGACCGCGACGTGCCGGGCGATGGCGAGTAGCCATGTGCGGGCCGGGGAACGCGCCTCGAACCGGGGCAGTGCCCCCAGTGCGCGCAGGTAGGTCTCCTGGGCGAGGTCATCGGCCTCGGCTGCGCTCGCGAGATGGGTGAGGAATCGGTGCACGTCGCGCTGGGTGACGCGGACGAACTCCGCCAGGGCCGCCCGATCGCCCGCACCCGCGGCGACGGCACAGGCCGTGATTCGCGCGTCGTCGGACCGGTCGTGCACGTCAAAAGCCTAACCCGGGAACCAGGCGGGTGCCGACAACGACTTCTGGGGCATGGCGTGCTTGGAGTTCCGCAACGCGATCTCGGCCCGGCTCGACGGCGAGGAGCAGCCCGGCGAGGCCGCCGCCGTCGACGCGCACCTGGCGACGTGCGCGGACTGTGCGGAGTACGCCGACCGGGCCGCGCGGGTCACCCGGCTCACCCGCACCCGGACCGCGGAAGCGGGGCCCGACCTGGTCGCGGCCGTGCTCGCTGCTGCGCCCGCGCCGCGCAGGCGGCTGCTCAGGGCGCTTCCGGTGCGACTCGGGTTGGTGGCCGTGGGGCTCGGGCAGTTCGTGCTGGCAGTGAGTGGAGTCGTCGCGGCAGGCCACCACCACGACGTGGACGTCGCCCAGGTGGCCGGCGCCGGCATCGCCCACCTCGCCCACGAGAGCGCCGCGTGGAATCTCGCGCTGGCAATCGGGTTCGTGTGGGCCGCCACCGGCGCGACCCGCCCGTCGGGGCTGGTACCGATCCTGTCCGGGTTCGTCGGGGTGCTCGCCGTGCTCAGCGTGCTTGATGCGAGCCGCGGAGGCGTGGATCCGGCGCGGCTGGCGACGCACGGGTTCGTCGTGGTCGGGCTTGTCCTGCTCCTGCTGTTGCAACGGGCGACGCGGGGCGGCGGGGGCAGCGGTCGGCGCGGCGTGGCAGGTCTGGCGAGTTGGGCCGCCGACACGGGCACCGGCCGCGGATCGGGTTCGTCGGGAACCGGAGGACTGGCCCCGGCCGGTCGGGATCTCGCCGCGTAGGGCTCGTTGCGGCGATCACCCTTGCCCGTCGCCGGGTCCGCCGGATAACGTCCACTCCGTGACTGCCGGGTCGGCCTTTGGCCACGAGCGGATCGGTTTCCCGGCCGCGGAGTGACCCCTCGGTGGGCCCGTGGCCCGCCCGTTCCTCTTCTCTCGAACTACCCCCTACCTGCACGGATCCATATCCGTGCGGTCGATTTGTCATGCCCACGAGAAGAGGAGAACAACCCTTACATGTTCGATGTCAACAGCCCGGTGATCGAGGAGTTCCGGGCGAACGGCGGTCGCGTCGGCGGATGGTTCCGCGACGCCCGGCTGCTGCTGCTCACCACCACCGGCGCGCGTTCCGGCGCTCGCCACACCGTCCCGCTCGGCTACCTCCCCGACGGGGACGGGCGAGTGCTGGTCATCGGCTCGGCCGGTGGCGCGTCCCGCGATCCGGGGTGGGTGCACAACCTGCGGGCCCACCCGCTGGTGACCGTCGAGGCCGGCGCGTTCACCTATGAGGCCGACGCCGTCGAGCTCGCCGGTGCCGAGCGCGACGCGGCGTTCGCCCGTGCCGTCGAGTCCGACGCCGGCTGGGCAGCCTACGAGGAGCGGTCGGGTCGACGGCTACCGGTGTTCGCGTTGGTCAGCGTGCCCGGACCACCGCACGGCGGATCGCTCGCCGTCGTGCTGCGGGGTGTGCACGACGCGTTCCGGCGGGAGCTGGAGCTGATCCGCGTCGAGGCCGCCACAGGCGGCGCGACGATCGGGGCCCAGCTGCGGGTGAACTGCCTGACGCTGTGCGCCGGGCTGGGCAACCACCACATGGGCGAGGACCTGATGCTGTTCCCGCCGATCGCTGCGCAGTACCCGGAGGCGGAGTCACTGATCGAGCGGCTGCGCGCGGACCACGAGCGCGTCGCCGCGCTCGTCGCCGGCCTGCGGGAGGCGCTGGACGGCGAACCGGACGACCTCGTCGCGGAGGTCGACCGGCTCGCCGAGGAACTGCTGCGCCACCTCGACGTCGAGGAGGCGTGGCTGCTACCGCTGCTGGAGTGACTGCCAGCGCGTGATGCGTTGGACGACGACGATCGCGAGCCCGGCCGCGACGATCGTGAGCAGGCCCTGGATCGTGAACAGCACGGCGCTGGCGTGCAGCGTGGGGACCGAGGTGTCGATCCGCATGGCCACTCCGACCACGTACAGCAGCCACGTGCCGGTGGCGGTCAGCCACCAGGCGGTCACCGGCGCGGTGCTGACGTACTGCTGCCTCGGGGTCGCACTCGCCCGCCAGACGTCCGCGACGACGCGGCCGGGGATCACGAGGTTGGCGAACGGCAGGAACCAGGCCCCGATCTCCCAGCCCCTGCTGAAGCGGTGCGGTCCCAGCTGGTCGGCATTGGCCCGTGCCCGCGCGAGCCAGCCGATGAACAGCCCGGCGGCGACCGCCGAGATCAGCATCGCCACGCCCAGCGCGATGATGCTGTCCTTGATCGGGCGGATGCCGATGGACGTGACGCCGGGGGCGCCGGAGAAGCCGCCGTCGGAGTACCGGGCGACGGATCCGTAGGTCGTCCAGCCCCAGACGTGCACCGTCCACGCCCAGACCACCGCGGCGATGCCGAGCATCAGCGACGCCGCCGTGGCGAGGCCGCCCAGCGGTCGCAGGACTACTGGCTGGGGCTGGGCGGCCGGTGCGGGATACATGGCTCTCCTCGGTCGGTTCTTGACCGAGGAGAGCGACCTGGCGCGAAATCCGTTGGCTCGCTGTGGCTCAGATCACGTCACAGGTGGCGGGCGAGCTGGCTCAGATCGGCCGGCCCGAGGCGGTCGCTCGAGGTGTTCCGGTGGTGCCAGAACGGGTAGCGCAGCGGCTCACCGCTGACCTCGTCGAGCGCCTCCACCTCCGCGTCGGAGAGCTCCAGCTCGGCGGCGGCGAGGTTGTCGGCGAGCTGCTCGGTCGTGCGGGCGCCCACGATCAGCGACGTGATCGCCGGCTTGCGCAGGGTGTAGGCGAGCGCGACCTGCGCCGCGGACACGCCGTGCCCGTCGCCGATCTCGACCAGCTTGTCGATCGTGGCGTAGAGCTTGTCCTCGTCGTTGACGGGCGGCTCGCTCCACGAGCTGAGGTGGCGGCTGCCCTCCGGGCCGACCGGGTTGCCGTCGGTGCCGCGGCGGTACTTGCCCGAGAGCAGCCCGCCGGCGATCGGGCTCCACACGAGGATGCCGACGCCCTGGTCGATGCAGGCCGCGACGATCTCGGTCTCGATGTCGCGGTTCTGCAGCGAGTAGTAGACCTGCTGGCTGACGAACCGCTCGTAGCCGAACCGGTCGCTGGTGCCCAGCGCCTTCATCAGCTGCCACGCCGCGTAGTTGGAGCAGCCGATGTAGCGCACCTTCCCCTGCGTGACCAGGGTGTGGAGCGCGGAGAGGGTCTCCTCCAGCGGGGTCTGCCCGTCCCACTCGTGCACCTGGTAGAGGTCGATGCGGTCGGTGTCGAGCCGGCGCAGGCTCGCCTCGCAACCACTGATCACGTGGTGGCGGGAGAGGCCGGCGTCGTTGGGACCGCCACCCATCGGCATGCGCACCTTGGTGGCGAGCAGCACGTCGTCGCGGTTCTTGCCGAGGGCCTGCCCGACGATCTCCTCGGACAGCCCGGCCGAGTAGACGTCGGCGGTGTCGACGAGGTTGACGCCGGCTTCGCGGGCCATGTCGATCTGGGTGCGGGCGCCGTCGACGTCGATGGTGCCGACGGCCTTGGCCCAGCCGGTGCCGCCGAAGCCCATGGTGCCGAGGGTGATGGTCGAGATGCGCAGGCCGGATCGGCCGAGCTGCCTGTACTCCATGGCGTCGACCCTAGGGCCTTCTTTTGGCTCGGAATCGTTTTCCGAGCGCCGACTGTGCGGCTCAGCGCATCTTGGTGGCACCCTTGCCGGCGTCCGGATCGCTGCTGCCCGGCCACCAGTAACCGGGCACGCTGCGCTCGCAGAGATGGTCGACGCGATCGCGCACCTCGCCACCGAACTCGTCGGGGATCTCCTCGTCCAGCACGGGCGATTCCAGCTGCTCCAGCAGCACCCGGACATCCCCGGGGTGCAGGGCAAGCTCCGCGGCAAGCTCGTCGACGGTCACCGGTGAAGGATTGCACGACGCGGGGGTGTCGATCTGCCTGTCGCCCGTTCGTACAAGGGGTGGAACCAACCCCGAGGAGGCTGCACGTGCAGTACATGCTGAGTTTCTACGAGCCCGAGAACGCCCGGACCGACGAGTCGATCGCCCCCGACATGGCGGCGCTGGAGAAGCTGAACTCCGAGATCCAGGCAGCCGGCGCATGGGTGTTCACCGCCGGTCTGCACGGCCTGTCGACGGCGACGGTCGTGCGCACGAACGCAGGCGAGACGCTGCTCACCGACGGCCCGTTCGTGGAGGCCAAGGAGTACCTGGGCGGATTCCTGGTGATCTCGGCAGAGGACCTCGACGAGGCACTGACCTGGGCGCGGCGGATGTCGGCGCTGATCACGCCACTCGCGATCGAGGTGCGGCCCGTCGAAGCCACCGGATGATCGAACCCGTCGTCCAGGGAGACATCGCGCGGATCTTCCGGGCCGAGCACGGTCGCGCCGTCGCCGTGCTCGCCCGGATCACCGGCGATCTCGACGTCGCCGAGGACGCGGTGGCCGAGGCATTCGCGGTCGCCGTGCGCCGCTGGCCGATCGACGGCGTCCCACCGAGCCCGCTCGGCTGGATAGTCACCACCGCCCGCAACCGGGCGATCGACCGGCTGCGCCACGAGACCACCGGCGCCGAGCGCCACGTGCAGGCCGCCCGGCTGATCCCGGCGCTGCCGGAGAACCCGGAGGACGCCGTGCTCGCCGCCGAGGAGATCCCCGACGACCGACTGCAGCTGATCTTCACCTGCTGCCATCCGGCGCTGGGGATGCAGGCCAGGGTGGCGCTGACGCTGCGGATGCTCGGCGGGCTCTCGACGGTCGAGGTGGCCCGCGCGTTCCTGGTGCCGGAGCCGACGATGGCGCAGCGGCTGGTGCGGGCGAAGGGCAAGATCAAGACCGCTCGGATCCCGTACCGGGTGCCGCCGGCGGCGGAGCTGCCCGACCGGCTGCGCTCGGTGCTGGCCGTGGTCTACCTCGTCTTCAACGAGGGCCACACGGCATCGACGGGCCCGGAGCTGGTGCGTGCCGAGCTGTGCACCGAGGCGATCCGGCTCGGCCGCCTGTTGGCCGGGCTGATGCCCGACGAGCCCGAGGTGCTCGGCCTGCTCGCGTTGATGCTGCTCACCGACGCGCGCCGCGCCGCGCGCGTAGATGCCGACGGGGAGCTGGTGCCCTTCCCCGCCCGGGACCGCGACCGCTGGGATCGGACGTTGATCGCCGAAGGGCACGAGCTGGTGCGCCGCTGCCTGCGCCGCGGGCAGCCAGGCCCGTACCAGGTGCAGGCGGCGATCCAGGCCGTCCACACCGATGCGCCGACGGTCGCCGCGACGGACTGGCGGCAGGTGCTGGCGCTCTACGACCAGCTGCTCGTACTCGTCCCGTCGCCGGTGGCCGCGCTCAACCGGGCGGTCGCGCTGGCCGAAGTGGCCGGTCCGGCGGCCGCGCTGGACGTCGTGGACGGGCTGGCACCGCAGCTGCGCGACTACCCGCAGCTCCCGGTCGTGCGCGCCGATCTGCTGCGCAGGCTCGGCCGGGACGACGAGTCGGCAGCGGCGTACGCGGCGGCGGCCGCGCTGGCCGGGTCGGAGCCGGAGCGGCGATTCCTCGAACGAGCGGCCGGCACAACTCCATCGGAAGTGTCGCCTGCACCCTCTAGGGTTGCGCACGACACGTCCTGAGGGGGAGTCGCGCATGACGGATCTGGCCGCCGACACCGGCACGGGCGACTTCGGCGCGGTCGAGCAGGCGATGACCACCTATCGCACCGAGCTCACCGGCTACTGCTACCGCATGCTCGGCTCGTCGTTCGACGCCGAGGACGCCGTGCAGGAGACGATGGTGCGGGCGTGGAAGTCGTTCGACAAGTTCGAGGGGCGCTCGTCGGTGCGGTCATGGCTGTACCGCATCGCCACGAACGTCTGCCTCACATCGCTCGACGGCCGCAACCGTCGCGCCCGCCCGATGGATCTCGGCGGTCCCGGCCAGCCCGACGTCTCCCAGCTGGGTGATCCGCGCGGCGAGGCCACCTGGCTCCAGCCGATGCCCGATGCGCTGGTCGTGCCCGAGGACGGCGATCCGGCCGAGCTGGCGGTGGCGCGCGAGTCGATCCGGCTGGCGTTCGTCGCGGCCCTGCAGCACCTGCCGGCCAAGCAGCGGGCGGTGCTGATCCTGCGCGAGGTGCTGCAGTGGAGCGCCGCGGAGGCCGCTGAGCTGCTCGGCACCAGCGTGGCCGGCGTCAACAGCGCGCTGCAGCGCGCCCGCGCCACCATGGCCGATCTCGACACCGGCCGCGGCGACGTGCTGGGCGAGCAGGATCAGGCGCTGCTCGATCGCTACGCCGACGCGTTCCAGCGCTACGACATCGAGGCGATGGTGGCGCTCCTGCACGAGGACGCGGTGCTGTCGATGCCGCCGTTCCCGCTGTGGCTCACCGGCATCGAGCACATCCGCACCTGGTGGCTGGGGCCCGGCGCCGGCTGTGCCGGTTCGCGGCTCGTCCCGGTGCGCGTCAACGGCATGCCCGGCTTCTGCCAGTACCGGCGCTCCGACACGGGCAGCGGCCACGACGCGTGGGCCGTGCAGGTGCTGGAGTTCGCCGACGGGAAGCTGGTCGGGTTCAACTCGTTCCTCGAGGTCGCATCGTGGTTCCCGATGTTCGGGCTGCCGCTGCGGCTGGAGGCCGGCACACCGGATCCGGTGCCGGTGCCCGTGCTCAAGGCAGGTTGAAGAAGATCATCGGGTTGCGGGTGGTGTCCCGCGCCCCGGTGATGCCCAGCTCGGCGCGCAGGGCCTGCAGCTGCGCGAACGCCTGTGGTGCGGCCCTCCGCGACGCGGTGAACTCGTCGATCCCCTGCTCGCGCAGCCACGCCGTCACCACCGAGCCCTCCGACCACGGCCGGGGCCGCCGCCCGGGCAGCACGTCGTGCACGCTCACCGGGATGCCGGCCGGCATCAGCGGGAACAGCTCGGCGAGGTACCAGCGGGCGAACCGGGCGCCGTGGTCGGCGTCCACGAACAGGTAGCCGACGTCCGTCGGCACCTTCGGCAGCGTCTCCCGCACGTCGCCGGGCACGAACGTCCACCGGTCGGCGAGCGCGGCCGGCACGTTTCGCAGCACGTGATCGACCTGGTCGAATGAGTGCAGCTGACCGTGATCGTTGTCGCGCAGCGCCCGCAGCAACCAGTTCGTCGACCAGCCGTGGAAGGTGCCCAGCTCCATCACGGTGGCCGGGCGGTGATGGCGCAGCAGGAGGTAGGTCAGCTCGGCCTCGACGTCGTCGAGTTGGCGCGGAGCAGTGAAACCGCGTAGCTCGTCGATCACGCCCAGCAGGTCGGCGGCGTGCTGGCGGTAGAGGCCGGTCGCCAGCGTGAGATCCATTAGGACGGCCCGATGCGGCCGATGAGGTCGCGGAGCGAACCGAGCACGAACTCGGCCGGGAGGCCGCGCAGGCTCGCCACCGGGCACCCCGCGGCGTGGCCTGCGGCGATGCCGGGCAGCGAGTCCTCCACCACCAGGCACCGCTCAGGTGGGAAGCCGAGCCGCTGCGCACCGAGCAGGAACCCCTCGGGATCGGGCTTGCCGACGCTGATGTCCTCCACCGTGACCATGAGCGGGGGCACCGCGATCCGCGCGGCGTCCAGCCGGGCCTTCGCCAACCGGACGTCCGCGCTGGTCACGATGGTCCACGGCACGCCGCGCGCGTCGAGGTCGGCGAGCAGCACGGGCGCACCCGGCAGCGCGACCACGTCGTCCACGTCGGCGTACTGCAGCTCCAGCTGGCGGTCCGCCGCCGCACGCACGCCGTCGGTGTCCAGATGGGGGAGCATGCGGCGCACCGTGTTGTCGGCCGGGCTGCCGTGCGCGCCCGCGATCGTCTCCGCCGGGTCGACGCCGTAGTCGCCGGCCCAGGTCCGCCAGGCCCGTTCCACAGCGGCGTCGGAGTCGACGAGGGTGCCGTCCATGTCGAAGAGAACGGCGGCTGTCGCTGCGAGCTCCACGCTCCGACCGTAGCCGCCACCTGCCGCAGACCTGGCGTACCGACTGGTGCGCCACGTCACACCCGGCAAGAATCGGCGGATGCGCGACATGCGGACCCTGCGGCTGGTCATGCACGCCCGAACCCGCCAGCCGATGCTCCTGCTCGGAGAGCGGGACGGGGAACGCTGCGTGCCCGTGTTCCTGCGCGGCCCACAGGCCACCGTCATCGCCGAAGGTCAGCGCACCGAGGGGGATCCGCTGCTGCCCATGGACGTGCTGATGCCCGTGATCACCGGGCTCGGCCGCACCCTGGAGGCCGCCGAGTTCACCGCGCTCACCGACGGGGTGTTCGTCGCGGTGCTGGTGTTCGACGGCGACACCCGCATCGAGGTGCTCGCCAGCGACGCTCTGGCCGTCGCCGTGCGCGAGGGCCTACCCATCCGGATGGCCGAGCAGATCCTCGATCAGGTCGGCCAGCCGATCTCGGAGATCTTCCCTGACGGCACCGACGCGCCCCCGGAGGAGCAGATCGACGAGTTCCGCGAGTTCCTCGACGACGTCTCGCCCGACGACTTCAAGCAGCCGTAGCCCCAGCCGCTTCAGTCGTGTCAGCCGTCTCCGCCGCCCTGGCGCGCGTCCGGCGGATCGCGATCGCCGCCATCAGCGCTGCGAGCACGCACGACGCCGCGCCGACGCCCAGCCCGACCCGTCCGCCCCACGCCTGGCTGATGGCGCCGACGAGCGGGCCACCGATCGGGGTGGAGCCGAGGAACGCCACCCCCATCAACGCCATCACGCGCCCGCGCATCGTCGGCGCGGCAGTGAGCTGCAGCGTGCTGTTGCCCATCGACAGGAACGCCACGCTGGCAGCTCCCACCAGGGCCATCCCGGCCAGCGCCACGGTCAGGTTGGGAGCCAGCGCCACCAGCGTCATCGCCGCCCCGAAGGCCAGCGCCGCGAACATCAGCACCCGCAGGCCGGTCCGGCCGCGAGCGGCCACCATCAGCCCGCCGACGACCGCGCCCGCGCCCATCGCCGCCGTGAGGAACCCGTACGCGCTGGCGTCACCACCGAACGTCTGCTGCGCCACGACCGGCAGCACCACCTGGAACTCGTAGGCGAACACACCCACCAGCGCCATCATCGCCAGCGGCACCAGGATCAGCGGTTCGCCGGCCGCGTAGCGCAGCCCCTCGCGGAGCTGGCCGGGCGCCCGTGGCGTCGGCACCGAGGGGGAGAGCTTGGAGGTATCGAGGCGCGCCAGCGAGACCACCACCGCGATGAACGTGGCCGCGTTGATCAGGAAGCAGATCCCGATCCCGCCCGCCGCGATGACGAGCCCGGCGATGCCCGGACCCACCGCGCGCGCCGCGTTCGCCAGCACCGAGTTGAGGCTCACAGCGTTGCGCAGGTGCCCCGGCCCCACCATCTCCAGCACGAACGACTGCCGCGTCGGGTTCTCGAAGCAGGTGTTGAGGCCCAGCAGCAGCGCGAGCACGTACACGTGCCATAGCTGGACGAGCCCGGTGACGACGAGCAGGCCCAGCACCAGCGCGAGCACACCCATCATCGACTGCAGGACCATCATGAGCCGGCGCTTGTCGACGCGGTCGGCCACGACGCCCGCGTACGGGCCGACCAGCAACATCGGCAGCATCTGCGTGGCGACGATGGTGCCGACCGCCGTCGGTGAGCCGGTCAGCTCGAGCACCAGCCACGACTGGGCGACGGTCTGCATCCAGGTGCCGGCCAGCGAGATCGCCTGCCCGGTGATGTAGCGGCGGTAGTTCGGGTTGCTCAGGGCCGCGAACATGTCGTGCCAGAGGTTGCTGAACGAGTGGGCCGTGGCCTGCGGGGTCTCCGCGGTGGCCGTCATCGATATTGCTCCTGCGGTGGGAGGTGGATGGCCGACGAAGGAGGCCGGGGCGGCTCGGTGCGAGCAGGGAGGAGCGCGGAGGCGAGTGCCTCGAGCGCGGTGAGTGCCGACATCAGCCGGGCGGATTCGGAATCGGGGAGGTTGGCGAGGTGCTGCGCGAGCAACCGGGTGCGCTCGGCGCGCAGCCGACGATCCAGCTCGGCGCCTTCCGCGGTGACCGCGATGAGGGCGGCCCGTGCGTCGGCCGGGTCGGGGGTGCGCTCGACCAGCCCGGCCTCGGTGAGCTTGCTGATGATGCGGGAGAGCATCGTCTGGTGCACGCCCTCGATCTCGGCGAGCTCACCGGAGCGCAACGGGCCGCGGTTGGCGAGGGTGGCCAGCGCGGTGGCGGACGCGCGCGTCAGCGTCGCCCCGCGGGTCTGGCGGTCGAGCTGGCGGGCGATCCGGGCGAGCGCGGCGCGCAGCCGGGCCACGTCGTCTGCGTCGAAGCGTTCCGGCATGGCGGCCTCCCCCGACGAGAATTAGTTGTCTTACTACAATCATATAGTACTGCGGAGCGGTCCGGTATCTCGCACTGCGCACACGGCGAACATCCGTAGGGTCTCTGCCATGCGGGTCTGGTTGCGCAAGGCCGACAAGCCGAAGATCGACTATCCGGCTGAGCTGATCTCCGACGACGGGGTGCACATCGTCGTCGAGGCGCCGTTCGCCGGCGACCGGGCGCGCGACTTCGGGTTCGTCCGCTTCGAACCCGGCGACGTGTTCGTCGAGCACTACTGGCGGGATCGCTGGTTCGCCGTCGCCGAGGTGCGCGGATCCGACGGCGTGCTGAAGGGCTGGTACTGCGACGTCACCCGCCCGCCCGTTCTCGACGAGCAGGGCGATCTCGTCGTCGACGATCTCGATCTCGACCTGTGGCGATCGGCCGACGGGCTGCGGGTACTGCGCCTGGACGAGGACGAGTTCGCTGCCAGCGGCCTGGTCGAGCGCGATCCGGCCGCGGCAGCACAGGCCGTCGCCGCGCTGGACGAGCTGGAGATCCTCGCCAACACCGAGCAGGGGTTCGACCACCTGCTCGCCTGAGGCGCTACGGCCGCAATGATTCGGCGATCTCGGCGACCGTCCGCGGGGTCACGTGCCAGCGGGTGGCGTCGTCGTAGACGAAGTCGGTCGACACGCGGCGGCCCGCGTCGCGCAGCGTGAGGATGCACGCCTGCCACGGCAGCCGGCCGGGGACGTACGAGGCGTCGCGCAGCTCCTCCAGCAGTTCGGCGAGCGGTGTCCGCGGCGTGCACGGCATGTAGTGATCGTCGCCTGCATAGCTGAAGCCGTTCGTCTGCCGCGTGCCGGCACCGCACCAGTACACGAGCACGAAGGCGTCCCAGTGCCTGGCCGAGACCTTCCCGTCGGAGACGATCAGCCTGGTGATCTCGCTGATGAGCGCGTCCCTGTCCTGCATGCAGAGACGGTACGAACACCCCCGCGGGACCGCCCCCGCCGCAGGTCAGTCGCCCGGCTGCGCGTGCGCGCACACCTGGACGAGTGCGCCGTCCGGATCGCGGACGGTCATGACCCATTGGGTGGGCAACCGCACGATCTCGCCCGGCTCCGCGCCTGCGGCGAGCATGCGTTCCCGCAACGTGCGCAGCTCGGCGCGCGAGTCGACGGCCACGCCGAACCGTTCCGTCCCGGGCACAGACGGCGCGCCGCCGTCCTCGACGACCTTCACGTACCGGGTGCTGCCCAGCTCGACGATCGCCATCCGCGGGTACCCGTCGGCGGCCGGACCCTCGAACACCTTCGCCGCCTCGAACACCGTGTCGTAGAAGGTGACCATGCGGTCGAGGTCGGCGGTGGAGACGGTGACGTGGTTGATCCCGATGGTCAGCGGCGGCATGGCGCCGATCCTGCCGTCAGCCGAACGTCGCCGCGAACGACTTCAGGTCGATCTGCCCTCAGAAGCGGCCGCCACCGCCGAAGCCGCCGCCACCCCCGCCACCGCCGCGGGAGCCGCCGAAGCCACCACCGCCGCGGTAGCCGCCACCGCCGCCGCCGGAGAACCCGCCGGAGAGGATGCCGCCCAGCACCAGGCTGCCCAGGTCGACGCCCAGACCGCCGCCACCGCCCGAACCCGGGCCCTGCCACTGCGAGACGTCGGACTGGGCGAGCCGCTGCGCCTCCTGCGCCATCTGGTCGGCGATCTGCGCCTCACGCAGTGCTGCCGCCGGGTCGCCGCCCTGCTGGGCCAGCTGCAGGTGCCGCTGCGCCTCGGCCAGGCGGGTCCGGGCGGAACCGCCGACCGCGCCGCGACGGGTCGTCACGAAGTCCTGCGCGGCCGCCACCGACGAGCGGGCGGTCAGCAGCGCCTGTTCCAGCGCCGCGGCGGCCCGCCGCGACCGGTCCTGCTCGGCACGGGCATCGGCGATGCCGGCGTCGAGCGCGGTGTTGGCCTCGTCGAGCAGCCGCAGTGCCTCGAACGGGTCCGGCTGTGCGGCCGAGCTCGCCTCTTCGGCTGCCGCGATCGCCGCCTCCGCCCGCGCCACGAGCGGGCCCACCTGGGACCCGATCCCGGGCTGCGCTGCCAGCGCTCGGGCCTCGGCCAGGTCCTGCGAGATCTCGGTCTTCGCGCCGGCGAACCGCTGCGCCGCATCGGCCAGCTCCGCCTCGCGCCGCCCGATGCCGTCGAGCAGCGTCTCGGCCTGTGTCAGCGCATCCTCGGCCGCCCGCCCGGACACCACCGCCACGGCCGGGCCGGGCTGCACCAGCTCGGTGCGGGCCTGCTCGATCTCCGTCGCGGCGCCGGCGATCAGCTGGGTGGCCTGGTCGACGTTGCCCGCGACCGGCGCTGCCGCCGAGGTGGCGTAGCGGCCACGCAGCGTCGCCCACGCCTGCGCCACCGCCGGCTCCCGCTGCTGCACGCGCGTGAGCCGCTGCGCCAGCCCGTCGACGAACGCGGGGGCGTTCGCCTCCAGGCTGCGGAGCCGGTCGAACGCGGCGACCTGCGCGTCCAGTCGCTCGTCCGCCGCTGTGCAGGCGCGGATGATGTCCGCGTTCATCGCCCGCTGCCGCGGCTCGGTCTCGGGCACGTCGTCGTCGAGCTGCTGGCGGATCTCGAACGCGCGAAGCATGTCGGCCTTCGACTGCTCCAGCGCCGCCGCGAACGGCGCCACCGCCTCGTCGCCGAAGTGCCCACGCGCCGCGGAGAGCTCCTGCTCGGAACGCTGCACCGCGTTGTCGACGTCGAGCAGGGCCTGGCTGGCGCGGAAGGACAGGTCCGAGGTGGAGACGTCGGAGAACTCGTCCTTCGGCGCCTCGGGCTCGGCGGGCGGCGCGTCCGCGCCCTTCGCCCGCTTGCGCCGGCGCGAGATCAGGTACGCGCCACCGCCGACCACGGCGACACCGCCGACGACCGCCAACGTGCCGAGCCCGGTGCCACCGCCGCCGGCCGGCCCGTTGCTCCGCAGCCCGTCGGCCAGCGCGATCGCCGCCCCCGCCCAGTCGTTCGACCCCAGCTTCGGCTCGACGTCCTGCGACCTGATCGACGTGAGCGTGGCATCGGTCAGCCTCGTCATCTGCGGGCCGACCTGCACGTAGTAGTCGCGGTCCCGGACCGCGACCGCCATCAGCACATCGTCGGTGCCCAGACCCGTCAGCTGCCCGGACGCCTTCGTCCACTGCTCCGCCGAACGACCGTCGAACGAGTTCACGAACACCACGAACAGATCGACCCGCGACTCGGTGCGCAGCGCCTCGATCGCCGCCGCCACCTGCTGCACGGCCGCCGGGTCGAGGACGCGCGCCCGATCGGTGACGCGGTCGTTGGCGCGCAGCGGTGGATCCGCCAGCGCGGCGGTACCGCCGACCAGGAGCAGTACGACGACGGCGGCAAGCAGGGCCGCGAACGATCGGAGCGGTGCGCGCACGGCGACATCATGGCAGTGTTGATTGTCGGCCGGGGCCGACGGCTCGCGGCCCTGGTGAGTCGCTCGCGCGGGGTGGCAGCCGGGATCTCGTGCACCAGGGGCAGTGGGCGCAATGGGGCTTGCGGTGCGGGTGCACGGGCCCGGCGGGCCACTGGTCCTCGATTGGCCCTCGGGCGCAGCTCACGCGCGGGTGACGATGGGGCGTGGCCGTCGTCGATCTCCGTCCCATCCCCGCTCGCATCCGTCCCGCCCGGCGTCTGCCGCAGCTGCTCGCCGGGCTGGTGCTCTACGCGGTGAGCATGGCGATGCAGGTGCGGGCGGGGTTGGGGCTCGCACCCTGGGACGTGCTGCACGAGGGCCTCACGTTGCGCACCGGGCTGTCGTTCGGCGTGATCACAGCGATCGTCGGCGTCGTGGTGCTGCTGTTGTGGATCCCGCTCCGCGAACGCCCAGGCGTCGGCACTGTCGCGAACGTGCTGGTCATCGCCGTGGTCGTGGACATCGCACTCGCGGTGATCAGTACCCCGGCGCCGTTGTGGGGACGGATCCTGCTGCTCGTCGGCGGCGTGCTGGCCAACGGGCTGGCGACGGCCTGCTACGTCGGCACCCGGCTCGGTCCGGGCCCGCGGGACGGGCTGATGACCGGGTTGGTGCACCGGACGGGATGGCCGCTGCGGTGGGTCCGTACGGGCATCGAGGTGACGGTGCTCGCGCTGGGCTGGCTCTTGGGCGGCACGGTCGGGATCGGGACGGTGCTCTATGCGCTCGCGGTGGGCCCGCTGACGCAGGCGTTCCTGCCGCGGGTCGTGGTCCGCGACAAGATCGTGGGGTGAAGAAGCTCGCGTTCGCGGCGGCCCGAACCCCACTCGCCGGGGCCGTGGTGCGGTTCGGCTTCGCCCACGTCCGGCGGTTGTTGCCGCTGCGGGTGGTCGAGCAGGGCGAGCGCGTCGCCGTCTACGAGCATCCGCGGCCCGTCTACGGCACCTATCACCACATCGCCGTCCCGTCGGTGGGTGTGCCGGAAGTGCTGGCGCTGGCCACCGCACAGCACACGAAAGTGCGCGCGGAGCTCGTCGAGGTGCTGGGCCGGCGCGGGGGCACCGCGCTGGTGAACGCGGGGCCCCGGCAGGACGTCGGTCAGGTCCACTTCCACCTGACCGACGACGCCCAGGCCGGTCGGGACGCACACACCCAGTGGCCGGACTGGGAGGCGGCGATCAGCGGCTTCGCCGCAATGCCGGATCTACCGCGATGGATCGCGCAGGGCGCAACATTGCTGCAGCGCCCCGGCGATCACCGCGTCCATCTGGTCTAGCGTCGTAACAGGGCGACTTCGTCGCATCGCTGCGCTCGAACGGCTGTCGCCGCAAGGCCGGATCACACCGCTTCCAGCACCGGCTCGTCGGCTTCCATGTCGGCGAGCTCCCACGGCCGCACGACCGTCACCAGCAGCGTCATCGCCGCAAGCAGCCCGACCATCATGGCTCCGCCCATCGCGACGGCGTTGTTGCCGAGCAGCCCGATCAGCGGCGCCACGGCAGCCCCGACGCCGAACTGGGCAGCTCCGAGCAGTGCAGCTGCGGTGCCCGCGGCCTCGCCGTGGCGGCTCAGCGCCAGCGCCGGCGCGTTCGGCAGCGCGAGCCCGATGAAGAACACCGTGCCCCACAGGGGCAGCACGATCCCGGCGAACCCGGCGCCGCTCAGCGCCGCACCCAGCAGCACGGCCGCGAACGCAGCGCCGGCGGCGATCGAGATCGTCAGCAGCCGCCGCGGCTCCACCCGCCCCAGCAGCCACGCGTTGAGCTGGGTGGCGCCGATGAGGAACACCGCGCTCGCCCCGAAGAGCAGGCCGTACTGCTGCTCGTCGAGCCCGAACTGCTGCTGGAAGACGAACGA